>TARA_R110001592_G_scaffold176503_3_pt1 | contig 170197 bp, 148 predicted proteins | sample TARA_R110001592 | Tara Oceans TARA_R110001592 (sample SAMEA4398387) | marine metagenome | biome: Polar Biome; feature: [SRF] surface water layer (ENVO:00010504); material: water (ENVO:00002006), including particulate matter (ENVO:01000060) such as... | depth 5 m
GCGGATAAGTAGGAATTATTAATACGGGCCACTTGAAGGATCGATCCTGAACGGAAACGTAAGATTGTGTCCAGTTTTACTGTAGCGTCTCCAAGACTATTTGAACTTAGTTTAATAGATTGAGAGACGCCTTGGTAAACAGTGAAGCGATCTAGTATCAACAGGTGAGGGAGCGGTCTTTCTCGAATCAAATCAAGGCAGTACAATGAAACAGTGTCGACGGTTCTTAACGAGCGGTCTCATTTTTTCGCTGCTGGCCGGTCAGGCAACTTTCGCAGATGACCAGCCGGTATCGGCGAAAAAACCAGGCCAGACAAATGTCAAACAAAACAAATCAGCGTCTGCGAAACAGGCCATGCCTGCTGCGTCCAAAGACGCTGCTGAATCTGGTCGTGCGAAAGCCCGGTTTCAAGTCACCAGCAGCCCCACGGGAGAAACCCACCTGCGAAATTTCGTAGGCATTGTCACCGAACCGGTTCAGGCCGCCCTGGCTGCACAGTTGAACGACATGATGAAAGAAGGTCAGGGAGTCAGTGTGAAGCTGGTTCTGCCTGATTCTCCTGCCAGGCAGTCAGGTCTCAAAGTGTATGATGTGCTGACGACATTTAATGGTCAGGCAATCACCTCTTCTGACACACTCCGCAAATACGTGCTGGATTCCCCCAAAGGAAGTAAAGTGGAACTGGGTGTGATCCGCGCTTCCAAACAACAGACGATCGAAGTGACTCTCACTCAGAAGTTGTATCGAAATTATAAATTCACCGTGAAACCAATGGGGCACACCTCACCTCCGAAGAAACCGGAGGACAAAAATGAGACAGAGCCCACAACTGATTCCGAACAGGAAGGCCCCATCGCAGCCCGCTCTGGCGAAAAAAACACGAAGGGCCGCGAGTTACGACTCGGGTTCAACCATGCTCCGGTGACAACAACACAGAACCTCTGTCTGTTATTCGTGGGTAGTGTGAAAGATGGTTACTCTGTTAAGATCAGCTACCAGGATGAAACCGACACGCTGCAGACGCATCAGTTCAATGGCAGTATCGATGAGATCACCGCACAGACAATTGATATGCCCGGTCATGTTCAGATGATGATTAATGAGCGACTGCAGGAACTCAAACTCGCGCTACAGGGGAAAGCCAGTTTTCGACTGCAGGTCAAACCCTATATGCAGGGCAAGAATCGTTTTACCCGTGTCTTTCTCAGTCGAACCACAAAAGACCGGTCCGTCCGCATGGTGGAACTTGATCACCACCTGGGAAACCGACCATCACTGAACGTTAACCAGATTCTCGGCAATCAGGTTTTCACATCCGAACTGAAACAATTGACGCCCGCGATTCAGGAACAGATTCGAGCGGCCCTGCATCGCGTTCGCATCCCGACAATCCAGATCCATGCGGATAATCCCATTTAATCGCTCCGGCATTTTGAAATGAAAAAAGCAGCTGTTTCCAAATCAGAAACAGCTGCTTTTTTATTTGAATGACTTTTAAGATGCAGGCATCTTATAGAAAACCGCGACGACGCTGACTGCTGTAGCGCTGTAACGAGTCTTCAATAATGGGAAACGCGGCGGAAGCAGACTGAAACTCCTCAACTTCTACCGTTTTGCCTTCCAGCATTTTATAATCCTGGAAAAACCGTCTCAGCATTGCCAGCCGGTGAGGTGGCAATTCAGAGGCTTCGGTAAACGGGTTATATTCCGGATCATTCACAGCGACAGCCAGAATCTTATGGTCAGGTTTCCCGCTGTCGATCATGGTCATTACGCCAATAGCCCGTGCATCCAGAATCGTTAAAGGATCAACGGGTTCCTGGCAGAGTACCAGTACATCCAGCGGGTCATCGTCTTCTGCCAGGGTCTGGGGGATAAACCCATAGTTGGCGGGATAATGGACAGCAGAATAAAGCATGCGGTCCAACCTGAGCAGTCCCGTTGTTTTATCCAACTCATACTTCACTTTGGAAAAAGTCGGAATTTCAATCACGGCGGTGAAATCGCGAGGCAGGTTTTGCCCCGGAGTCACATCATGCCAACAGTGGGTCACTGTTTCTCTCCTGAATTGATTCGATAGACAACAAAAAGATCAGCTGATATTGCGCGCAATCAACTGGAACGTATCGTATTTAACCAGCGCGTCTCATTCTATCATCATCTACCCAGATAGCCCCGGAGACGCAGCAGTAAATCTGGACACAGGCTAGTGCTTTGTCAAGCTTGAAGTAGAGGGTTGGGGATTTTGTTTAAGTGCACCGTTGTCGCACTCTCGTAAGATCGATCAACCCAAAATTTAAAAATGACACTCCACTAGTTTACTTTAAATAATTCAACGCGGAAGTGTAATGTCGCTCCACCTGGAATGACGGGGGGCATTCCCTGGGCACCGTATCCCAGTTCGGAAGGAATAATCAGTTCGACTTCTCCCCCTTCACCGATCAACTGTAAACCTTCGGTCCATCCTCGGATCACACCATTTAACGGAAACGAAATTGTCTGGCCGCGACTGTAGGAGCTGTCAAATTCAGTACCGTCTTCCAGAGTGCCACGATAATGTACGGTCACATGATCTGTGGGACCCGGTTTAGTATCGCTACCTTCGCGGACAATACGGTATTTCAAGCCACTTGCTGTGGTTAAGTAACCTGGCGTTGATTCGTCACTCACGTAAACTTCCATTTCTTCTGATCTGGTACTTCTGTGTGGCCGGGAATCGGAACTGACCGACACCGAACCGGTCTCTTCTTTGGGTTGAAAGTAGCCTTTACAACCAGTAAAAGTCAGACAGATTAAGCCACATAAAACTAAAAACTGAGATTTTTTCATAGACTCATTACCTTATCTACCGGCAATCAATTATACTGCGGCCGTGACATCAGTAATGGTCGTTAGCGATACCATAACCAATAGGCCTTCGAGTTGCACCACCAGAGAGTCTGCCTTTTCCTGACTTCAGAAAAAGAGTCGAGACTCCTGATTTGATGAACTTCGACGTTCACACTTCACAATGAGTGTGCACAAATCAACTTTTATTCATATAACAAAGTTCTTCTTAAATGATTGAGAATATTCACATCCGTACCACAAAACATGAGGATATCAGCAAGCTGTCTGAATTCATTCTCCCCTTTGTGGAACAGGAAAAGATCTTACCTCGGACATCGGAAGAACTGGATGTATTAGTCGAAACCGGGTTTGTCGCGGTGGAAATGGTTGGAGAAAATGAGGAAATTGTCGGTTTCGCTTCACTGGAGATCTATTCCAGAAAACTGGCTGAGATCCGCAGCCTGGTAGTCGCCGATCATCGACAGGGGATTGGTGTCGGTAAAAAACTCGTTTCGGCCTGTGTCGAACGGGCCCGTCAAAGGAATATTCTGGAAGTGATGGTGGTAACATCATCAGACGTCTTTTTTCAAAACTGCGGCTTTGACTTTACATTGCCTGGGGAAAAAAAGGCGCTCTTCATACAACCACATCTCAATGATTAAAAGAGATCGAAACAGCGTTCGTTCTGTCATGTTTATCAGTTCAAATCTGTTTATCGACGTCTTCACAAATCCAGAGAGTCCTTACCTGGCCACAATCGTCGCTCTGGTAATGTAATCCAACCGGGGAAACTCCCGTTTCAGATAGTGATTGCCTTCGTATTGAATTCTTGCCTGTGTGGGTCCTCGACCTGCAGGAGATCCTTCACCATACCCGGCATACAACGCTTCAACAAATTTCATATCAGCCTGAGACACGAAGCCGAACGGTGCAAAACCATACCCGTCGAGCCTGCGATTGTCATCATAATTGATGAAGATTTGAGTTGTTCTTGAATGGGGAGCGCCAGTCTTGGCAAACGAGACGTAACCTTTGAGATTGGACTTTACCACCGGGTCGTCCTGAATCCTCCGATCCCGCCACTTTTTCTGAACTTCCGGATCACCGTTGATACCAAATTGCGCCATAAAGCCATCGATGACTCGAAAAAAAGCACAATCATTGTAAAACCCAGACTGCACCAGTTTGTAAAACTGATCTGCCCCGTTCGGACACCAGCTGCGAGTAACATCAATGTGGAAAGTACCACGTGTGGTCTCCATTTTGACACGATAGGTTTCAGGTGTTTGAGCCTGAAGTAACGTCTGATTTCCCATCCAGACGGACGCACACAGAGTCGCTACTGTAATCAGAAAAGTCTTTCTTGATATCACGCTTTTCATTCCTTTTAAAGACGCTCAATGAAAATTTATATCGGCGAAAGTTTAGTTGAAATCACGTTTTTATCACAAGATCGATTCAGCAGCTCCGTCTGAAGCGAGACGCAAATCTACTGATTCGTTGAAAACAAAAAAAGCCGCCGCGAATCAGGGGGGGAGAATTCGCGACGGCCAGAGCCCGGGGCTGCTGACGATCAGCCCCTCTGCAGATCCCGCGATCTGCAACTTCCTGGAGTCGCCCACAAGCGTGGGCAACTCCGTTTTCCTTAGTATCCGAGGAGAGCTTCCTCTTCTTCTTCCTGGATGATGATACGGGGAGTGACCATCATCATCAGGCTTTCTGTTTCCCGACCGACACCGGTATTCTTGAATAGACGGCTGACATACGGCAGTTTATTCAGAATTGGAACGCCGGCCATGCTGCGACCTTCACGGAGTCGTTTGACACCGCCCAGGAGCACTGTACCACCATCGGGCACACTGACTGTGGTTGTCACAGTCACCTGCTCGACCACAGGCTGCTGAATCGTTGTGGTCCCCAGACCACCACCCTGCTGGCCTTGCTGACCCTGCTGGCCTTGCTGACCCTGCTGGCCACCCTGGCCACCCTGGCCTGTGCCGCCGGCACCACCGATACCACCAACCCCGGTTCCTACTCCGTTACCGAAGTTTCCACCACCCTGCTGACCCAGCTGGCCACCCTGCTGGCCTTGCTGACCCTGCTGGCCTTGCTGGCCGCCTTGTGTACCACCCTGGAAGGAGAAGGTAAAGACGTCGGTGACGTTGGTGAAGTTAGGATTGACGGAGAGTCGTACATAACGACGGTCTGCAGAGATCACAGCCGAGACTGTCAAGGAGACCCCTTCAGGAATATTAGCGATGACAGGTGTGAACCCGACGGCAAAGTTACCTACGGTTGGTACCAGGCTGATCACGAATGGTCGCGATACGTTACTGGTCACAAAGGCAACCTGACCGTTGAACAGAGTCACTTTCGGAGCAAACATCAGGTTCGACCGTTCATCTGCCTGAGCGGCGTTGATGAAGAAGAAGGCTTCGATGTCACTCAGAATCGCCAGACCCACGTTCACACCGGCGTTTGCATTGAAGCTGCCGAATTCAGGTACTCCGATTTCAAATGATCCCTGGCGGAACTGCACATCCAGGTCGGGAGTGAATGACTCAGGTGAGGCCATCCCGACAACGGTACCTTTCTTCGGCCAGGTGTCATAGTTAAGCAATGTTCGCGTTGGCGGATCACTGAAGGGAGCAACTCCCTGTCCACCCGTTTGACCATTCGTCGTATTTTGCCCCTGCTGGCCCTGTTGGCCACCTGTATTCTGACCACCACCACCATTCTGATTGGTACCATTCAGCAGGTTGACCTGTCCAAAGCCGGGCACTGGGTTTCCTGTATTATCGACAGTCGGGTTACCGACGGTATCCTGAACGTTGAAGTCAAAGTCGACCCCAATTCGTTCGAAGAACCGGTCAGACACGGTGACGAAGCGAACTTCGATGGTTACCTGCAGGTCCTGTAGCCTTCGCAGCTGTTCCAGCAGGTTGGCAATTTCATCATGCACTTTCTGTGTCTGACGAATAACCAGACTCAAAGTGGTTTCAAAAGGACGCACACTGCCTGCTCCACCGATCTCTTCCCAGGAATCTGGTTCGACGGTTGAGACAATCAGTTCGGTCAGCGAATCAAAGTCGATATTGGATCCACCCCCGGCAACTTGAGATGTTGCTCCGTTGTTGTTCCAGGGATTGGAGCCAGGTACACCACCCATGACAGGGTCAGCAACCTGGAAGTTACCAGGAGCAGCCTGATTGCCGCCGATGCCGGAACCGTAGCTGATCGCACCCATCTGACTGTAGGGATTGGCGGCCATGTTTCCACTGGCGGCAAAGTTGGGAATCGGTACCACCAGGTCAGCCACAGGGTAGGTCTGAGTTTTCAGAGTCCCCTGCTGACGGATGCGGCTGGTGATCTTTAATACTTCGTTATCAATTGTGTAAGACAGGTTCAGAGGTTCGAGCAGCAGATTCAAGGCACTTCGCAGCTTGATTCCATTGACGTTGATTGTCACGGGAGCACTGGGGGTAACCCCTTCTTCTTCCAGACCCAGACTGTCCAGGAAGATGTTGATCCCGGTGAGAGTCTGAATTTTGCTCATGACATTTGTCAGAGGCTCATCTTCAAACTGAAGGTTGACCGGGCGATCAAGGCTCTCTTCAATCTGCAGTTCACGTTCCGTTTTCTGGTTATGGTTTTTGACATGGTATTTGTCACGTCGTTTGGTCAGTTCTGCCCACTCTTTGGCATCGTGTCCAAATTTGATATCAGGTGTGTAAGCATCTGCCAGAGATTCTTCCACATCGTTCAACTGATTCCAGACATTCTGTTCCTTACGATCACGCATCTCATTGTTGGAGGCATTCCTTCTCAGGAACTTGGCTTTCCATTCCATTGTGACGGTGACAGGGTTTTGTGGATCGAGATCTTTGGCCTGTTTAGCAATCACTTCTGCTTCCGCATAGCGACGCTGATCAACCAGTTCATTAAATTTCTCTACCAGATCGGCCAGTTCCTGTTCGACCCGGATCTTATTTTTGATGCGAGCATCAATATACTCTTCGACTTCCTGGTTCTGCTTTTTCAGCTCTTCCAGAGGTGCGACCTGCTTGCGGAAGGAGTCAATGGACTCACGGGTTCGCTGCAGTGAACCGATCAAAGTGGCCGTCGATTTTTTATCCAGGCTGGAGCTTTCGACTTTTGACATGGTCTGATCGATAATACTCAACGCGTCGGTAGGAGCCGATTCACGCATTCTTTCTGCTTTAAAGATGGCGTTCAGCACATCAGATCGCAGGCGGCTGAATTCAATCGCCTGTTTCTGCTGCACCAGATCAATGGTGCTTGGTTCCTGCGAACCATTTGCCGGATCGTTGGAAGAAGTCTGATTCTTCACCAGGCGGATCTTGTCAGCCCGTGAAGGTGCCAGCTCCCGCACCGCATCCTGCAATTGCTGAGCACGATGATTGTCCAGCTTTTCACCAGACTGGTAGGCGGCCAAGAAGGACTGGTAAGCAGCTTCCCGATTTCCTTCAGACAGGCGTTGCATCCCAAGGTTATACAGTTCCAGAGCAGATGCACCGGGATGAATCACGGCAATCTCACTGGCTTCACTCTTCTTCATCCGGGCTACCCGTTCAGGCTGTTGTGCTGCCGTCCGGGATTCCAGGTCCCGCAGAATGGACTGCGGGCTGTCTTCACCAGGCTTGAATTCCACGCCGACTCGCAATGCTTCCTGGGCGTTCACCCGTGCAGAATCAATACGACCGGCTTTCAGATCGGTTCTTGCCTGTGCAACCAGTTTCTGAGAAAACTGTTTTTTGCGTTCATTTTCCGCTGCATACAGCTGTTCCTGCGAGAGTCCGCCAGGTTGTCCCGCCATATTGCGGATGTCTGCCAGAACCTGTTCGGGACGATCTTCAAACAGACTGTAGGCAGTATCAACCTGCTGAGCAGCTTCGGCTTTCTGTCGAGCATCTTCGATTCGCCCCTGGGCTAAATCGTTTCGTGCAGCGGCAACCAGCTTTCGTGCATATTCAGGATTGTTCTTTTCACTGGCAGTATTACCAGGATTAAATTTGGAGGCCGAGCTGGTCCCCACTCGCTTGATGAAAACAGAGGGAGATTCGCTGGTAGAAGCAAATTCAATATTCAGTGTTTCAGCCAGTTTCTGTGCGGATGAAGCCAGCATCAAGGCTTCATCTTTATTACCCTGCTGCAGGGCAACCTGTGCCTGTTCCATCAGACGGTTGATCCGGGGACGAATGGCATCCTGGTTCTGCTGCAGACCTTTGATTCCGGAAATGGTAGCGGCTTCGTCGGAGATCCGATCGATGGCTGCCAGTACCAGTTCAGGACGGTCGTCAAACAGATCGTAAGAAACTTTCATTCCCTGAACCTGTTGCACTTTCTGGCGGGCTCCTGCGAAGTCCCGTTTCTTAATATCCAGGCGAGCCTGGCGTAACAGTTCGGTAGCCTGTTCTTTGGAAGCTCCCTCAGCCGCAGTCATCTGGGCAGAACCCGTATTTCCTGTGGCAGCAAGAGAACCAGCACCAGACTGGGCGCGTTTAATCTCGTCGAGCACCAGTTCAGGGCGATCATCAAACAGTCGATAGGCGACATCCAGTTGACTGGCCTGCTGTGCCAGAGCACGTGCGGAATCCAGTCGACCCGACTGCAGTTCTGCGCGAGCCTGCTGCAGCAGTCGAGCTGCCTGGTCTTTTTCAGAAGACCCAGCGGAAGACTGTGCGACTGGTTGTTCTGGTTCTGATTTACCGGCAAATATCTTAGTGCCGGTTTTACGTTCAATTTCAGACAGGATATGTTGAGGGCGTTCTTCAAACAGTTTGTAGGCTACATCATAATCCTGTGCCTGCAATGCGAGGGTACGGGCATCATCATAGTTGCCGGAATTTAATGATTGTCGAGCCTGCTTAAGAAGTACAGCGGCCTGCTCTTTTTCAGTCAGTTTTCTATCCTGGCTTCCATCAAATGGATTTGCAGCGGAAGGTGAGAAGGGATTGCTTCCCGCTGGTTCTTCAATACCGGCGACCTGCATTACCTGCGAGTTCTGACTGGCAAATCCGCCAGCCTGTTGAATGGGAGCATTTTTCTGCATGCGTTGTTCTGCGCGAGCGATGGCTGCGAGGACCTGTTCGGGACGTTCTTCAAACGGACCGTATTCCAGCCGCATGGCTGCTGCCTGGCCTGCCTTCTGACGGGCTTTGGCCAGTTCATTCAGTTTAAGATCTTCACGAGCGGACTGAAGTAACTGTCGTGCCAGTTGCTTCTGTTCTTCCGGAGACTTTCCGGTATGACTCGAAAAGTTCGTCGTGTATTCGGTGTCGGAAGCAGGAGACTGTGCTCGGACAATCTGTTTTTCCCGGGGAGCAGCCGCCCTTGTACGAGCCCTGCCCAGGTACTCGTTCATTTTGCGGAACTCAGCGGAGGACAGTCGTCCCGGAGAGACAGAGGCTTTTTCGAGCACCTCTACCGCTTCGGCGTATTGTCCTCGTTCATAATACTGAGTCCCCAGACTCAGATAGTAACGAGCTGAGCGTAGTTGACGCCCAGAAACAGGCTGACCGTTATTCTCGACATCAGCAGCGACCTTCCTGGTCGTGTTGCCGAGATTGGCCAGCCACATTGACGCTGCGATCAACGTCGTACAGGCCAGTACTCCAAATGCCTTGCCCAATGTAGGTCCCTCCTTCAAGCCAGAACACCAACTGTGATTATGTTTATTTTGAGGAGTCATCATGACTTCCAACTCGCTATCTATCTATGGGTAGGATTTTAGTCCGAATTCTGGATTTAGTGCCATACGAGTTTAGCAGGACCAACCAGGATTCCAGAAAAACGAAACGCTATTGAATGTTTGCCCTCGGGCAAAATTTAACAAACGATTGTCAGAGAAATGATAGTGTGATTTGATTTATTGAGAGTAGAGAGAAGTGTGTGCGGGTAATAATCGATTTGTCGTTTTCAGGTCAATATGATTTTGACAAAATTTTCAATTTAATTTGCATGGTTTTCAAAATACTTTTTCAGTCTGTATTTCATGAAGCATTTCTTAACAGTGGCTTCATTTTTACTCTTCAGGACTCTGCTTAATTTGTAACTTTTTCATCTTCTGTTTCGTATTCAAACATCGATTCGATGATTGCTTTTTTGAAGAGTTGATCAAGTGTTTCTCTGGTTGCTTTCATACGGGCATCATTGACCATGGATTGTTCCAGTTGAGCCTGCACATCAGCAAAGGGAGTATGACCTGCCTCTTTTCGATCTAATACTTTTACGATCTGAAAAGAGTCATCGGTTTCGAAGACCTGGCTTGTCTGTCCAACCGGCAAATCAAATAACGCCGCTTCGACTTCTGAATCAGCCAGACTGCCTCGTCCTGTCCAACCCCATTGCCCTTTCTTTTCAGCCCGTGGTCCATCTGAATATTTTTCAGCCAGGGCGCCAAAATTTTCTCCCGCCTGCAGCTTATGAATGACTTCATCCAGGACGCCGACGGCTTTGTCTTTGCCACCATGTTTTGCATAACTGATCCGAATTCGTTGCCAGCGTGCTTTGGCCGGGTAGGCATATTCATCCAGATTGGATTTGTAACGCGCCAGAACTTCTTCACGACTGAAATCATTCTTGGATTTCGCTTTGACAGCCATGAACTGCAGGGCAGACTGTTGCTTCATGAACAGTTCTTTCTCATAGTACAGCGAACGGCCCTGCTGGTTCAGTTTCTCCTCTAGTTCCTGGGGAGAACTGGCTCCCACAGCCTTTTGCAGTTCCGGAATTCGTTCTTCATCAAATGCTTTGTCCAGATGTTCCTGGAGCATAGCCAGCTGTTCTTTTTTGAGAGTGGTTTTCATCTCGTGAATCAGCAGTTGACGTTCGATGTGAGATTTCAGGTCTCGCTTCACCAGCGCTTTGCGCAGTTTCTGGTACTCTTCGGGCGGCATTCTCTGTTCCGCCTGCTTCAGCTGAAAGTCATACACGCCGATAATATCCGAGACAAAAAGAGGTGTCCCGTTGACCATTGCAACGACGGTGCTGTCTTTTAATTCCTCGACCGATTCATCGACAGCGCTGGCAGTGGAAGTATCTGAAGAAGAGGCGACAGTGATCACCGGTGATTCGAAGGGATTATCAGATTCCTGGAAGTCACCTTCCAGAATACTTTTTCTTTCTTTAGACCGGCTCGCCATCTGCGTGTGTTCCAGCTTCTGCTGTTTCAGAGCGGACTCAAGACGTGGAGGGGGCGGCCCCAGCACAGGGTTGTCGACTTTAGGAGTCGTTTCACACCCCACAATGCTGATAAAAGCAATCATCAATAAATATATTTGCGCGTAGCGCATCAAGATGCATCCTGCATGATGAACGAATTATTTACCGGGAATTAGAGAGACATTCAGTATTTGACTTTTGAAATCAGCCCGAATTACAAAGGAGGTGTAAGGAAGGGAGACAGACTGATTCCGGATTCTCATCACCCACTTCAGTAACCAGTGAACGTTTTGGAGAGTTCATCAGTTGAACCTGTCAGGGTGATGTTGCAGGATTATAGGCGGGATCAAAAGATTGTTGCAATACCGTTTTAAGCTCCTGCATCACCTCTTCCAAATTCTCTGCTGAAATCGGCAATGGAATGTATGCTGACTTCTGATCTACGATCCGGACGGGAATCCGGTCCTGATTGCTTTTCGACAATGCCAGGATGTGATTTTTGTCTCGATAGCCCAGTACTGCGAAGTTATTTTCCAGTCGAATACTGTCAACCTGCCAGCGTTGTGACAGAATTTGTAATTCTTTCAAAATCAATAATTGTCGCGCAGGATGCGGAATGGGACCAAAACGATCTTCCATTTCTTCTTCGAGGGCGTTCAACTCCTCAAGAGATCGCACCGCTGAAAGTTTACGATAGAGTTCGATTTTAATGCGACCGGGAGGAATATAATCGGAAGGCAGATACGCAGTGCAAGGCAGGTCAATTGCCACGTGATGATGTTCACGAATGGGTTCATTTTTCAGTTTTCTGCAGGCATTTTCCAGTAACTGGCAATACAATTCGTAACCGACGGCTGCAATATGCCCGCTCTGTTCGGTTCCCAGGATATTTCCGGCGCCGCGAATTTCAAGATCGCGCATCGCGATCTTGAAGCCGGCTCCCAGTTCACTGTACTCTTCAATTGCTTTCAGTCGTTTGGCGGCAATCGGCGTCAGTATCTGACCATCGCGCAACAGCAGATAGCAATAGGCCCGATGGTGCGAGCGTCCCACACGACCTCGCAACTGATGCAGGTCGGATAAACCGTGGTTTCCCGCATCATGAATAAAAATCGTATTGGCATTCGGAATATCCAACCCGCTTTCAATAATCGTCGTGCAGACAAAGATATCAACCTTGCCGGATACGAAGTTCAACATCGCGGCTTCCAGCTCTGTCTCTTTCATCTGTCCGTGGCCGATTCCAATACTCGCTTCCGGTACGATCTGCTGGATTCGATCGGCGTATTTCTGCAGATCATGCACGCGATTATGCACGAAATAAACCTGTCCATTGCGGTTCAGTTCCCGGACCATCGCATGCCGAATCAGCTCTGGATCAAAACGGGTAATCCTGGTTTCAATGGGAACACGATCGCGGGGCGCTGTCGTCAGATTGGAAATATCACGAATCCCCAGCAGTGACATATGCAGTGTTCGCGGGACAGGGGTGGCGCTCAAGGTCAGTACATCGATCTGCAGTCGCAGACGCTTCAGCATCTCTTTGGCTTCGACGCCGAAACGCTGCTCTTCATCAATGATCAGCAGTCCCAGATCTTTAAACTTGATGTCCTTCTGAATCAGGCGATGTGTGCCGATCACCAGGTCAACACTCCCGGCAGCCATTCCTTCCAGAATCGCCCGCTGTTCTTTTTTGGATTTAAAGCGGGACAGTCCTTCAATAGTAATCGGATAGTCGGCCATTCTTTCACTGAAAGTACGCGTGTGCTGTTCTGCGAGCACAGTCGTCGGCACCAGGACAGCGACCTGCTTACCCGCATCAATGGCTTTGAAGGCGGCACGGATGGCGACTTCTGTTTTTCCATATCCGACATCGCCGCAGATCAGGCGATCCATGGGCTGTGCCCGTTCCATGTCATGACGCACATCGCTGATGGCGTGCAGCTGGTCGGAGGTTTCCGTATAGGGAAACGAAGCTTCAAACTCTTTCTGCCAGTGACTGTCGGGAGGATATGAGATACCAGGTTGTCCCGAGCGCTGCGCCTGCAGACGCAGCATATCACTGGCCATATCACGGACTGCTTCCGCTGCTTTTTCTTTTTTGCTGGCCCAGCTTTTCGTCCCCAGCTTTGACAACCGGGGGACATGCTTGCCTCCACCAATATATTTCTGAACCAGGTGCACCAGAGAAACGGGAACGTACATCTGCACTTTATCACGAAACTCCAGGGAGAGATGTTCTTCCCGATACCCTTCTTTCTCCAGCAGTTCCAAACCACGAAAACGGGCGATTCCATGTGACAGATGAACGACAAAATCACCCACATTCAAGTCCAGAAAACTGTCGATCGCCCGACTCTCGACCTTTCGTTTTCGAGGCTTGTGCCTGATATCAGCCCGGCCGAACAACTCGTGATCACTGAGTACCACCAGATGTTCGGGAACGATACGAAATCCCAGCGCCAGGTTACCAATGCAGGTTTTCACGCGTTCAGAAAGATCCAGCTCAGACTCATCCAGCAACTCCTGTAAACGATCCTGCTCGCCCTGATTATGACAGCAGATCAGTACGGTATCCTGCGGACCGATGATCGATGCCAGTTCCTCCAGCATTTCCGACTTGGACCGGGTGAACCGCTCTACCGATTCAATCTGCAGATGACAGGATATTTCGGTCGATTCCGCAGAGATCGGTGCAATGGTGACTGATGGAAAATCGGTACAGCGCGCCATGGTCGCCGGCACACTGAACAGCCCGCGTGGGTTTTCCAGGCGATCAAGATAACGTTTGCCTTCGTCGATCAGTTCGGGGAGTTCAATCAGCGCAATACAGGCCTCAGGCGGCAGATTATCCAACAGGCTTTCAGAAGTGGTCCCATCTTCATCCCGGTTGGGAGTTTGCAATTGCCGTCCGGACACAGAGGCAGGCACAGGCGAAATCAAAGTCAGGTCGACCTGCTGACAGGTTTCGAGAGTCCGCTGCGTTTCCACATCGAACTGTCTGATCGACTCCACTTCATCCCCGAAGAATTCAATGCGAATCGGCAGTGCAGAATCTGGAGAATAAAGATCCAGAATCCCGCCATGCATACTGAATTCACCGGGAAGCTGGATTGCCGTGGTCCGCTCAAAACCGCGCTCCAGTAACCATTTCATAAAAGCATCAGTATCGATTTCATCGCCAACCTGAATCCGACGCGTCGCCGCTTCCCGTTGTTTTCGACTCGGCACAGGCTGCAGCAGGGCAGGAAACGATGTGACAATCACCTGGGGAGTGGACTCATTTCCCCCTGAATGCTGCAATTGACTGAGTACCCGCAGACGTCCGCCAAATACCGTATCGGCAACATCATGCTCGTCCGGCAAAGTCTCCCAGGCAGGAAATATTTCGGGGATCGTACCCAGAAAACTGGCCAGGTCACCTGTAAATTCATCGATTTCAGAGAGACGTGGCAGCACGATCAGCAGCACGGAATCCAGAGCAGTAGCAATACTTGCCGCCGCCAGCGCGCAAGATCCTCCCCAGGCTCCGTCAATTGTTCCACTCTGTCCGGATCGCAGAGCCGCTGTTACCGCGGCAAATCCATCGCTACGACTGAGAACGGGAACCAGATCCTGCATCGACTGAATCTGACTGTCACGGGGTGTCATCATGATCGGGAACATTTTAGCAGGCGGCACCAGATTGTCACGTGCCTGCTGCCGAAAAACCGTTTCTGATGTTCGATTTGGGTCAATCCGACGTGACTTCATCCGGAGTCAGAGTTACGATAGAGGGCTGATTAATCAGTTGATCGCAAACCCTGTTGAATGGGGTTTGCGCCAGTTGCTTACCCGATATTTCCAGAATGAAGGATGCAAAGTGTCTGAAAGCTTAGATGTCAATGTCGCTCTGGGGCCACGCAGTTACCATATTTCGGTTGTCAGCAACCAGTTTGCTCAGTTCGCTGACACTCTGGAAACCTGGATGAACCAGAGTCCTGCTTACCGGAATGCGCTGGCCGATGGCAGTAAGACGGCATTGATCATCACAGACAGAAATCTTGCGACGCTGCACACACCTCAAATCGAAAACAGTCTTAAATCAAAAGACTGGAAATTTGAAACCGCGATTATTGAACCGGGTGAGAAATCAAAATCACTCGAAGTGATTTCCGGCCTTTACGATAAACTGGTCGCCATGAAAGCGGATCGACAAACCGTACTGATCGCCGTGGGTGGAGGCGTGACGGGAGATGCTGCCGGTTTTGTCGCAGCAACTTACGTTCGTGGACTTCCCTTTGTCCAGGTTCCGACTTCGCTTCTGGCCCATGTAGACAGCTCGGTCGGAGGTAAAGTAGGGGTGAACCATCCTCAGGCCAAGAATCTGATTGGTGCATTCTACCAGCCGCTGGGTGTTTTCATTGATACGTCAACACTGGAAACTCTGCCCGTCAGGGATTATCGCAGTGGTCTGGCAGAAGTGGTGAAGTATGGTGTGATCCTGGATTCCCGCTTCTTCCATTATCTCGAGCAGAATATTGCAGCATTGAATCAGCGCGATCCTGATGTACTGCGTAAGGTTATCGCCCGCAGTTGTGAACTCAAAGCGGAAGTTGTGGAGCAGGATGAACATGAACGTTCCGGGCTGCGTGCAATTCTGAACTATGGACATACCTTTGCACATGCGTTTGAAGCACTCTGTGGTTACGGCGAACTGATGCATGGCGAAGCGGTTTCCATTGGTATGATCTATGCCAGCTATCTCGCTGAGAAACTGGACCTGATTTCCCACCAGGAAACAGAGCGTCAAATCCATCTACTGGAAGCCCTTGGCCTGCCGGTACTTCTGCCGAAAGGGACACGGCTGGATGCAGACCAGATCATCGACCGCATGAAACTCGATAAAAAAACCGTGGGTGGAAAACTTCGATTTGTACTTCCAACGTCTCTGGGCCGCGTGGAAGTGTTCAAAGAAATCCCGGAAAGCCTGGTCCGGGAAGTTCTGGATGAATTAGCACACCCTGCCGCATCAGATGGCGATTTTCAGATCTAGATCGCGTCACATTTAACCATAACGTCTCCCGATCTCTGATACTCGATTCAAATGTCTCTGGAGACGCTACAGTAAAACCCAGGCACAGTTTAGCCCTGGTCCTCAATACTTCAGGACTGTCAGACAACATCGCTTTTTAGCAATTCTTCCAGTATGTCTGTGTTTTTTCCACAGGAAATGCGTAGACAGCGTCCCAACCTGCAGAGTTATACCTCACCTCCCATATCATACTTCCACGGAACAGACACATACTGAAGTGCAAATTTTCCTGAATTTCCTGCCAGTTTTATTCTCTCAAACGGCACAGGCAGTACAGTTCCTACATAAAACATCTTCGACTGTATTTGTTTCTAATGATCTTGCTCCATCGCTGAATCCGGATACTAACCTTTGCTGCAGGCCATCTGAATTTTTTCAGAATCATTGTGCCACAGTGTAACTTCATTTCCCGCAATCAGCGTTTGAAGTGCGCTCAATCCCGATACGGAAGAAAGTAGATGTCGAATACAAATACAACGCAGAATTCAGGACAGTGGCGTCTGATTGATGCTGATCAGGTTCTGGACATGGTACTCGGAGATACAGAGTTTCTCGATGAAATGATTGATCTCTTTCTGAGCACTGTTCCTGAGCAGATGTGTGAAATCAGTCTGGCAATCGAACGAAAAGAAGCAGCAGCTTTAGCCAGTACAGCACATGGATTTAAAGGTACGGTGGCCAACTACACTAAAGGAGAACCCTACCTGCTGTTGCAGGTACTGGAAGATGACGGAAAGTCGAATCGGCTACAGGATGCTTCTATCAGTTACGCTGCGTTAGAGAATGAAATGCAGGAATTGATCAGTGAACTGAATATGCTGATGGCTCAACTGAGCCGGTAAAAGCTTTATCCGCTAAATATGGTTTTAAACCAAAGGTTGATCTGATGAAAATTTTAGTTGTCGATGATGTCGGTTATTCCTGTCATTTTCATGCGAGACTCATCGAAAAGTTCGGTTACCGCTGTTGTTCAGCAACATCCGGTTTTGAAGCTTTAAATCTGCTGAAAACCGATAATGATATCAATATTGTTATTACCGACCTGATGATGCGGGGTATGGATGGTGTGGATTTATTCAAAGAAGCCCAGCATCTGGAACGATTCACTGACGACGGCCCATTAGATCCGCCCCAGTTTATCTTAATGACTGCTTTACGACTGGAAAAGAATTCCAACGACAAAGATATTCAACGACTGAAACTGGCACAGGAACTGGGCGTATCCAAAATCATGTTCAAACCACTGGATCAGGATGAACTTCATGACACAATAAAAGACATGGTCATGGGGGCTCCCGAAGGTTCGGTAAACAACCAATCTGTCGATTTATATACGCCAGCTCAAAAGATCAAAGACGCGGTCAAAGAGATCATCAAATCAGGAAATCCCGGCGCTGCGGAACAATTCATTGAATGCCTGAATGGGGAAGTGAATGCATTGCAGGAATTTTTGTCTAAAATGGAAACCGTTCAAAATCAATAGTTTACAAAACACCACATTACACAAAAAACCTGAATATGCAATTTCAATTAAGGAGGTATTTGACTGTAAGTGAATGAGACCTATAGTTGGGTAGTCATAAAAAACACTTGATGCTTGCTCCCATCAGGTAAACAATTTTTTACATCTCTGAAAATGGGTATCTCCCATGAGTCTGATAAATCTGGATCAGTATACTATAAAACAGAATCGGGCTGTCTCACGCATCCTGGACACTCTGGATCGTATTGACCAGCGAACAAGCCTGCACTATTCCGAAAAGCGGGTGCACGAAAGGAAAGATTTTCGAGGAACTGTGTGGATCTCACTGCCGGACAGCAATGCTGTGGACGAGCAGGAATCCACTACCATCAAGGTCTGGTCTCGCTCGATCTCCCAGTCCGGTCTTTCCTTCATTTACCCGTTTCCCATTAACCTGAACAATATTATGGTAGGCGTGCCTGTGCAGCAAACGCAGATCGCCTGGTTTCGTTCTGAAATTGTGAGACAAAAAGAGATTCAGGAAGAGCAATTCTGGGAATTTGGAGTTCGATTTCTGGGAAAAGTGATTACCTGAAACTGCTTCAGTGGTGCGGCTCCCGGTTGGATTTCGAGAGTCCCGGAAGCTATGATTCAGAGCTTAACCTCGGCACCTTATCTCGCTGAACCAGAGCATCGATCAAATCGAATTGAACGGAAACATACCGGTAATGGAAGACCTCGCTGGCCTCTTGCACAAAAATCTGACTGGGATACAAAATCGGATCCAGACGGCGTGTATCAGAGCGCAGCGTGCTCCCGAATCGGTAACCCTTATCGGCGTGACCAAATACGCCCGACTGGACTGGGCCACCGAGCTGATCAAACTTGGTTGCCGGGATCTGGCAGAAAGCCGTACGCAGCAACTCGCAGAGCGGGCTGAGCTTCTCCCTTCGGATTTACACTGGCATTTCATTGGTCCTCTGCAACGCAATAAAGTCAGACGAACAATCCAATACAGTTGGCTGATTCACTCGGTCGATTCAGAAAAATTGCTGAAAACCATCGATCGTGTCGCAGGGGAATCTAAACAGAACCCACGTATTCTGATCGAGGTGAATCTTTCAGGGGAAGCAAATAAAAAAGGATTTCAGAAAACAGAACTATTGCGTCTGTGGCCTTCTCTCTGTCGCACCAGCCACGCCCAGATCAGTGGTCTGATGACCATGGCCCCCCATGTGGATGATCCTGAACTGGCGCGTCCGGTTTTTCGTGAGTTGTCTGAGTTGCGTGATTCTCTGCAGGCAATTTCTCCAGAACAGATCAGACTTCAGGAACTCTCAATGGGCATGAGTGGCGATTTCGAGGTGGGCATTGAAGAAGGGGCCACTCTGGTACGAGTCGGTAGTGCCCTGTTTGAAGGGCTGGACACCTTAACCTGAACTTGAGAATTCAAAGTGAATCTGGCATTAAAACTGGAAATGGACGGCACTGCAATTCTACTGCCGGTTCGTGCGCAACCCCGATCCAGCAAGAACAGGATTGAAGGCGTTCATGAAGGCCGGCTCAAAGTCTGCGTCACACAGGTCCCTGAAAAAGGGAAGGCCAATAAAGCTTTGCTGAAAGTTCTCCAGACGGCGCTCAAATTGAAACGATCGCAAATTGAGTTATACAAAGGGGAAACGGCGGCATTAAAGATCTTTCGAATTCACGAAATTTCCCGAGACGAGTTATATACACGAATCGCAGATGCAGCAGGACAGTCCCAATAATTTCAGTTTTCCATGATGTGCGTTCCCCAGCGTATCTCCAGACATCAATTTTTACAAAAACCCGGAAAGCAAATTTAACGCCCTGCGAGACAGGATTCGGTCAACATAGATTGCAGCCGCTCAGACAGGGTCATATAATTATCGGTGCATCCGTGTCTTACCCCCAGAGGTCACTATTCCATTCCTGAATCAAACTTCATGGAAAAACTGTGGCGACCTCTCAAACGAAAAGTGCATCCCATTAAACCACAGTGTCTCTCTCCCAATGATACTCGACCCCCATTGCCCTGGAGACGCTACAGTAAACCTGGACACAGGCTGGATTCCCTCCTCGCCTGAAGATCTCAAAAAGGACTATTTGATTATGAGCAACTCGATGCCTGTTCGCCTGCTGCTGGGCGCCATACTGGTTTGTGGACTTTCCCTGTCAGCGAAAGCAAACGAACCAACAAAACTTTCTGACTCCTGGGAACAGTGGAGAGGTCCTGATCGTCAAAACCATTCTGCCGATACCGGTCTGCTCGATGACTGGAATGCTACTCCTCCCAAACTGATCTGGACCGCCAGTGGCATGGGCAAAGGATACGCCAGTGTTTCGATCAAGGATAACCGGCTGTTCACAACTGGAAACCTCCCCGAAGGTCAGGCCGTCATCGCCGTCAACACCGATGATGGCAAGATCCTGTGGAAAACCAACCTGCTGGAACTGAATCCCGAACATGGTTACCCCGGTGCACGCTGCACACCTTCCATTGATGGCGAGCGTCTGTATGCGATTGCCTCTAATGGAGCCATCTTCTGTTTGAGTGTTGCCGATGGTGAAATCATCTGGCAGAAAAACTTCGAAGAGGAGTGGGATGGAAAAATGATGTCCAAATGGGGCTTTTCTGAATCTCCGCTGATCGACGGTGACCTCGTCTTATGCACCCCGGGCGGAAAAAATGCCATGATGGTGGCCCTCGACAAAACAACGGGCAAGGAAGTCTGGAAAACCTCAGTAAACGACCTGGGGGAACTGGGCAAAGACGGAGCCGGGTACTCTTCCATCGTGATTTCGAATGGAGCCGGCGTTAAACAGTATGTCCAGCTAACCGGACGTGGTGTCATTGGAGTTAGAGCCAGTGATGGCAAACTGTTGTGGAACTATAATCCGGTTGCCAACAAAGTGGCGAATATCCCGACTCCCATCATCTCAGGCGACTACGTCTTCTGTTCAACCGGCTATGGAACCGGTAGCGCACTCTTGAAACTGACCAAAGATGGAGACGGAGTCAATGCGGAAGAAGTATATTTTCTCAAAGCCAAAACCATGCAGAACCACCATGGGGGTATGATCCTGTATAAAGATCATATCTACTGTGGACACGGTCATAATAATGGATTACCACTCTGCCTGAATCTCAAGTCAGGAAAAGTCGTCTGGGGCGGAGATATCCGCGGGGAAGGCAGTGGATCTGCTGCTGTGTTATTTGCAGACGGAAACCTGATCTTCCGTTATGAAAATGGTGAACTCGCCCTGGTGGAAGCAACGACAGAAGGTTACAAACTGAAAGGTTCCTTCCGAGCAGATCAGGTCCTCGGCAAAGCCTGGGCTCACCCGGTCGTATGTGGCGGAAAGCTTTACCTGCGAGAGCAGGATGTACTGATGTGTTACGACCTGCGAAAGTAAGGTCCCCCACAACGCATACTGAATTAAAAAAAGCTCTGTCGATCCGTTCGACAGAGCTTTTATTTATAATTCTCGGTGATTAACCGGCCGCATTTTTAAAACGACTCAGATCGATTTTCCCGTTGCCTTCCACAGGCAGCTTGCCATTCGGACAGTAACGGGAACGAGCCACACTGGACGCGATATTATAGGTATAGATGGCGTCTTCCCGGATCAGAAAAATGACAGTCCCCTTGTTCTGGGCACCGATCTTATCCAGCAGTTCGACGAAGGGCAGGCTCTTCCGGAGATCATCACGTCGGACATGCAGGTCTTTCGCAGGCCCGTCCAGAACGACGATTCCGTTTTTGGTACATTCAATAAACGTGGGATTCAGATCCACGCCCGACCCACCCGGTTGAATACGAACTTCTGCAGCGACCGGGTTTTCCCGTTTATTCAATTCGATTTTAAGCTTATCAATTTCCTTTTGCAGCGTCATCGGCTCATCTTTGATTTCAGCAATCCGTTTTTCAAGACGATTGGCTTCCGCCAGCAGCTTGACTTTCTCTTCCGGAGTGATATCCGTCGGAATTTTATTTTTTTCCTGCTTGAGTTTTTTAAGTTCTTCCAGAGCCAGAATCAGATCGCGATTCAGTTTTGACAGGTCTTCAACCTGACTCTGAACCTGTTCCAGTTCCTGCTGTTTCTCGGTAATTTCCTTCTGGTCTTTTTCGAACTCTTCCACGCGCTTCAGGGAATCATCCTGTTGATCCATCTGGCTGAGTGCCATGGCTGTGATCATCAGTGTCAATACACCAATCACACACGCCAGAATACTCAGAAACGGAAACAGGGAAACCGTTTCTTCACTATCCTTCTTCTTTCTACCCACGTTATCTTACTCTCTTCGAATTCCCGAATAACCCCCAGCGTTTGCGCGGAGCTTCCACCTGCTGGATCAGCACCTGCTTTTCGCCCAGGCTCGTCAAAACCATATTCAGGCCGTTTAATCCCTGCTGTACGCCATTAAACGACTGGGATAAGACGCCGGCGGCCTCGGCCATTTCCGTCGCTTCGCCATTCATTTTTTCCAGATGTGACGTGTGTGCGGACTGCAGCGCGGTCATTTTCTCTTCCACGCTTTCCAGGTGCTTCATAACCTGTTGCACCTCTGCCAGATGTGCTTCCTGCTGCTCTCGAATTTTATCATCGATTGTACCCCAGGATTTGACAACCTGCTGTGACAGAGTATTTCCAATGCCTTCCAGTTTCTCGATCCAGGTCTGTAACTCCGCATGATGGTTCGCCATCGCTTTATCAATAGTCCGCTGGATCAGACGTCGGTGATCTTTTTCGTCACCCCCGCCACTTGCCTGATCGCTCTCTTTCAGCCGTTTCAACAGGTTTTCGTTACAGTATTCATCAACCCAGTTCAGCAGATCCTCTTCCGATTTCTGCATGGAACTGCTGGGAAACATCACCAGCATACTCATTACCAGCGCGACCAGTGTCGTATCAAAAGCTGTGGATAGACCGCCCGTCACACTGCCCAGAGATTCTTTCAGAGCAGAGATGTCAGTGGCATCATCCATCCCTCCGGAAAAGCCGCCCACAGCGGCACTAATTCCGATCACAGTTCCGATGAACCCCAGGATCGGGATGGCCCAGATGAATACTTTGAGAATGGTATAGCTGGAATCGACGGCCGTCGCATCGATTTCTGATTGAGACTGCAGACGGTTAGAAACTTCAGAACTGCTTTTCAAGACCCTGAAATGCTCCAACCCTCGTAAAACCCGGTTTACCAGAAAACTTTCACGCGGATCCACGGGCAGGTTTTTGACATGCTCAATGAATTTGGCAACAGTCTTCTCGGAAATATCCTCAGAAATATCGGTCGGCAGCGTATCGAACAGCATCGAATCTTTCTGTTTGCCCAGTTTCTGGTATTTCAATATCAGAATCGTGGCAGACCAGCTCATCAGAAAAACCAGCGCGAAGGGAACCCAGCCACGATCCAGAAACAATTCACCGAGGTAATATTTCCTGAAAGGAAACAATAATGCGATAAATGCGACAGAGGCACCAATCGCTATGATGCCGCTCTTCGAGAGGCTGACTTCTGTACCATCGGCCCAGCCACTGGAAACATTCTTATTTCCACTGCGGCTGCTGCTGGAAGTGCCGGAAGATTTACTGGAACCGGTTGAACTGGAAGTGTTGACATCGATCGAAGTATCGATAATCGGTGTCTCAGGTTTTTTGACCAGCATCGTATGGTGACAATAGGGACAACGAACTTTTTTACCCACGTTTTCATCGCGGACTTTGAGCTTTTTAGAACATTTTTCACAGGGAAACTGGAAATACATTGAGGAAACCCCAGGGCGTAGTAAACTTTAGTGTAGCACTGAGCCTTTCTTTTAAGACTCAGCTGTAATTCATACAGAATAGTTTAGCCAAGCAGCCTCTGTCCCAAAAGTCAACGGCCTGCCGCAATCATCTAAACATGACAAACAACCCCCTTTCCCGCTGTTTTTTCCTGATATTGAACCATTCACGCTGATTGGACCTGCGGTTCCGCTGGAAATAGAATTCTGAGACTCCCCTTGTTTATTGAGTTCTAAATACGTCAGAATACACGAGATAAGAACTATTCGTTATAATGGCCGAGTAGAGAATGTTATCAATTGAAAACCGTTCAAGCTTTCCGTTGACCGCTTTTGAGCGGAGAGTCAAACCTTAAAGTATAGAAAACAAATTCATGTCTGCAGATTCCGTTGAAACCACCAGCCGCTACTGGGCCGGATTCGACCTGGGTGGCACCAAAATGCTGGCCAAAATTTTTGACTCAGAATATAAAACCCTCGGAAAAAAACGGAGAAAAACCAAAGGTCATACAGGGGTCGAAATGGGGCTGGAACGCATGGTCCAGACGATTCATCAGGCTTTGGAAGAAGCCAGCTTGACTCCCTCCGATCTGGCAGGCATTGGAGTCGGTTGTCCCGGGCCCCTGGAACTGCAGGCGGGAATTATCTTCGAAGCCCCCAATCTGGGCTGGTATAACGCTCCTGTGAAAGACGTACTGGAAAAAGAATTCGGTTGTCCGGTTGTGATCTGTAACGATGTCGATGCCGGCGTCTATGGCGAATATCGTTTCGGCGCTGGCAAAGGTGCCCAGTCTGTCATGGGAATATTCCCGGGAACAGGCATTGGCGGTGGTGCCGTCTACCGTGGGCAACTGATCCAGGGCAGCATAAGTTCCTGCATGGAAATCGGACATATCAAAGTCCTTTTGGAAGGTCCCGAATGCGGGTGCGGGCAACATGGTTGCCTGGAAGTACTGGCGAGTCGGCTGGCAATCTCTGCCGCGGCAGCACAGGCTGCTTACCGCGGTGATGCACCGGTCCTGCGTTCCATGGTGGGTACCGACCTGTCGGACATTCGCAGTGGTATCCTTGCATCGGCGATCAAAGGAGGCGACGAGAGTGTCAAGAATATCATCCTGCGGGCGGCGGAGTACATTGGAATCGCTGCCGGAAACCTCGTCCACACTTTTTCCCCGGAAATCATCGTCCTGGGTGGAGGTCTGGTGGAAGCCATGCCCGAATTGATTGTGCCGGCGGTGACCGAAGCCACCCGACGCAATGTGATGCCGACTTTCAAAGACTCATTCAAAGTTGTCGCCGCTCAACTGGGGGATGATTCCTCTGTCATGGGGGTTGCCGCCTGGGCCCAGAACGTCATTCAGCAAAACTCTTCGATGAGAATTGAAACGCAGGTATGAACACAAAAGATTCACCGCCGACTGAGGCATCTCCGGGTTCCAGTCGACTGGAGTCTGGCACAAATCAGTTGATTGCCGTCATCGATATCGGCACTGGCGCCATCCGTATGGCCATTGCTGAGATCAAAGAAGATGGCTCTGTCTATGCATTGGAACGTCTCTCCCAGGCAGTGACACTGGGAAAAGATACTTTTCAGACACGGAATATTCAGAAGTCGACGATGGAAGAGTGTGTACGCATCCTCAAAAGCTACCGTCGGCGACTGGATGAATATCAGATCACGCGCGACGATCAGATACGGGTGGCAGCTACCAGCGCGGTCCGGGAAGCGGACAATCGCCTCGCATTCACAGACCGCATTTTCATAGCAACCGGCTTCGAAGTCTCTCCCCTTGATGAAGCCGAAGTCAATCGAATTACTTACCAGGGAATTCGCCCTTACCTGGCGGCCAAACCAAACCTGGATGAAGCACAAACGATCGTTACGGAAATTGGTGGAGGCACAACCGAACTGCTGCTTGTACAGAAAGGTAACGTCCTTTTCTCGGGAAACTATCGACTGGGCGCGTTGCGGCTGCGGGAAATGCTTAAGGGGTATCGTGTTCCTTTATCCAAGGAACGCACGATTATGGAGAATCAGATCTCACGTGTGATCCAGCAGATCGTCCACGAAGTACCCGTCGACAAATCCGTCAAACTGGTCGTCCTGGGAGGTGATGTCCGCTTTGCATTAGCACAACTCCGCCCGGATGATGAAATCCCGGATCCCGGCAACTCACCCGATGAACTGGATCGACTCAAGGTATCTGAGCTCAGCAAATTTACCGATAAAATCCTGCAGAAGGATGAAGACGAACTGGTCCAGGAATACCACCTGTCATTCACCGATGCAGAAACACTCGGGCCGGCACTGCTCGCCTATACCAAGCTGGCAGAAGCCTACCAACAGAAACACATTTACGTCACCAAAGCCAACTTTCGCGATGGGCTTTTGAAAGAAATGGCCGACCAGAGTAACTGGTCTGAAGAGTTCAATCAGCAGGTGCTTCGCTCCACGATTGACTTTGGAAAACGCTTTGATTTTGACGAAACACATGCCGGCCATGTTGCCTTTCTGGCGGACAAGCTGTTCCAGTCATTACAGAATGAACACAAACTTGACGCACGGAATCGACTGTTACTGTATATCGCCGCCTACCTGCATGAAATCGGGATCTATGTCAATCAACGCGGCTATCACAAACATTCCATGTACCTGATCAGCAATGGCAATCTGTTTGGACTGGGACAGACCGACCTGCTGCTGGTCGCATTAATCGCCCGTTATCATCGCCGGGCTTCCCCCAAAGCAACACACCTGGGATACAACACACTGGATCGTGTCAGCCGCATTGCCATCGCTAAAATGGCCGCCATCCTGCGGGTCGCTGATGCATTGGACTATTCCTACAGCCAGCGGGTTCAGGAGATTGAATGCGAGATTGACCACGGACAGTTGATTATCTCCATCCCCCATGTGGAAGACGTCTCGCTGGAACAAATCGCGCTCGTCGAAAAAGGTCCGCTGTTTGAAGAAGTGTTCGGGCTGAAAGTTCACTTGAGAAAGAAACAGTAACCTGCCTGATAATTTTTCAAACACGTATTGAGTTCCTATTCCTACAAACGACAGACTGAAACAACAGGTTGACCATGGCCAACAAAACAGCGAATTACTTCAACCGGGAATTAAGCTGGCTGGAATTCAATCAGCGGGTACTGGATGAAGCCCATGATTCAGAAATCCCGTTACTGGAACGACTGAAATTTCTGGCCATCACCAGTTCTAACCTGGACGAATTCTTCATGGTGCGTGTGGGTGGTCTGCACCTGCTGCAGGCCAGTGGAAATAAAAAGGCCGATCCCTCGGGGATGACACCCCGTGAAACACTGGATGCGGTCAGCCTGCGTGCACATCAGATGATGGTGGAACAGTATCGGTGTTTACTCGAAGAAATTGAGCCTCCACTGGCAGCCGCCGGTTTTCAGCGCGTCAACCCACAGGAACTCTCTGATTCACAGCGGCGGATTGTCGAGCATGTTTTCCGGGATGAAATCTATCCCGTGCTCACACCGATGGCGGTGACTTCCGATATGGAATTCCCCTACCTGGTAAACCACACGTTGAACCTCGTCGTACGACTCGCCCCTGATGACAAAGGAAAGGAGAAAGGAGATCACAAACCGGGTGAAGACCGCTTTGCGATCATTCCTTTTGGCAGAACTGAATTCCGGTTCATTACCCTGCCCTCGGAAGGTGGCTACCAGTATCTGCCGATGGAAGATGCTATCTGCCTGTTTATCGAACAATATTTTCAAGGCGAGCATGTCCTGGAGAGTATCCCCTTTCGTGTGACCAAAAATGCAGATGTCAGCCTGCAGGACGAGTTCGCATCTGACCTGTTGCATCAGATGGAAGACATGCTCAACCAGCGTAAGCAGGGGGACTGCATCCGACTGGAAATCGCGGAATCGGTTTCTGTGGAAACGCTGGAATTTCTGGAGCAGGGCCTGGGAGTCCTCGATGAAAATGTATACCGGATTCCTGGACCACTGGACCTGACGGCGTTTATGCGGTTGACAGAGATTTCAGGCTTTGATGCCCAGAAAGATGCCAGTTGGCCACCACAACCTCCCCCGGAGGTCAATCCTCGCATCAGCATGTTCGACAACATCACCCATCAGGATATCCTGCTGTGTCATCCCTATGAAAGTTTTGAACCCGTTGTACGCCTGGTTGAGGAAGCAGCCGTAGACCCGGACGTGCTGGCAATCAAACAAATTCTGTATCGCACGAGTAAACACAGCCCGATTGTAGCTGCGTTGATTCGTGCCGCTGAACAGGGGAAACATGTCACCGCGATCGTGGAGCTCAAAGCCCGTTTTGATGAAGCGCGGAATATCGAATGGGCCAAAAACCTGGAACATGCCGGGGGGCAGGTCATCTACGGTGTGAAAGGTCTCAAGACACATGCCAAGATCTGTTGTATCATCCGTCGCGAACCGCACGGTATCCAACGCTACCTGCATTTCGGAACGGGGAACTACAATGATGCGACAGCAAAAATCTACAGTGATATCAGTTACTTCACCAATGACGAAGTGCTGGCGTCTGATGCGATCAACTTTTTCAATTCGATCACTGGTTATTCGATTCCGCAGAAGTATCAGAAGCTGGAAGCAGCCCCTATCAGCCTGCGGGATAAACTGCTTGATCTGATTCATCATGAAACCGAGCGAAAAAAACAGGGGCAGAAAGCCCGGATTGTGGCCAAGGTCAACTCCCTGGTCGACCCGGAAATCATCGAAGCACTGTATGCGGCTTCGGAAGCAGGTGTGAAGATCAAGCTCAATATTCGTGGCATCTGCTGCCTGCGTCCCGGTGTCCCAAAGCTCAGTAAAAATATCGAAGTTGTCAGCATTATCGATCGCTTCCTCGAACATGCGCGAATTTTTTACTTCTATCATGGCGGAGACGAACGCGTCTTTATCTCCAGTGCTGACTGGATGCCCCGCAACCTGGATCGCCGAGTCGAACTGCTTGTTCCCATTGAAGAAGAAAAATGTCAACGCAAGCTAGTCAAAATTCTCAACAGCTACTTTGAAGATAATGCCAAAGCGCGTGTCTTAAACAGTGAGGGAGTTTACGAGCGGATCACTCCCAACAAAGAAAAGAATCTGGTGCGCTGCCAGCAGGTGCTTTACGAAGAAGCCGTCGCCGCTGTTAATCAGGCTGAAAAAGCAGGACGCACCGTCTTTGAACCACATATGGCTCCAGAAGATCAGTAATCACTGCGAACCTGTTTTAGAATCGTGTGTCACTACACAAGAAGACAGTCAACTCAGGACACGACCCTCTTTTGACTGACTTCACTGAACTGGAATTTACAGGAATGTGCATATTCTTATCCTCTGCAATAAGAATATGTTAGCATTTTCAGTTTTCCCGTTCATGAGAATTTCTGCCGGTTCCTCTGAAATAGGTATTGCCACGATTGAGGGATCTGCAAGAATAGAAGTAGATAATGTATCGCACCCACGCAGTGCGATAGGACTAAAGCCTGTATTCAAATTGGAGCTACAGACCGATGAAGAAACAGGGAGTTTATCCAAGAAAAGGAGGTGATTGAGTGGACAGTTATTGTTGTAGCCAGAAAGGTGGTTGTTCTTAGCGACTACTGGCGGGTTGTCAAAGACAACCACCACTCGTGAGGATCACCTCGATCCAAACGAAAATTAACCGGAGGCTGATCTGCGCCAGCGTAGATCAGCCTCTCTTTATTTCCAGAGAACATGATGCAAAAAAACAGCACCAGAGTCTGACTCCGGTGCTGTTTTTAAATTCCTGCATTGTCAGATCAAAACGATCAGACTTCGTTAGGTACCACAAATGGCTCGCGGTACTCGCGGGTCAGATATTTATCTGCTTCTGCATCGTTGACAAACTGTTCCGTCTTGGGATCGAAGTTTAACTGCCGCCCCAGCCGGAAGGCGATGTTCCCCAGGTGGGCAATACCGGAGCTGGTATGTGCTGTCTCAACGGGACCGTTCAAAGTTTCCGCCTTGCGAGAACGAACCGCATTCAGGAAGTTTGTGAAGTGGGGAACGACGGGATCGTCACCACTATTCTTAGGGCCCGGTTCTCCTTTACGTCCCAGGAAGATCTCATAGGAGTTATACCCCTTCACGACCATGTATCCTTCTGATCCGTAGAAGATATTACCTACAGAGGCCCCCCCTTCATCGTTGGTCATCCAGGGACGGACTTCAAACTGAATCATTTTATTTTCTTCAGGATAGAAGTAATTGGTGGAAAGCACTTCGGGAGTGACCTTGTCATCATCCCAGAGGAACTTGCCTCCCATCGCGGTAATCTGCGAAGGCAACTTGACATCCAGCCCCCACAGGCACATATCCGTTTCATGGACTCCCTGGTTTCCGACATCCCCATTGCCATAATCCCAGGTCCAATGCCAGTTGTAATGGACATAGCGTTGTGAATAATCGGTTTCCTGCGCCGGTCCCTGCCAGAGATTCCAGTCGAGGTAGGATGGAGCTTTCTCATTCGGTTTGTGGCCAATGGATGGACGCCAGCGAAACACCAGGCCGCGTGCCATATAAACATCGCCAATCGTTCCTTTGCGGAGGTGTTCGACACCTTCCTGAATCGCGGGCTGGCTGCGGAGTTGTACGCCATGTTGCACAATCCGCTTGTATTTCTTAGCCGCTTCAATCATTTTGCGGCCTTCAAACAGATTATGGGAACCTGGCTTTTCCACATACACGTCTTTACCAGCCTGGCAGGCCCAGATGGTTGCCAGTGAATGCCAGTGGTTCGGCGTCGCGACCGTTACCACATCAATGTCATCGCGGTCAAAGACCTTTCGCATATCGGTTTCGGTTTCGACCTTACGACCGTATTTCTTTTCAAACTCGGCGGCCCGCTTGGCAAGCACCTGTTCATCGGGATCACACAGCAGCACAACATCAGCGCCTTCGATTTCACCAATCGCTTTAATATGTGTTTTACCGCGTCCATTCACCCCCAGAACGGCAACTCTGATTTTACTGTTGACATCTGCCCGCGCGGTACCAGTCAACAATGAAGTGGCTGCCACCGCCCCTGCACTGGTCTGGAGAAAGCTGCGTCGTGTGACCTCACTCATAATTCACCCTTTATCTTTTGAATAATAAACACGTCAACCGGTTACAGGCTGAACGATAATAAGCCCCTGACTCAATACGTTATCGTAAGCAGCCTGCCTGCCAAAGTCCAGACTTTCGACAGCCGAACCAGAGTGAACAAAACGGGATTTTTTTCGAAATAGTTTCTCAACGGAAGTCTTAACATTGTTTACTTTTGTCAACAGCTGCCTGCCTGCAGGTACATACTGGATTTTCAGGGTTTCCCAGAATTCCTGAAGCTTCAAAACGGAAGACATGTTGAATTCCCAGAACATCACAGAAAAATCTGTTCAGGAATGAAATACCTTAATCAATGTAGTCGTATGAAGTTCGCAATCAAATTCCATCCGTCTCTAATTATTTGTGTGTTATAGTTTTATTGGATCAACCATGAAGAAAAAACCAAACGCAACCTGTCTCTTAATCAAACCTGTGATCGAACCAGCACCGCAGATTCAGCCCACTTGAATTAAAGACGTTTCGAAACGTTCTCCCCTCCATGAGGAGAGCGTTTTATTTTCAAATCACAGTCCCTGTTCAGAAAGAAAACGCCTATGAAAGTGCTTGTCGTCGATGAAGTGGGATATACCTGCTACGTGCATACCAGACTGCTTGAGGAACTGGGGTATCAGGTCATCTGTGCCTCTTCCGGTTTTGAAGCACTCTCGATTCTGGAGATGGACAGTGAAATTAAAATCATGTTCTCCGAACTTGTAATGCGGGAACTGGATGGACTGGAACTGTTCCTAAAGGTTCAGAAGCAGGAACGGTATAATGACGACGGGCAACTGGATTCACCCATGTTCTTCCTGCTCACATCACTTCAACAGGGTAATCAGTCCCACAGTCGTCAGCTGGAACGCCTGGAACTGGCCAAGAAGCTGGGCATCACAGGAGTCATTTACAAAACCCGTGACCGGGATGAATTAAAACAGGCTTTTGGCGAAAGTTTGAAAACGGCTCTGGGAGCACTCTCCGAGTCCGCTCCGCTTGATATCCATTCACCGGCACAACACCTCTGTGAAACCATTACAGAGATCATTGAATCAAAAAACCTGGATGCAGCAGAAGAGTTTTATGATCTGATCAAATCCCAGACAGAATATCTGGTATACTTTATCGAGAATTCTCAGAAACAGATCGAGACCGCATAACAACCACAGGGTATCATCACTTCTCCGCTGCAAGCCTGGTTGGCCTCACTCTTGCCTCTGCCCCACATTCCTTCCCGCCTGTCACGCCTCATACAATCATGTGAAATTCATGGCTATCTGACTGCCGACAGGGTAATATTCAAAGCAGAGACTTAAACAAACTGTTCCCTGAGAACTTCCACTGGACCTCTCTTTTACACGAAACCAGAACTCATGGCTGATCAGAAAACACTGCTGGCGATAGGTGCGCACTTTGATGATTGCGTTTATGGAGTCCCCGGCATCATGCTCCAGGCTGTTGCCAAAAATTACCGCGTGGTACAGCTCATTCTCATTGGGGACTACAGTAACTGGCCTCCCACCAAAGGGCGGGAAAAAGAATTCCGCAACTCCGTGACAAAGATCGCCAGCGAATATGGCGTCGAAACCCGGTATCTGGACTTCGCCTCACATCAGTACGACACAAACGCAGAAACCAAACAGAAAGTTGCCGCCGCAGTTTACGAGATCAAACCAGACATCGCACTTCAGCTCTGGGAATATGATCATCACCACGATCACACGGTCGCATCGCAGCTGAGCAAAATTGCATTGAATCATGGCGGACGCGTATTGAATGAAGATCGTTTCCGGGGACCGCGGACCATTTACCATTATGATAACGGCCCAGGCCATACCATTGGCTTCGAACCGGACACCTTCGTGGATGTCACCGAATACTGGCAGAAATCCATGGAATGGCTGGGGCGCTATATGGCATTACAGAGAAATATAAAATATGATCCTTCTCAATCCAACGGTGCCCTCCAGGGAAAAGAAACACTGGCCCGCTATCGCGGACAGACGTGTCGCGTCAAATACGCCGAAGCACTCTGGGCGCCCCGTAAGCAACCCGTCAACATACTTTAGTAACAGTCATCCAGTTTAACTTTTAACTCTTCGAACAGAAAACGCATTTCCATGAGCATCGCTGAACATATCAAGTCCTCTCTCCAACTCCCTACCTTTGTGGTCAACGGGTATCTCGAAGACCTGACGGACGCCGACCTGCTGGTGCGCCCCGCAGAAAAATCCAACCACATCAACTGGCAGCTAGGACATCTGATTCAAAGCGAACAGTTCCATACGTCACAGGTCTGCCCTGACGTGGTACCAGAGCTTCCCGCCGGTTTCAAAGAGCGTTACACCAAAGAGACCGTGTCCAGTGACAATCCTGCCGACTTCCTCAGTAAAGCAGAACTGGTGGAACTGATGCATAAACAGCGCGAAGTCACCCTCAATGCGCTGTCGAAGCTCAGTGATGAAGAACTGATGCAGCCCGCTCCCGAATCGGTAAGTTACCTCGGCCCCACAGTAGGATGTGTGTTTGCAGGCGAAGCCACGCACTGGATGATGCACGCCGGTCAATGGTCGGTTATCAGACGCATTATCGGAAAGCAACCGCTGTTTTAAACAGAGCAGGAGAATTATCAGGAGTACCTCCGTATGCATAATATCTGTTCTTACGATTCACCAGAGCCAGAATTTGTCCAACCTGATTATCGAAAATGGGAAGCAGTCCAGATCGGAATGAGTCGAGAGGACGTCGTTGCCTTACTCGGTCCCCCGCTCGACGATCCTTATCGGGCTGATGCAAATTGTTCTTATGGGCATTTAGACATGCCGATGCTTCCCCAGCGGCGCACTTATGTGTTTTTGATTGGGTATGATGAAAACGAGAGAGTCTTTAGGAAAACAGATCCTTTCATGGGAAAACTGTCACTTGACGGTACTCCTTCGAAACCGGAAATCATCATTCCTGTTTCAGGAACGGCCTTTACACACTACCCCCGGGTTCTGGACTGCAGATGGTATCCCAGTTCGGGTGAATACCCCATCACTTATACTATTGAAGAAAGTTGTGCCAGCCCCCTGGAGCCGGAGATCTTTTATAATCCTGTAGAACTGGATACTGAAATCCCGATTCCTTTTTATATGTTTAATTTTGGAGGCTCACAACCTGGACGAATTCGGGTCAAAGCCAGAAACAGACTTGGTGAGAGTGAATGGTCTGACTATTGTTATTTCGATTTTTCAGTACGAAATTCTACATTGAGTTGATTCATCGCGTTTCTCAGGGAACCGCTTTCTCTTCGGGCATCGTAAATGGCTCCGGTTGAATCCACCGTGTATAACTGCGGGGTGAGCCCGGCAGCTTATCCTGTGCCTCAGGTGTATTCACCGTGACCCCATACAGATATCCGTTCATTTCTCCCACCAGTTGTGTATGCAGGATCTGATTCTGTGGATTCTGATGGACTAACAATCGAATGCGCCCCTTAAGGGCAGTCGCTATTTTAAAGTCACCGGCACCGGATTCTTGGAATGCGTACGTTTTTTCAAATTCAACCCGCATGCGTTGAGTCGCCCGAAACGTGCCTCCCGTGGGACTGACCACTTTTTTACCACGAAACAGAACATTGCGGTCATCGTAGGCCATCACGATCAGACTGCGGCCTTTATCACTCTGCAACCAGTCGGAAAGCTTTTTCCCATGTCCGTCGGCGGCGCTGAAGGAATAGTTCGCATCGAGAAACACAAAACGGTCCACTTCAGGGGGGATCGTATCAGAGCCGTTCAGGAACCCCCATAGAAAACTTCCCCCGCCACTGTGACAGGCCAGCGTGAGCCGTGGATCTTTGAGCGGAATCTGTTTCAGAATCGCAGCGATGACATCGCGAATCAAACGGGGATTGTCCGGATGGCGGGCTCTCCACCCCGGCCAGCTTAAGCCTTTCGCATCCAGACAGACCAGGATCAGATTCTCACGCTCATTTAACGACTGCCACTGACGATGCTGGGCTGCAATGTGCTGGATATCAAAATGCCAGTCGCGCCCCGCTTTCTGTTCGCATCCCAGTGTCTGCTCAATCGTGTTACCGTTCGGCGTGGTAAACAGCACCACTCGATTGATACGCTGCGGCTTTATTCTTTCAGGACGAGGCGCAACAATGATCGCCCGCACCTCGGGCCCCGGCTTCAGATACTGATATTGCTCATCAAACCACGAGCTCTGCACGAAACCATTCCAGAGTGGTTCTGCAGCGAATAAATTTTCACTGCAGACAACAATCACAGACATGATGATGATCTGAAGCAGATAGCGCCGCATTTTGAATACCTCAGAGTAGACCATGTAGAAATACGAAAGCTGACACATCCGTTGAGTAGGAATCTTTCTCATCAGCATCTAAGATACCATACGCAACTAAAAACACAGCCACTCAATTGAGGGCTTTCTAAAACAATCCATCCATTTTCCTTATGAGCACAGGACACTCAGTAACACATGAGCCCGCTTTCGGTAGAAGAACTGTTTGATCACCTGGGAGAAACGCAGTTGGAACAACTGGTCGCTGCATTTTATCGTGGCGTCCGCAGCGACGAGATCCTCAGCCCGATGTACCCGGCTGACGATCTGGATGGTGCAGAATATCGGCTGAAGGAATTCCTGGTGTATCGCCTGGGCGGGCCTCAACGCTATCTGACAGAACGAGGACACCCGGCACTGCGAATGCGGCACGCCCCGTTCGCCATCAATCAGAGTGCCCGTGACCGCTGGATGGAACTCATGACCGCCGCCATGCAGGAAGTCGAACTGCCTGACGAAATCAGATTGACTCTCGAACCGTTCTTTGATCAGATGGCAACCTTTCTGATCAATCGATAATGCGTCTCACTCATACATGGAAAGAGTTGAAAACATGAATCTGGACGAACGATTGAAAGCGGACTGTCACATTGTATGCGAACTCGAACAATCGACTCTGCTACTGTTGAACAACTCACTCGTCGACTGGTTGATCCTGGTTCCGCATTGTGAAGAGATCGAACTGACCAATCTGCCATTCTCCCAGCAGACATCCATTCTCAGCGAAGTCAATCTTGTTGCCCGTTTCATTCAGCAGACCTGTGCACCTGACAAACTGAATATCGCCACGCTGGGAAACGTCGTCAGCCAGTTGCACATTCATGTGATTGGTAGAAAACAGAGTGACCCTTACTGGCCCGCGCCTGTCTGGGGACAAGCGCAAAACGAACCTTACACAGAAAAGCAAGTGCAGCAGATCAAAGATCGATTTACAGCATTTCTCAATTCAGCAAATCACCAGATAAGTTAATAAATACTTCAGATCCAGTCACCCCCATTTTTTATAGAGTATTAGCATGACCACTCAACCACTGCGAATTGGAATTCTGGGATTGATCCACGATCACGTCTGGGACCATCTGCCTCAACTGCAACATTCAGACAACGCGGAACTGGTTGCCGCGTTTGATACGAATCAGCCGCTTCGAGAGCGAATTCAGGCAGAATACAGTTGTCCCGCGTATTCTACTGCGGAGGAGCTGTTTGCCAGTCATGAACTGGATGGCGTCTATATCTTCAGCAGTAATCAAGAGGGAGCAGACCTGGCACTCAAAGCATTGAACCGTGGTTTGCCGGTCATGATCGAAAAACCGATGGCCGCCAACTTCGCGCAGGCAGAACAGATGCTGGAAACCGCCCGTGCGCAGGGAGTCTGCCTGATGGTGAACTGGCCTTTTGCCTGGTGGCCTCAGATGCAGCATGCTGTCAATTCTGCCCTGGCGGGTGAGATTGGTAAACTCTGGCAGGTCAGGTATCGCGCTGCGCATGCGGGACCGAAAGAACTTGGCTGCAGCGATTATTTTTGTGAATGGTTATTTGACCCTGCGCGCAATGGTGGCGGCGCGATGATGGATTACTGCTGTTATGGCTGTGTTCTAGCCAGCTGTCTGATGGGTATTCCGGAATCCATTCTGGCGAGTGGGGGAGCATACCGAACCGAACCCCTGGGAGTCGAAGACAACGCCATCATCGTCATGAATTATCCTGAAGGAATGGCGACTGCTGAAGGCTCCTGGTCGCAAGTGGGCAAACTGACAGCCTACGCCACCGCCATGTATGGTTCCAAGGGAACCTATATTGTGGAACCGCAGAAAAAAGGGCGTTTGATGCTGGCGACTGCCGATCAGCCGGAAGGGGCGGAAGTCAAAGTTCAATGCCCGGTTTTATCATTACAGACCGCCACCGAACACTTCGCCCATTGCGTCCGGACCGGAGAAATTCCCTGGGGGCTATGTGCTCCGGAAACAAGCCTGGAAGCCCAGCGGATTCTGGAAGCTGGCATGCAACAGCTTAAGTCGTGATAAACTCAGGTGAGACCAGATTTTAGAAACAGGCCCTTTCTTTGCACGCTCCAGCAACCTAGAATGGAAGCAGACAATATGCCTGAATCCGGTTGAGTGCCGTGTTTTCAAAAGCCGTCGAACCTCAACCGCTAAGGTTCTATGGAATAAACACCAGACTCTAACTTAAGGATTTTATCATGTCACCGTCGCATGCAAAAGCGGGCGAAGTACTTACTGTCGCCCCTCTCGGATCTGCTCTGGAGTCGACAAAAACAACGACCCTGGTCAAGACAGATGATCTGGAGATCATCCGTCTGATCATCAAAGCAGGGAATTCCCTACCCAGTCATTCCGCTCCCGGCGTTTTAACGGTCCAATGCCTGGAAGGTCATGTCCGTTTTAAATGCATGGGAGAAGATCATGATCTGAAAGCAGGTCAACTGATTTATCTGCCTCATGCGGAAACACACGCAGTGGAGTGTGTCGAATCAGCGGCGCTACTGTTGACGATTGTTCCTTCTCACTCCAAAAAACCACCACTCAACAGAGTTGACGAAGCCTCTGATGAATCGTTCCCGGCAAGCGATCCTCCCGCCTGGACCGGAGTAAAAGGCTCCTGAAATCAGATTTCAGACCGGTCACAACCTGTGATTTTCATCAGCGTTTTTCCGGAAGTTACCAGCGTATCTTCCCAGGACAGGCTGGGGTCCTTAAAATTAAGGGAGGCCTGTGTAAATCGATTTTCCAAGAGATCGTTTTCACAGGGTTCCTGTCACCCGGTTACTGGACGAGGAGAGTGCTATGAGAACCATTCTATTAATCATTGTATCAGGCCTTATTTTCACAGGTTCGCAAAACCAGAGTAGAACTCTCCCACTCTTGTCATCTCAAGCGTCTGATCTGCATGCAGCAACGCCACCCGTCAAAAAGAATCCGACCCAGGAGCAGATATCGCAGTTCATGCAAACCAAGCTGGACAGCTCTAAAGAGGTCCTGGAAGGTCTGGTTGTGGAAGATTTTGAGTTGATCCAAAAGGGTACTCAGAAAATGATCGAGATGAGTAATGCCACGGAATGGCAACTTGTAGAAGGCCCGATTTTCGCACAGCAGAGTGCCGAGTTTCGCAATGCAGCCAAAGATGTCTTAAATTATGCAAAGAAAAAAAATATAGATGGTGCTTCCCTCAGTTATCTGCATTTGACCATGACCTGTATCGCCTGTCATAAGCAGATCAAAAAATCTGCAGTCGTCATGAACGGAGTCTTCGATCCCGAACAGGTTCTGGTAACTCTCAAGTCAGAGAAATAATACGATGCAACGCGAACTACTGGAGAAGCAGCTGCGGGAACAGAAAATCGAACTGGTGCGGGCCATTTATGTTGGCCCGGATGGGATCACCCGTGGCAAAGCCTTCCGTCCGGCTGATCTGGATGCGATTCTGGAAAGTGGGATTGGCCTGACTCAGGCCCAGATGTCGGTGACGGTTTTCGATCATCTCCCGCCACTCAGTAAATATCAGCCGGTGGGTGAAGTTCGCATTCGTCCTGATGTAGACACCTTCCAGGTTCTGCCTTATCTGCCTGGTCATGCGCGAATGCTGGCGGATGTGGAAACGCTGCAGGGTGCTGCCTGGGAACTCTGCCCGCGCAGCCTGCTCAAAGACTTTCTCAGACGACTCGCTGCACAGGGTATGCAGATTCAGGCAGCCTTTGAGAATGAATTTACGCTGTTAGAGAAATCAGATGCTGGCTGGGAACCGGTTGACCAATTGAACTGTTTCAGTTCTGCTGCTATGGACCTGGCCAGTCCATTTATTCTGCCTCTGATTTCTGCGCTGGAGCAGCAGGGAATCAAAGTGGAAAAGTACTACCCCGAAGCGGGTCCTGGTCAGCAGGAACTACCCGTGCGACATCAGGCCGGCCTGCTGGCAGCCGATCAGCAGGTTGTTTTCAAAGAGACCGTACGAGGAGTCGCGCAGGCAAACGGGTATCGCGTCTCATTCATGCCTAAAATTTCTCCCGCCTTTGCCGGTAACGGGTGCCACATTCATTTCAGCCTGTGGAACGAAAACCAGAATCTGTTCTACGATCCGACGGGCGAATTCCTGCTCTCCCAGACGGCACGATCATTCATGGGAGGCATCCTCAAACACCTGCCTGCATTAATGGCGTTCACGGCACCGACCACCAATTCCTATAAGCGGTTTGTGGAACGCTGCTGGAGTTCAAGCTCAACCTGCTGGGGCCCCGACAATCGTGAAGCGACGGTCCGTGCCGCCTCAGGATTCCAGGGACAGGAAGCTGCCACTGTGAATCTGGAGTATCGGCCCTGTGATTCCACCTGCAATCCCTATCTGGCGCTTGCTGCCCTGATCTGCGCAGGACTGGATGGAATCGAAAATGAGCTTGATCCTGGCGATCCTGTTCTGACCGACCCGGCTTTACTGACTGCGGAAGCACGACATGCCTTGAATATAAACGCTTATCCTCTCGACCTGGAAACTGCCCTGTCTGCACTTGAGGAGAATTCTGTATTCCAAACAGGATTCGGAGCAAGCCGAATCGCTGATTATCTTACCATGAAACGGGCAGAGATCAGCATGATTGATTCACTGGAAGATGATGGGGAACGCCAGGCTTATGAATTTCGTTTTTGAGCAAACGGAATAGAGAATCACTTTTCGTACTCTTGCAGGCGACCAATTATTTTTATGATCCTTTATCCAAGTGATTTTACACGACATCGACATTCATTTATGATTTAGATCAGCTCGATCAATACCTTAAGAAATCCCTCCGCTCAAACTCACCCGTTTTCTGAATGCAGGTCACTATGCCGGAACTTTCTTCGAATACCTCAAAAAACATATTTTCTCCGTCTAATCCCCAGAGCGCTCAAATCGCGGAAAAGATCTGCACGAAAATTCAAAAGGAAAAACTCACACCCGGATCTTTTCTGGGAACGGTTGAAAGTCTGACAGATCAATACGGGGTTTCGCGGTCTGTCATCAGAGAGGCCGTAGGAGCATTGCGCGGATTAGGCATTGTTACCGGACGTCCCAAAGTAGGGATATCGGTCGCTCAGGGAGACGTTGGTTCGATCCTGGAAAAAGTTCTGATCCCCCAGATGTCGCAACACAAAGGCTGGATGGAGATCGCGCGGTTTCGCGTTGTGATTGAAATCGGGGCGATGCCTCTGGTTGTGGAAAATATCCAGCCGGATCAACTGGAGCGTCTTGAGGAAATCGTTTCTGAACAGGCCGAACTGCTGGCGAGCCAGAAACTGGATCCAAAATTCCAGCTGAAGGAGTTTGTAAAGCAAGATATGTTATTTCACGAAATTCTCCTGGCCTCAGCCGACCAAAGTCTGATTTCCCAGTTCCATCAAGTCGTAGTAAATTATTTTCAGCAGGGAATTCAACATTTTCCTCAACCGACTCAATTGTTTGTGGAAGACCACCAGCAGATCATTGAAGCCATCAAAGCCCGTGACTCCATTCTTGCGGTCGAAGGAATGACACGCCATCTGCAGCCGGTCCTGACCATGATCAGTTCCCTGAAAGAGTTCTGACCAGGATTTCAAAGAATCCGGATCCATTGGCAATAGTCAGCAGATTGCCTTTCACAATTTCAAGGATTATCCCATGAAAACAATCCTGTCTGTTCTAATACTGTTCTGTATGTTCTCCCTGGATTGTCTGGCTGATGATCCTGTTCTGGAGATCGGCTCGCGTCGTGAACTGTTTGTAGATCGATTTCTGATCGATAAACTTGATCATGCTGAACTGAAGCTGCATCCACCGCAACTCATGCCTGCTGTGACACCACCACGGCCGCACGGTCATTATGCCACAGTCCTCAAATCAGATCGGGGATATCAGTTTTACTACCGCGGAGATACTCAACCAGGCAATCACTGGAAGAAAGGCTGGGAGCAGTATCACGATGGAGAAGTAACCCTCTATGCCGAGAGTCCTGATGCGATTCACTGGACACTGCCGCATCTCGGCATTTATCCGGATCATCCGACATTTCCCCAGGGCAACGTTGTGCTGATGAATGAGTTTCTGGTCAATCATAACTTCACTCCCTTTATTGATACCCGCCCCGGAGTCCCTGAATCTGAAAAATACAAAGCACTGGGAGGACTCGCCTATCAGCCCAATCAGCATCTGGAAGTCAAACAACGCCGCGGGCCGGGGGGGCTCAAAGCATTTGTTTCTCCCGATGGAATCCACTGGAAACCGCTCCAGCAGGAGCCAGTCATTCCGGAAGAGTGGGGAAAATACTTTGATTCACAGAACTATGCATTCTGGTCTGAAAGTGAACGGGCTTACGTCTGTTATTTCCGTCGTTTTATCAAAGGCTATCGTGGCATTGCCCGCACCACCTCACAGGACTTCATTCACTGGACACCGCTCGTGGAAATGCAGGCGAATTTACCGAACGAACACCTTTATACGGCCTGTACGCAACCCTATTTTCGGGCCCCGCATATTTATTTCGCGCTGCCCACCCGATTCATGGCCAAACGAGGATCTGCCACCGATATTCTGTTTATGAGTGCCCGGGGAAATTCCCAGTTTGATCGGGAATTTACTCAATCGTATATCCGACCTGGTATTGGCCAGGACGGCTGGGCCAACCGGGCCAACTATGCTGCGATTGGTATTCACCAGACCGGTCCCGCAGAAATGTCATTTTTTCTTACAGGCGGTCGACGTTATGTGACGCGACTGGATGGAATCGCTTCCGTCAATGCGCCTCTCAACGGGGGAACGCTGGTGACGAAACCATTCCAATTTACTGGTGATGAACTGGAGATCAACTATTCCACCAGTGCCGCCGGTCAGATCCTGGTTGAGTTGCAGGACGCTGCAGGAAATCCCATACCCGGTTTTTCACTGGATGATTGCGAACCGATCTATGGTGATCACATCGCCCGCATCGTGAAATGGAAACAGGGCTCCAATGTTTCCAGCATCTCAGGCAAACCAGTCCGGCTTCGTTTTGACATGCAGGATGCCGACTTGTATGCGTTGAAATTCAACCAACGTAAATAACGATTTTTCAACATAACATTTCAGCAAAAAGTGGAATTGCTGCCCCGATTCGGTTTTGAGCAATATCCTGAGTCGGTATGCTTTAAACGTGACACGAATTTTCGCTTTTACGTATTAAGGATTCCGCTATGAAACCGTTTCGGGGCATGTCCCTTTTCGCTCTATCACTCCTTTTAATTTCAGGTTGTGCTGACAAGCCCGCCCAGAACCAGCCGGTTGCCAGCCAGGCAAAGAATACAGAGAAATCAACGGATACTCCCAAAGCGACTGTACCTGAAAGTGAAGTAAAACTGGCAGAATCCCTGAAAACGCTGGGAGCAAAACTGAAACAGGATCAAGCCGGTTATGTGATTGAAGTCGATTTTCGTGGCACAAAGATCGATGATGCAGCCCTGAAAGAAATCGCAGGCTTATCGCATCTCCGTTCCCTGCTGTTAAACGAAACCCCCATCACTGATGCAGCATTAGAATCGGTGGGAAAAGTCACGACGCTGGAAAACCTCGACCTGCGAAACTGCTCGTTAAATAACAAAGCGATCTCATATCTGACGGGGCTTTCGAAACTCAAAGCATTACGTCTGTCCGGCAACTCGGATATTGACGATGACGCGATGGCAGACATCAATCAGCTGACCAACCTGAAAGCGTTAATGCTCGATTTCCTCTGGGTCAGCGGTGATGGTCTCTCGCAATTGAAAGATCTGAATAAACTCGAAGAACTCTATCTGGCAAAAACACTGGTAGACGATGATGGTCTCGCAACACTGACTCAATTCCCCAAACTGAAGAAAACACGACTCTCACAGAATCAGATCTCAGACGAGGGGCTGGCGGTCTTCGCAAAGATTCCGCAACTGGAAGAAATCGACCTGAGTGAAAACAGTCTGCTTTCAGATGCAGGCATGAAACACCTGTCCGGGCTGGGAGAATTGAAAAAGCTGAATCTGTGGCGGGTCGGCCTGACGGATGCCGGTGTCGAACCGTTGCAGGGACTGACCAGCCTGGAATGGTTAAACCTGGATAATACCCGCCTGACCAATGCAGGACTGAAATATCTGAAAGACATGCAGAAACTGGAATTCCTGCATCTTGGTTCGACCGCAGTCTCGGATGAGGGATTAAAACATCTGGAACCACTCACCAGTCTCAAAGATCTGAAACTGACACGAACGGCGGTCACAGAAAAAGGGGTTGCAGAACTGAAAAAGAAACTGCCGAACACCGAGATTCAGCTGAAGTACATTGAAGGCCAGTAGCCCGGCTCACTCACGATTGAGGAGCCGGACAGAACTGGATGGCTTTCTTAATTAGACCACTTCCCAGCCGGCACGGTACTCTTTCGTGATGTACTGGTCGGCTTCGGGACAGTTGGTGGCTTTCAGGCTGGCAGCATCCCAGTCCAGTGCTTTCCTGGCACGGTAGGAGACATTGCCCAGCAGAACCGATTCGGTCAAAGCGCCAGAATAATCAAAGTTGCAGGTTGTGGGTGAACCATCTTTACAGGCTTTGATCCATTCCGCATGATGTCCGATTGACTTCGGAATGCTCTGCTTGGGAGGGGTGAAATCAGCAAATTTTTCCTTGGGGAATAATTTATAGCTGCTGTAGTTGGCAAACATACTGCCTTCCGATCCCACAAACATCACCCCACTGCCGGGAACGCGTTCGCCGGCGACTTTTTTCGGAATCATGTTTCCATCGTACCAGATCAGGTTGACCGGAGCCAGATCCCCTCGCTTGGGGAATTTGTAGCGAACGGTCAATCCGTGCGGGCAGGCTTCCGGATGAACTTCCGGACCTTCTGCTTCACAGTGGGTGGGATGACGTAGCTTCAGGGCCCAGAAAGGCAGGTCCATGTAGTGACAGGCCATATCGCCCAGGGTTCCCTGACCGAACTGCCACCAGCGACGCCATTGAGCGGGATGATAGCGTCCTGCTGCATAAGGACGTTCAGGCGCGGGGCCCAGCCACAGATCCCAGTTCAGATTCTTGGGAGGTGCCTGAGTTTCCGTTGGCAGATCCCCGCCTCCCCAGCCTTTACCAACCCAGACGTGAACTTCACCGATATCTCCCAGGACACCGGACTCCACGATTTCAACCACGCGACGATAATTATCGCCAGCATGAATCTGTGTTCCCAGCTGAGTGGCGACTCCCTGCTTTTTCGCTTCTTCTGCAATGATACGTGCTTCCTGAATCGTGTGAGTCAGAGGCTTCTCACAGTAAACGTGCAGTCCTTTACGAATGGCACGGATGGTCGCGGGAGCATGATGATGGTCGGTCGTACCAATCACGACCGCATCAATTTTTCCTTCTTCGCTTTCCAGCATCTCACGATAGTCGGCATACAGACGGGCATTCGGGAAACTGGCAGAGGCACGATCGAGATAATTACTGTCAACATCGACCAGCGCGACGATATTTTCGCCTTTGACGCCATCCACATCTGCGGCGGCCCGGTTAGCAGTACCGATACAGGCGATGTTCAATTTACCGTTGGCAGACTTTGAAGCGGCCGGAGCAACTCCTGTCCAGACACCCGCTGAAATCGCAGCGGCACCAGCAGTGGTGGTCTTCAGAAATTCGCGACGGCTGAAATTTGAATTCTTTTGCATTAATCAATCCCATTAAAGAGGCCAGCCCACTGGTTTCGCGACTGGCAGGTGTGAGTCTTGATTGACTGTCAGTAGTCAATTCACCATGGTTCGGCAAGTATCTGCTATGTACTTCCTACGTGCCAGCAATCAATTTGCTGGAGGTTTCCCAAATGAAACCGGTAGAAAACAGAAACAGACCTCACTCTATAAATTAATATTCCTTATTTATGGTAATTTGAATCACAGCCTGTGACCATTCCAGATCAGGCCTGTTTTTCACATTCTTTGAGAAAGAGCTGTTTGAAATAGCACGACATCAGAACTCAAACCCTGTTCACTTCATGCTTTAAGGTGTAGAGGGTTACTGAGCTTTCTGTGTAATATAGACCATTTTCGGTCCACGTTCGATCTTGCCTTCCACAATTTTGATGTCGATTGTCTGTTCCCCTGCGTGTAATTTCACGTTCTGAAAGACATGTTCGCTTTGACCAGCCGGTACCTCTGCATGAAACAGATCGTGCCCGACCTGCACAGTCAATTCGGCTGTGGCCTGATCGCGTTCTTTGCCAAACAGCACTTTGATATCATAAGGCCCCGTCTGTTCTATGGTGACCAGCCAGTGACCTCGCGCATCACTGGTCCAGCCTTTCCCCTTGGGACCTGAGTAACGCCAGTCCTGACGCGTGAGAACCGTTGTCTCTTCTTTTGGATTCCCGATATGAATTCGGGGCGGCGCGTAATTATCAGGGCGTGTCGAACTCACATCTTGAAACCAGTTGTTGTATTGCTCTGTCATGTGGGACGCCAGCTTTGTCTTCGCTCCCGCCAGATCCTGGCGTTCTGCCGGATCGTTCTGAAGATGAAACAGCTTGCCCGGTTCATCCGGTTTGGAGAACGTCATTTTGTAATCTTGCGTCACCACCGCAGCATTCGTGCGGGGTTGAGGTTCATCCCCCCGATGCCACTGCAGAAACAGAGACCGTTCGGGCCACTGATCCGCTTTATTTTTAAGGAGGGGTAACACATTGACGCCGTCCAGTTTCAACCCTGCTGGTTTTTCAACACCGGTTGCCGCCAGGATAGTGGGAAACAGATCGTAATGTGCGGCAATGGTGGGGTTCACAGTGCCCGCTTTCAGTTGAGCCGGCCAGTGCGCGATTAATACGGAGCGGATGCCCCCTTCATTCACACTCCCCTTCGACCCGCGGTGTTCCCCCACATATCGGGGACCATTCGGTCCATTGTCGTTAAGAAACAGGACCAGTGTATTATCCAATGCGTCAATCTTTTTAAGATGCTGAAACAGTTTGCCGATATTCTGATCAATATTTTCGATCATGGAAAAGACACGCGATGTTTTATCAAACTGTTTTTTATTTTTACGTTTCGGATTCATATCAAAGCCGTAAGCGTCTGTCAGATCCATCGCCTGATATTTTTTGCGGAGATCTTCAGGTACATCATTAAACGGACCGTGCGGCGCGTTGGTCGCGATATACATGAATGTCGGCTTGTCCTGCGATTCGTTCTGCTCAAGGAATTTCAGCGCGTGATCAAAATAGATATCCGTGCAATAGCCCTGCATCTGTTTCTTCTCGCCATTGTGGAACAATACCGGATCGGTATATTTCCCGGCTCCTTCCGGTGGGTCGCTGGGCTGACCAATGCCGCCTCCCCGATGTACGAGCACTTCCTGAAACCCCTGGTCCTGTGGTCTGAGGGGATACGAATCTCCCAGATGCCATTTGCCGAAGATTCCCGTGCGGTAGCCCGCAGGGGCGAGCGCTTCGGCGATGGTTACTTCAGTCGGTTCCAGCATCGCGCGACCGATGTAAGTGTCAATGGCCCGGGTGCGATAGTTGTAACGCCCCGTCATCAGATTGGCACGGGTTGGCGTACAGACCGGACTGACATAGAATCGACTGAGTCGCGCCCCGTTGGCAGCCATCGCATCCAGGTGAGGCGTATTCAGATGTTTGTTTCCCTGGAAGCCATAATCCCAGCCCCCCTGATCGTCAGTCATGATCAAAATCACATTGGTATGCTGCGCCGCTTGAAGTTGCGTCGCCAGCAGAGAGACAGTCAACACAATCAGCAAAGCATAAACAATTCGACAGCGACTCAAGTAAGGCATGGTATCGGATCCGGAGGCAAGGATGAAAATACTGAACGCAGGTTTTCTGGAGTGAATCTCGTGGTCCCAGACAGTCAAAGATTACAAATCAATGGAAGGCTCTGGTATAATCTCAGTCTATGCATTTCGTCGGGACTCTGCAAACAGATTCTTTGCCGCCTCCCCAAAAAGCAATTTACCTTTCTAATTTGAAAGACGGGAACCCATGCAAGCAAAGCGCTTCTGCTGCCTGATTCTGTGTCTGACCGCAATCCTGAGTACGGCTCGGGCTGACGAAAAACGCCCCAACATCCTCTATATCATGTCTGACGATCATGCCGCCCATGCCATCGGTGCTTATCAAAGCAGACTGGCGGTGCTGAAACCAACCCCCACACTGGACCGTCTGGCCAGTGAAGGCATACTGCTGAAAAACGTATTCTGTACGAACTCGATCTGCACTCCCAGCCGCGCCACTCTGATGACGGGGCAATACTCGCACGTCAACGGCGTGACCACACTGAATGGTGCGATTGGACCGGAACAGCAGCACCTGGCGAAACTCATCAAATCAGCTGGTTATGAAACTGCGATGATCGGCAAGTGGCATCTGAAAAAAGAGCCGGCTGCGTTCGACTTCTATACGGTACTGCCGGGCCAGGGTAGTTATTTTAACCCTGTCTTTCGGGTTCGTGGGCCCCTGCCCTGGCCGAAAAACGAATTCCGTACTGGCGGATACGACTCAAAACATTCTTCCGATGTGATCACAGACCTCTCTTTGAAATGGCTGAAGAACCGCAAACAGAAAGAGAAACCGTTCTTCCTGATGCATCATTTCAAAGCCCCGCATGATAATTTTGAAAATGCGGAACGTTACGACTGGCTCTACCAGGATGTTGTCATTCCCGAGCCCGACTCTCTCTGGCACCGCAAACAGCATGGACCATTACAGCAGGCTCTTTATGGCACCTCCATCGGGCCTCGCAATCAGCGACGTAACATGGGCCACCATATGTTTGTAGACCCGCTACTCTCCCCGGAAAAATATACACGGGAAGCGTATCAGCGTTATCTGAAAAAGTATCTGCGATGCGTGCGCGGCGTCGATGACAACATTCAACGTCTGGTAGAACATCTGAAACAGACAGGCGAGTTGGACAACACGATCATTATTTATACTGCGGACCAGGGATTCATGCTGGGGGAACACGACTATATTGACAAGCGCTGGATGTATGAAGAATCATTACGGATGCCTTTCATTGTACGCTATCCGAAGTGGATCAAGGCGAATTCGAAAAATGAAAACATCATCAACAATGTCGATTTCGCACCAACCCTGCTGGAAATGGCAGGTGTTGAGAAACCTGAATTCATGCAGGGACGCTCATTCCTGCCTGTCCTGAAAGGTGAGGATGCCCCTGCAGACTGGCCCGAAGCAACCTACTACCGCTACTGGATGCACATGACGCACCATGACAATCCGGCTCACTACGGAATTCGCACGAAAAACTATAAACTGATTTTCTTCTACGGCCTGCCTCTGGATGCTCCCGGTGCGCTAAAAACTCCCACAACTCCACATTGGGAACTCTATGACCTACGCAAAGATCCTCATGAAATGCAAAACGTGATTGCAGACCCCGCTTACCAGGATGTGCTCGAGAAATTGAAAGGCCAGTTAAAGAAACTGAAAGTACAGACGGGTGACACCGACGAGCGCTACCCGGAACTGCAGGCTCTCGGCAACGCATCCTGATATTTACTTGTTGGCATTTTTGGCTGAGTCTGTTTCAGTAAACAGTTTCGTTAAGGCGTCAGAGATCGATACTTCGCCGTAGAGTCGCTCCGGATTGACATTTCCCAGCGTCACAGCCAGTTCCCCCTCTCGATTATAAATTTGACAGAAAGGGAGTGTGCTGCCTTCGATGCCATATTTCTCGTCGCGTATTGCATCAGGTTTCACAGTGCTGATAAAGTTCTCGAAAGGGGCACGCTGTTCGGTAAGATATTCCTTCACGACCTTGCGATTGCTCTCATTATCTTCATCGAGGTTGATCGCCAGAATTACCAGACCTTTATCAGCATACTCCTGGTGCCATCTACTTAAGTGGTGAAACGAATCCAGGCACATTGGACACCAGGTCGCCCAGTAATCTACAAACACCACTTTCCCGCGATGTTTCTCAATTTCCGCCGGCAGGGTTTCGGGAGTGATTTCCTTCAGTTGAATTTCGACCGCTGGCAATGATTGAATCACAGCCTCACGCGCGGTCAACGGTTGTGCTTCCGTCTCCTGCTCTTGTGACTCACCAAAACTGCAGGCAGTCAGTAGACAGAGCAATGTTGAGCAGAGTATCAGTTTTCGTATCATGAATAGTACCATCGTGTCCGGAACCAGATCAGAAAAATCAGTCAGTTACAAATAAAGTATAAAAAATCATTCCAGATGAAAACGCTGCATGACGTTGTGGATTTCACGTTGTTTCTGTTTCGTCGCTGATTCCAGCTTCAACGCCGCATTTAAATAACGGGCGGCATGTGCGGGTTGATTCTGTTGCAGATAAATATCCGCCAGCGCCAGATACGAAGGCAGATGCTCGGGAGAGAGTTCAATCGCATGTTCATATGACTGGATTGCCCGCTCTGCATCCTGTTTGCCCCACCAGGCGTTCCCCAGGTTATGATATACACCGACCTCGAGATGCTGTAACTTTTCATCCAGCAGTTCCAGTGACCGCTGATACAGTTGAATCGCCTGGTCATATTGCTGCATTGTCACCAGATCGTTGGCCTGGTTGATCAGTGCCCCTGTGAATTCCGGGTCGATTGCCAGAGCCCGCTCGTAACAGGCAATTGCTTCCGAAAACTGTCCATGACTGGCGTAAACCAGTCCCAGATGCACATGCGCGGTCGGCGAACTGGGATTCGTATTGACCCATTGCTGGAAAAATGTCTCTTCATTCTCAAAATAAAAACCGCGAATCCCACTGATACAGACCAGGCACACGCCCGCCAGCAGACCTGTAATCACAAACAGTTTCCGAACCAGAAAACGATCCCAGTACTGACTGACGATTGACGCAAACAGCGCCAGCGGAGCCAGCATCGCCAGGAAAACGTAACGCTCTGAATAAAAGCATTCCTGTTCCAGAATATTGGATGTCGGCAGAATCAACAGCAAAAACCAGGCTCCCCAGAAACAGGCAGTCCGGGCCAGGACATCTGATTTTCTGAACACAAAATAGATGAGTATTCCCGTCAGCAGCAATGCGACTGTAATACGCATTGGATCGAACCAGACATCAATGGGTGGCTCATACACCAGTTCTACAAACGGAACAAAACTGGTCTGCAGCGAATACAGTAGTGAGTAAAATGGCCCCAGTGGCTGCTCTGCCAGCATGAGTTTTACTTCCGTACCGCTGAACAGTAGCCAGCGCAACAGCAGATAACCCGCTGTGAGTAACAGAAAGGGGGCATATCGCCGTAACCAGTCGATCTTCTGTATCTGCTCTGGAAGGCCCGTCAGTTTCAACCGGTCAGCAGTCACAAATAACACAGGCAACACAATCGCCTGCTCTTTCGCAAGAAATGCAAGACCACAGGTTACGACGGCCCACCAGTAATACTTCCGCGTCCCTTTCAGGAAACACCAGGTCGAGAGCAGTATCAGAGCGGCAGGCAATAATGTTTCACGCCCCGACGCGACAGGATAGACGCAGGAAGAAGCCGCGGGATGCAGACCAAACAGAGCTACAACAAACAAAGCAGGAACCGGCTGAATTCTAAACACGGGCAGACGAATCAGCAGCCACGCAATACCCACTGTCATACTTGCCAGCAGCGCATTGAACAGATGAAACCAGCGGGCATCATCGCCGTGTAATGTTTTCTGAAACACGATCGATGCCCGGGTCAGAGGTCGATAGTAAGGCAGTGTTGGAAAACTGGGCTCTGTGAAGATCATGATGAGATCGTCGAATGATTCCAGGGGCTGCTGTGCCAGTACCTGTTCGGAATCGTCATACAGAAACGTGTTCGAATAGAAGGAGCCGTACAACGCGAAGATAACTGAAACGACTGCCAGTAAAATCAGAGTTTCCGCTTTGCGAGTCATAACAGCCTGTTCGGACAAGATTATTTTTCAAGTTGTCGACTGAATCAGCAGTTTGGATACAGGACCTTGAACAGGTAAGATACCTGATCCTGCAATGTGAATACAACTAAAAACGAAAACCGCCCGCTCCTGTATCAGGAAAAAAGGAACGGGCGGGTTAGCTACACTTTGATCTCATCAGAGTTGGCTTTACGTGTTTCAGTTCACAAACTGCTCAATATTACTGATTGATACTGACGACATTCCCGTCACTGAAAGTATGCAGGCTCTGCCAGGTAGGTCCATCAATGCTGTCACCAACAAAGTGCACCGACCCATCCACCATCAGAACATGTACGCCACCAACGTGCCAGCTGCGGGCAATCCCGGAGTTGGAACCAGCGGAACTGGTTCCGTTACAACCATTCGGAGTCGACAAATTGAGAATCGTATAAGCAGTACCACCCAGTGCGGGTTCTGCCCAGCCATATTTGGCCTGATTCCCCGTACCAGTAAAGCCACAATTAGCTGTCTTCGTCCTGTTCTGAGCAAACTCAGAGAATGAGATCGTATTGGAAGTCCCGTCGGTGATCAGACGCAGTTTCATCGCGGGATGGGTCAACGCAGTACCCAGTTCATTTAACTGTCCGTTTCGTTCGGCAAACACTCCGGATGTTCCATGCTGACCACAAAAACCCGAAGGATGCGTTGAGCCGGCTCCCGGATAATTATGCGTCGCCAGACCATTATTATTGACAGATGAGTCATGAGTACGATTGTCACTGGGGCAGATGTAAACAGGAATCTGGTTGGCTCCGGCAGGTAAATTTGTGGCATCATCATAACGCAGACTCATATTCATCTGATTATAAATATTCGCCTGATCGATATAAGGCAGCAACATGGTATGCAGCGTATGAAAACTGTGTGGAACTCCCGTCGTATTATGTGCGGAAGCAGTATAGGTGCCGCAGCAACAGCCTCTCCCGTTCGGGGAAATACTGGCCCGGGGAAAGACTCCCGTTGTACGATCGAGATAGTTAGCCAGTGCCAGACCAATCTGCTTCAGATTATTTTTGCAGGTACTGCGACGGGCCGCTTCACGGGCCTGCTGCACGGCTGGCAACAGCAATGCAATCAGAATTGCGATAATCGCAATCACCACCAGAAGCTCAATTAATGTAAATGCCTTGCGTTTCATCTAGGGATCTCTCCTTCTTAGAAATGAATAAGTTTTAATTAGTAATTAATGACGAAACAGTTTTTGACACACTGGCAGAAAATGCTGTCTTAAAAAGTCATTGAGCAGCGAATGATACTGACTTGATAGAGATCTACTGTGGAAGGGCTTTTTTATTCTGTTGTTGTGACAAATATTTAATCGTTTCGTGGTTGGGTCAGTAAGACAGCAAAAAAACTACACCATTTAAATGCCTGAAAAGGTCTATCCTTTAAGCTGAAAACAGTCCTCCATTTTACGTGTAATCGTAATACTTGTGAGCAACTGACCTGATTACCTGAAACTTATCATTCGTTAAAAAAGTACCGGCCCGACTGGAGAGAGCACATCAGACTCGAACCAGTGAGAACGGATATAATTCCCAGAGAAGAAGGATGAAAATCTGTCTCTGATCTGTGTTCTGATTATTTAGAAAAGATCGCTTTAATAATAAACACCGGGATTTCATGCAGGTTTCGTATTTTTGTTAATACTGACAACCAGATTTCCCTCTATTAATTCAACCAGTACCCGGGACTGGCGTCAAGACGATCTGGCACAAAACACGAAATACACACATTTGTACACACGCAAGATTATCACAGGCAAACGTAAAAATGAACCTGAAAACGGAATATCCACTTTCAGGTTCATCATTTTCTAAATCAAACCCATTGCGAACCAATGGGATCAATATCACTGATTGATACTGACGACATTCCCATCACTGAATGAATGCAGGTACTGCCAGGTAGGACCATCAATGCTGTCACCAACAAAGTGCACTGACCCGTCCACCATCAGGGCATGTACGCCACCAACGTGCCAGCTCCGGGCAATCCCGGAATTCGATCCATTGGTCGAGGTGCCATGACAACCGTTGGGAGTGGACTCCCGACGGATCGAATAAGCCGTACCTCCCACAGCAGGTTGTGCCCAACCATACTTCGCCTGATTTGTAGTACTGGTAAACCCGCAGTTAGCTGTTTTCGCCCGGTTCTGAGCAAATTCTGAGAAACAGATGGTATTAGAAGTACCATCTGTGATCAGCCGTAATTTCATGGCCGGGTGAGTTGGTTTATCTAAAGTGGGATGCAACTGTCCGTTCCGTTCGGCGAAGACTCCCGAAGTTCCATGATAACCACACAGACCATAAGAATGGGTCGAGCCGGCACCAGGGTAATTGTGCGTCGCCAGACCGTTATTACTGACCGATGAATCATGGGTCCGATTGTCGCTGGGACAGATGTAGACAGGAATCTGGTTGGCTCCTGCTGGTAAATTTGTGGCATCATCAAAACGCAGGCTCATGTTTATCTGATTATAGATATTGGCCTGATCGATATAGGGCAGCAGCATCGTATGCATGGTATGGTAGCTATGCGGAACGCCAGTTCTGTCTACCGGAGCTGAAGAGGAATAGCTCTGACAACAGCAGGTTGCACCGGCGGGAGAAATGACAGAACGAGGAAATACACCACTCGTGCGATCAATGTAGTTGGCCAAAGCCAGGCCAATCTGCTTCAGATTGTTCTTACAGGTGCTGCGACGGGCTGCCTCACGAGCCTGTTGCACTGCCGGTAGAAGCAATGCGATCAGAATGGCAATGATGGCGATCACCACCAGTAGCTCAATTAACGTAAAAGCCTTGCGTTTCATAAGTAAACTCCTTTACAACAATTAAAAAATAATAACGCATAGTCTGGGATAACGATTGGGAATACCAAATCGCCTCACACGAAATATCAGATTTACGATCAACTCTACACGCGGTAAAACCCCGCCAGAGAAAGTTGCCTTCGTCTTCTACTGTGTTAATTCGAATGACTGTGCTGGCAAGCCAGCCCAGTGTTTCGCTCTTATTATTTTTATGCAGCGCAGAGCCCTGAACTCATGTTTTAAATCAGGGCACTCCGGCTCTTTTGAAAGGAATTTGTTTATTTTGAGGTTAACTCAAAATCAAAAGTTTTATTGGCTTCCGTGACCTCGGCTACAAGTTCACTTTGCGCGCCATAATTTTTATAAGGGCCCGTTTCAAAGGCGGCTGCCCCCTCTTCTTCTGCTTTTTCATCTTTTTTCTCATTGACCATCACCGCATATTTCGCCGGGTACACATTTTCCAGGGAATATTTGCCGGACGAATCGGTATTCGCAACATACTGTCGAAACTCTGCGGGTGCTCCTGCATCAAGTCTTTTAAAGACCACTTCCACACCATCAGAGGGATTGCCATCCATGGTGATTGTTCCGGTAACCGTAACAGAGGTTCCAAGATCAGCTGTGGGATCACTGCCACAACCAGAGAGAGCAATAAGAGAAAACAACAGAACTGAGTACAAAGCTGGTCGCACTTGGTGTCTCCTGAATCTTAGAAGGTCGTAAATTCGAATGAATGATTTACAAGAAATAATTAGAATGTTTGATGTGCTGCCTTTAGGCTACCAAGAAAAATTCATAAAGGAAAGATTTTTTTTATAATAGATATAAAGAAAATGTTATTTTATAATAATTCACAACGAACATTTCCGCCTGTACAGTACGTGATAATTCGGCTTTAGAGAATCTGTAATACCTGAGAGATTACGGGGCTTCTGAAGCAATGCATCCGATTAAATGGGATAGATAAACGGTGCAATCGCGCTGCCACTGATGAGTATCAGCAGGCCAATCAACAGTAGCGCGATAATGATCGGCGCTAACCACCATTTCTTGTTATGCTTTAAAAAATCCCAGAACTCAGCCAGGATTCCGGGAGCCTTCGATTCAGATTGCGACAGGAAATCAGACGCCTGTTCTTCAGATGCATTCGATTGTGAATCGGACTGTTCTGACATTTTCTTACCTCTGATTTCTGTTCCGTAATCGGTAATTTCAACCCGCATCAAAACTGACGAAAATAATCCCGTTCCCGCCTGGTGCGACGTTCTGACTTCCAGTAGGAGGTCGCCTGCGAATCAAAGCGTCTGCCAATCAGATCATGTCCCAGCAGTCGCAAGGCGAGTCCGATCGGTGTGATCAGCAGATAATATACCACAGCAATCAACAGACAGGAAACAATCCAGCGAACGGGGTACAGCAGGATCATCCACCCCAGATAAACGGGCTTGATCGTTGCAGGAGCGATGAGTCCAGACACTACGATCAGCAGAGCAATTCCCGTCAGCGTCACTGTCAGGGGAACCGCAGCTGTCGCGCGAAAGCTGACAAATGCAATCAATGCCAGCAGGCAGCCCAACGCCACTGAGAAAATCCGCAACTCACGTGTTGAAGGTTTCCAGTTGATTTCTGCTAATGCCATCTTCAGGTACTGCTTTCTTAAGTCATGATCGATGAATTTAATCCAGCGCGTACTGATCCAGGTGCTGGTCATCTTCAAAGACCCGCGCATCAGGTTGCTCTGACTTGAGGATGATAAACTGTTCGAGCACGAGTACGTCCATATTAGTTGCCATAAAACACTGATACGCGTCCTCCGGCCTGCAGACAATCGGCTCGCCACGCACATTAAAACTAGTGTTAATAATGACTGGTGATTCGGTCAACTTTTCAAACGCGGTTATCAATTTAAAATACCGTCCATGACGATCCGCGTCGACCGTCTGCAGTCGAGAAGAAAAATCGACGTGCGTAATTGCAGGCACACTGGATCGAACCTGCTGTAGCTTCTGCAGACCTGTAAGCTGCGCACTTTCTGCGGGCAGCGTATTTCGCTGATGTGTCTGTACGTCGGCAACCTGCAGCATGTAAGGACTGTCTACATTGGGAGGAAAATCAAAATAGTCAGCGACCCGGCTTTGTAATACCGAAGGAGCAAACGGGCGAAACGATTCTCGAAACTTGATTTTCCGGTTCATGATCGACTGCATCGTGGTACTGCGCGCATCGCCGAGAATGCTGCGTCCTCCTAATGCCCGTGGCCCATATTCCATACGCCCCTGCATCCAGCCCACCACTTTCTCATTCGCGATGTAACCGGCCACTTCGTTACACAGTTCGTCTTCATCATCACGATAGTGGTACACCACTCCCCTCTCATCCAGAAAATTCCGAATCTGCTTCTCGGAAAAACGGGGCCCCAGAAAACTACCCTGCTGCTGATCTTCGGGTCGAATTCGGCGAGGTTTCCTGAGCAGTTGATTCCAGAGAAACAGCCCTACACCCAGTGCACCGCCTGCATCGCCTGCAGCCGGCTGAATCCAGATTTCTTCAAAGGGACCTTCCCGCAGGATCTTGCCATTGGCAACGCAATTTAAGGCGACTCCACCAGCCATACAGAGCTGCGACTGCCCGGTCTGTGCATGCACGTGCTGCACCATTTTCATTAGAATCTCTTCAGTCACCACCTGAATGGAAGCTGCCAGATCCATATCTCGCTGCGTGATTTGTGATTCAGGCTGGCGGGGTTCGCCTCCGAACAGCTGATGGAATTTTCTGGAAGTCATGGTCTGACCATGACAGTAATCGAAACAGGATAAATCGAGGCGAATCGATCCATCGGGCTTGAGATCCACCAGATTTTCACGAATCAGATTGGCATAACGGGGTTCCCCATAGGGAGCCAGGCCCATCAGTTTATATTCGCCCGAGTTCACCTTAAACCCGCAATAGTATGTAAATGCCGAATACAATAGTCCGACGGAGTGAGGAAAGTAGAGTTCGCTCTGGATCTCGATCCGGTTTCCCCGACCGACTCCATAGCTGGCAGTCGCCCATTCTCCCACACCATCCACGGTCAGAAAAGCCGCCTCTTCGAACGGGGAAGGATAGAAAGCGCTGGCAGCGTGTGACTCATGATGCTCTACAAACACGATCCGCTTGTTGTACTGCTGATTCAATCCGTCGTTGATCACACGGGGAAGATGCAGCTTGGTTTTGAGCCAGCTGGGAATCGTATTCAGAAACGCTTTGAACCCCCACGGTGCGAAAGCCAGCGTTGTTTCCAGCAGACGCTCAAACTTTAAAAACGGTTTTTCATAAAAGCCCACAAGATCGATCTGATCGGGTGTCAGGCCTGCTTCTTCCAGACAGTACGCGATTGCCTGTTCCGGAAAGGCCGCATCATGTTTGATGCGGGTAAACCGTTCTTCCTGGGCAGCAGCGATAATCTCACCATCCACAATAATGGCAGCTGCTGAATCATGATAGAAAGCGGAGATGCCCAGAATCGCGGTCATGCAGAACTCAGTCCGATATTTGAAAAACCAAAGCGTGTGGAAACGGTATCAATTGGAACACCGTAGTACCACAAATAAAAGTGAACCTGCAAGAGCGGTTATTGCCCCGTCCCCTGAATCAGTGTCCATTCTCTCTGGATTGGCAGATCTTTCCATTCTTCGCGGCTGCCATCGGGCCAGGTGAGTACCAGGCTTTGGATTGATGTCGCATTTCCTGCAGGTACGATCACACGTGGATCGCTGGACGCCTGATAGCTGCCTCCAGCCGGAATTACCAGGATCTGTTCCACATCGTCGGTCACAACTTTCAGAGTACACCCCAGCGGTTCCCTGGAGCCTTGCACACCGATGAATCGCAGTCGCACGCTCTTGCCTTGCGGAGGACTCACATTTTGCAGGAGTGCCGCCGGTTTGATTTCATGCGTTGCCAGCAGGTCGGCATCGCCATCGTTATCGATATCACCGGCAGCAGTCGCGCGTCCCAGAAATTTTGATTGAAAATAGGGCCCCGCATTCTGCGAAACATCCTGAAACCGCTTTCCCTGCTGATTATAAAAGAGCTGTTGCGTCATTTCGTATTCATGCTCGGTTCCGAGTCCACTTAGATCCCAGATATGCCCGTTCGCAACAAACAGATCGGGCCACTGATCCAGATTGAAATCGGCAAAGATGGTTCCGAATGCCAGCATGGGTCGTGATGTCGTATCCAGTCCGAGACGGGAATTGGTGGTCACGTATCCGCCGACCTCCAGTTGTTCATAGAAATCATTGGCCGCGTTTTCAAAATTTGTGACGAACAGATCCAGCAGACCGTTGCGATTGAAGTCGGCACACGCGATGCCCATTGACGACTGCGGTTCCCCCTGGTCCCCCACAGCAACCCCCAGTACCAGCGCCTGTTCCTCGAATTTCAGGTTTCCCTGATTGATAAACAGAAAATTATCTGATGTGTCATTCGCAACAAAAATATCGAGCAGGCCATCCCGATTCAGATCAACAATCTGCACTGCCAGCCCTTTACCCCCGGTGGGCTGAATGATGCCTGCCGACTCTGAGCGATCCACAAACCGACCATCCCCCCGGTTCTCAAACAATAGATCCTGCTCCGCAATTCTGCCAATCGGCCCGCAGGAAATCTTCACCCGCTGAGAGCCGATCGTTAAATAGCAGGGTGGATCTTCGCGGGAATACTCGACATAGTTGGCGACATACAGATCCAGGTCTCCGTCTCCGTCCAGGTCCCCAAAGGCGGCACTGGCCCCCCAGTGGTCATCCCCCGTCAGCGTTGTGTCCGTGATGTCAGAAAAGGTGCCATCTCCGTTATTTTCCCAGAAATAATTTTTCCCATACGTGCATAAATAGAGGTCCACAAACCCGTCATTGTTATAATCCCCGCAGGCAACCCCCATGCCAAAGTCAGACCGTTCTACACCTGCCGCCGCAGCGACGTTTTCAAATTGCAGTTCTTGCGGGAGCTTCCCTGTGGATCGAAACAGCCGATGCACTTCGCCTGCTTCTTCAGCCGGACGATCAAAATGCGATCCATTGGAAAGAAACACATCCAGACAATGGTCACCATCAAAATCAAACAGCGCGACTCCGCCTCCATTCTGTTCCACCATGTAATGTTGCGGACTGGGATTTCCATAATAGGTAAAATCGATCCCACTCTGGTGCGCGATATCCACAAACTGAAACGGAGACGGCTTCGCAGTAGGCTGCATAGTCGACCTGTTTGCCTTGTTGTCGGGTGCCACCTGACTGTCAGTCGATTGTCCGGGTTCTGATTTTGGCTGTTCACAACCACTGATATGCGTAATACACAACAGGAACAGCAGGACCGGAAGTCGGTGATACATTGTAAACGGAACCAATTTCACCTCACCCCCGCTACTGTAAAAAATTTGAATTCGACTGACTGTCAGATCATTATTTGTAAGAGTCCACTCAGATTCAATCGAATTATCTGATTCTTCCTCGAGAGCGACGATGAAGAATACCGGACAGGCAGCTCTCAATCCAAATCAGGATTGATTTGCTTTCCCTCAATAATCATTGTTAAATAGGATCATACAACGGTTGCAGTACCGAAGCGAGTCAATCCTCGGCGGAATTCCTTCTGTAGATCCCCGGATACGGGTTGGCATAGTAAGATCACCATCAATGAATGACATTGCTCTTATTGAATCAAATGAAACATCACATTCATCTGAAAATGTTGGCAGACACTCATTCCTGAAAGTCGTCGTCTTCTACCTGATTCTTCTGCTTCTCGTGTTCTCCCACTGTCTGTCTTATCCCCTGCTGGACTGGGATGATGAGATGCATCTCACGCAGAACCCTTACTTGAATCCCGATTCACCTGGCAACCTGGGAACCACGCTGCAAATACAGGGTCAACATATTCAAGCGACTCCCTGCTTCAAAACCGCTATTAAATATGCTGACGATTTTGCCCCGCTTAGTACAACCTGGCAGAATCATTACAACAACTGCAACAATCTACCGCAGCTTTATCTGCGTTGAATACGAAAAGAAACTGGTCCCCGCAGGATCGGAGCCGGCATTAGATATCCAAAATCGAATTGATTTGTATCAAAAACAATAGAATCCTTATGATGACAAAAGATATAATCAAAGGCTCACCCTTCTGAAACCTTTTCCGTCAGATCGAAACTCCCTTGAACCAGTCTTCCGATAATACATCCAGTCAGAACACAACCGAGAACACAGGGCGCAGCAGGAACAAGACCATTCTGTTTCGTTTCGCCGCTCTGGGAGTAGGGCTGCTGCTCAGCCTGATTGTCGTTGAAACAGTCGTACGCATCTTCCATGTCGAACCTCCCCGACTGATTTCCAAGCGACAACTGACTGAACTCACCGAACTGACAAATCAGAATCCGATCACCTACTATCAATGCTATCCCGACAATCCTCACGAAGAGTTCTCTCCCCTGCCCGATACTACACAGGGCAAATGGGAGCTACTGACTTATACAATGAATCCCCAACCTCTGCCCCTGGATCGTTTGAATGAAACCCCCTGGTGTGTGAAATACACGCATTCAACCAAGGGAATCAGGGACCGCGAATATCCGGACGAGGCTCCTGAAGGAGTAATGCGGATTGCCTGCGTGGGAGACTCGTTTGTCTTCGGCGAAGGCGTTCCCATTGAAAAAACCATCTCGCGTCAACTGGAAGCCCAACTGGGGGAAAACTATGAAGTCATCAACGGCGGTCAGGTTGGTGCAAACACCATGGATGAACTGCAGATCCTGGCAGCCATCGCGCAGGGAGCGGACTGCCATCGGGCGATCTTTGTCTTTATTCCGAACGACATTCCATTACACCCGCGACTCGCGGACCGTCAGAAGTACATCAACGACCTGGTCCAGATCCGCGACCAATATCTCGACGATTACAAAAAGAACAGCTGGCATGGAGGCAATCTGAAGTCCGTTGCCCTGCTGACTGCTCCCTTCGAAATGGACAAAATTAAACGGGAAACCGTGCAGTGGTATCTCGACTCGTACAACCCGGAATTCAACAGAGAAAACCTGCGCGTTTTCAAAGAGACCATTCAGATCATTCCCCAGATCCCCGGCTGCCGCTCCGTATTCATCATCTACCCCCTGATGGAAGGTTTTGAATCGGAGTACCCTTTGAAACCGATTCATACTCAGGTCGCAGCGCTGGCAGAACAGGCAGGCTTACCCGTGCTGGACCTGACCACCGCTTTTGCAGGACAGAAGACTTCAGATCTATGGGTGCATGCCACAGACCATCACCCCAACGGTAAAGCCAATGCAATCGCGAGTAAGGCCATCATCGAATGGTTGAAAAAGGATGTCCCCTGGTTTCTTGAACCGGACCAGCCGTAAGAGATAAAATCAAATTCCGGTTTTCCACTGCAAAGCAGTTTTACTCTCTAAGAAGCCAGTACAAGACAAAAACACTTCCTGTTAAAATTTTGATACAATAAGGTAGAGCGATGCGACTGAGAGAAATTCGATTCCCCTTGATAAGCGTCACGTTAATACTGACAGCGATGCAGGTCGCTCGGGCTGAGGAAACCGAAGTTCGTTATAAAACGCTGAACGATATCCCGTATTATACGGCTGAGGAATCACAGCAGAACGAATACATGCAGGAACGCTGCAAACTGGATCTGTACTACCCTGTTAATATCAAAGAATTCCCTACGGTTGTCTGGTTTCATGGCGGGGGTTTGAAAGGGGGCAGTAAATCGATTCCGAAAGAACTGCAGGACCAGGGTCTGGCGATTGTTGCCGTCAATTACCGTCTGTTTCCCAAAGCCAGAAAGCCAGCCTACCTCAAAGATGCGGCGGCATCCGTGGCCTGGACGTTTCAGCATATCAGAGATTATGGCGGCAATCCCGAATTGATTTTTGTCGCCGGTCATTCCGCAGGCGGCTACCTGACCAGTATGCTGGGACTGGATAAACGCTGGCTCGCTGCGCATGACATCGATGCGAATCGCATTGCCGGGCTGATTCCGTACAGTGGTCACTGCATCACACACATGACCGTTCGCGAAGAAATGGGAATCGAACGCGATCAACCCATCATTGATGATATGGCACCCCTGTTTCACGCCCGCAAAGATGCGCCCCCCATCCTGCTGATTACCGGTGACAGGGAACTGGAATTTCCTACGCGTTACGAAGAAAACGCTTACATGCATCGCCTGCTACAGGTGGTCAAGCATCCGCAGGCGCAGCTGTTTGAACTGGACGGTTTCACCCACGGCACCATGGCCAAGCCAGGACATTTCCTGCTGCTGGAAGAAGTCAAACGCGTTATCAAAGCGAAAAAACAAGCCGACTGATATCAGCCATCAGGATTGTGAACGCAGCCTGAGTGCATTGGCAATCACAGAGATTGAACTGAAACTCATGGCTGCTGCAGCAATCATCGGGCTTAGCAACGCATGCATGCCCAGGAAGGGGACCAGAATGCCTGCAGCAATCGGAATACCCAGCGCATTATAACCGAACGCAAACAGCAGGTTCTGGTGGATATTCTTCATGACCAGTCGACTGAGATCAATGGCATCGACAACTCCACGCAGATCCCCTTTGACCAGCGTGACTTCGGCACTTTCAATGGCGACATCGGTACCGGTTCCCATGGCGATGCCCACGTCGGCTTCCGCCAGGGCTGGCGCGTCGTTGATGCCGTCTCCCGCCATCGCAACTTTGTGACCTGCATTTCGCAGCGCTTTGATTTTTTCGTATTTGTCCTGCGGCTTCACTCCTGCTTCCACATCATCAATGTTGAGTGACTTCGCGACTGCGCGGGCCGTTTTTTCATTATCGCCCGTCATCATCACAATCGAGAGGCCCAGTTCATGCAACTTCTGAATTGCCTGTGCCGTCGTTTCTTTGATGGGATCAGATACCGAAAGGAAACCCGCAAACTCATTGGCTATGGCGACAAATATTACGCCCTGCCCCTCTTCCCGGAGCTGGTCTGCCCGCGAATTCAGTTCGTCTTTGATGTGAATCGACTGATCCTGCAAAAAGGAAGCACTGCCAACCAGCACCGCTTTGCCATTTACAGTACCTTTCACCCCTGCACCGGTAACGGAGTCAAAGTCACTGACTTCACTCAGTTTCAACTCACGTTCTTTCGCAGCAACGACGACTGCCTGTGAGAGAGGATGTTCGCTGTGCTGTTCGACGGAAGCGGCAATCTGCAGCAGATCTGCTTCGCTGTAATCTGCAGCAGGCACACATTCTGTCAGTCGTGGCTGACCTTCGGTGAGCGTGCCTGTTTTATCGACCACCAGCGTATCTACTTTCTGCAGGGTTTCGAGTACTTCGGCGTTTTTGATCAGGATCCCGTGTTTTGCTCCGCGCCCCACTCCTACCATGATCGACATGGGAGTCGCCAGCCCCAGCGCACAGGGACAGGCGATGATTAACACCGCCACCGCATTGATCAAGGCGTATGCGAAGCGGGGTTCCGGACCCAGCCAGCTCCAGAGTAGAAAGGTCAACACAGATGCAGCCAGCACAGCAGGCACAAAGTAAGAAGCAATCGTATCCACCACCCGTTGAATCGGTGCACGACTGCGCTGGGCGCTGGATACCATCTGAATAATCTGTGACAGCAGTGTTTCGCCTCCGACTTTTTCGGCTTTCATCAGGAATGAACCAGTCTGATTCACGGTCCCTCCAATAACGTCATCCCCCTGCTCTTTGGTGACAGGAACCGATTCGCCGGTAATCATCGATTCATCAATCAGGCTTTTTCCTTCCTGGACTACGCCATCCACGGGCACTTTTTCGCCGGGTCGCACACGCAGCAGATTTCCGGTCTGTACTTCTTCCAGCGCGATCTCCCGTTCTTCGCCATCTACCACCAGACGGGCGGTCGGCGGAGCAAGCGAAAGCAGTTCCTGAATTGCGCTGTTGGTCCGTTTGCGCGCTCTCAGTTCCAGCATCTGGCCCAGCAGGACCAGTACTGTGATCACTACGGTCGCTTCGAAATACAGCTCGACCGTTCCTTGATGTTGAAAAGAAGCAGGAAAGATCCCGGGAGCCAGCAACGCGATCAGACTGTAAATGTAGGCGGTACCTGTACCGATCCCGATCAGCGTGAACATGTTCAGATTCATGCTGATCACCGAACGGTAGGCACGTTCAAACAAAGGCCAGCCAGCCCAGAACATGACCGGAGTACTGAGCAGGAACTGAATCCAGCCGGATATTTCTGGTGAGATCCAGTGATGAACCGGAATCCCCGTCATGGGCAGCATCGCCAGCAGGAACACCGGCAATCCCAGAATCAGCCCGCCCCAGAAACGACGGGACATCCGCTCATATTCGGTAGCTTCTTCCGGCGATTCCTCTTTCTGAGGCATCAGCGGTTCCAGATCCATACCACAGATCGGACAGCTGCCAGGGCCCACCTGTTCGATCTCCGGATGCATGGGGCAGGAATAGATGGTGCCGGCAGGTACATCCCGGGGTTCCTGTTTGTGAGACTGATGCTGTCCGTGGTGATCATGCTGTTGATCATGGTGACAGCAGCTGTGTTTTTCCACTGGTTCAGGCTGTGCCTGCTGGGCCACAAACTTATCGCGGCACCCCTGGCTGCAGAAATACCAGTCTTGACCATCGACGGATTCGTGCAACGCAGTAGACTCGTCGACTTCCATGTGGCAGATCGGATCAGTAGCAGTCATGGAGTACTTTTCTATTAGACTGTGCGGTTTTACTATAACGTCTCAAGGGCCATTGGGGCCGAGTATATTAGCTCGAGAGACTCTATAGTGAAATATGATGCGCTCTAGAATTTCAATTTACTGATTGAGTTTTGCCTGTTCCTTCTCAATCATTTTTTCTTTCAGGCTGGTCGTGCTGGCCGGGCCGAATACTTTGATGGCGTGAAATACAAGGCCGATGCCCCAGCCACACAGAGGCCAGATGAACCAGTACCTGTCGGGAGACCTTGTCAGGTTTAACGCTATCAGACCGGCATTGACCACTACGTAAATACCGCTATGAATCAAAAATCCCATTTTCTTTTCGACCCGCTCTTTTGCCAGATCGTAATTTTTCTCAGTATTTGCCATTACGGTTTCTCCTGTCTCAGATTTTATACCGCAGACCATATTAAAAAAACAGCTTGATTTTGAACCGTCTGCCTGAGAAAAGAATCGCAATTGCTATGCCAGTCTGGCATTAGCGCCCCACATTGTCTGTAAGTCGCTGAAAATTCGGTATTATGGCTAACGCACGAGGCACAGATCTGAATTTCTATGGATTAATTGATGAAAAAAAAGGTTGCTGCCCCTTCAGATTGAGAGATCAGCAACCGTTTGAATCAGATTATTTCTATTTTAATTACTCTTTAGAAAGATCCAGAGAGAGGGAGATACTCTCGTTTTTGGCACCTTTGTCAGCCTGCAGAGGAATGTTCCATTGTGCAGAATGCTGTTTACATAAGCCCCCCACTCCATCGCGGCAGTAACCAAACCGTAGATTCAAAGTATAATTGCCCGACAACTGCTTCAAGGCGGGTAACTGCAGGACCAGTTGATCCCCTTCCACGGCCCCTTTTCCCCGCGCCAGTATCACCTCGGGTTTTTCGGCTGACTTGAAGGTAAACTTCACAGGTGCCAGTGGGGAAAGCTTATAGTCTGTCGGCAACTGGGGAGAGACTTTGATTTTGAGAACCGCGCCGGGAACCACTTTCTGCGGAGGGGCATTCAATGCTTTATCTGCGGCAGCGGTAAAACTGTCATCAACGGTTTTCGGCAGGCTGGGAGGGGCTAAACCTGCGATTTTGAATTCACTGACTTTGTGATCGTCCAGATTCACAACACAAATCCGCTGATTGTTGGTATCAGCCACAAACAGGCGATTGCCCACCTTTGCCAGGCCAGATGGTTCAGAGAACTCAACCGGGTTCAGGCTGTTGCCATCCTTGCCGGTTCCCAGAAACGTTTTGACTTCGTTTGTCTTGAGGTCGATGGTTTTCAGTTTATGATTATAAGTGTCAGCGACAAACAGCCGCCCGTTATCATAAAGCACGCCCAGCGGATGCTGCAGTCGGGCCGCTTCACCGATCCCATCCTTGTCGCCGAATTCGAACAGTGAGCGTCCGCGTTCGAGATCAGAAGTTCCTGCAATAGTGGTCACGGTTTTGTTCTTTGTATCCACTTTGCGAACAGCAGAGCCTTCACTGTCAACGACGTAGAAAACGTCTCCATCCACGGCAATCCCTGATGTCTGCGCAAACGCAGACGTTTCCAGTGGCCCGTTGGTAATATCTTCCCGTCCGGAGCCGGCATAGACGCCGATTTCATCGGAACCGAGTTTGTGAGACCAGATCTGATGCGGTCCCGCCATGCAGATATAGAGCACATCATCGATTGCCGCCAGCGCCCAGGGACTGTTGAGGGCTGCTTCTTTGAGTTTCCCTCCTGCAGAACGAAAACGCGCCTGTTCCCCGGTACCAGCCAGCGTACTGACCTGTTTTTTATCGAGATCAACAGTTCGAATCGAATGATTTTCCGTATCCGCCACATACAGTGTATTTCCCACCAGGGCCATCCCCTGCGGATGATCAAAGGAGGCGGTTTTGTAGTCGCCGTCTTTGTTCCCAATCTGACCTGAGCCTATGACGTCGATCAGCTTTCCATCCAGCGAAGCAATTACGATCCGGTTATGGTTGCTGTCGGAAATAAATAATCGCTGTTGAGGAGCATCAGCGAGCAGTTTGCCCGGAAATTTGAGCGGCGTCTGTTTCAATTTGGCCGACTCCAGTTCAAAATGCACGGGAGTCTCATCGAGTGTCCCTTTGGCACGATGATAGGCGATCACCTTTTCCAGAACTTTATCGAGCAGTTCCCGATTCCCTTCACCTGACAGATGTCCGCAGTAATTTCCTTCCGGGTCAATCAAGACCATGGACGGCCAGGCACGCACACCAAACTTCCGCCAGACGGTCATGTTGGCGTCATTGATAACCGGATGTTTGATTTCATAACGCTGAATGGCACGTCGGATATTATCGGTCTCTTTTTCATTATCAAATTTGGCAGAATGGCAGCCGATGACCACCAGTTCGTTGGGATACTTCTTTTCCAGGTATGCCAGGTCCGGCAGCACATGCATGCAGTTAATACAGCAATACGTCCAGAAATCGATGAGAACGACTTTGCCCCGCAGATCTTTCAGCGTGATTTCCCCCGAAGTGTTCAACCACTCGACGCCACCATCAATGCTGGGAGCCTTGGGACGATCTGGAAAGGGATTTTGAATTTCGGCATCTGCTGCAGGAGCGGGAGTTTTTTCATCAGCAACAGCAGACGAAAAACTGCCGGCACACAGCAGAGCGAAAAGTGCAACGGTGCAGGGGATTAGATTCAGAAAAGCTGGCTTTCCTGGCATGCCTGATTCTCCATATTCTGGTTGGCAAACTGGGGCAGGTTCAATTTTGGATGCGGGTGCTGCTAAGTGAGCACACTTCTATTGTAAGCAGCCAGTGGCGGAGTGGAACAGTTCAACCTGATAAATTCACAGACGATTTCAGATTCATTAAACACCTCAAAATGAAATGATCTGTGGAACGGCAGTCTGACAGCTGAAGTTTACTCGTGACGCAGTGCTTCAATCGGGTCGAGGCGTGCCGCAGAAATCGCCGGGTAAATTCCAGAAATAATTCCGATCGTCACAGAAATCCCAAAGGCAACAGGCAGACTCCAGAATGCAATCTGGGGATGCAGATCAAAAAACATGCGGCCGACTTCCGACCCCGCTGAGTTCCCTTCCATCACAAAGTTCTGCACGAACCACTGGATCCCCAGAAAGGTGACGGGCGTCAGCAATCCAAACACCACTCCAATCAATCCCCCCGAGCCGGCAAGCACAATGGTTTCCGTCAGGAACTGTTCGATGATGTCTCTTTGACGAGCGCCCAGCGCGCGTCGCACTCCGATTTCACGTGTGCGCTCAGTCACGGTCGCCAGCATGATGTTCATAATCCCGATGCCCCCCACCACCAGACTGATGGCGGCGATCGAGCCCAGCACGACGTTAAAGATCATTCGAATCTGTTCCGCCTGTTTTAACAGTTCCAAAGGCACAACTACTGCATAGTCTTTCGTGCGCGGATGTGACTGATCGAGTGTCTCTCGAATTGCCTGGGCGGTTGGCAGCACAGCATCTTTATGATTCACACGCAGCGTGATCTGATTGAGTTCAATGTGTTCGGCTGTCATACTGCCAGCCTGATTTTTGATATCCAGATCTCCTTCGCGCGCCTGCAGGGTTTTGATGGGAATATAGACGTCTTTGTTATAATCCTGACCGGAAAGACTGCCTCCGATGGCGGCAGATGCCGTCCTGTCTTTCGTCACGCCGACCACGGTATAAAACATGGGACCGATGCGAATGGATTTTCCGAGCGGGTCCTCAAACTTAAACAGACTGTTGGCCACTTCGTTGGCAATCACGGTCACGTTCAACAACTTCTCTTGATCACTGCCAGTCAGAAACCGCCCTTGAGAGAGCTGCAGATGATTCATCTCCAGATAGTCGGCGGTGCACCCCACAACGCGGGCGTTCATGGCTTCTTTGAGATAACGGATTTCCCGATCCACTTCGCGAATCGGAGCCGCACTGGTAATGGTGGGTAGAGTTTGTGTCAGGATTTTATAATCGGAACGCAGCAGGCCATACTGCAGAACGCGGCTGCGTGTAGAAGACTGTGTGACTTCATGCGGCGGTTTGACACTGCGGACAATCACGTTTGTGGCCCCCAGTTCGAGAACCTGCTTCTGTGCCTGGGCGCTGGCACCTTCACCAATTGCCAACATCGCAATCACGGAAAAAACACCAAACACAATCCCCAGCATCGTCAGTCCGGACCTCAGCTTATGCAGCATTAAGCTTTTTAAAGCAAGCCGAACGATACGAATAATACGGGACATGCGAAGTGCCTGAATGTAATACAGAATGAAAAGTAAACGGGCGACTGTCGGTCGCGTTAAGAGACAGGGAGGGACTGTTCCAGGATGGTTTCACTCTCAATGAGACCATCTTTCATCATAATCTGACGCTTGGTCTGTTTGGCGATCCCCGGTTCGTGGGTCACCATAATGATGGTACGCCCCTCCGCATTCAAATTGTGGAGGATATCCATGATTTCCGCTTCGGTAGCAGAATCCAGGTTACCCGTTGGTTCGTCTGCGAGGATAATTTGAGGGTCATTGACTAACGCGCGGGCAATGGACACCCGCTGTTGCTGCCCCCCGGACAACTGGAAAGGGCGGTGATCCATGCGATCACCGAGCCCGACCATGCGGGCCAGTTCCATGCACCATTCCCGCTCGACGCGTCCAATCGCCGGGTAACCAGCCCGGTAGAGCAGGGGGACTTCAATGTTTTCCAGTACCGTGTATTGTGTAATCAGGTTGAACGACTGAAAGATAAATCCGATCATGTCATTCCGCATCTCAGAGAGTTCATCATCATCCAGCGTAGAGACATCGCGGCCGCCGAGGATGTACTGGCCACTGGTGGGACGATCGAGTGCCCCCAGCAGATTCAGCATGGTACTTTTACCACTTCCGGAGGAGCCCATAATGGCCACAAAGTCCCCTTCAGGGAAGTCCGTAGACACTCCCCGCAGCGCTTTGACGACCACCGACCCCAGATCATAGAACTTCGTGAGATCGATCACTTGGGCAGCAAGCTTCATGGTCGGTTTTCTCCGCCGGGCCTTGAACCTCCTGCCCCACCACCGGGAGCACCTGCTCCGCCGCCGGGACCTCGGAGCTTACTGAGTTCTGCTGCGTCCAGAAATCCGTCCTTATTGGCATCCAGTTCATCGAAGCGCTCCTGCATGCGTTCCGGAGCTTCATCCTTGGAAATTTTTCCATCAGAGTTCTTATCCAGACGCTGCAACATGCCCCCGGCATTTCCACCGGCAGGTTTTTTCTTCTCTGCCGACTCACCACGAGGTTTTTCACCGCCTGCTTTTCCCGCTGCGGGACCAGCCGACTTGGCATCCACACTACCGGGCCCCTTTTTCTCAGTCTGCTTTTTCTTTTCCATGGACAGCTGTTCTTCCAGTTCGATCAGCTCATCGGCAAAGTGGGTCCGCGGGTTCAAAATCACTTCTTCACCGGCTTCGATGCCAGACAAAATTTCGATCATGGTATCACTGGCCTGACCGATTTTGACTTCTCGGCGTTCTGACGTTCCACCTGGCATTAAAATAAACATATAACGCTGCTCGCCAATCGTGATCACCGACTGTACCGGCACCTGTAAAATATCAGGGCGCTGATCAACGCGAATTTCAATTTCGGCTGTTAAACCCGGCTTGAGCTTGGTGATGTCACCATTGTCAGGAAGAATTCTGATCGTGGCTTTATACTCTTTTAAGTCAGGTCGCATCCAGTTGGAAGAAATCGGCACAGAGGAAACCTGATCGACAATACCTCGATAGAGTTGTTCCGGAAAGGCATCGACGCGGATATCAACAGGCAAGCCTTGATTGATCATACTGATTTTTGATTCGTGAATGCGGGCATCCACTTTCATCTGCGAGAAGTCGGGGAGTTGAATAATGGACTGACGTTCCCGGACTTCTGTCCCTTCTTCAATCACATCTTCACCACTGCTGCGACGACCACTGTCCTGGTTGGCGTAAACGACCTGACCATTTTGTGGTGCAATCAGTTTACAGGCCACGATTTGCTCACGAATACGTTCCAGTTCACTTTTCTCGACTTCATAAGTCAACTGGCTGGCTTTGAGGCGTGCATCGAACTGAGCCTGTGTAGCGATGCCCTGACGGATCACACGATCCAGGTTTCGTTTCTTTTCGTCTACGTCTGCTTCCAGCTCTTTATGTTTGCGGGTCTGTACGTAATCTTTTTCTACTTTGAGATCTTCTTTGGCTATTTCCAGATCAATCTCTGCTTTTACCACATTGATGCGGTCGGCCTCGACGTCGTTCTGACTTTTATAACCTTTTTTGGCGATGCGCTTCGAAAACTCAAAGGCTTCTTCGGCGCGCTGCAGGTCCTCACGCGCTTTGGTAATGGCACCTTCTTTCACGTTGAGGTCTCGCTGAGATTCCCCTTTGAGGAATTTCTCCAGATCGAGTTTCGCCAGAATTAACGCCAGCTCGGCAGCCGAAGTATCGCTTTCATTTTGCGTCTTCTGGATCTCAACATTTTCCTCGGCCTGCTTCAGCTCTGCTTCAGTTTGTGTCACCTGAATTTGCTGCTGTTTTTCTTTATCAACCAGCAGGGATGAATCGAGTTCACAAACGACGTCCCCTTTCTCTACCATCGTTCCTTCGGGAACAATACTGAGGATGGTGGTAAAGCCTTTGACTTTGCTGGACAGGGTCACGTTATTCAAACTGTCAAGCTGACCACGTTCGGTTACCGATACCCGAAACGGCCCCCTGGTTGCCTTGTCCGTAATGTAAGTCGTATTCTTCTTTGAACCTGAAGAAAAGACCGAAAGCAGCGGCGTGCGCAATACGGGGACCGTCAGAACAAGTATCGCGCCGACAATCAATGCGATGATCAGCAGCTTGGCTTTATTGAGGCGCTTGCTCTTCTTCTGTTTCGGTGAGTGCGTTGAGTTCTGCTGCAGGTCGGAAGACGACTGGTTGGATGTCTTCTCCTGCAGTGACTCTTGTTTCAGTTGTTCCTGGGGTGGATTGGCGGTGCTCATTGGTAGGCCTGATTCTTCCCGCGCGGTGTTGATAGAAATCGTCTTTCCAAATACCATTTTCATCTATCTCCATGATACCCATATCTCGATAGATGTTAAGTCGGTTTTGTTCATAATTTACCCAGTTGCTGATTAAACTGTTTTGTGCTTCCAATACTGATGATAACGCATTTAACAGATTTAACCCCTGGTTTCGACCAGCCTGGGCCGGGTCTGAGGTGGCTTCGACTGCACTGTCGTACTGCAGTGCCGCAAGTCGAATCTGAACCCGTGATGTTTCGAAGTTTTGACGGAGCACATTCAGCTGTCGCCAGCTCTGACGAATCTCAAATGTCACATCGTCTTGCGCTTCCATAAATGTACGACGCTGCCGCTGATATTCGATTTGAGATTCACGATAGGCATTTCGCTCCTGTACTAATGACAACGGAGCCGTAAATTCGATCCCAGCCCGTAATCCCGCCTGACTACCGCGGAAGTCAAGAGGCTTATTTTTGCCGAGAGGCGTACTTATGTCTCCATCTACTACGACATTTAACACCGCTTCCAGGGAATTAGACCGCACTTCCATCAATCTTCTGGCATCCATGACGAATCCTCGCTGGTTCATCAGGTCCAGACGATTCTCGATACCAAGACGCACTGCCTCAGTACTATCCATCGTAAATGGTTCCAGTGTAATGAGTTCGACTCGCAAGCCTATCTCGATCACCTGCATTCCCTGCGAGGTTCTGAGCATGTCTTCCCGCAAATTGGCCATTTCCAGGATAATTCGTTTTTTCTGGTCGTTGGAGAGTGTTTCTTCACTCAAAAAGCCTTTCAGCCCTTCCAGACGACTTTTCATCTCCTGAATTTCCTTACGGACCCCAGAATACAATCGTATATCATTTGCTGTGCTTTGACGGACACGTTCACGGTCTTCGTCCGACTGGAATCGGCGTTTGCGTAAGGCCAGAATTTCCTCAGAGACCCCCTCCTCGCTGTCACCCAGCAGCTGATCCACGTTTTTAATATCCTGCTCAAGCGTCAGCAGGGCATCTTCTTCGAGACGTCCCTGCAAGATTTGCAGACCTTCCACTACCTTGAGCAGTTCCGCAGTGGTCGGCGGGACAAGATTGGGATCTTCCCAGTCCTCCACGTAGACCCTAGCCCAGACTTCGACATAGTCATAAATCTCCTGTTCAATACCCGGCAACAGGGGATCGATCAACTGAAATGGTTTCAGCAGAGATTCGTCAATACTCATTGGCATATTGGGGGGCAGACCGAGAAAGAGTTTGAATCTTCCCAGCGCATCCTGATAGGCCCGTTCCAGAGAACGGAGACGGTTGATCGACTGGGCCAGCCTGGTTTCCAACTGGGCCACATCCAGTGTGACGACTTCCGTCCGAATCCGCTGCACGAGTTCGCCGACGGTCGCCTGATAAGCGTCTTCATCGCTGAGCGCGAGCAGACGTTTTTCCTGCTCTGCTGTCATCTCACCTTTCCAGGAGAGCATCCGCGCCTCTTCATCGAATTCCATTTTCTCAACCAGTTCGGGTGGAATGATCCAGTTCTCAGGCAGTTTATCAAGACGCTCAGACTGCACTTTGGGTTTCTGTGAAGAGAGTGCCCTGAGGATTTCCACCTGGCGTTCGAGTCGTTTGATGTTATCGCGTTCGTTGTAAATCACCTGCAGCTGTTGCAACAGTTGCAGAAAACCATCTCCACCTGCCACGTTCTGAGTAAAAAAGGTTTTACGGAAGCGGGCCAGAACTCGCGTCTGATACAACACATTGCGCTCATCCTGCGTCAGGTTGTTCAAAACGACCTTCCGTCCTGCACCAAACAGCAGAGGTTGCACGAGGGAATAGGAAAGCACACTGACAGAATTCGTCTGATTCGATCCGGAAAACAACCAGAGTGTATTGTTAGCCAGCTCAACTGCCCATTGGGCACCACTGGGCAGAACCTGATTGACGCCCATTCGGCTGCCTAGGTCCAGTTCCTGGGTCCCGTTTGCCAGGCGTCTGCGATTCAATTCAGCCTGAGGGTTCTGACCGCCCACTCCCAGGTAACGAACATCAAACTGAAAACGCCCAAAGGTTAAATCCAAAGCAGCGAGGAACAGATTTTCGATTTGAAACTGATACTCACGACTGTTGATATTGGCGATATCAATTGTTTCCCGCAGTGTGACATCTTCCAGCGCCGGTAATTCCGTACCGGGTAACGAATTGCCAGAAGCAGCGATTTCGGCACTTAATTCAGGACTGATCCCATACTGCACCAACCAGTCCGGGTTTTCGATACTGAGTGCACGGCCAAATTTATGCCAGCTCTTATAACCTTTTTTACACTGCAACCAGTGCATGTAAACATTGGCCGCCGGATCGTCGGGAGGCAGGGGCTCATGATTCGGGTCATACGGATCATAGAACCGACTGCGTGGATCCGGTTCCACATCATAGCGTGGTACTTCCCATGCCGGGTCGTTGGCTTTCTCAGCCAGAATCTCATAACTGTCCGAGTTGGCCTGATCGGCCCAGAAGGTAGGAGAGCAACCGACTGAGAGCACAACCAGACAGACCATCGTCGCAATAGAGAGGACTGGCTTGTATGTGTCACAACAGGAAATCAGACTTGTGCGCCTCATGGATGAGTATCCGTTACAGAATTTATTAAAACGCCTGGTAGTATCGAAGAAAAGAAAATGATCTCATTAAGCAGCGGGCGTACCCTGAAAGGGAAATGGCCCCTCTGTACCGGGAAATGATTTGACGGTTTCCCTTTGAGAACGTTGAATGTGTGCTGACTTTAATAACGACTGCAACATGCCATTCAACTGTCTTCTCTGATCAGCAGAGAGAGTTGCCAGCAGTCGCTGCGAAACAATGCCATGAAAGGTCTTCACCCGTTCCAGCAATTGTGCGCCCTGCTCAGTCACTTCCAGCACGCGTTTCCGTCGGTCTTTCTGTGACTGACGCCGCACAACCAGCTGGTCACCTTCCATGCGTTCGATCAGAGTACAGATATTTGACTCGGACTGCCCCAGCTTTCGGGCCAGTTCCGATTGTGAACAGCCGGCTTCTGTAACCGAGTCAATCACCTTCAAAGCAGAATAGCGAACTTCATTGATCTCCAGTTGCGAGAAACTTTGATTCAATGCCACCCGGATTAAATGTGCGGTGCGGATCAAAAGATCAATCTGCTCGACGCTCTCATGATGTTGCAGAGAACGCCAGTCGGCAGGACCGGAGATGGAATCGAATTTCGTATTACTTTCCTGTGCCATATATTTCAGCCTTGAACTGATTCTTCTAACGCAAATCAATCATGAACGCTGCAAACTCCAGGCAGCGCAAATGCCCTTATTTATATTTCGGACATGAAGTATTAGTATCTGAAGGAGTTATCGGCATAACCCGCAAAGTTTTACATAAGTAAAATCTGATTTCAGGTTGCACTGTCGGAGGAAAGTCGGAACAATCAATCAGATGCTTTTGATTGATTTACTCGAAACCCCATCTGGGAGAACGCTTTACATGAAACAATCAGACCGCGCTCATCACACAGGATATAAATACGCAGTCACCCCGATTGCCCTATTCTTGCTATTAACCTCAGTTGCCGATCTCAACGCAGCCCCCGGACCGAATGTCATCGTGATCTACGCTGACGATCTTGGATACGGGGACCTGGGCTGCTTCGGACACCCCACCATAAAGACACCTGCCCTGGATCAGATGGCAGCAGAAGGAATGAAATTTACCCAGTTTTACTCCGCGGCTCCGGTGTGCACTCCCAGTCGGGCAGCGTTGTTAACGGGTCGCTATCCGATTCGTTCAGGTATGTGCAGCGACAAACGGCGCGTCCTGTTCCCCAATTCCGGCGGGGGAATTCCTGCAAGTGAAGTCACACTTGCAGAAGCTTTGAAAGCAGCCGGGTATAAAACAGCTTGCATCGGTAAGTGGCACCTGGGTCATCTGCCCCAGTTTCTACCCACAAACAATGGCTTTGACAGCTATTTTGGAATTCCTTACTCCAACGATATGGATCGAATCGCAGACCGAAAGCACGGACGCAGTATTTTCCTCAAGCCGGAAGTCAAATTCTGGAATGTCCCCCTGATGCGTGATACAGAAGTCGTCGAACAACCGGCTGACCAGACCACAATCACGAAACGTTATACGGAAGAAACAATCAAACTGATTCAGCAGAACAAGCAGCAGCCTTTCTTCATCTACCTCGCGCACAACATGCCTCATGTACCTCTTTTTCGCTCCTCGGAGTTTCAGGACAAAAGCCGGCGCGGACTGTATGGAGACGTGATTGAGGAAATCGACTGGAGTGTGGGGCAGGTTCTGCAAGAACTCAAAACACAAGGGCTGGACCAGAATACAATTGTCTGGTTTTGCAGCGATAATGGCCCCTGGCTGATCTTTAATGAGCAGGGAGGGTCAGCCGGCCTGCTACGGGACGGGAAGGGCAGTACCTGGGAAGGGGGGATGCGTGAACCAACGATCGCCTGGTGGCCCGGCCACATTCCTTCGGGTTCGGTATCGCAGGAACTGGGAAGTACAATGGACATCTATACGACATCCATTAAGCTGGCGGGGGGCTCCGTTCCGACCGACCGGGTGGTGGATGGAGTGGATCTCACTCCTGTATTATTGAAAAAGGAAAACAGCCCGCGTGAGGAACTGGCCTATTATCGAGGCACGAAACTGATGGCGTTTCGAAAGGGCCCCTGGAAAGCGCACTTCATCACCAAACCTGCTTATGGTCGCGAACCATTTCAGGAACACGATCCACCGGTTTTATACCACCTGGAACATGATCCTTCTGAAATGTATGACGTGGCCCAAGACCATCCCGATGTCATCAAGGAGCTCAAAGCTGCCGCAGAACAGCATCAAAAAACGGTGAAACCGGTCCCGTCACAGTTGGAAATCCCGTTGCCGAATTAGACTGTGTCCAGTTTTACTGCAAGTTCTTCAGGATCATTGTGACCGAGAATCACAGTTCAGAAGCTGCGATTGGCTAAGCACAGGCGTTCCCCTGGTAGACGGGCTCCGCTTACCAGTAACAGATATAGCGAGGACCTTCCGGTTCTTCCCTGATGCGAAAATGGATTGCTTTGCTGCTTTTTTCCTGATCGAAGCTGTTCCATTCCGCACAGAAAAGGGGAAGTTGCGCTGCATCAAATTCAGGCCGTGGTTCCGACAGGCGAAAATAAGCGTCATGAATCAATGCCAGCGCGACCATCAGGGGATGCTTATCATTATCAGGCTGGCAAAGCAGCAGTTCCAGCGACTGGGCTGCATGCAGACAGTCTTTGAAACGCGATTCACGCAGACACTCTGAGGCCATTCGTTCCACATATTTCAACAGATTATCGATGCCATGCTGATTTAAGAGAATGTCTTTTCGGTTTTCAAACTGCAGTGCGATTTCAATCTGCTCCTGGAGTTCTTCGTCGGTCTCACTGGGAATCGGCATGCGGCCGTAACCGTCGGGGACAATCGACTCGATGGTTTTTATCGTCTGTGCCAGATCGGCAGGATTGTGATTCATTTTTGTTTAACTGCAAAATAGGAAATAGAAATCTTCCGGGACACACGAACCAGGTTCTCTGACGAGTGATTATATATAAAAACCGGAAAACGATTCATCCCTCTTTTGAAAATAAAAAAGAACCGATTGAGTCAAAACTCAATCGGTTCTTTTATCAATGATCAGTGGCAAACCGGACTGACTGCTTATTTCAGAAAGAAGTCATCTGGTCCTTTGTGCGTGTAGTAAGGATACTGCACGATACCCAGTGGCTGGTTCTGCTGCGGATAGACGGTCGCAGGGGGGACATACTTGTATGTCTGATAGTGCTTCGGGCGTTTATTTTGATGGTAGGTATTTTTGTGGCCGGTTTTCCAGCCACCTGCACCTGGTGGGCAATAAGCGCCGCCATGACGACGATGTCCCATCTGCTGAATCGGTGCCTGCTGGCCTGCATACTGTTGATGCATGGCCTGCTGATGCATGGCCTGTTGACGCTTCTGCATCATTTCAGCCTGTTGCTGCATCAGGAATTCTCCGTCGGCCGACTGACCCCGAATGACCTGGCTATTCGAACATCCCACACACAGTGGTAGAATCAGACAAGCGGCCATTTTACAAAACAAGTGAGGCTTCATTGGCTTCCTTTCCCCGGTTTTACTGAATTTGAGCGTGTTTCCGTTCGCGCTCGTCATTGGGTATGAGTGATACCTGCTGAGAATTCTGCGGACCACGATTCGATTGAGATCGTATTTTGTCTGCGAAAGACTTAATTCTTTTATCGGCCATTCCGAGTTAAACAATAGTTAAAATCACCAAGAATCGGAAAACCGCGCTAATATTCAAATCTGATCGACCTTGCAGAATCGTTAAAACCGGGATAGATTATCGTGGTTTCCTACTCTATGAGACTATAAGCGCAAAATAGATAAAGTGGGTTGTTTGATAGTTTGAGTTTTTTCAGGCAAGACATCGTCTGTGACGAAGTGCTCATATTGCTTTGTTCTTTGCCAACAAGGGAGTGTTCGGCGTGTTTGTAGCTGCATCATCACGTTGTTTTTCTGATGAATCGTTTGAAGTCAGTTGTGAGCGTCTCACCGATCTGGAGTTCGACAAAATCGAAATCTGGATGAGTGAAGAGAGCGACCATCTAAAACCATCTGAAGTCGTCGCGTCACCGGAAGATTTTTATTCACGTTTTCGAGAAGCGACCCGGTTGACCCCTATCGCCTTCTGCCTGGAGAACGATATCTCACCGGCCGGGTTCAAATCCTTGTGCAAAGCAGCCAAGATGTTGCGGATTGCACAGATCACCATCCCGGCTTCTCCACTGGGGACGCCGTTTAATACGGAAATTGATCGACTCAAAGCATTACTGGAAATTGCCAGCCGCGATGGAATTCGACTTTCCATCAAAACCAAAACCGGACAACTGACCGAAGATCCGAGGACGGCAACAGAACTCTGTCAATCTGTCAAAGGTCTCGGCCTGACGCTTGATCCGAGTTATTACACTTGCGGCCCATTCAGTAATACTTCATACGACCTGGTATTTCCGTATGTCTGTCACATTCACCTGCGTGATTCCACCGCCGACCAGATTCAGGTTCCAGTCGGTCTGGGAGAAATCGATTACAGCCGCCTGATCAGCATGCTGGAACGTCAGGAATATCATCAGTTCCTCTCAGTGGAACTTCTCCCGGAACTGTTGAAAGATACTGACCGGGCGCTGGAACTGCGAAAATTGAGAATGCTGCTGGAATCCGTTGTGATCTGAGCATCTGCCAGTCAGTTGACGACCGCGTCAAGTTTTACAGTCGCGTCTCCTGGATCATTTGGAACGGATACCAGAAATTGAGAGACGCTACGATTCAATGTGATGCGATCTGGAATACAGAAACAGACAGAGCCTTCCGCGACGCGAAAGGCTCTGTCTGTTTTATGTGCTGTTGAAGAGATGATTTATTTGTAATCTTTGGGATTACCAAACAGACCGCCGCTTCCACCACCGGCTGATTCATCCGCGTTTCCACCCAGGAGTGGCCCTTTGCGTTTGCGCTCATAAGAGGGCTGATCTTCTACCGGTGCTTCGGCGGCCTCTGGTTTGTCGATCAACGCTTTAATCGACAGACTGATCCGTTTCCGGTTGGGATCCACTTCCAGAACCTTTGCAGAAGTCTCCTGACCGGTAGTCAGTACTTCCGTCACCCGTTTCACGCGACGATGATCGAGTTCACTGATATGAATCAAACCTTCCAGGCCTGGCTCCAGTTCGATGAACGCACCAAAGTCTGTCGTACGGGTCACTTTGCCGGAGATCGTCGAACCGGTTGCATAACGGTCTTCGGCTAACTGCCAGGGATCCTGCTGCAGTTGCTTCATCCCCAGACTGATGCGATTCTTTTCTTTATCGATCTTCAGAATTTTCACATTGATCTGCTGATGTTCGCTCAAGGCATCTTTAGGATGCTTGATGCGGTTCCAGCTGATCTCGCCAATGTGCAGGAAGCCATCAATGCCTCCCAGATCCACGAAGGCACCATAATCTTTGATATTTTTCACGGTCCCGGTATGTTCCTGACCGATGGCCAGTTTTTCCCACAGCTCTTTCTGGATTTCTTCGCGTTCTGATTCGAGATACTTGCGACGACTCACAACCAGATTACGTTTCTTGGGGTTCACTTCCGTAATCTGAACAGTCAGTTTCTGACCTACGAAAGGTTCGAGATCACCCACAAAATACAGGTCGACCTGGCTGGCGGGCAGAAAACCTCTCAGGCTTCCCACGTTGACTTCCAGTCCCCCTTTATTTGATTTGTTGACAACACATTCGACGACCTGACCGGCTGAAACGGCATCCCAGTCACCAGCGGGTTTGTGATGACCACGTGGCAGCGAAAGCTGAATCAGACCTTCCGCTTCTTTGACACTGGTGACTTTCACATCCACTTCCTGTCCGATGACAGGTGTTTTCTCGCCAAACTGTCGCAGGGGAACAATTCCAGGGACTCCCATTGCTTTGGCACCGAGATCGATGAAGACGTCGTCGTTGTTGATGGATTCCACAACCCCTTTCAACCGATCGCCTTCGCCAACTCCTTCTTCTGCTGCGCCTGATTTTGCAGCTGGAGTGGCTGGTGCAGTTGCGTCTTCCGAGTTTGCTTCGGCGGCGATTTCTTCATCACTCAGAGTTTTCGGAAGTTCCTGTGCTCCCTGACCTGACAGGGCGGCTGCGAGTTCTGCTTCCAGATCACCGTCCAGATCATCCACTGCTGGAGGAATATCGACAGGTTCGGCAGCTTCTGCAATCTGCATCATCGCCGCTTCCTGAAGCTGTTCCTGTGTGGGTTCCGCTGAAGCTTCTGCATCGCCCCCTTCCTTGTTAGCAGGAGCAACACTCGAACCTTTTGCAGGAATGGCTTTGAACTGTGCCGGGTCCACTTTCGGCTTCAACTGGACTTTGCGTTCCGCCTTATCCGCTTCCTGTGAGGCGGCTGCCTCTGGTTCCGCAGGAGTTTCGGGCTGTGGAGTTTCAGCGGGAGCTGAAGAGGTTGCCTCATTCACGCCGGCGTCGGACTCCTGTGGAGTCTCCGGCTGTTCCTGATCGGCTGGTGATTTCGCTTCCAAAGCTTCTTCACTCGTATTGACTTCTTCAGTAGATGGTCGTTCTGAACTCATGGGAGATGAACTTTCTCGCCTAATTACTTACTTCAAGATACAGGAATGTTTCACAGGCTCGTCAGGCCAGCCACAGACAGACATCCACCCGACTGCAGTAACTTCTTTCATTCAGGCTCAAAAACCTGCCGGACTAATTAAAAGAGTATCACCGCTGCAGCAGACCTGCAATTCGCAGGGCCTAGTTTTCCGATTTTTTCACTTTTGCCTTCACACATCGTAACCCCAGTGCAGGACTGACAGTAGTTGCGGTCACCCTGTTACGAAAGGCGGAACGCAGTTGTTCGAAGCGGTCCGTCCAGGCGCCGCCGCGCACGACAACAGGCTGATCACCGGTTCTCGAGCCCCAGACGCTGCCATCTCCGGGCGCATTTTCATAGCTGTCATGCCAGGGATCGGCGACAAACTCCCACAGATATCCGTGCATGTCATACAGACCCCATGGATTCGGCTTCAGAGCCCCCACAGGCGGGTCATTTCCTGCGGCATTCCCGGTATGCCATGCATATTCGTCCAGAATACGGGCCTGTTTGTCCTCATCCCCCGGTTTCTGTGGCTGATCACCAAAACTGTATTCCGTGTTCGTCCCGGCCCGGCAGCAGTACTCCCACTCGGCTTCGCTGGGCAGACGAATCTCTTCATCCGCCGCAATCAGCTTCGCTTTCCTTAATTCGTCTGTCAGTTTGACGCAGAATTCTCTGGCAGTCTTCCAGTCAAACATTTCCGCCGAATTGCGTGGGCCTCCCCAGCGGCTGGGGTTGTTGCCCATCACAGCCTGATACAGATTCTGAGGGACTTCGTATCGACTCATCCAGAAATCGTCTGACATTGTAACTTTATGAACAGGGCTTTCTGCAGGTTTCCCTGTTGTGGATCCCATTTGAAATGACCGGGGAAACGTCCCTTTTCCGGGTGTGATCGGCACCAGCTCTTTGACAAACACTTTGAACAACTCTGATTTTCCACCAGAGTCTGCAGGGGATGCTGCCGGTTTTTCATCAGCAGACAGTGTTGTCAGCCCGCACAGCATGAAACACGTAAGAGTGACCAGGGCAACCTTTTGCCAGGCCCAGACGGCTTTTTTGAATTCGTTCATATGCTTCACTACTGGTTCAGATTTTGTTAGGGTACCACTGCAACCACATTTTACCAGTTCTGCATCGATTTCGAAAGCAGAGAGGGCGTCTGAACCAGCATACCAGGCGAACTCAGTATGCTGTTGATTGCCGATCGATTCCTGTTTCACTGTCAGGTTATTTATTTGAGTCAGGTCAATTCATGTCAGAGTCCCCGAACATAATTCCACGCAGCATCGATTTAGTGTCGCACCAGGAGTGTCGGCTGGTTGTGGTTGATGTTCAGGAAAAACTTCTGCCGGTTATTCCGGATGCCAACCAGCTGACACATCGTATCCGACAACTGCTACAGGCAGCCCGCCTGTTTGAAATCCCGCTGCACTGTTCTGAACAATATCCCAAAGGTCTGGGTTCCACTGTACCCGAGTTGGCAGATTTGCTGCCGGCTCCCCGAGAAAAACTGCGATTCAGTGCCGCCGCATGTTTAAGCTGGGAAACCGCTGCCAACACTGTCGACAGCCGCACCCGTATCGTGCTGACCGGAATTGAAGCGCATATTTGCGTGCAGCAGACGGCTCTGGATTTGTTAGCCGCCGGCTATCGCGTTATCATTCCGATAGATGCGATCGCCAGTCGGAATCAGTTGGACTGGGAAACGGCAATCAGACGTATGGAAAACTCAGGCGCATGCATCACGACGACCGAATCCATCCTGTTTGAATGGTGTGAGGTCGCTGGCACCCCGGAATTCAAACAGATCAGTCGTCTGGTAACTGAAAAACAGTAATCGTCAATCAGAGAAATCAATCTATTTTGAGTCCTTCAGTTCATAAAGAGCCACTCTCATGACAATCGAACATCATATCCCTCCCGCCATTCATCCTCCCCGTCGTACTCTGATGGGACCGGGTCCCAGTGATGTCGCCGCCAGCGTGCTGGCTGCGCTGGGAGCACCAACCGTGGGGCACCTCGACCCCTATTTTCTGAAGGTGATGGATGAAGTTCAGGATATGCTGCGGAATATTTTTCATACCACCAATGAACTCACACTCGCTGTGAGCGGCACAGGGAGTGCCGGTATGGAAGCCTGTGTGGTCAATCTGCTGGAACCGGGTGACAAAATCGTTGTCTGTACGAATGGCGTGTTTGGTGGCCGGATGGCCGATGTGGCAGGTCGGATTGGTGCGGAAGTCGTACAGATTCATCGTCCATTTGGTGAAGTCTTCTCTGTTGAAGAAGTAATGGATGTCCTGCAGAAAGAGAAACCCAAAGTTCTGGGCATCGTACACGCGGAAACATCCACGGGTGCTGCCCAGTCACTCAAAGAGATTTCAGAAGCAGTTCACGAAGCGGATGCACTGTTACTCGTCGACTGTGTCACGTCGCTCGGCGGAATGCCGGTTAAAATTGACGAATGGAATATCGACGCCGCCTACAGCGGGACGCAAAAATGCCTGAGTTGTCCTCCCGGGCTGTCTCCCGTGACCTTCAGTTCCCGGGCTGTCGCCGCCATGGATGCACGAAAAACCAAGGTTTCCAGCTGGTATCTGGACATGTCGATGGTCCGTTCCTACTGGGGCGATTCACGCGCCTATCACCATACTGCACCGATTAACATGAATTTCGGCTTGCATCAGGCACTACGGCTGGTCCTCGAAGAGGGGATGGAAAACCGCTATTCGCGTCATTACGCCAACCATTGTGCCCTCAAAGCGGGCCTGAATGCGATGGGAATTGAGTTTGCTGTCGCGGAAGACCACCAGCTCCCCATGTTAAACGCCGTGAAAATCCCGGATGGCGTGGACGACGCCGCAATCCGCGGTCAGTTGCTGAAACGTTTCGGCATTGAAATTGGTGGCGGACTGGGACCTATGAAAGGCAAAACCTGGCGCATCGGCCTGATGGGGGAAAGCAGTCAGAGCACCCATGTGCTGCTGTTCCTGGCGGCCCTGGAACAATGCCTGCTGCATGCCGGCTATCAACTTTCGCCGGGCGCCGGTGTCGCTGCTGCAAATGATTTTTACCGCACAACTATTACAGACTGACCTCAAGTCGGCGAGAACTTTCGTTTTCTACGGGAAACGGAGACTGATTTTATAATGAGCCCGGCCAGGAATTCCGATTCCTAAGATACGACTCTCATATGACTTGCTGTCCGATGAAAGTCGCGGTATATTGAACACAGAACAGGACGTCCTGCGTCTGTGTTTCAGTGAGATATTTTTCGAACATTCTCACGAATTTTGTGTCGAATGAGTGGCAATCGAGAAAATGATCGCCTATCATTTCCGACCACCTGTAAGGGGCCGTAGCTCAATTGGTTAGAGTACCGGACTGTCGATCCGGGGGTTGCGGGTTCAAGTCCCGTCGGCCTCGCTTACTACGCTCGTTGTCATTTTTGACAGCGAGCGTTTTTTTGTGCGCGAAGGATCCCATATATCTCAAACTGCAGGTTCCTAATCCTCTGGAACCAATCGGAGAGTAAAATAATGTCGATCTCGAATTGTTAACGGTATGATAAGATCAAAATGAATTCTTAATCTCTTACTCAAATCTGAGAACAGTAGAAGAGACGAGATGTTAACAGATCAGCCAGTTTGGCTTTCTTCCGTATGCGAACGGGTCAAAACCCAATGCGATCAAGCGTGGGATTCTTTTGTTGTCGGCGAACAGGCTTGGGATACCCCAATGGGTGAGTTGGTCGCTTCATTTTTGAAGCATGGGGGACCGAAGGCAGAATTACAGCTTATCTGGCTGATGATGTTTGCAACACGCAGAGTGCTTCCCTGCTGGCAGATCTATTGTGACACTTCTGAACCGATTGAAACGGTCAATGTCATTCGAAACTGGTTAATTGCACCACAACCGCAAGACTGGTCAAAATTCATTACACCGGCAGAGCCTGCTTATCAAGGGGTACCGATAGTAGACTGCCGGCAGTGCGATACCAGTGCTGTTGCTTCCGCAGCCGCCAAAGCGGCGGAGTTCATTAAACACCGTAACCCGCTTGCAGTGATCGAGTCACTTGGTGACGCAGATGCCGCGATAGATCAGTCACCGTTGCAAGCAGGGAACCATTACCGCGAATGGTTTATTAATGTGGCGATCCCGACTGCTTACCTGCAACGGGACTTGACGACAGATGAGCAATCAGCTTTTCTGGATTATAACATCGATGAGGTTCTCAAAAATTCGTCTAAGGGTGAAACATAAAGTTACAGTGTCCCCAGCGAGGATTTTCGTCTTGAAAAACATTACACCATTCTGGATGATCTGATTCCCGGTATCAATCACTTTCAAAGAAACGAGATGACGGAGTGAGACAATGAGACTGTCACAGTTTTTCCCCACTGTCGCTCATGCATTCTACGCGAGACCTCGATTGACAGCTTATCCGGGTTTGATAGGATTCGAAACTGATTTGCCCGCTGCAGTCGGATCATCAATCAATCGCACCAGACACAGGAACGGAGTCAGAACACCATGCAAACGGTATTAATTACAGGCGCGTCCGCCGGATTCGGGAAACTGGTTGCGGAAAAACTGCTGACAAAAGGATACACCGTCTATGCCGCCGCCCGTCGGGTCGAGAAGATGCGCGACCTGGAATCCCTGGGCGCGCATATCATGCATATGGATGTGACGGATACCGAATCGGTCAACGCTGGTGTCGCGAAGGTGATCGAAGAACAACAGCGCATTGACGTGCTGTTCAACAACGCGGGCTACGGTTCGTATGGCACGATTGAAGATGTGCCCCTGGAGGAGATTCAGCGTCAATACGATGTCAACGTGTTCGGCATGGGCCGACTTGTACAGGCGGTACTGCCGCAGATGCGGAAACAGGGCTCCGGACGAATCATCAACACCGCGTCGGTCGTCGGCCATGTCTCGACCGCGGTACTGGGCTGGTATGCATCGACCAAACATGCGGTTGAGGCGTTTTCCGATGCGCTGCGGATGGAAGTCAAAGGGCTGGGTATTGATGTTGTCGTGATCGAGCCGGGGGCCGTCAAAACCGAATTTGACGAAGTCGCGTTCGCCACGCTGGACAGCCTGGACCATGCGGAAGATTACAAACCACTGGTCGCCGCCTTTCGCAAATTCACCGGCGATCTTTACTCAAAAAGTCCGGGGCCGGAGAGTACTGCGAACGCGGTGATCAAAGCCATCGAAGCGAAGAAGCCCAAAACCCGGTACGCGACCACCCTGGATGCCAAACTGCTCCCCCGGGTCAAACGACTCTTCAGCGATAAACTGTTTGATAAGATTGTCCTGAGCCAGATGAAGTAGGACTCTATCTTCCCGATTTTCCCTAAGACCGAAATCGCTCTATTCGGCCAGCAGCTTCTATGCGATGGTAGCCGCGACTGTCCTCTCGTTGCGCAGGGATGCGAACCATTCCCCTATACAAAAACCTGATATCTGATCGCCTGCGATCCCATGTCTGGCAATCAGGACAATTCTCTGGCAGGTTTAAGATCGAGTTGTTCGCTGATCATCCAGTCGTGTGATCGCCCATCAGCAGAATCGCTTTCGGTTTCAGACATCCTGTCGCACTTTAGTCGATTTTGGTGGTATTTTTTTAGTTGGCATAGCCTTTGCATTTCTCTTCCAGTGTGGCCAGGAATGAAACCACTAACTACTCGAAACAAATATGGAAGGAATTGAAATGTTACGCCGAAGTATAAAAGTATTAGCAGCTGCCGCCGTATTGGGGATCAGCCCCGCATTGCTGACCGCGCAGGCTCCGTTGGAAGAAGCCGGCGCACAACTGGAATCGCAGTCGAAGGCTGCGGGACAGGTGACGAACCCTGCCCCCAAAGTACCGGGAAAAAATGCCAGGATTGATGCCAATTCAGAGTTGGACTCCAAATCTCAGTTGAATAACAGACAGCTGGATGCCAATTCTAATCTTGATGCTAAATCAAAACTGGATTCTGATTCCCGGTTGAAATCGAATACACAGCTTGATGCTGGTGTGGACGCCAAAGCCAAAGGGAATGCCCGTGGCCTGCAGACTCCACCACAAACCCCCGATGCTGCCGACGGTGCCATTCAAAGCACTCCCGGTAATGTGGAGATGAGGGGAAAAGTTCAAGGGGATGCTGATTTGGATGTAGATGGAAATCAACCTCTGCGTCATCAGACCAATCGCCCACAGACTTTTGACAACCAGACCAATACAGATATTGATGATTTCGTACGTCAGGGAACCGCTCATCTGGATATTGATGATGCGACCCGTGCCCGCTATCGTCACCACAATGGTCACTGGTGGTACAAGACTGAGCAGGGTGCCTGGTTAATTCATACTAACGGTCAGTGGGAACCATTTGATCCGGTAACTTACCGTAGCCCCGGTCAGCCTACAGACCAGGAATATTACCAGGACGATGACAACTATCAGTCCAGCAATTATTACGATGACGGAAGTTATTACCAGGGCGGTACCTATTACGACCCCGGCTATAACAACAATGGCTATGGAAACTATGGCCGAAACTACTACCGGGGAAATCGATACCGTAATAACTACTATAATGGTCGTGGTTATGGACGCGGTTACTACAACAACCGTGGCAATCGTTATAACGGCAACTGGGGTAGCGGATATCGCGGTTTGAATCGTGATCAACGTCAAGGTGCTGCCATCGGTGCCGGCATCGGAGGTGCCATCGGCGGTAATCGTGGTGCAGCTATTGGAGCTGGAATTGGTGCTGGCGTTGCCGACTGATAATCCAGCGAACTCAATTGATTGAGAAATAAGGAACTATTTCCTGACCGCAATACTGAATGATGGAGTGAGGTATTGCTCTCGAAGCAGGCCAGCAGATGCCCCTCTGCTGGCCTGCTTATTTTTGCGCGCTGAGATAAATCACTCCAAGACGGCAAGCGTTTTACTTTTCATCCCTGATGAATTCATCCACGTGGATGGTAAAATAATAACCGGTCAGTGGCGTCGGCTTGCCGGTTCGCGGGTCGCTCCTCGTTTTCAGTTGTAACTGGGCGCGTTCTGCCAGTTCTTTAATCATGTGTGCGCGTACCTTCGTTTTTCCGTCAACCGTAGTGCTAGCCAATGAAACCAGCAGATCGGGTCGACCTGTTTTCCCTTCAGACGGAATGTAAAGCGAAATGGAATTGATGGGTTTCAATTTTCCTTCATCGGCAATATCCAGAACCACGGTCACACGACCAGTACCATGATCGACGACGGACAGCTCATATTTAAGTCCGAGTTCTTCCTTTGACTGACCGATTTCAAACTCAATCGCCCAGGTATGCTGTCCTGTCAACAATAGTCCCAGAAAACCAAAAAGCATCGTAATCTGCTGGCGGTTCGGCATCGTTACTCCTCCCCTGATAACATGACTGGTTTCAATTTAGAAATTTACCTTTCCCGGGTCTTCAGGAACCGGCTGATCTGCTTCAGTATTTCCTGATGCTGTTTTTCCGCCTTTGATTTATCTGGTGCAGCTTCAATGATCTTGATCGTCTCTGCCAGACGTTTTTTCAACGCTGCATCATCGGTATCGAGCCTGGACTTCAGGTCTGGCAGCAGCGGGGTCGCTTTTTTCCCAAACACAGCCAGCGCCCCGGCGGTATTCAGTCGAACCCAGACTTCGTTGTCGTCCAGCAGTTTCGCAATGGCATTCATATTACTGGAACTATAGGGATTGAGTCGCGCCAGTAGACCCGCGTCCCAGCCACGCACGGTAATATCGGAACTGGTCAGCCCCCCGGAAAACCGTTTTTCCAGATCTGTCAGTTCCAACAGAGTCACACCAGCAGGAAATTTGAGTTGGTCCAGCGGGATTGTCTCGTCGATATAGATGCTGAGCATCGGGTAGGGGTTCCAGATCTTTTCGCCTTGATCTTTCTTTGCGATGGCCCGGGCAATGCCGCCCACCAGATGCAGATCCCAATGGAAGGGGATCGTTTTTGTCTGTCGAAATGACTTTGTGGAAGCGGGGCCGGGACGCAGGACAACCTCATGCTGCTGCTGATTCGTGGCGGCGAATTTCTGCAGGACATCGTGCAGCGCATCAATATCGCCGCGGTAATAAGCGTACTCGTTTCCATTCACCCAGACATGATAGACGCGGCTCCCATGATTGATGACCGGCACAAGGCCCGGCCAGTCCTTGTAATTCAACGCGTTTAACGGTTGATTGCCAAACGTTTCTTCCCCCATAGCCCGGACGAGGGAAGGCATACAGCTTACCACGAACAGGACCAACAATGAAACCAGAAAGACGCGTCGCATGGCAGGACCTCCTGAAATGAGGAAATTAGGATCTTTGCCTGAAGTGACGTTCGCCGGGAGGTCTTAGTTGCAAAGATTCAGGCCAGATACCGGATTTTCAGGTTTTTATCTCAGCGCGGAGTAAATAACGTTCCGCACGATTGAGAAAAACCTGAAATATTCCGTCGAATCATGGCTCAGGTATGATCTGTTTCACCCAGGCCGCATTTTTAATCTTGCCGTCGTATTGATTGCCGGACTCATCGTGGGCGACATTGCCCGTGCCTTCGTCGAAGTGATAGAGTACCAGGGTGTCCTTGTCTGGCTTGAAGCGATGGGCTGGTTCAAAGTCCTCTGAATAACGGGCGACTTTGGAAATACGAACTTCGTCGATCGCGCCTTTAAAAAACTGGTGAGGCAGACCTGTGCCGTTCGGATCTGCGCCAATCATGAAATCATGGGGAGAGGCCACATGTTTTAAGGTCGTTTCATTGACCGACTCCTGCTTTTTCCCATTGACGAACAGCAACACATTTTTGCCATCGAAGACGGCGGCGAGGTGAACCGGCTTGTCATGCTCCGCCTCTGCATCAGACACGACCGAGGCATAACCGGCGTTTGACTTGCGACCTTCATTGAAGTGCACCATCCAGTGACCGCCCGAATAATGAATGCCCACCCCCGCCAGTTGCAGATTGGCCACCACCGACGCACGAATGAAGTTGTCATCCCGCGGCTCAGGTTTGGCCCAGGCTTCCAGCGTAATCGGATGATCGCCGTCATACCGCAACTTCGGGATAATCACCTGGCCTTTGCCCTGAAACTCCAGACTGGATTTGCCTGCCTCTGCTTTGAAGTTAACTTCCCCCTGAACAGGCAACAGAGTAAAGTGAACGGGCAGGAAGATCAAAAGCATCAGAAACAAGGGGCGAACGGACATTTTCCAGTTCCCTTCTGGTGAAACGACAAGACAGAACATACTGAACAACCATCCTAGCCTGTTTTAAATCGGTCCTGCCAGACTAAAATCATTTTTTGGTGTAAATAAGTGACCTTCTATCTGTCGCAACTTCATGAATTTGCCTACCTAACTTCCACTGGCTCTCATTATGTGCTGCACCTCGGAAAGTAATTCAATGGCGATACATGGCATTGGCGAGTAAACCAAAGACCACGGCAGAAGCCAGCAGGTAGAGACTGCCTCCCACAGCTTCCGCATTAAAAAACGCCATCACAGATCCGATGATCCCAATAAAACCTGTCAGAACTCCGCCAAAATAGACCAGTCCCGCTTCTGCAGAACCACGTTGTTTTTCTGCTTTGTGTGCTTCGGAATCCATGTCCGTTTTCCTCATGTTGAAATCAAACTGGTAACATTTTTCTACTTTTGCTCTTCGGTCACAACAGGCTGATCTGATTTTGCATCGCCTCCTGAGCCTCCCACCTGGAACGCGATTCCAAAGCAGAGCCCCGCCAACAGGACGGAAATGGGAATCGAATACACTCTCAACAGGTTGGCGATGGAGATTCGCTGCAACAGATCACCGGGCAGTTCCATGCCCATATCCTGTTCGCTATCCCAGCCCCGATCCAGGGCGGACTGGCGAAATTCGCCTTCCGTTTTCCAGATGAAACCGAACATCGCCAGAATTAAAAATCCTGTCATGAAAGCAGCAATCAGATACTTCATCTTAAACGGCTCCTTGACTGAGATTCAGGACTCGTCGGTTTCGTGCTGATTCTTTTTGCCGGGTTTGACATCCGGGGGCTGATGATCAGAGTAGAGTTGTTTGATGTGGACTTTGGGGTCGCCGGTGATCAGTCGCGAGCGGCGGGTTTTCCAGATGTAGTTCCAGCACCAGTCGAGCATGACTTTGAAACGGTTGCGAAAGCCAACCAGGAACATCACGTGCAGAATATTCCAGGAAATCCAGCCCAGAATGCCGCCGTAATGGATTTTGCCGATCGCGGCGATCGCATTACCGCGTCCGATCATCGCCATGGAACCTTTGTCATAATAACTGAACTGCGGCCGCTCTTGCGGTGCGTTCCCATTGAGTTCCTGTTTGATAATGTCGGCGACGAAACGACCGGTCTGAATAGCGCCCTGCGCCAGACCGGGCACCGGTTTACCGGTTTTCGCATCAGTCGCATGCGCGGCGTCTCCGACCACAAACACTTCGGGGTGGCCGGGAATCGACATATCCGGCCCCACAACGATTCGGCTGCCTCGATCGACTTCAGTGTCCAGTGTTTTCGCCAGATCCTGTCCCTGCACGCCCGCAGCCCAGAAGACGTTCTCGGCATTAATCGTTTCCTCGCCGATTTTCACGCCATCTTCGGTCACATCGGTTACGTGCACATTCAGATGGATTTCCACCCCCATCTTTTCCAGTACCTGCTGAGCGCGGGCGCTCAAATCTTCGGGCATGGGCCCCACCAGTCGCGAACCGCCATCAACGAGAATCACGCGGGCCATATCACAGTGTATATTTCGAAATTCACGGGGCAGGGTTTCAGACGCGACTTCTTTGATGGCGCCAGCCAGTTCGACTCCCGTCGGTCCGCCTCCGACAACCACAAACGTCAGAATCTTGCGGCGGGCTTCTTCATCGGCTTCCCATTCCGCTTCTTCAAACGCGAGATAGAGCCGCCTGCGAATTTCCAGCGCATCATCAATCGACTTCAATCCCGGTGCGTGCACACGATATTCATCGTGACCGAAATACGACTGCCGGGCACCGGTGGCGATGACCAGGTAATCGTAGTCGAGTTCGCCGCCATCAAAGCAGACCAGTTTCTTATCAAAGTCAATCGCGGTGACTTCCCCTAACGCGACGTGCACATTCTTCTGCTTCCAGAGAATCTTACGAATGGGAGCCGCGATATTTGCCGGATCCAGTTCCCCCGTCGCCACCTGGTACAGCAGGGGCTGAAACAGGTGGTAATTTCGCTTGTCAATCAGATCGATTTCGACCGCTTCATTTTTGAATGCTTTGGCAACATTGATACCGCCAAACCCGCCTCCGATGATGACGATTCGCGGCAGGACCTTAGAAGTCTGATTCATGGTGATCTCAGTTTCTGGAGTAAGTAAAGCAGCGCAGAATTCGGGGGAACATCAGTCGGTGTCTGTCAGTCGAAAACATGCCCGTGATCATAGCGTTCGTCGATGCCTGCCGCTTCGGTCAGAGCGGCGACATTGGACTTCGTAAAGAAGCCCTCGTATTTGTGGCAGCGTTCGACATATTCGGTAATCAGAATCGAATACTGGGAATGTTTGGAGAATATCTGTTTCAGATTGGGTTCATCCAGGCATTCCCCGACGACATGTGCCAGAAACGGAATGCCTCGGTCTTTGAGAGTCTGCACGACGTAATCCACGTTTTTTTCGCCGCCGCGATGATCGCCGTCGAGCACTTCATAGGCAATATGATGCAGCCGGCGTCCGTAATTGCGGACGAAGTCTTCCGTAGGCATGGGAAGATTTTCGAAGGAGTTCACGAAGGAAGGTGTATTGTTGGCAGTGAAGACTTTGGCGGGTGATTTTTTATCGTTATCGACATAGCCGTTCCGCGTCACATTCGTGGAAGAGTTCATCTCCGAAATATTGTAAGCGCCCCAGAAGTAATGGTTGGACATGGTCAGAAATTCGAGGATGGCATCTTCCCGTTCGCCGGCCAGAATCCGGGTGGCCAGATGGTCGACGCCCAGCACCAGCTTATTCAGCTGATGCGCTTCGCCAAACGCGAGCACCTGGTTCAGCGACTCCATGACTTCGGGTGCCAGTTCGAAAGGTTTTCCCAGCTGGAGCACATCGTAATCGTCGATATCTTCCTGGGTATAGCCGACCCGGTTACAGGTAAAATCGGAAGGGAAGGTGAATACAAAATGCGCATCGGTAAAGAACGGATTTTTCGTTTCGTGGTGATAATTGAAGCGGACACTGTGTGACTCAAGTGTGCTCCGCGTTTCGTTGACATCTTTGGTACTGAAGATTTCACCGATGTAACGGGCGTTAGGCTTTTTGCTGGAGAGTGGATAGAGCCGATTGAACATGGTAATTTCGTCGGCGTAGTCCTTCTCCAGCGGTTCCAGGATGAACATCCGCGGATAATCGGGATGCGAAGTCAGGATATATACATTATGCGTATTATTTCTGAAAGCAGCAGAAAAACGATAAGGGCTCATCAGGTAAAGTTCATGCAGATAAGGCAGGACTTCTCCCGTTTCCACCTGCAGCACGATGCCACGCATGGTACCGAGCAGGTCTTCGATGCCACTGGACTTGCGACGTTCGAAAATCTTCATCCGGTAGTCTTCAAAAAACTCGGAGTTCTTTTTGTCGCCGCCCGGTTGATACTCTAATGTATTGATACTCACTGGAATCATCCCTTTCCTGAAACTGTGATGCATTTGATTTTCTGGTTTGAATATACCTGAAAGGAACTGCCGTCGCCGCGACTCCCTTAACCGGTTTCGTAGACTGCAGCAGACCTTATGTTACCGCACAAAACCGGATTTGTAATGTTTGGATTGCTTTCTTTTCATTTTTTTCACAGTCAATGGGAGATACGGCATCGACTGTCCTGCAGCGAAAGTGGAATTCCGCCACGCAGATTCGGAATGACAGCCCCGGCATTTCAAGTTATGCTGAATTCCTGGAAACCGTCTCAATTTTATTGTGGAGAGATTCGCGCCAATGAAACGCACTCAAATTCATGCCCTGCCCGCTTTCAGGAATTTGATCTTACCGATCCTGTCCCTCTCTGTTTTCCTCGGCAGTCAGGGGAGGATCGCCGTAGCGGAACCCGTGCGTTCTCCCAATATTGTGCTGATTATTTCAGACGATCAGACATTTCGTGATTTCGGCTTCATGGGCAACACAGAGATTCAGACGCCTCACATCGATCGGCTGGCAAAACAATCAGCCCGGTATGTGAATGGCTACCTGCCAACAAGTGTCTGCAGCCCCTCGCTGGCCACCCTGCTGACCGGCCTGTATCCACATCAAAGCGGGATCCATTACAACCATCCGCCTCCAGGTAACAGTGCCTTCAATAAAATGACATCGCGCAGGGAATACGAGTCAACCCGCAGCCAGGCGTTTCAACTGATTCAGAACGTCGATACGCTGCCCCGCATTCTGACGGCGAACGGTTACCGCTGTCTGCAGACGGGCAAGTTCTGGGAAGGTCATTATCGCAACGCCGGATTTACCGAAGGGATGACCATTTTCGAACCGGTGCCCGGTCAGTCGTTCGGCGGCAATCGCAGACTGGCAAATGGGGAACTGGCGGCGCACGGCAATGGAGACTGGGGATTGAAGATCGGTCGGGAAACGATGCAGCCGATTTATGACTTCGTCAAAGACTGCGAACAGAAGTCAACGCCGTGGCTCGTCTGGTATGCACCTTACCTGCCTCATCAGCCTCACGATTCCCCCCGAAAATATTTTGACCGGTATCGCAATAATCTGCGCGTGGCGAAAAATGAAATCGCGTATTATGCCAGCTGTTCGCAGTTCGATGAGACTGTGGGAGAACTGGTCCAGTTCGTAGAACAGCAGGCCGATCCGAACAATACACTGTTTCTGTTTGTCATTGACAATGGCTGGACGCCGGGCGAAAGACCAATGAAGCCACGCGAAAACTTTCATCATACGAAAGAGAGTAAACGCTCTCCCTATGAAGACGGTCTGCGCTCACCCATCCTGATCCGCTGGGACGGGCACACTCAATCTGCCACGCATACGGCGCTGGTCAGCAGTATTGATATCGTGCCGACACTGCTGCATGCAGCCGGTCAGGGAACACAGGCGGCGAAACTGCCCGGCGTCAACCTGCTCCCTTCGGCGCAAGGGGAAGCCGCATTGCCAGAAGATCGCGCCGTCTATGGAGAAGTCTTTCCGGGAGATGCGACGGCATTGAAACAGCCGGAACGGGAAGTCGCACACCGCTGGATTCGTAAAGGCAACCTGAAGCTGATTACTTCGCATAACCCGAATGCACAAGGGAAAACGTGGAATAATTACACCCGAGGCGATGTGCTGTTCGACCTGGAAGACGATCCGGGCGAGACGAAGAACCTGATCAACGATCCCGCTTCTGCTGAGTCACTGGCAGAACTGCGACGGTTACTGGATGCCTGGTGGAATCCTGCGAAAGCCGATTAGCGGTAGTCTTTATAAAATCCCGTATTTGGCGAAGGCTTCGGTCGCCGACATGCCGTTTTTGATGCTGTCGCGGAACGTGTTTTCTTCGTGCACTTTTTTCCAGGCAGACTGAATCACTTCGGCTTCGACGGCCTGGGGCACGACGGCGATGCCGTCCACATCGGCAAACACCAGATCGCCGGGTGAGAAGTAAACGCCACCAATCTCCACGGGCACATCGACATCGATAATCCGTTGACGGTCTTTGCTGTCATAGGGAGACGTTCCGACTGCCCAGACGGGAAACTGCATGGATCGCATCTGCCTGACATCGCGAACCGCACCATCAATGACGGCACCCGCACAGCCCCGATGTTTGACGGCGGTGGAAAGCAGTTCGCCCCAGATCCCCGACCGCATCGAACCGCTGGCAGCGGCAATGAAGACTTCATCCGCGTTGATCGAGTCCACGGCTTTCAATTCGAGTTCATAAGGGCTGGGATCGACGTGGTACATGTCCGCCCAGAGACTGGTTTTGCAGCGTCCGACGACAACCGCTTCCACCGTCATCGGCAGTAGTTCTTTTCGCGGCGACTGATTGGTGTAGCCCAGCGCATCGAGGGCGTCGCAGATGATGGCTGAGTGCAGATGCTGCCGCATCATGTCGAGCGTGATGGTTTCCGGTTGTGTCTGATTCATGGTTGTCTCATGTCTGAGGTTGAAGTTGTCGGGAAATCTGCCGGGCCGTCCGCACCACGGCTTCAATAAACTGTTGCAACGCTTTCGCATCGGCGCGTGCAGTGGGCACACTCAAACTGATGGCGGCAACGATTTGCGTCCCCTCATAGAGGGGGGCGCCGATGCAGGTGACGCCGACATCGTTCTGATCCTGTTCGACGGAATAACCGTCGGCCTGCGTCTGTTGATGAATTTTTCGAAGCTGCTTGAGATCGATAATTGTTTCTCTCGTACGGGCGACCAGTCGGGTTCGCGCGATAAGCGCATCCCAGGCTGCGTCCGTCAGTTGTGAAGTGATCGCCCGACCCAGTGAGGTTGAGTAAAACGGATCGGTGCTGCTGGGCTCGACAATCCGCCTTAACGGATGGGTACTCTCCAGCACGCTCAGATAGCGAACCTGGGTGCCCCGCAGAACGCCGAGATTGACGGTTTCCCCCGTCTGCTCATGCAACTCCCTCAGCAGGGGAGCCGCCAGTTCCGTTAAACGATCTTCCAGCGAACCGGATGCCAGCCGCCTCAGCTTCGGTGTAATCTGATACACGCCTTTCTCAAGGCGACTCACATAGCCCAGTTCGAGCAGTTCCTGCAGGATGCGATGCACGGTCGGTTTGGGAAGCCCGAGTTCGTGTACCATTTCCAGCAATGTCAACGAACCGTCAGCCGTCGCCAGCACCTCAAGTACCAGAAAGGCCTTACCCAGAGAGGTGATTTCTTTGGTAATCAGCATTGAGAATGACATCCGGAAAAACAGAACATAAAGCGAGTCGATCGCTGCTTGCAATCGCAGATACGTTCCAATATACTGAATACATCATTCCATTTTAAGATATAACTGCCTGTTTTCTTATGGAATTCTGGTAGTCTCAAATTTTGCCCGGTTCATAGAGGAGCCTCTCATGCGTGTCGGAATCATTGCGTTGCAACACGAGTCCAATACGTTCATTCAGTCGGCGACGGAACTGCCGGATTTTGAATATGATGTGCTGGCGACCGGTGATGCGATCTATCCTGTTTTTAAAGATTCCGCACATGAGATCGGCGGATTTTTCGCCAGTCTTTCAGAAACGGACATCGAAGCAGTGCCGATTTTTGTGGCTCGTGCTCTGCCCGGAGGAACAATCACCCAGCCAACCGTCGAGTCACTCCTGCAACAGATGCTGGAAGAATTGAAAAACGCGGGTCCCCTGGATGGTCTGCTGGTGGCGCCCCATGGTGCAGGAGTCAGTGAAAATGCGCGTGACCTGGATGGGTACTGGCTGACGCAGGTCCGCGGCGTAGTCGGACCGGATCTGCCCATTGTCTGTACGCTGGATGCGCATGCGAATGTGTCGCAGACGATGATCAATACCTGTAATGCGACGATCGTGTACCGTTCGAATCCCCACATCGATCAGCGCGACCGGGGCATTGAAGCGGCCCGGCTGATGCAACGCATTCTCGATGGTGATGTCAAACCAACGCAGGCCGCCTGTTTTGTTCCCCTCGCAATTAATATTGAGCGGCAGCATACCTCGTCTGAACCCTGTGCCTCACTCTATCAACTGGCAGATGAAATGCTGAAAACGCCGGGCGTACTGAGTAACAGTATTATCCTGGGGTTCCCTTACGCCGACGTGCAGGAAATGGGTTCTGGTTTTATTGTCGTGACTGATAATGATCGCGAACTGGCACAACAGTTGGCCGACCAGCTGGGTGAAACCTTGATTCAGCGTCGTGATGAATTTCGGGCACACCTGGTGGGCATTGACGATGCGCTGGATAGAGCGGAACAGCTGGAGGGACCGGTCTGTTTTCTGGATATGGGGGACAATATCGGTGGCGGCTCTCCCGCGGATGGCACAACGATTTTACATGCGATCAAACAGCGAGGCGGCCCCCCCAGCTTTGCCTGTCTCTACGACCCCGAGGCGGCACAACAGGCGATCGCCGCGGGTCCGGGAGCTACATTGGCTCAACTGGCAATGGGAGGTAAGACCGATAATCAACATGGCGCGCCGCTGGTCTGCGATGTAACCGTGGTGAGTATTCATGACGGCCATTTTAAAGAACCGGCAGTCAGGCACGGGGGTAAAACCGAATTTCAGATGGGCCCCACTGCAGTCGTGAAAACCAGTTTCGGCCTGACGATCATGCTCAACAGTCATCGCACGCCGCCGTTCAGCCTGGGGCAGTTGACGTCATGTGGCATTGAACCTGCTGACTACCAGATCCTGATTGCCAAGGGAGTACAGGCACCGTTGGCCGCTTACAGCCCGGTCTGCCCGAACCTGATTCGCGTAAATACACCGGGCGTCACATCAGCCGACATGGAACAGTTTCAATATCAGTACCGGCGTCAGCCACTGTTTCCTTTTGAATCGATCGATTAAACTGAATTCCACTTCGAGTCTACCTCCGCTAAGAAAGAGACCGTATGCAGATCACGAAAATTGAAACCTCGATCGCCGATTCGATCATGCCCGGTCTGCTGCTGGTCCGCATTCATACGAGTGAAGGGCTCGTCGGCTGCGGTGAAACCTATTACGCGCCGCATGCGGTAGCCGCGATGATCCACGACTGGATGTCGCATTACCTGATAGGGAAAAACCCCCTGGATATCGAAGCGCACTGGCGATTTCTTTACGAACGGTCGACAAACTTTGGTTCGCGGGGAACCGAGCTGCGGGCGATCTCCGCGATTGATCTCGCATTGTGGGATATTTTCGGGCAGGCAACTTCACAACCGGTCTGGCAACTGCTGGGTGGCTGTGTACAGGAATCGATTCGTACTTACAACAGCTGCGGCGGCCCTTCTTACGGGGGCGCCAATGCAGAAAAGACCACACACACCTGGCCCGGGTATGGATCCGTGGGAAATCAGGGTCCGCTGAATGACTACTGGTCCGCCGTCAATGAACCGGTTGAACTGGCACGTTCACTGATCTCGGAAGGTTACCAGGCACTCAAAGTCTGGACACTGGATTTCGCCGCGCATAAAACCAACGGTCCCCTGCATATCACACAAAAAGATATTACGCGGGCACTGGAACCATTCCAGAAAATCCGGGAGTCACTGGGGAGTAACATCGAACTGATCATCGACGGACACGGGTTCTTTCAACTCGCCCCCGCGATCCGGATTGCCAAACGACTGCAGGAGTATGATATTCTCTGGGCCGAAGATCTGCTGCGGGTCGACTGTGTCGACACGCTGAGTGACTTTCGCGATAAAGCAGGTATTCCGGTTGCCGTGAGTGAAATGTTTAACGGCCCCGATGACTATCGCCTGGCCCTGGAGAAACGGGCCGCCGACTTTGTGATGATTGACCCCACCTGGGTGGGCGGTATTTCACAGACGCGGAACATCACCCGTCTGGCGCAGTTTTATAATGTCCCTGTCGTGATGCATGACTGCACGGGGCCCTTAACACTGCTGTCCGGTGTGCATGTCGCCGCCAGTTCGAATAATGTCGCCTGGCAGGAAAGCCTGCGGGCGCATCTGCGGATTCTTTATCCTCAGCTGATCGACACCCCGATTGAAGTGGAGCAGGGACGGATTGTCATACCGAAAACTCCGGGTCTGGGAGTTGCCTGGCTGCCCGAACTCTTCACACCGGGCACGAACCAGTATCGTGCGACGGAGCTGACTTAGCTGTTCCCGGGTAGCGTTTTACAATTCGAATGGTCCCTAGCTTTGACACATAACCGGGGCTAACGCCCTTCGGCTAATCAGTCATTCCGATTGGCAACTTGTCTAAAAATTAGCCGCACGGCGTTAGCCGCGGTTTCTTCCATTTGCAGGAATGCATTCTAACCAGGAAACGCTCTCTGGCAATTTCTATCGCCTCTCAATGCAGGCCGATGATTTTGCCGGTATCGTCGATGTCGATCTGCAAAGCGGCCGGCTCTGAAGGGAGACCGGGCATCGTGCGGATTTCACCGCTCAACGCGTAGAGAAACCCGGCTCCCGCCGAGAGACGCAAGTCACGCACTGGGAAGGTGAAGCCGGTCGGTCGTCCCAGCAGATGCGGATCGTGGGAAAGTGAGTACTGCGTTTTAGCGATGCAGACAGGCAGGTCTCCGTAGCCTGAGTGTTCGTATTCCTGCATACGTCTGCGGGCCTGTGGTTCGAATTCAACAGAAGCTGCACCATAAATGCGGGTTGCGATCGTTTCGATTTTTTCGGCGATCGGCATTTCCAGGGGATAGAGGTACTGAAACTGATTTGGCTGTGCAGCAGCTTCTACGACCGCTGCGGCCAGTGCAAGGGAGCCTTCGCCTCCTTCGCTGAAAGCGCGCGTGATGACGGCCGCTGCGGCGCCCTGTTCGAGCGCGATCTTCTGAATTTCTTTCAGTTCCCGTTCGGAATCATCGGGAAAGGCATTGATGGCGACGACGGTGGGCAGATGATACTGCTGGATGATCTCCAGGTGCGCCCGCAGGTTGACGGCGCCGGCGTGGAGGGCATCCAGATTTTCTTCCAACAGTGCCGGCGGCAGCGGTTTTCCCGGATGAACGTCGAATAGCCCGCTCTGTAATTTCAGGGCACGGGCCGTACAGACCAGTACTTCGGCATCAGGCTGCAGACCGCTGGTACGACATTTGATATCGAAGAACTTTTCTGCACCGCAGTCCGCGCCAAAGCCGCTTTCCGTGACGACATAATCGGCCAGTTTCAGAGCGATCTGATCAGCAATGATAGAACTGTTGCCGTGGGCTATGTTGCCGAATGGGCCAGCATGCACGAGAAACGGCGTCGCTTCACAGCTCTGGACCAGATTGGGTCTCAGTGCATCGATGAGCAGGGCCGCCATCGCACCGGTACAGCCCAACTGTTCGACGGTCACCGGCTGTCGTTCGTATGTCATGCCGACAACAATACGTCCCAGCCGCAGGCGGAGGTCACGAGGACCGCTGGCCAGCGCGAGAATCGCCATGACTTCCGAGGCGGCGGTCAGGTCGAAGCCGGTTTCACGGAGCGGGGCCTGCAGCGGTTGATCCAACCCACTGATGATGTGGGCCAGGCCTTTATCGCAGAGATCCAGGGCCCGTTTCCAGGTGATGGTCTTCGGATTGATTTCGGGAATCTTCCGCCGGGCGATGTGGTTATCGATGATGCTGGCCAGCAGATTGGTGGCCGAGGTGACTGCGTGCAGATCGCCGGTGAAATGCAGGTTGATATCGGACTGAGGTTCCAGCGTGCAATTGCCTCCACCGGCCCCGCCTCCCTTAATGCCAAACACCGGCGCCAGCGAAGGTTCGCGGAGTGTGCCGATTGTGGTGTGGCCCAGTTGAGAGAGGGCCATCGCCAGTCCGATGACAGTGACGGTTTTGCCTTCGCCCAGCGGAGTGGGGTTGATCGCGGTCACACCAATGTATTTCGCCAGGGGGCGATCAGCATATTTGTCGGCGAGACCGTGTACCAGCTTGGCCTTAAGGCGGCCGTACGGTTCGTAGTCACCTGGTCCCAGCCCGATTTCTTTCGCGAGGGAATCGATGTCTCTGAGAATTCGCCCGTCGGGGCTGGAAGGAGTAATGCGATGCATCTGTTGCGCCTGACAGAATAAAGTATGACCCGCTCAGTATATGAGAAAGCAAAATTCTAACTTAGTCCCTGTATCAGAGAAATGCCAGAACCTGTGAATTCTGTGTACCAGTCATTGTGAATTCGGCGAGAAACAATAAAAATGAAGTAAGGACTGCAGGAAAAGAGGGACTCCTTTCCTGCGAATTTCATCAGATCTGAGTACTGGAAACAAAACATGCAGCTGACATCAGTCGTAACGCCTTTTACCGATGACAACCTGAAACTGCTGTCACAAATTGGTGTCACACATGTGACGATCCGTTATCCGGGGCCTGGTCTGGAAAAGCTACAGGCAATCAAAACACGGGTCACTGCCTGCGGTCTGCAGATAGCAGCGATCGAAGGATATCTGCCCATTGAAAACATCAAGCTGGGCAATGAGTGGTTTGACGAAGAGATTGCGGAAATGAAATCGCTGTTGCAGAACATGCAGGCAGTGGGCATACCGTTTATCTGTTACAACTTCATGGCGGGGACGGACTGGGTGCGCACAGAACTGAAAGCGCCAGAGCGGGGCGGTGCATTCGTGACCGGCTTTGATGTCGAGCAGGCTGAGCAGGCGGTTTCGCTTTCAGAAACCACGCGCGATCAAGCATCGGCCCCGATCACCGCTGAGGAACTCTGGACCAATCTGGAACGCTTTCTACAGGAACTGCTGCCGGTCGCCGCAGCGTGCGGCGTGACACTGGCGATGCACCCCGATGATCCGCCACTCGATGTATTCATGGGAAAGGCGCGCATCATGAATACCGTGGAGAGTTTTGAACGTCTGGTGGAACTCTCTTCCAGCCCGGCAAATGGAATCTGTTTCTGCCAGGGAACGTTTGCGGAAATGGGCGTTGATATTCCTGCCACGATCGAGCGACTGGGATCTCATATCCGTTATGTCCATTTCCGGGATATCCGGGGAACGCGCGAACGCTTTGTCGAAACGTTTCACGATAATGGCCCGACCGACATGTTCGCCGCCATCAAAGCATATCAGAAAATCGGGTTCACAGGACCGATTCGCCCCGATCATGTGCCCCAACTGGTGGGAGAAGAAGCGGGAGAGCCCGGTTATACGATGTTGGGACGCCTGCATGCGTTTGGATACCTGCAGGGATTGATTGAAGCGGCTCAGAAATCCTGAGGACTGCTTTGTCACTCGAATCAAGCCGATTCTCCGGAAAACCCTAACCCATAACAGTTTATTGATTTGTCTGAGATTGAAAAAACATGAACTGGCTGGTAGCTGTGCGCGGAATTCCCTGTATAATCGTTATAGCAGGCACAACTTACCCAGTTGATGACGTCTGACAGGGAAGTCGAGATCGCAGGCAGGAGGCACCTCATTGGGGAAGCGTCTGAGCAGAATGAACTGTGCCCGGTTCATCAGTGACTAAACTCGATTTTCCACTCTTTAGGAGTCAGACCCATGCGTATTCGAATGTTGTTTGCCGCGGCGGCTGTTGTCGCCTGTTTCTCTTTGATGTCTTCCGTTTCTGAAGCAGGCGGACGCATCACTTACTACAGTTCACCATTTCCGTATGTAGGACCTGCTCCCGTTTACTCGGTTCCCGCCCCCGTCAACACAGCCTACTATGTGCCGGCCATGAACGCTTATTATGCTCCCGCACTGGTACCCGCACCGGTCATGACTCCGGTTTATTATCAGGCGCCAGTCGTGGTGCAGCCGGTGACCACTTACTATGCACCGGCTCCCGCTTACTCTTATTACGCTCCAGGAAAAGTCGTCTATAAGAGCCGCGGTCCCCGTTTTTTAGCGCCCAACTATAAAACGGTTGTGAAGTATAAATAAACGACTGCGATTTAAAGTCATAAAACAGAAAGAGCCTGCTGAGTTAATCTCGGCAGGCTCTTTTTTTATCTTGTGTCGAAGCTAAGTTCGACTGACTGATTCTTATCGCTTACAGTGTCCAGCCTTCGCGGTATTCGCGTTTGATGTACTGGGCGGCTTCGGGGACGTTGGTGACCTTGAGGTTGTCGGCATCCCATTCCAGCTTCTTCTGACCAACGCGGTAGGAAACGTTGCCCAGCAGCACGGTCTCGGTCAGTGGGCCGGCGTAATTGAAGTTACTGCCCGTGGGTGTGCCGTTGCGGATGGCATCCAGCCATTCGATGTGGTGGCTCTTGGGACGGGTCAGGTAAGGTTCTACCGGTTTGGCTTCTTTACCGGCTTCCATGAAGACTTTGTTCGTGCCATAGTCGGCGAGCAGACGTCCGTCATCCCCTTCGAACAGGACGGCGCTGTTTTTCTCGTAGACTTCGGCGCCTTTGGGTTTCCAGCCGCCGTGATACCAGGTCATGTGCACTGGAGGCAGATCTTCGCGGGCCTCGTATTCGTAATCGACCTTCATCAGGCTCGGGCATTCATTCACGCCGCCATGCCCTTTTTCTCCAACAGCGACGACCGTCTTGGGATATTTGAGTTTCAATGCCCAGAAAGGCAGGTCCATATAGTGACAACCGAAGTCACCCAGTTGACCGTTACCGAAGTCCCACCAGTAGCGCCAGTTGAAATGGAAGTGGGATTCATTATAAGGACGGAACGGAGCCGGCCCGATCCATTGATCGTAGTTGACGTAAGAAGGGGGATTATTTTCTTTGGAACGTTCGCCTTCAATACGAACGCCGCCTCCGACCCAGACGTGCACGCGACGGACGGGACCGATTACACCGGACTGAACCATTTCCACCACCTTGCGGTAGTTGTCGGTCGCGTGAATCTGGTTGCCCATCTGAGTGGCAACACCGGCTTTCGCGGCCAGATCAGTCAGGACGCGTGCTTCGTACACGGAGTGCGTGAGAGGTTTTTCACAGTAAACGGGCAGGCCTTTTCGCAGCGCTGCTGCCGCTGCCGGAGCATGCATGTGATCGGGAGTACTGACCAGTACGCCGTCCAGGTCGTTGCGATCGAGAACTTTGCGATAGTCATCGTACTTGTCGGCTTTGGGGAATTCTTTGGAGGCAATCTCCAGACGCTTCGAATCGATATCGCAGAGCGCGACGAAGTTTTCTGATTTCGTACCGCTGATATTCGCATACGCCCGGGCGGCCACGCCGATTGAAGCCAGGTTCAGTTTTTCGTTGGGACTTTTACTTTTGGAAGCGGCTTCCAGCGGCATTAGAGGCAGAGCCCCCGTGAAGGCAGGCACGGCAGTTCCCGCAATCAGCGCTTTCTTGAGGAACTCGCGGCGGTCGACAGAATTTGACATTAAAAAAATCTCCTTGTGAGAAGTGATCTATTGTGTCACTGGAATGCATATGGCTGACGGTGATTCGTGGTAGAAAATCGCCATCTCTATTGAAGACGCACCTAATATATTAACTTTTTTTAATATATCGCAAGGCCGTAGGGAAATCGAGTATGTAATGCAAAAACGGAAAAAATGAGCAAGAGGGAAAGGGACACTGTCCGTCGGGATCAGCGTGAGGAAGAATTTCAGTTGGAGGTTTCTGAAGCGATATCTTCCGAGATGCTGACCGCTTTTTCAACGCCGGTAATGAGTTGATCGAGGCGGAACGGCTTGTAGAGGACGCATTTCAGACCGAGCTGTCGGGCCTTGACGATCGAGTGCGTGGGATCGTACCCAAAACCTGTCATCAGGATCACAGGCAGGTGCTCATGGATCTCCCGGATCTGGGCAAAGCATTCGTACCCGTTCATATCGGGCAGCCGGATATCGGCGATGACCACATCATAATGAAAGCTGCGGACCATCAGGAATGCTTCTTCTCCATCGTGAGCGGTTTCTACCTCACAGCCCAGTCGGCCCAGCAGTTCATGTGCTGCCCGTCTGACAGTGGCATCACTGTCGACGACCAGAATCCGCTTGTTGACCAGTTTGGGATTCACCTGTCTCATCGTGGGCACTTTATGATGATGAGGTGTCTGGGGAGCCATTTCGTCTCCCACCTGTTGAATCAGTTGCTTAATGTGGCGAGTATCTTTAAGGATACGCTGCAATCGCTCGCACACACTTGGCTCGTGACCGATATACCGCTCCAGAATCCAGGCCGTATCGTTGAGGATCTCATCCACCGGATCAACGACCCCACGCATAATCAATTCAGTACTGGCAGAAGCCGTCGTCAGTTTTTCGACAACCAGCAGATCCAGTGTATTTAAGGCAATCGCGACTTCGCGACTGAACAGCTCGAGGAAGTGCAGATCATTTTCGTCAAAGGCACCCGCGTGCGGACTTTCCACATTGAATGTTCCCAGAACTTCATCGTGCAGGTTCAGGGGAACCGTCAGGGAACTGCGGGCATTGGGTGCCCCTGTCATATACAGGGGATCGTGCGCCGTGTCTTCACAGAGGTAGCTTTTTCCCGTCGCAGCTACAAAGCCGGTCACGCCGTTCGCTTCGGGATCTGCATAGAGTGTGCGGTTGGTTGCCACCTGTTCCATGCCGACAGCGAGCAGAACGTCCAGCCGATTCGAGGCTTTATCCAGCAGTCGAATTTCCACGGTTTCAAACTCGAGCAGATCCTGAGTGTAATGCAGAATCTTGGCTTTCAGAAGTTCGATACGATCTTCGGTCGTCATCTCGAAGATTTCTTCGGGTGAGAGGTCACCGAGTTCGAGTCCCGCCTGATAAATGGCATTGAGTTTCTGACGCTGTAATACCTCTTCCGAAATATCACGCACGCTGGCTACCAGGTAAGCCGGTTCCTCTTTGCTGTCAGAAGAAGTCAGGACCGGCATGACTTCGACATCAAAATAACTCTTATCACCCACCCGCAGTCCGCTCTTGGCAATCTTGCGTGTGGAGAAAGCGGAGTGAAACGGGCTGAAGTCAGGGCCCAGAATTTCGGGAGCACCAAAGGCATCATAGAAGGAATGACCGATCAGTGAGTTTTCCTGTCCGCAAAGCTGGCTCAACTGATGGTTCGACCAGATGATTCGCAGGTCGGCATCCAGAACGACCACGGCATGCGGCAGGAATTCCAGCAGGGTCCCCGATTGAATCAATGCCAGGGGTAGCGTGTCGGAAGTGGCAGGCACGACCAGGGCAGAAATATTTCCCTGATCAAATTCAGCGATGCCTTCCGCCAGATTCTCCGAGGTCACGATCAGGTAGTCTTGATTGGAGAACTGTTCTCGCAACTCAGAAGTCTGGTCGTCTGAGGGCCCACAGAAGAGAATTTTTTGCGGATTGGTCACTACGAAAACAGCCTTTGTCCACTAAGACATTTGATGCTTCACTTAATGTTGTATCACGAATCGAGACAGTTGTAGTTCCGGCCTAACTGATTTGTAGTAACAACCGGCTTGAAAACAAGATGCCCCAGTCTTGTATTACGTAGAATCAGGCACGAATGATAGAATACACGTCCTGATTTTTATGCTTTTCACCAAAATCTTGAACAACATAAACAGTATAACGTTATCGTACCTATGAAATCGGCTATCTGTCATCCAAAATTAAGATCCAACGAGAGGAATCTGGGAATTTCCTCAAATTCTGCCTGATTCCGGATATTTTATCTCAAGTTTTTTCGCCTGTTTTGATGAATGGTCCCCATTCCAGCGAATCGTTTCATCAACCAGCCTCCGCACAGAGAATGACTGCCAATGAGTTTACCCTGGGTCGCTATTCAAAGAAATCCGATCTCCGGAACAGGAAACCGTGCCACTTTGATTATGGATCTGATCCGCCACCTGAAGCAGAAAGGGATCAGGCCGCGACTGTTTTCCAACCGGGAACGTATGCAGAAACTGCTGCGTCACCAGTTTACGGATGCCCCGCCTCTCTGCGTGGTGGCCGCCGGCGGTGATGGGACTGTCCAGGATCTGATCAACCGTTATCCTGACCAGCGAATCGCGATTCTCCCGCTGGGAACCGAAAATCTGATGGCCCGGTACCTGGGAATCCCCCGTTCAGGCGTCTGCGTCGCGGAAATGATCAAGGAGGGTGCGACACGTGAAGTCGACCTGTGTCAGATGCAGCAGAAACGTTTTATCCTGATGGCGAGCGTAGGCTTTGACGCAGCAGTCGTGGCGGATCTGACCGAATTCCGCAAAGGAAATATTTCTCACCTGAGTTATCTGAAGCCCATCTGGCGAACGATTTGCTCCTACCCGTATGAACGGCTGCTGATCTCTACAGATCAGAGTACTGAAGAGTTCACCGCCTATCATGCCATCATCGTCAACATTCCCGCCTATGGGCTGAATTTGAAATTTTCCCCTTCAGCAAACGATCAGGATGGACTGCTCGACCTGATTCTGTTTAAGAAAAAAGGGCTGTTCAGCACGCTGAAATACCTGTACCAGATCGTACGTGGCTCGCATTTGAATTCGCCTGATGTACTGCGGATTCAGGCAAATCGCATCCAGATTCGTTCTGCGAAACCGGTGCCCGTTCAGACCGACGGGGATGCTTCCGGTCTGACTCCGCTGGAAATAACGGTTCTCCCCCGGGCAGGGCGATTTATCGTCCCTTGCTGAACCTGGCGAATTCCACCATAATTCCTTCAACATCATTACAAGTCATACTGCTGGAAAGGATTCACAGGTGTCACAAAACCCAGTTTCAATCGGTCAGGTTCAATGCGGAAAAAATCTTCCACTGGTTTTCATTACTGGACCGTGTGTGATTGAAAGTGAAGAACTGGTCCTGACCACTGCCAGACGACTTGCTGAAATTGCCTCGAAAGAAAACCTGTCGCTGATCTTCAAATGCAGCTTCGACAAAGCCAATCGGACCAGTGTTGACAGCTTCCGTGGCCCCGGTCTCGAACGCGGCCTGGAGATCCTGGCGAAAGTGAAACAGGAAACGGGGCTGGAAGTCACGACCGACATCCATGAGCCCTGCCAGGCGGCACCTGCGGCTGAGGTCTGTCGGATTTTGCAGATCCCTGCATTTCTGGCGAGGCAGACCGATTTACTGGAAGCAGCTTCTAAAGCCGCGCTTCAATACGATGGTGTGGTCAACATCAAAAAGCCTCAGTTTGTGGCTCCCGAGGACTGTATTCATGCGGTAAAAAAATGTGAGGCCTTCGGGCTGGACCGCCTGCTGCTGACAGAACGGGGAACGACATTTGGCTACGGTCGGCTGGTCAACGATATGCGCTGCATTCCAATTATGAAGCAGATGGGGCCCCCTGTGATCTTTGATGCCACCCATAGTGTCCAGACACCGGGGGGGAAATCAACGGGAGGAGACCGCGAAATGATTCCGTTCCTGGCCCGGGCTGCCGTGGCCTGTGGCTGCGATGGTATTTTTGCAGAAACGCATCCCGATCCTTCACAGGCGCTCAGTGACGGCCCGAATATGCTTCCGCTGGATCATTTCGCCAGCTTTGCCATCCAGATGCAGAGATTCCGCGATCTGTTCAACGAAATCAGTGGCACATCAGACATTCCATCTGCCTGATAATTGGTTATAGTATCTGGTACAGCGTGTTCTCCTCTGACGATTCATTGAATTTCCTTCCAGAGGCCTAACCGATCTTTGACAGACACAGGCCCGTCTTCTGAAAGGCGGATCTGTACAGTACCATGAAGCCACAACTGATATGACACTCTCGAATCTGATACGACGCCACTCTGCTCCCCGTCTGGGAATGATTTCTGGTGTTTTCTGCTTTGCCCTGCTGATCTTTATTTCAGGCTGTAAAGAACAGACACCTTCCTCATCGACTGCGAACAAAGAAAAATCCCAGGGAACAGCCGGTAATTCCAGTGCTTCCAGTCAGGGTGATCATGAGTGTGAAAATTACATTGATAACGCGATGAGCATGCTGGAGCCGGAGCGACTGGAAATCAGTTCGTTCGTGGGTCGTGCAGTGGGCCTGTTGAATCAGTGGGCATCACAATGTGGAAATCTTAATGCGGATGCTTCCAGCCTGACGGATTCACAGAAACCATTTTTCAAAAAGTACCTGGGAGAGGCCCAACTGGCGAAAATGGATTTGACCCGATTTACGGAGTCTGATGCAAAATTCATCCGTGACTCACAACTTTTTAACGGTATGATCAACGCCGCAATTGAAGGCAAATCGAATGATGTCGAACGTGTGACGGCTGCCTTCTATTACTGCATGAGTAATATCGCGCTCAATACCAACCAGCAAAATGTGCTCCCGTTGACCCCGTACGAAATCTGTATTCTGGGTGCCGGCTCTGCAGAACAACGCGCCTGGATCTATATCGACATGCTCAGGCAACTCCGACTGGACGCGGTCCTGTTGAAGCCTGCCAAAGAGGCTCCTTATAAATTACTGGTAGGCGTCCTGCTGAACGAAGATATTTACCTGTTTGATCCCGTGCTGGGTCTGCCGATTCCCGCGAAAGATCAACCTGTCGATGCGGTGCTGATTCCCAACCCGGCAACCCTGGCTGAGGTTTTAAAGTCTCCCGCGATTCTGAAAGACTTTTACGGAGAAGAAGCGGCTAACCGCTTTTCAACCGAAGAACTGAAGGCCCCCCAGGTCCTGATTACAGGACGCAGTTGTGAATGGTCGACCCGGATGCGGCATCTGGAAGATTCGCTATCACGCAAACAAACCTTCGTCCTGTACCGTAACCTGGAAGAATTTAAAGGTGATCCCGGTTTCATTTCACATCTGCAGACGATTGGGAAGGGAATTTTGAAAGACGCGGAAATCAAGGTTTCGGAATACCCTGACAAAGAGATCGACGCCAGCGAAGCCGTCACCGGTGATCTGAAGAAACGAATCACTTCACTCAAATCAGCATTCCACGCGCCAGTGCCTTACGATGTGAAATTGAGAAAAGAGACGCCGGAAGGTTTTATCGTCCCCTGGGGTGCCCCCACAAAGAAATTACTGAAAACGCGCACTGCTCAATTGCTGGGAGACCAGACAGAAGCCATTTCGAGTTATGTCACAACCCGACTGGAGGCTGGCTTTCCGTCCGACCTGATTGTTCCTCAGGAAACGCGGTTAATGCATCTGATGGCGGCCCATGAAGCCACCTATTTCCTGGGGGTAGGTCAATATCTGCAGGGAGACTACGCTTCTGCGAGCCAGGCGTTCAATGATTATTTACGACTCTATCACGGTGCGAATCAGGAACGCACGATTGCAGCCGTGTATCTGATGGCATTCAGTGATGCAAAATCGGGGAAATATTCCAGCGCGATTGTAGCCGTCGGTGAGACGAAACCCCCTGCAGCACTCAAACCGGCATTCCCCTACCTGGAACAGCGGTGGCGCACGATTCGCGACAATGCATCGAAAAAATAAACGCTCATCGCGGCACTCCTCCAACTGAAATCTAAGTCATGCTTGCCTTCCTTCGTCGTCGCTGGTTTTTAGTCTGTATTACAATTGTGATTTCGATCGGTGTCTACGCGGGCCATGAAGGATCCCAGGCAACACTTTCGCAGGTGAAGCAGTTCATCCGTCCTTCCTGGTTGACGGCAATTGTCCTGTTTCTGATGTCGTTGAGTCTGAACTCCGAACACCTGCTGACATCCATTAAAAAACCGGGACCACTGATCCTGTCACTGGCAACGAATGTGGTGTTTTTACCCCTGATTGCCTGGGCATTATTGCCACTGCAACTGTCGGCTGATTTTGGCATTGGCCTGATTATCATGGCCTGTGTGCCCTGCACGCTGTGTGGCGCCTCGGTCTGGACCCGTCGCGGGGGAGGCAATGACGGCGTTTCCCTGATGGTCACCATGATCACCAACGGTGCCTGCTTTCTCACGGTTCCGTTCTGGATTCTGTTGATCACGTCACGTGAGGTGGAATTTGATCGTGTCGCCATGATTACCAAACTGTTTTACGCGGCGATGCTGCCTGTCGTCTTCGGACAGATCCTTCGCATGAATTCGCAGATCAAAGCATTTGCAGACCGGATTACCTCCCGGCTGGGAACCGTGGCATTGGTCTTTGTGCTGTTTATGGTACTGCTGGCAGCAGTGCAGACGGGATATGGTATCCAGACATCGGAAGTCGGCATCTCGCTGGCAGCGGTTGCCGTCGTGTGGATCAGTTGCATTGTGGTGCATGTCAGCGGATTTGCTGCCAATCTGCTGCTGGGAAAAACGTTTGGTTTTGCGCCGCGCGATCGGATCGCCAGCGCCATCGCCGGCAGTCAGAAGACGCTGCCGATTGCCGTTTTCGTCGCCACCGATGCCTCGATGTTCGGGAACGCAGGAATTCCGTCCGCCGTCTTTCCGCTACTGATGTTTCACACGTCTCAGTTCTTTATCGACACCATCCTGGCCGATCGACATCGCGAAAAATACTTTGAACTCGAACTGTCACCACCCGAGGCAGAATCAGAACCAAGCCTGACCGCCTGCGAACAGTAGCCGATTTTTTCAGTTCTGGTAAATGACGACCAGAAACAGGACTGCTTCGCCGCGACCGATGTTCATGATCGCATGAGGCACATCGACCCGGTAGCTGGCAGAATCTCCCGGGCCCAGTTGGGTGGTATCTTCTCCCGAGTTGACCTGGACTTTTCCTTTCTCAACGGTCAGGAACTCACGGGTGCCTCGAAAGTGCGGTGCACTCTGCAGTTTTCCATTCGCATGCAGTTGAACTTCGTAGAACTCCACATCCTTTTCCAGGTGCAGGGGAGAAAGCGTACGAATGCGGCATTCATCATCCGAGCGATAATGAAACGTCCGATCCTCGGCACGGATGACTTCGATTGCAGAAGTAGAAACCGGGGCTTCGACCAGTTCTCCCAACGCGATGCCGAACGCCTGAGAGATCCGTACGGTCACAGCCAGTGTCGGGTTTGCTTCGCCACGCTCAATCTGACTGAGCATCGAACGGCTCACACCACACGCGGCCGAGAGGGAATCGAGAGACCAGCCCCGCTCTTTGCGCAGTTCCCGTACGCGCTGCGAAAGCTGCCCGCTGATTTCATCAGGAGATAATTCGGAACCTGTTGTCGCAGAAGATTTTTTTCTGGCGGGATTTGCCGACATGAATTCACGATCCAGTATAATGGATTTTTACTCTTGCAAATTGGATAACCGTTATCTATTATAATGGATATTGAGTCGATATAAAGGATTTTCCGGAGTTAAATTTCCCAATTTTCCCGAGCGGTGGGTTCAATCATGAAAGCATTGGTCAAAAAGGAGTCAAAGCCGGGGCTTTGGCTGGAAGATGTTCCTGTTCCCACGATTGGCATTAACGATGTGCTGATCAAAGTCGACCGTACCGGGATCTGTGGTACGGACGTTCATATTTACAAATGGGACGACTGGGCCCAGAAGACGATTCCCGTCCCGATGGTTGTGGGACATGAATTTGTCGGTGAAATTGTGGAGGTCGGTTCGAATGTCGTCGACTACACGCCAGGCGAAATCGTGAGTGGTGAAGGGCACGTAGTCTGCGGACGCTGCCGTAACTGCTTCGCGGGCCGACGGCATCTGTGTGCTCATACGCGGGGCGTCGGCGTGAATCGTCCCGGTGCGTTCGCAGAATACATTTCCCTGCCGATGACAAATATCTGGCATCACGATGATACAATTAACCGGGATGTCGCTTCCATTTTCGATCCGTTCGGTAACGCCGTACACACTGCTCTCTCATTTGATGTTCTGGGAGAAGATGTGCTGATCACGGGAGCCGGCCCGATTGGTGTGATGGCAGCCGCCGTTGTGAAACACGCGGGTGCCCGGCATGTCGTTGTGACCGATGTGAACCCGTATCGTCTCGACCTGGCCCGTAAAATGGGCGCGACGCTGGCACTGGATGTGCGCGAGAATACCATTGCCGATGCACAACAGCAATTGGGCATGACAGAAGGCTTTGATGTCGGACTGGAAATGTCAGGGAATCCGCAGGCGTTTCGGGACATGCTGAATAACATGTGCCACGGCGGTAAGATTGCGATGCTGGGTATTCCCGAAAAGGAAATCGCCATCGACTGGAACGTGGTCGTGTTCAACATGCTGACCATTAAGGGGATCTATGGTCGCGAAATGTATGAGACCTGGTATAAAATGACGGTCATGCTGCAAAGCGGACTGGATATCAGCCCCATCATCACGCATCGCTTTCATGCCAGTGAATTTGAAGCGGGATTTGATGTTATGATGTCTGGCCAGTCCGGGAAGGTCATTCTTGACTGGAACAATATTTAACGAACTTCTATCAACTATATGAATACTCAATCTACCAGAACGGAACAGGACTTGTCTCATGTATGGATCAATCAAACAGGAACTGGAACAGACACTCTCGTCGATCCGCGAGGAAGGGCTTTTTAAGTCAGAGCGGATCATCACGACACCCCAGGATGCCCATATCCGTGTCGCCGAGGGTGAGCCGGTTCTGAATATGTGTGCCAATAACTATCTGGGTCTGGCCGAACACCCGGCTGTGATCGCCGCCGCCCATGCCGGTCTGGACGAGTGGGGCTATGGTCTTTCCTCCGTCCGTTTCATCTGTGGCACACAGTCGATTCACAAACAACTGGAACAGAAACTGAGCCGGTTTCTGGAGACAGAGGATACGATTCTCTACACATCCTGTTTCGATGCCAACGGCGGACTGTTCGAAACACTGCTCACCGCCGAGGATGCGATTATCTCGGACGAACTGAACCATGCGAGCATCATTGATGGCGTGCGACTGTGTAAAGCACAGCGTTTTCGTTACAAAAACAACAACATGCAGGACCTGGAAGAACAACTGAAAGCCGCATCGTCAGCCCGCTATCGGATGATTGCCACAGACGGGGTGTTCTCAATGGACGGCTACATCGCCAATTTACCGGCGATCTGTGATCTTGCGGAAAAATACGATGCACTGGTAATGGTGGATGACTCCCATTCCGTCGGGTTCATGGGACAGCATGGTAAAGGAACCCATGAATTTCATGATGTGATGGACCGGATAGACATCATCACGGGCACACTGGGCAAAGCACTCGGTGGTGCCAGTGGCGGTTATACCAGCGGACGCAAAGAGATCATTGAACTATTAAGACAGCGTTCACGGCCCTACCTGTTTTCGAACTCGGTCGCGCCGGCGATTGTAACGGCCTCGATTGCGGCGATTGATCTGTTGACCGCTTCCACGGAACTGCGCGATAAACTGGAAACCAATACGAAACACTTCCGTGCAGGGATCTCCCAAGTCGGTTTTGATGTCCTGCCCGGCGAGCACCCCATCGTGCCGATCATGCTGGGTGATGCGGCTCTCGCAGCTCGCGTGGCTGATGCGCTGCTGCAGAAAGGCATCTATGTGATCGGATTCTCATTCCCGGTTGTTCCCAAAGGAAAGGCCCGGATTCGGACCCAGATCTCAGCCGCCCATTCGATTGAGGACCTGGACTTTGCGATTGAGAAATTCAAAGAAGTCAAAGCGGAACTGGGAATTTAATTCCGTCAGTTCGACTCGCTTTTGACAGCACTGCGCTCCGGAGCAAAACCCATGACCGCATATTCATAGCGGGTCCGGCCGCTGCTGTCGGTTCGCATGCGCTCGGCAACCAGGGGCAGCCCCTGGGTCGCGGCAAAACGCACGGCAGCGCGGGCATCGCCGTATGAGAAGAGGATGATTACCAGGCTCTTGGGCTGGGGCACCGTTTTGTAGACAGCGTAAAAGCGGTCGACAAATTCCTGGGGAGAATCCGCCCGAAATTCGGTAGACTGATCGCCGATCTTCAGACGAAAAACACCGTTCTCTGTCAGATAGAGCTCCCAGATATCACTGCGTTTGGTCAATTCATCGTACGTCAGGAAATGCTTGACCACGTCGATGGCTTTGCCCCCCGCCAGTTCCTGCAGTTGTTTTTTGATGCGCTCGATTTCCGCTTTCGTCTGTTCGGAATCGGGATCTGGTTTGGCCTTTAAGAGGGGGTCCAGCAGTGCATCGGGTAGTTGAAACAGTTGCTGCACCATTTCGCCGACGAGATCACGTTGCTCCCGCGTCTGCTCCAGTTGTTCGTTGAGCTCCCGGCTCTGCTTCTCTGCCAGTTGTTGACTGACACGCGCCTGGTCCTGCATCTTAATAGCGTTCTGTTCCGCCTGCACCGCATCGATGACGGCCTGCTGTTTTGATCGTTTCAATTCGGCGATTTCATTCTGTGCGATTCGTTGTTCTTCTCTGAGCGCTTTCGCGGCCTGTTCGGCCTGCGTCACCTGCTGCTGAGAACGCTGCTCAATGCGTGCCGTCGTTTCCTGGGTGTCCATGAACTGCGCAAAGATCACGATCAGGAGCAGGTCCAGCAGCGGAGTCAGTTGAAATGTCAGGCGGCGACGGCTGATCATGCGGGTGTCTCGCCTCCCCCGGCCAGCACGAGTTCCCGCTTGGCACGGACGACGGTATCGCGGACATGCTGGCGGTTTTCCACCAGTCCCAGGAAGGACATCTCCAGAACGCTGTTCACAAACATCAGCAGGATGGCGGCAGCCAGGCCGGCAAACGTCGACCAGATGGCATCGCCGAAATGACTGACTATCGAACTGATGGCGTTGGTCGTTTCAGTTCCCGCGTTGGCCTGCAGCGCGGCTCCCATCGCAAGAATGGTGCCCAGCACGCCTGCCAGGGGATAGGCTTCGATCATGGTGCGGCAGATGTTGTAGCAGGTCTCGAAAAAATGCGAGTCGAGGTAGCGGCGTTTTTCATCCAGAATGTGCACCCGTTCGGAAAGCGCTTTGCGGTCGGCGGGATTGGCTTGCGGATCAAGTGTTTCATTCACGTCAGCCAGGAATGCTTCGATCTGATCGGACAGGTGGCCCGTCGAATCGAGCAGACTGCGGTGCTTCAGACCACGGGTGAAATCGTCCAGCGAAGAAGCGATGCCCCGCAGGTCGCGTCGGGACCAGACCCAGAGCACAAAGAAAAAAAACAGGTGGGCTCCACAGGCCAGGGTAATGACCATGGTGGAGAGCCCGGAGAGCTGGCTTAAATACTGCGACATCAATTCCACCCGTTATAGTAAGTGTTTCTGCTTTCCACTGTTTCAGGGAACGTATCTGCTTCCGCATGTTTGAAACGGTTTCTTTTATAGAATCGATCATCAATGCCTCTGCACCTTGAAGATTCCTGAAGATATTGTCTCGCACTGCTGCAGTTCTTCCAGTCACAACGAATATAACGAAAAAGGATGCAGTCCTCACGCGGAAGACTGCATCCCTTTTTAGTTTAACGCTGATTCATTCTCAAATCAGGCACCATATTTTTCCAGCCGACCGGCGTGCGCCATGGCCAGCCACATCAGATATTTGGCTTCAAACTGGCCCAGTCCGCCTTGAATGCACTCCGATTCACCGAAGCTCTGGCAGCCGTCAAAGCGGGCATTTTCCGCGGACAGCAGCACGGGCACGGGATGCCAGCTGTGCGACTTCATTTTGGCAGGCGTACTGTGATCGCCGGTGACGATGAGTACGTCCGGGTTAAGTGCCGTAATACGGGGAATGCAGGTATCGACATCTTCCGTCCGGGCGACTTTCGCATCGAAGTTTCCATCTTCCCCTGTGGAGTCGGTGTATTTGTAATGCACGAAGAAGAAATCATAGTCATCCCAGATTTTTTCCAGACAGTCCATCTGTGACTCCAGTGTCTGACCGGCGTCTTTGACGTCCATACTGACCAGTCGGGCCAGTCCCCGGTACATTGGATAGACGGCAACCGCAGCAGCACGGGTGCCATAGACTTCTTCGAAGGTCGGGATCTCGGGCATCTTGGCAATGCCCCGCATGGTAAGCAGATTTGCGGGATGATCATCTTTGAGAATCTCGCCGGCCTGCTTGAGGAACTCTTTACAGAGGACAGCGGTTTTCGCAGAAGCTTCGTTCTGCCCGACTGGTTCCAGCGGAGGAACGCCGGTTTTCTGAGGGTCGGTATCGTTGATGTCACCGCCCAGTCCTTTGGCCCGCAGGACGATCACCAGGCGATATTCTTTGACGTGTCGTACAAATACTTCGACACCGGGAATTTCGATTTTGTCGAGTTTCTTGCAGAGTTCAGCGCCGACTTCGCTGGGAATGCGCCCGGCGCGACGGTCAGTAATCTTGCCGTCATCGTCGAGCGTACAGAAGTTACCACGAATGGCGACGTCATCGGGACCGAGTTCGAAATCGATGCCCAGCGCTTCGAGTACTCCTCGACCGATGTTGAATTCGAGGGGATCATAACCGAACAGACCCAGGTGACCGGGCCCGCTGCCGGGAGTGATGCCGGGAATCACGGGAATGCTGCGTCCCAGTGTTCCTTTTTTCGCGAGGGCATCCAGGTTGGGAGTGTTCGCGGTTTCCAGTTCGGTTTTTCCGCCCGGCTCCAGGGGCAGCCCCCCCAGTCCATCCGAGACGAGGAGTACGATTTTGGAATCATTCTTCTTTTGCAGTTTTTTCATTAACGCGTGCAGGTCTGCCATCGAAATCTCAATACCTTATGATTGAACGTTTATAAATTCAGTGGTCCACAAAGAGGAACCAGTACTGTCAGCGGGAGGCTAGATCGCATCTCAATTAACCATAGCGCCTGTCGATCTAATCTACTAGGTCCAAATGGACCTGGAGACGCTGCAGTAAAACTGGACACAGTCTATACAATACAGAATTCTACGCCCGTTGTTAAGCAGAACGCAGTGACAATCAGGGATCGGGCGTCAATTGAGGCGTGTTCTGCCTTAAACCCGCGGCATCGACCCATTTCTGAAAGAAGCTCAGGCTTTCGGTCGCCATCAGTTCCGCATTATAGAACTGACGAACACGTTCATAACCCTGCCGGGCCAGTTGGAGACGGTATTCCTGATCCTGGTACAGTCGTTCCCAGGCATCCGCGAGCGCCTGCGGATCTCCGGGGGGAACCAGCAGTCCGCCGGCGGTCTGTTCGATCAGTTCCGGGAACGCGCCATGGGCGGGCTGCACGACGGGCACACCGTTCGCTAATGCTTCCAGAACAAACAGTCCCTTGGGTTCATGATAGTCGGTCGGCACAGAGAGTACTGACAGACTCTTATAGAAGGCAATTTTTTCTTCGCGCGTCGCGGGACTACCCCAGTATTTGTATGACTCATTGAGGGCGTTTAGATTTTTAGTGGTCTCTTGAAAGTACTCTTCGCTCTCCTTACCCAGGAAACCGCCAACACACAGGCGGCTGTCAGGATGGGCTTTGTGAAAAATCTCAAATGCCTGGACGACATTATGGAGTCCCTTTTCTTTACAGATCCGGGCGAAAAAGCCGATGGTAAAGGGCTCACCGCTGCGATCGTCGGGGGTGCCATCGTGGCCTTCGAGATTGATTCCCAGCAGCACTTTATGAAAGTGTTCGACAGGCATATCCAAATAGCCGGACATGAATTCGCGATAGTAGTCGCTGTGAACCAGCACGCCATCGACCTGCTGCACGTTGTTGCGAATCAGTTCCAGCGAACGGCTGCGATAAGGCTCGCCCAGTTCTTCCAGGAAGACGTCATCCCCCTGCAGAATACAGAACAGGGGACCTTGATAATGTTCCTTGATTTTTTTGATGGTACCGGAGAGTAATGCATTACTCAGGCAGATCACGTCGGGCTTGAGCTGGGTTCCCAGGAACTGCGCCAGTTCTTCAATCTCCCTGCCTTCGGCTCCCTGATCTCCTTCCAGCAGCGTAACGGTCAGCGCTCCCAGTTCGTGAGCATCATTACTGACACCAAACTTTGTGGCCAGATTGATAATCCAGGGCGCATTGAGCCAGTGTTTCATGAAACCGGGCAGTTTACGCCAGAGCTTCGAGCGATAATTCAGATAGACATTGATTCCCCCCAGGAAGACGGGAGAGCCTGTCATATTTTCTTCGTCCACACGAATCGGGGTATATGTGGGGACCAGCGTAGCTTCCGCGCCCTGCAGCATCATGGCCCGGGTCCAGGTGTTGTCGTGCATACAGGCACCACAGAACATCCCGGCGCCTCCCGAGGTGATGATGGCCACATGTAATTTTTGGGATGATGGTTCTGACATAAACTCTCTGCCTGGCGGTGAGCGTAAGATCGCTTCAGGTTTGATCCAGATGGAGTGGTGCAATCTGTTGCACAAATCGTTTTAACAGAGCGGCGGCTTCAGGTGTATCATGAATGGAATGTCGAAAGTCATCCAGCGACAGGCCCGCGATTTTTTCGACATACTTGGGATACGTCTGCAATCGCCCGAGAAACGACTTACGATTGAGTTCCGGATGAAACTGCGTGCAGTAAATGGGACGATCCAGAAATCGGTAAGCCTGGTTCTGCACCCGTTCTGTCGAGGCCAGCAGTTCGGTCCCCGGAGGCAGTTCAATCACTGTATCTTCGTGTCCCATCAGACCTTGAAGAACAGGTCCCGAAGGACCAAACACCGGATCGGCTGTACCGGCGGCCGTCAGCCTGACATGATGTACGCCAAGTTCTGCTTTTTCAAGATCGTGAACCACTCGCCCTCCCAGCGCCCGGGCAACTGCCTGGAATCCCCAGCAGGATGCAAATGTCGGCTTGCGGGAATCGTGAACCAGTCGCAGACTGTCCAGAGCCACTTCCAGCCAGTCCCCTTCACCGGCAGCAGAGTAGTCTCCACTGCCTCCAATCAGTACGACATCAGTCTCTATCAGATCATGTTCCTGCAGCGGTCCCCCCAGCAGATCGAATACCTCAATCTGGCTGATGTCTGATTCCAGAATCTCCGCAAAACAGGCAACTTCCTGCTTTAACATCGGATCGTCGGCGTTACGCACCTGCAGCAATAAATAACGTAGTGGTTCTAACATCAAAGTCCGATCAATTATGATTCGATGAACCCGAAACCCCTGGTGCTCATAACGCCAGTAACAGCAGAGATCCAAATTCATGTTCGTATTGTAGTGCGATTCTCGCGAGATCAGGCCTGAAATTCAAAAAATTCCCGAGTATGCATCGAGTTCCACAAACCAGATCCGGCATCAATTACAGTTGATTTATATTACATTTTCCCAGGAGAAATTCCTATCAAGGCAGTCAGTTTTCACCGCGGGTGACAGTCTGTCGGTGACATACCGATGCGGTTGTGCAGACAACCGGACAATAATCAGAAAATTTCCCAAAGATTTCATTTAGTATTTATATTTGACTTGACAATTTTGATCCATCAAAAGATAGTAGACCCATCAACAAAATTTGTTTTTATCTCATGCGTTATCTCCTGAGAGGATTATCTGTTTCCTTTTTTTAACCTCTTCAATGCATGATTATTCACGCCAGTCAACTCGTCTTGACTGGCGTTTTTTTGTATCTGCTGTGTCTCTTTCGGGTATAATGACAGGTAACGGGTCTGGACCAATGCCTCTCACTCGAAGGAACAAGTCATGCAAAAGTTACCCTTACTCAAATCGCTGATGTTCCTGGGCCTGATCTCATGCACGTTGCCCGCTTCAGCAGAGCCGGACGCAGATGCAAAGCCACAGGAATTGAAATCGATTTCCCTGGGTCAGATCACCCCACTGTATCGCAGCAAGCTGGTCTACCTCGCAGGCCAGCCAACCAAAGAAGATTTTCGGCTGATTCAGAAGGATGGCGTCAAAACGGTCGTCAATTTGCGTACCGAAAAAGAACTGGACTGGGATGAAGGGGGGTTTGTCCGGATGCTGGAACTGGATTATGTGGCGATCCCGTTTCTGACTCCCGACACCTTAACCCCGGCGGTCTTTGATCAGTGTCGCAGCGTCCTGAACGATCAGGCCCGACACCCGCTGATTCTGCATTCTGCTTCCGCCAACAGAGTCGGTGCCATCTGGCTCGTGCATCGCGTGCTGGACGACGACCTCGACTATGATGCGGCGTTAAAAGAAGCCCAACAGGTGGGCCTGAAAACAACCGGTTATATCGAAAAAGCAAAAGCGTATATCACCGAACAGAAGAAGTAGCCATTCTGTTGTCAGGTACGCGATACTGCTTTTTTGAGGATGTCGACTCCTTCGTCAACCGTGCGAAAATGGAATTCCTCTTCTCGCGCATCTTCGATGGGAGCGTAAAGAGTATAGACCAGACCAGTTGCCTCAATATTCGTATAGACTTCAGCCAGATGAACCTGTTTATGAAACAGATCGACTTTCAGGTACCCCGGTTCGAATGGGTCCAGTTGAGCGGACATGTCTGAACTGATTTTGAGAGCCGCTTGTGCAAATTCCCTTAATGCCTGCAATTCCTGCGAGATCTCAGGTTCATAATTCTGATGCCACTCTGGGGGGATTTGCCAGGTCTCAGGATTGGCATTTTTCATAGGAAGCTCAGTTTCAAATATGATTGTCTTAAAATAGCAGGACTTCACAACTGGTGCGGGATGAAGTAATGGTTAACGCCTGACGCGGCAGTGATTTAATCAACGGTAATCCGGATGCGTCCCTGCTGCAATGCGTTGATTCCAGCCAAAGCCGGGTTAACAATTCGAGCCACTGGTGGGGAAACTGCTCGGACAGACGTTTACAGAGATGATCAATTTGAGACTGCGATTGAAAATCAGAATGCAACTCATGGCTCTGCCTGATCCGCTTCTTCAATGCCAAGTCAAGATAAAACGAGACGAAATGGATCGTAATCAGAATCCAGGCGGGCCAGTCTGCTGAATCACTATATGTTCGTTCTAACTGCTGCAGACAGGAAGTTAATTCAGCTCTCCATTCTTTCAATCCATCGGGATTATTTGAAACATGCAGTGGACAGCCATCGCCCAAAGCCAGATCAAACAGTCTTTTCTGCTCCCCCGTGAAAGCTTCGAACTCGATAAAACAACGGTGCTCAAGAAGCGTGTTCCAGAACAGAATTTCCGTCGTGCGACTGATCTCCCCCAGTTCCTGCTGAGTTTGCAGTGAGCGACAATTTCCCGCAGCGATCCAGACCTCATAACGGAGTGGAAGATAGCAGGAAGCAAAATGTAGTGATAAAAACAGACGCTTCGGCCAGGTATTGCTCACGAAAAGACAACTCTCAGCAGCAGTCAGAAGTTGAAAGTAGCGTTCCGACCATCCAGCAGGAAGTTGCCCCTTTTCCATCAGTGAAGTGACGGGCTCGCGTGTTCGCCAAACCAGTGTTTCCAGAGAATCATTGAGCTGAACCAGCTTTTTTAAAACCATCCACACTCCGATTTCTGTTTGTGTTGTGACTACTGAATTTCAATGTGGCCTGACCTAAAACGGAATGAAGGCTCCTGGAAGTCCAGATCATAGATTCGATACCAGACATTCTCCCATTGCTGTGAGCGAACATTTTCCAGAATCAAATGTGAAAACTGCAACAGACGCAATCCCATTTCAGGAAGCTTGCATTCAGTTACCTTTTTCAGTCGGATTACAGCCGAACGTTCAGGCTGTGACGTACAGGAGACAGTCAATTTTACTGTGGGAGAACGACGGTCGTGCCAGTCGATCGCAATGTCAGAGACATCTGAAAAATCATACCAGGGGAAATTTTCAATCAATTCGTCATTGATCAGAAATGTTGTTCCCGGTTTCAGTTGAAAACTCATCAGAATCCCCCTCCCGCTTCCCATTTACGTAATGTTCGTGCTCCTGGCTTGCGCTGGTGAAGCGTCCAATAAACCGGGGGCTGCGCTGATACTCTTTCCGGGGTAGGAAATACTGCTGATCGATGGCCCAGTCGTAAACGCCGGTATCTAAGGGGTAACGGGTTAATATTCCCGTCAACTGATGCCGGGTTATCCAGATTTCTGCTTTCGCTTTGGATGAAAACAGACCACCGCTAAATTGTGCGGCTTCACCATGAAATACCCAGATCGAGTCAGGATTATGAATTGGCGGCATAAGTAAAATCTTTAAACTGGCCCCTGCATACTTTCTCCATTCGACTTTCCAAATTCTTCGATGACTGCAATATAGAATTGACATGCATCGAATGAAAATGTTCGCGATGAGCCAGAGTTGATGTTATCAATTTTCACAAAAAATAACAGCAATCAATTTCAACCGACTGCAACTGATCAGGCCTTGAGCGGAGCGGTGGGCAATCTTTTATGCGTCTTCCGCTCAGCTTTTTTCCAGAGATAAACATCCAGGGGAGGCAGGTTCCATAATACCAGTTCTCGACTCTGGGGGGCACCGAAACAGTCTGCGGCGAGTTCACAGACATTGTTGCGAAACTGATACGTGACGAATGCGCCACCCGGGGCCAGTACCTGATAAATGGTCTGAATCAGCTGACGACCTTCTTCGGGAGTCATCACCGAAAAGGGAACACCGGAGACAATCACCTCGGGGGCGGGAAACTTCTTCTGCTGCAAAATTGATTTGAGCGCCAGGGCAGAATTTTCCACAACCGTCACACGGGGATCTGCAAACTCCTGCAGGCGTGCCACAAACTCTGAAACAACTTCCACGCAGAGAAGTTGAGAGTCTGCCGGCATTGCCTCCAGCAGGGCTCTTGTGGTTTCCCCTGTCCCCGGGCCAAGTTCCACCACGCAGCGGGCGGTCTGCAGGCAGGCCAGGGAACTCAGTTTTCGCTGCAGGTAAACTGAACTTGGAACGAATGAAGCAACCTGCAACGGGTTCTCAAAGAACCCCCGGAGAAAACAGGGAATCACCGACGGTCGCGATGCCGACTCCTGTGATGAAAGTTGAGTACTGCTCATCTCTTGAATCCTGATTAGTTGGAATGAAAAAGTTTAGATTGCATCAGAGTTCAAATTTAATTGAACCAGTACTCATCTTCCAGTCCTGAAAATTGATTTTTGGTTTGACCCTTTTAAGGGCTGCTATTGCTTATCACGCAGAGCATCGATCAGTTCAGCCTTCTTCATTTTGCTGCGACCTTGAATGTTGTTCTCTGCTGCCAGATTCTGCAGCTCGTCGACCGTCCGGTCTTCCAGCCTCGAATTGGGGTTTCCCGTACCCTGCGTCGTTTGATTGGGTGTCTTACCGGCCTGCCGTCTCTGTTTATTGACGGTCCGGGCAGCAATCTCTTCGGCTTTGTCTTCCGAACGGCCTCGGTCAAGCGCACTCTCTTTAATGTGCTGATACTGTCTCTCATCTTTCTCATTCCATGCTGTAGGCATAACCCTTACTCCTGTTCAGGCGGGTTGCAATGTTTGAAGCTGTACTATTGAAGCACCAAGATAATTTCGCACATTTTGTGCCAAAACAGCAGTTCATTAAATAAGAAAGCAGGGGATTCCCCCTGGCATTGCAAAACAGGGGTCGAACCGGACGAGCATCTCCGATGCAGAAGCAATCAACGGATTTCGCAGGGTATGTCGTCACTGCTTGGTCGTAAACCACTCTGGTGGACGAGGAACCAGTTATTCCTGCTTTTGATTTCTGAGAAAGAGCCACTCACCGAGAAATATCAGTAGCAGCCCCGGGAGAGCAATCATAATTACCAGGGGGTCAGACTGAGCTTTTACGATGATAAAAGCAATCAGCACGATGACATCCAGCAGCATGGCAGTAATCAGGATTGTTGCACTGGCACTGACTTCCTTGCGGAGATATCGAAAAACGCCCCAGTGTATGGCAATATCCATAATGATATAAAAAATGGCTCCCAGCGAAGCAATGCGGCTCAAGTCAAAGAGGATGGTAAAAATCATCGCCAGTACGACTGTATAAACCAGCGTATGCTTCTGAATGTCTCCCGGCATCCCGAAATGAGAATGGGGGACCAGCTTCATATCCGTAAGCATGGCAAGCATGCGTGAAACCGCAAATACGCTGGCGATCACTCCCGATACGGTCGCCACAATTGCAAACACGACAGTAAACCAGAGTCCATACTCCCCAAAGGCTGGCTGGGCAGCACGTGCCAGCGAATAATCTCTGGCTTTGACAATCTCATCGATCGAAAGTGTTCCCCTGATTGCGAGAGTCACCAGCATATATAAGCCGAGGCAGAGGCAAATCGAAATCGTAATAGCCCGACCTACATTTTTGTGAGGATCTTTAATCTCACTACCACTGTTTGTGATCGTGGTGAATCCTTTGAAGGCCAGGATGGCAAGCGCAACGCCACCCAGAAAGCCTCCAGGCCCCGATTGAGCAGATGCGGACGAACTGTTTTCGAAGGAGAACCCGGCTGCCCAAATTCCGCCGACAGCGAAAATAGCAATGCCGGCAATTTTGATAAATGCAGTAATATAAGAAATGGATTCAATGTACTGATTGCTGAGGATATTAATCAGGAATGCAAAGCCCAGTAAACCAACCCCCAGCACCACGATCAGCCACTCGCTGTTTTCAACCTGAAACAACTGCAGGGTGTAAGTTCCAAAAGTGCGGGCGACCAGGCTCTCATTGATGATCATGGAGAAATACATCAACAGGGCGCAGGCCCCTGTCATGGTGGACTTACCATAAGCCTGTTTGAGAAACATGGCGATGCCACCTGCCGAGGGATAAGCGTTTGCCAGCTTCACATAAGAATACGCACTGAAGCCTGCGATGATTCCCGCCGCCAGGAAGGCAAGTGGAAACCAGGACTGTGCCAGTTCAGCCACCTGTCCTGTGAGAGCAAAGATACCGGCGCCAATCATGACGCCTATTCCCATCGCGACAGCGCCGGTTAATGTGAGACTGTTTTTCTGGTAATCGGGTGAAGACTCGCTCGCATGTTCCATTCTACCATGTGTTCTTTACTGACAGTTTCAATTCGTTTTTTTTTGTGACAGGTAACTCCGCTGCCTGCCAGGCAGACATGCCTCCGATGATATTGGTGTCATCTTTCATGCCTTCCCTTTTCAGAAAGGAGGAAGCGATCGAGGCGCGGTATCCCGAACCACAGATGACAGCCACCGGTTTATCCGACTCCAGTTCACCAACCCTCTCCTGCAAAGTACCTCCATGAATATGTAAGGCTCCCTCGATATGTCCTTGATTCCATTCCTGATCGGTACGAACATCCAGCACGGTTAACTGGTCCTGTTGCGAAAGCTTTTCCTGCAGTTGATGGACGGACATTGTTTTCAGTTTTCCCAAGGGATAGCCGGCGGTTTCCCAGGAATTAATGCCGCCTTCCAGATATCCCTGCAGATCATCGAAGCCGACCCGCAACAGGTGCCATACGACCTCTTTGACCTGCACCTCGTCATCCACGATGAGCAGGATGGGGCGATCATAGGGTAAGACCCAGCCTGCCCAGACCGGAAGATTGGAGCCGAACGGGATATTGATCGATTCGGGAATATGAGCTGCGGCAAAAGCTTCTTTGGAACGCACATCCAGAATCAGACAGTCTTCACAGACGCGTTGATGAACCTGATCTGCCTGCCAGCGATCCAGCCCCGGTAATTCCGGGCCGATGATGGTAGGTCCTTCTTTATTCACCTGTTTCATCCGTTTAAAATAGGGAGGCGAAAGCGGCATGTCTTCCAGCAACTGGTCGATCCATTCTTCCACAGGAGCCTGTTTGAAAGCCTCGCTAAAATGCCGCTCGTATCCCAGCGTGGATGATCGGCGGGAACCGATGGCTTTTCCACACAGGGAACCAGCGCCATGAGCGGGATAGATTTCCGTATAATCGGGGACTCCCTCCAGTTGATTGAAGACACTGTCATAAAGCTGACGGGCGAGTTTCTGTTTTTCCTCTTCTCCCAGCAGGTCGGGACGCCCGACATCGCCCACAAACAGAAAATCGCCGGTGAACATGCACCAGGGTGACGTTTCACTGCGTGATTGATCAAACAGCAACACTGCCAGATGCTCGGGCGTATGTCCGGGAACATGCCGGAACTCCAGCTTCAAGTCCCCCATTTGAATCGAATCAGGTTCTTTTACCTGCCGATCCGCGAAAGACTGATTCCAGTCTGCACCACCATAAGACGAACAATAGATCAGAGGCTGATCATCCAGACGCGATTTTAATTCGCGCGACCCACAAACAAAATCAGCATGGATATGCGTCTCAATGATATGCCTGATATGCAAATCGTGTTCTCGGGCATAATCAATGAAAACGTCTACATCGCGCGTGGGATCAATGACGACTGCTTCACCGGTTTTTTCATCTCCAATCAGATAAGAAACGATAGCGAGCCCTGGAACAAATCGTTCGTAAAACTTCATGACAGATAAACCTTCTATTGCTTCAGTCTAAATTCAGTCGGAGTGAGTATCGACGTATTTTTTCACGAACTCAATCAACTCGGGCTTATCGCATTCGAACCCCATCTCTTCAGCCTTCTGCAGAGTCTGCTCACCACTCATGCCCTGTTTCACGGCCAGATCCATCATCACCATGGCTCCTGCCCGTTTACCACTTTTACAATGGGCAAAGATGGGTTTGGGAAGAACGTCATACTGGTCCCGAAACTGATCGACGAGTGATTCATCCAGGGAATTCATTGAGACGGGGATATGCAGATACTCCATATCTGCTCCCTTCACGATTTGCTCCTCGGCCTGGGGGTTAATCGGCTGGTCTTTTTCGTGAGGTGCACGAAAATTAACGACGGTCTTAAAGCCATTCTTTCCGAATTCGTAAATCTCTTCCTGATTAGGTTGTGGACCGACGGTTACTTCTTCATTAATTTTCATTGTGCCTTCCATCTTTGATTCTCCCTGTTAATGATCAAAAATTTCGTACCATGACAGGTCACATAGAATTGCAAAACGCATGCCAGCGATTCATTCAGTGACAAACCATTTCAATTACAGGGAAATTGAAACGAGGAGAACGAAACAGTGAGAGTGATTGATATTCAGATTGACTGATGAACTACCAGAATGGTCGTCGGACTACCGCCTGAGCTGGTTTTCTGAAACACATTGCGTGATATTTGCGGTTTCAATACGCCTAACCTGATGTGTGGTCATTCTCGCTCGGCTATCTGCAGAGTATAGTATGACTTACGGTACTGACCTTTGGTCTTTTTCAGGGAGTTCGCTCATGCGTTACAAGTTGTTACTCATTGTCTTTTTCGGAACATTCCCGCTCGCGACGCAACTGGCGAGCGCAGCACCACTGGCGGAGGAGTACCTGAAAACAGGCCAGTTGAGCGAGGGTGCGACCGCGCTACAGGCTCATTTAAAGAAGTCTCCCGCGGATGACGAGGCACGGTTCGGGCTGGGAGTGATTCAGTTCTTCCAGTCTTTCGAACATCTGGGAACGAATTTCTACAACTATGGTCTGTTGACCCGGAGTGGTTTCGGGAATTTACCTGGTCGCGTCAGTGACTTCCTGCCAGCGAATCCAAGCCCCAAAACGCTTTCCTATACTGATTTTCGTCAGATTCTGCAAACTTGGGTCAATGATTTGAACACAGCAGAGAAAACCCTGTCAGCCATCAAAGATCCAGATGTCAAATTACCTCTGCCTGTGATGAGCATCAAAGTCAATCTGTTCGGTAATGGAACACTGGTTGATGGAAGCTACCTGATGGGCACTGTCAGGACTCCCGAAGAACAGAAGCTTGACAGTAAATTCGTCATTCAATTCGACCGCGGCGATGCAGACTGGCTGGCCGGTTATTGCAATTTCCTGTGTGCCTGGGGAGAAGTGCTGCTGGCAATTGACGGTCAGGAAATGTTCAACTGCACGGCTCATCTGTTTTTTGAAAAAGTGGAGACCCCCTATCCGTTTCTGGTGGAAGGCAATCGCAATTTTAACAGCATCCTGGGAGGCCCACGAGGTTTCAACCGGCCGCTCATCTCCGACATTCTCGCATTTATTCATCTCTGGCGATTTGAACTCAAAGAACCGGAACGGATGAAAACAGCGCTGGCGCATCTGGAAGACATGCAGCGACATGCGAAATCGATGTGGAAATATTATCTGGCGGAGACCGACAACGAGAATGAATGGATTCCCAACCCAAACCAGACCGGCGTCCTCGAAATCAAAGTCACGCAGGAGATGGTGGATACCTGGCTGGTGGTTGTGGATGAAGCGGGAGAAGTGCTGCAGGGGAAGAAGCTGATTCCCTTCTGGCGCGGCAAACCGGGAACACAGGGCGTGAACCTGCGACGTGTATTTACCGAGCCGCGCAAAATTGACCCGTTTCTCTGGGTCCAGGGAACTGCGGCGGCCCCCTACCTGGAAAAAGGAACGATTACGAATTTCGCGAGCCCGGAAATGTGGGGACGCATTAACCGGACCTTTGGCAGAAACAACTTCTTCACGCTGGCGTTCTGGTTCAATTAAACGTTGCGATCTGAAGTTGCCGTTTCCAGACATTCGTCAAACAGCTGAGTGAGTTCCCCGCTGTCGAAACCAGATCCGATGGCGACGATCCGGGTGCGCGGCTGTCGCGGGCCCCAGTCGTCGAGCGCCGTCAGTTCCGTCCGCCGACCGACGGCCTGCAGCGCATGTCGCTTCTCCGGGGCATCGCTGCAGAAGACGATGCCTTTACAGCGATAAATGGAGGCGGGCAGTTTGCGGCGGACCATCTCCTGCAATTCGCTGATAGAGAAAGGGCGATCGGTTTCATAGCTCCAGGTCTCAAACAGCTGACTGGCGGCGGCGTGTTTCTGCGGAGAGGTTTCACTCATCGATTTCTGCTTTTGTGACTCCAGATGCGCGGGATCAAACCTCCCGACTGCCAGCAGCACTTCCAGCGGAACTTCGCAGCGTTCTGCATTGACGATGCGGATTCGCTGCAGATGCTGGCCGATCCATTCGTTGATGACTTCCAGATGGGTGGGGCCCACCAGATCGACTTTATTCAGAATCACCATATCCGCAAAGCCGATCTGCCGCAGCTTGAGCGCAGTCAGTTCTTCATTGTCGGCGTGAGTGAAAATGGCTTCTGCATCGACGACACAGGTAATGCTGTCCAGCCGCAGCAGTTTTTCATACCGTGCATTCAGGAATGTCATGACCACGCCTTCCGGGTCAGCAACGCCGCTGGCTTCCAGAATGACGTAATCAATCACATCCTCACGCGTCAGCAGTTGTTCCAGCGAATTGACCAGGTCATCACGGATTTCACAACAGATACAGCCATTCGTGAGGTTGATCGTATTTTCTTCAACCCCTTCGACCAGCTCCGCGTCGATGTTGATCGCACCGAAGTCATTTACCAGCACACCGACCCGCAGACCGTGATCGCCGTTGAGAATGCGGTTGAGGAGTGTTGTTTTACCTGCGCCGAGGAATCCGGTCAGCAGTGTGACCGGAACGGGGTCGCGGCCTTCAATTTCAATCGAATCGAGCCGCGGTGCCGGCGCGAGGATCGGGCGTTCGTCTTCTGTCATGTCGCTACTCTCTGATAAAGACAGGCACGTCAAAGTAAATCAATGACGTGCCTGTAATACGATTATACGATTTCGATGCGTTACTTGTCCTCGTCGACTTTGATGCCACGCGATTCAAGCATTTCGCGCGGATTGAGTTTGATACCGGGCCATTTCTGAACCGGTTTACGATAGGCATCGGGCGGATAATAGAGTTTGGGATCGATTTCCAGATCGCGCAAAAACTGCTCCTGCTGCTTTTCGCGTGGTAGTCGGGGCGTAGGCAGTGTGATTTCTGCCGGTAGTTTTTCTCCGGGCTTGAGCAGCCAGCGCGGGTCCATTGAGGCTGGAGCAGCGCCATCAGGCAGCAACGCTTCGCGGGACCAGATCGCATCTTTGGTCACATTGATGACCTGCACATCGGGTCCGCCGAACATGAAGAGTCCATCCCAGTTGGAACGGACTTCCGCCGTCGATTCCGCTTCAAGTGCGGGGCCCGCATATTCGTAATGACAGATGGCGGCCATACGGGGCTGCGTCTGTTTAAACAGATAACCGGCGGCGTAATACATGGTATGGAAAATGTCGATCGTATATTCCCAGAGTTCTGCAGGTGCGCCCAGCTTCATGGAGGACAGGCTGGGAACATCAATTGTCCCTTCGGAAACGAAGACATCGACCCCTTTGCCATATTTGGCCGACAGTTCATCCGGGCGGCCATCACCGGTCCAGACAAAGGAGAGCCCGGCGTCTTCCCAGTCGAGACGATAGGCGGACGCACCGTCTTTCACATGCGAGCGCGGCCAGTGACGTACTTTCACGCCATCTTTGTCGTAGCAGATACCGTTCTCTTCCTTCCAGTCGAACTCGGTGACTTCAATTTCCATGCCATCGCCGATGGGACAGGCGTTGAAGTTCTCTTCGTGCCAGCGATTCATTTCACGCATATGTTTAATCATATGTTTCATGCCCAGTTCAGGAGTTCTGCCTGAAGGACCATAGACCCGCAGTGGTGTATATCCGCCGGAAAAGGCGCGGAAGGGATACATGTAAGGCAGATCGGCAAAGTGATCGGAGTGCAGGTGGCTGATGAAGATATCATTGATCAGCGGCGCAGGAACCTGCATGGCGATGGCATTCGAGATACTGCCGTTCCCCAGATCAAAAAAGAAGCGGCGGGGCTGCGATTCGCCATTCCCCAGTTCCACCAGAATCGAAGTCCCCGACTGCAGACGTGTGGGAGGCCAGGGAGTACTGCCGAGAAACGAGATTCGCATTTCATTTTTCGGCAGGATTTCCGTGCCCGGCATAAACACGTTGCGATTTTTGATCGCCGGCCAGGGCTTATAGTAATCGGGCAGACTGATTCCGCCGCCGGGACGCGCACCGTAGGGGTTTTTCATTTCACAGTCGCTGTCCGCCGCCGATGCCATTCCGGGAACAGAAGCTGCCAGCCCCGCTCCGACGGCGGCGGCACTCCCTTTAAGAAAATTACGTCTGCCCTGATCATTTCCTGCTGGCTTGTTCTGGTTTGTTTCGTCTTGCGTCAAGGCTCTCTCCTCAGTCGGTTAGTTTGATCTCTGTTTGTGATTACGTATTAAACATCCCGAAATAACAGGTTTTTCCTGATAAACGAAACAGGAATCAGCAAAGACAGGTGTAAATGGCTGCGAAATGCATGCGGCGGGGGAAGTTCGATTAATGTGAAAGAACAAGTAGTGATTGTATCGACTCCCTGAATGCCACGCCAAGAGTTTCTTTCGGGTTTTCAGGGGACTCCTGCTAAATCAGAGCTGTGAGCTGTGAAGTGGAACTGTCAGATGTTTTTTTTAATAAAATGATTTATCTCGGCAGAATTTCATTGTTAACATATCACTATCTCAAAACGTTCATGAATTTTTCATCCCCCTGTTCCGGAGAATTAATGATGCGTGCTCAACCAATGATTGTTGTGAATAATGTGGAAGCCAGCAGTGCCTGGTATCAGCGTTTACTGAATGTCAAGAGCGGGCATGGCGGCAGCGAATATGAACAGTTGATGAATCATGAGAATACGCTGATTCTGCAGCTGCACATGTGGGAAACAGACGAGCATCCGTTTCTGGGTGACCCTGAGGCGCTCAAAGGTAACGGTGCATTGCTCTGGTTTGAGATCGATGATTTTGAAGACGCCGTCCGACGGGCCGAAGATCTGGGAGTGGAAATTCTCGACGGACCGCTGGTCAATCCCAATGCCCAACATCGGGAGATCTGGATTCGCGATCCGGATGGTTATACGATTGTGCTGGCGACAAAATACGGGGACCTGTGAACTCACACTAATCATTTTTCAGGTTTCCCTTTCTGATTCAGCAGGATTGCATGCAGTATGACATTCACATCGATTCAAGTCCACGGAACCGAGGCTGTCGAACGGTTAAATGAGTTGAGAGATCAGTTTGCGAAAACAGGAAAATACCCGTTTCTGATTGGGCCACACCAGGATCTGGAGACGATGATCAAATCTGCTGAATTCAACCGGCAGTCACCCGAGGAAATCCTACTCGCCTCTCAGAAGATCAATCTCGAAGGATGGGTGGCGGAACGCAGGGCGGAAGTGGAAGAGTATGGATATTCTCCCTATGAGGACCTGGGGGAATGGCCTGGAGAAATTCAGGACAAAGGTTCCTTCATTTTACACAAAAACGCTGTGACCGGAAACTTTCTCCCCGAAGTCTTTATCGGACTGGCACAGGTTGAAACGTCCTGGCAGCTTCCCGCCGTTTTAAAATCAGGTGGCTGGAATGATTGCCCTGAAGCGGAGGTTCAATGTGCCTTCCATCGCAAGTGGCAAGCCGAGTTTGGAGCGGAAATCTGTAGTGTGGGGGGTGGTGTTATCGAATGCACGGTCAATCGCCCTCCTCAAGATCAGGAAACCGCCCTGCGACTGGCCTGGGAACAGTACTGGTATTGTGCAGATATTGTGGATCAGGGTTGCGAAACGATCAGTAATCTGGGTGCCACACTTCTCAAATCTCCCTACTGGTTCTTCTGGTGGGATTAAGAGAAATCCCTGCGAAAGCCCTACCAGAACAGCGGGTGAGAACTATAATCTCGGAAGTTTGTTACAACATTTATAAACCGAAGAGATTGATATTACCGGGAACAGGGCTGTCCATGTCGCAGGAAATTACATCAGAAATTATTGCTTCCTTTTCCGAACAGCTGGAAAATCATCCGATCTATGAAGCGATCGCCTCACTCGATGATCTGCAGCGGTTTATGGAGCATCATGTCTACTCGGTGTGGGACTTCATGTCACTGGTCAAATACCTGCAGGGCGTGATCGCACCGACGGGTGCCCCCTGGCTGCCGCGCGGTGATGCCAGCGTCAGACGGTTCATTAATGAAATCGTACTGGAAGAAGAATGCGACGAAACTGCCGACGGCGAATTCTCCAGTCACTTCGAACTGTATCAAACCGCCATGAAGGAAGTGGGCGCCAGTACGGAAACCCTGACGGAATTCATCCGAATCGTCGATCAGCAGGGAATCGAAGCGGCACTGCAGTATCCCGACATGCCGGAACCATCGCGTCAGTTCACAACCAAAACGTTTGAGTTTATTGCAGATGGCGCACCGCACAAAATCGCCGCCGCATTTGCTCTGGGCCGCGAACACATCATTCCCGGCATGTTCCGTTCGATTCTGAAACAGACCGGCGTCACCGAACAGCAGGCCCCCGTGTTTCACTTCTATCTCAATCGGCACGTCGAACTGGACGGCGACTTCCACGCCCCGCTTTCGCTGCGACTGTTGAATGGACTGTGTGACAATGACCCTGTAAAGATTCAGGAAGCCATCACCGCAGCACAAGCCGCCGTAGAAGCGCGACTGCGATTATGGGATGGCGTGCTGGAGAGTATTCAGGCGAAAGTGTGAGATATTTTTGAAACAGGAATCATCAGCCGACCTCATTTTGCTGCTGTTCTCCCTTTGATCAGCTAACCGACTCCTTTCTTGCGGAACTGCACCATGACTTATCCTGCATTCAAAGCGGCTCTGGCTCACGTATCTCCTGTGTTCCTCAATAAAGACGCGACGGTCGACAAGGCCTGTTCGCTGATTCGTGAAGCCGCCCGCAACGGGGCACAGATCATCGTGTTTCCCGAGACGTATATTCCCGCGTTCCCGGTGTGGTGCGCGTTGCAGGCACCGATTCATAACCATGATCTGTTCTGCGAGCTGGCGGCGAACTCGATCAAGGTCGATGGTCCCGAACTGGCTCAGATCGCAGAGACCGCCCGCGAATGTGAAATGTTTGTCTCGATGGGCTTCAATGAAGGGACCACCGTCAGCGATGGCTGCATCTGGAACGCCAACGCGCTGATCGGCGATGACGGCAATATCCTGTGTCACCACAGGAAGATTGTGCCGACCTTCTACGAAAAGCTGGTCTAGTCTCCCGGCGATGGTGCGGGCCTGGAAGTCTGTGCGACGCGTCTGGGACGACTGGGCATGCTGATCTGTGGTGAGAATACCAATCCGCTGGCCCGGTTCACACTGCTGGCCCAGGGGGAGCAGGTCCACATGTCGACGTATCCGCCGGTCTGGCCTTCACACGATCCCGCCGTCCATGAAAACTACGATCTGAAAAATGCGATTCTGATCCGCGCCGGGGCGCATTCATTCGAAGGCAAACTGTTCAACCTGGTGGCCGCCGGTTACCTGGATCAGTCAGCCTTTGACCTGCTGAAACAGCGAGATCCCGATTCAGCCCGCATCCTGGAGGGCAGCCCGCGCGGTATCTCGGTGGCGATCGGCCCGAATGGCACGCCGATCAGCGAGATCATGCAGGCAGACGAAGGCCTCCTCTACGCTGACATCGACCTCTCCCGCTGCGTCGAACCCAAACAGCTCCACGATCTGGCGGGAGGCTACAATCGGTTTGATATTTTCCAGTTGACCGTAGATCGCAGGGCACAGCGTCCCATCCGGTTTCAAACGGAGCATAGTTCGCAGAACGATGAAACGTCTGAGGGTGACACGCTGACCTTTCGCTCCTGACAGGGGAGGCGAGACAGGCTGACCTTACTTTTGTGTCAGCGTGGCATTTTTCCCGGTGAGTGTTTCCGCAGAATAAACATGGATGTCCTGCTGAGGAAACGGTATCGAAATATTCGCCTGGTCGAAGCGACGTTTCACTTCGCGGGTGACCGCGGTTTTTACATCCCACCAGTTTTCTGTTTTCGCCCACGGACGACAGACAATATTCACGGAGGAATCTGCCAGGGCGTGCGTGACCACGACAGGTGCGGGATCTTTCAGAACCAGTTCGTTCTCTTCGAGCACTTCTTTGATAATCTGTTCGGCCTGTTCGAAATCGTCGTCGTACCCGATGCTGAATTCCAGGTCGACGCGTCTGACTTTATTCGCCGTAATATTGGTGATCACATTATTCCAGATGGAATTGTTGGGGACGTGAATCGTCTGATTGTCAAATGTTCGAAACGTTGTGGAAACCAGGTTCATCTGCCTGACGGTTCCGGTAATCCCCCCGGCTGTCACCACGTTCCCCACATCAAAAGGACGGTTAATCAGAATCATCAGGCCGCTGGCAAAGTTGCTCAAGGTTCCCTGTAACGCCAGCCCGACGACCAGACCAGTGGCACCAATGGCGGCCAGAATAGGTGTCACATCAACTTCCAGCGCCGTGAGTGCAACGGCAAAACCGATGAGAAAGATAATATTCTTAATCGTGCTGCTGATCAGATTTTCAGCGAGTTGCGTCAACCTGACCTTACGCTCCAGGATCCAGCGTACCACCCCGGAACCAATTCGGGCAACCAGCCAGGTGATCAGCAGCGTTGCAATAAATTTACCGACGTTCCAGGCCATCCGCTGACCGCCTTCCTTGGAGATGATCCAGCCTTTGATCCCGGACCAGGTGGCACTGGCATCAGACGTGTCCAGTTCAATCCCCGATACAGCAGCAATATATTTTCGATAGGTCTCGACATCCCCTCCCTTGAGGGCCAGTGAGGTCAGCACAATTTCCAACCGATCGCTCAATGCGGTCCGTTCGTCCTGCAGTTTCGTCAGATTGACCAGAAACTGTTCTTTCATTACTTCTGCGGTATGGGTGGGTGTTGAGTCTACTTCTGGTGCGGTCGCTTTTCCCGTATCATCTGTTTCTGAACTGTCGGCGACCTGTTCTTCTGCGGTTGTCTTTTCGGCCTCGGTCTGATCCGGTTTGGCGGCATCCACGGCCACATCTACACCCAGGTTTTCCTGTGCTTTCTTGACCAGATCTTCTTCTGTTTCCTTCGCCATCTTGTCAGCAGTCTTCTGAACGGATTCTGCTTTCTTCAGTGATTCGAGGGCCTGCTGATCATCGTCGGTACTGATCGCTTCGTTGGTTTTCTTAACCCCCAGCCGGGCGGCGGCGATCTGACGCGCCTTGTTGCGTAATAATTTAAACCAGGCATCTGCTTCAACCTGCAGTTCCTGCCTGGTGAGAGGCCTGACCATAATTTTCAACTGGTCAAGTGGAATCGTGGGGTCGATCGTGGTAAACGGTTTCAGGTCTTTTGCGGGTTGAGACGATTGTACCTCTTTTGCCTCTTCTGTCTTTTTACCTTCTTGCGCAAACACCGGCATACATGGGACAAAACAGCACACAACCAGCATCAACAGCAGCTTTTCAATTCGCACGTTCAACTCCAGAATCACATTAGAATATTTTTATCTTGGCGCACCGACCAGGTCGGTTTTTTTTATAGTAGCATATTACAGCCAACCCTCCAATAAATTTTCAAAAGGTGCTCTCACTGCCTGAAGATCTGACATGCTGTCACTGTTTATTCAGAAAACTTTTGAAACCAGGTAGCTGAATTTCTCGAGATTACGTTATATTTCCGTAAACTTAAGGAGGCATTTCACCGAAATTCAGTTCATCTTCACCAGATATCAGGCAGCCATTTCATGACAACAAACTACGACCCTATTGCTGAGCAGTATAAACGGTCTAAACAGCAGCCCTGGCGCACATTTATTGAATGTTACACGCTGCTGGAGCTGGCCGGTGATCCGCAGGGTCTGTCCGTTCTGGATGTCGCATGCGGCGAAGGCTTTTATACACGCATGCTCCGTGAACGTGGTGCCACACATGTGATGGGCATCGATCTGTCGCAGGGTATGATCGAACTCGCACAGAGACAGGAAGCGCAGAACCAGCAGGGAATTGAATTTATCGTCGGTGACGCACGGGAGCTGCCGGTATCCGAACAGTTTGATCTGGCTGTCGCCGCCTATCTGCTGAATTATGCTCGCACGCGTGACGAACTGCAGTCCATGTGCAACGGCATCGCGAATGCACTGAAGCCGGGCGGACGTTTTGTTACCGTCAACAGCAGCCCGATGTTTCACTTTCCCGGCAGCCCGTCGTTTCGTCACTTCGGCTTTGAAACGTCTGCCAGCACAGACTGGCAGGAAGGCACGCCGATCACCTGGACCTTCCACCTGGATGACGGTCCGTTTGACATTGAAAACTACCATTTGACGGCGGACACCCACGAGACCGCCTTCCGCACAGCCGGCTTTAATGAAGTCCGCTGGCATGCCCCGCAACTCTCACCGGACGGCCTGACAGACAACACGCCGGAATACTGGTCCCCCCTGTTAACGAATTCTCCCATCACATTCATTGAGTGCGTGAAACAGCCAATATAACAACTATGGTTCTCTCTATCATTCAGAGTTGTAGTTATCCGGCATCAGTTCGCCAGCTGGCTCGTTTGATTTTTTGCCGTCGCAAGATGAAAACGACTAAGCCCGTGGCTGCCAACAGAATTCCCATCATAATCAAACTGAAATTGACCGTTGAAATTCCGGAGCGAATTTGATCCTCATCAGCATCATATTCACTGATTGTTCCCAGACCATATGTTTTTAAATCAAATCGTTTCTGCGAAATCGCTCCCACCCGGAACGCTACAACTTCTGCTGACTGGATAGCAGCATCAACAATTTTCCCCTCTTTGTCTCTGGTTGTACGAGAAAGCTTCAATCCCAGGGGTAACCACATCCCTGCACGTTGTTGATAATCGGTAATGGTTCCAGAATAGAAAACACGTTGCGAAGGATCATGACTGGCTGCAACTCCTCCATCCGGGAGTCGTACTCCGCGAAAGACCCAGTCCCGTCCTGGTTCGAGGGTGACTGTCGCCTCTAGAAAATTGGGCTTCATGCCTGCAATCAAAGCGTTCTCCGAAATCTGAAACGAGACGTCAACCAGATTCACTCCATTCTGAACAGATCGCTCAATACCGGTAATCGCATCTGGCAGTTCAAAATAATCGAGCCAACGCTGACCAAACCAGGCAAATGATGCGTAAGCTAATGCATCTACATTATCCGAGAGAGCAAACGGTATCGATTCAGCATTTGCACGGTCGTTATAATAAATTTCGAACGGACCTGTCGCGGAAGCCCTCCTGAGAAGTACGGTCACTTCGTTATTATGACAGAGATGAACGCGTGTAAAAATATCTTGTGATGGTACCTCGTCCTGGGATTGCAGCAGATCGCCACGACTTGCATACAGGGTAGCTTGATCGATGGGAGCACAAACAAAGATGGTTCGACGGTAGTTTCCACGGCGAGGAATTTTCTCAATGGTATCCAATTCAAAGTCAACGATCTGCGTTATTTGCTTGTCTATGGCTGCCCGATAAACCGTGAGAAACTCCTCAGGTGAAAGAGCCTCCTCTGCTACAGCACCGGAAATCCCGGAAAAAAACGCGACCAGTGTTACACCGAACGACCCCTTCAGGAAACGAAATAACATAAATGATGATCCGAGTGGGAGCAATTTTAAATAACGATAATACTTTATCGTTGACCATTACAGCTTACTGGATGAAATACACTTTCCGTTTCCATACCGTCTGGCCTTCTTCGACAAAGACGATAGCAGGCGCTCCCCCTTCGGGAAGCGGCAGATAGATTTTCACCTCAAGCGCAACTTCGTCTCCTGGAGCGAGAACTCGCGGAAGATCAAACAAACGCTCAATACAGGAACAACGTGCTGAAAACCCGACAACGCGTACGAGTGATGAAGAATGATTTGAAACTAATATTTGCGTCAAGATTCCACCATGAGGCGTTTCTGAATCTGCGTCATCTAAGGACGTGACCATAATCGGAGTTGAAAGCGCAACTCCCGCCTGGGCCGCAGACTCCCTGTGGTACAGCCAGCCCCCGGAGACAAGACACACACTTATGATACACAGGCAGGAATAAAATATTTTTCTATTTTTTCGGTACTTGAACATGTTGAATTCAATCCATTGAGAGAATGGCTCGTGTCTATGAGGCTAGATCGCATCACATTTAACCATAGCGTCTCTCAATCCTATATACTCGCTCCAAAGGGACCTGCAGACGCTACAGTAAAACTGGACACAGTCTTAGATAATGCATCAGGCAGAGTTTGTTCAATTATTATTGTCTTAAATCATTTCTAAGACCAGAATCTTGACTGGAAACTTCTACCCTGAAACCACTTCCCCACCCCATTATGTTCGTTCCGACAATAGTTGTCTTGACAAGTATTGTCGGAACGTCCATAATTTCAGACATGACAGCACCCGTGCCCCAACCCAATATCGAACAGGTTCAATTCGACTCGCCCGAGCAGGAAGTCTACCTGCAGTTATGGCGGACGTACGACTGCCTGAAGGCCCTCGAAGAAGCCCTGTTCGTGCAATACGACCTGTCGGCGCAGCAGTACAACGTACTGCGTCTGCTGCAGGCCGTCGCTCCGGGCACGATGCAGACGATGGAACTGGGACGGCGGCTGATTTCGCGCGCCCCTGATACCACACGGATGCTGGATCGACTGGAAAAGCGTTCTTTAATCCAGCGCAGTCGGCTCCCCGAGAATCGGCGGGTGGTAGAAATCGCCATCACAAAGCAGGGCCAGGCGCTGCTGGCAAAAATGGCGGACGTGGTTGTGAAGATGCATCAGAATCAACTGGGGCATCTGACCATGTCACAACAGAAGCAGCTCGTCAAACTCCTGAAACGCACCCGGGAACCGCATGAAGATGCCAGTTGTGACTGGCTGGAATCGGAATGATCGACCGGGCAGCGCATTCTTGTCGATCAAAGAGATAAAGTAAATCGAGATACTGAGATGACGAATCAGCCGTGGTGGAATTCTGTGAAAAAACTGTGGCCCTTTGGTCTCTGGCTACTGGCATTCTATACGGTCTGGCTGACGATCCTCATCGCCACTGACGGCTGGCAGTCACTGCAGCATCACTGGCCGATTGCACTGGCGATGGCGTTGGGTTCGTATATCGCCGGTTCCACTCCCATGGGTGGGGGAACCGTGGGTTTTCCCGTGCTCGTATTACTGTTTGACATGCCTGGTTCCCTGGGACGCAACTTCGGACTGGCCGTGCAGTCGATCGGCATGGTATCAGCTGTGATCTATATTTTCTCGGCACGACGACCGCTCGACTGGGGACTGTTACGGCCCGCGCTCGTCGGTGCATTCATTGGTACGCCCCTGGGTGCTGTCTGTGTCGCACCGTTTGTACCTGACTTATGGGTCAAGCTGACATTTGCCGTCGTCTGGTGCAGTTTCGGCATTATGCATCTGCTGAAAATGCGCGAGCTGGTTTCAGCGACGGGAGTCAGTGATCGCTGGCGGACCTATGACCGGCTGCTGGGCCTGGCAGTCGGTCTGTCCGGTGGCATCGTCGCTTCCATTACCGGCGTAGGGATCGACATGATGGTCTATGCAACACTGGTGCTGCTGTATCGTGCGGATCTGAAAATTGCGATTCCGACGTCAGTGGTCATCATGGCGTTTGCGTCGGTCGTGGGAATTACGACAAATGCGATTCTGTCGCAAATCAATCCCGGCCTGTATTACATGGACCCCGAAGTGTATGCCAACTGGCTGGCGGCCGCCCCGATTGTCGCGCTGGGCGCGCCCTTTGGAGCGCTGGTGGTGAATCTGATTCCCCGCACGCCGACACTGTTGCTGGTTTCCCTCTTGTGTATCGGGCAGTTCTTCTGGACGATTGCGCATGAAAACGTCTCCGGATTTGTTCTGCTCTGTGCCATCGCGGGTGTGCTCGCGGTCAACGGAGTCTTTCACCTGCTCTACCGCTGGGGACGCAACGAAGACGCCTTCCCGGCACTGCAGTCAAGCGCGGCAGAAACGCCGGCCATCCAGCTCGCCAGTGAAGAAAACGCAGGCTGAAATATCGCTACTCCGTATATCTGCGAAACAGAATACCTCGCAATTCATTCCGAAGCAGCGATTCCCGCTTGGCTCATGTATTCTTGTTGAGTAGTATGAACGGCAACAGTTCAAAGACACTCCCCCTGTTGACGATCAGAAGAGAACCGAATTCATGAGCAATGCGAAGAAGCTGGAATCGATGCTCGAATTCCTGTGCAATGATGTTTACGAGGCCCTTTCAGACAATCTGGACAAGATTCTGGAATACACAGGCCCAGGTAAACTGGGAGAACGTATTACCGGACTGTTGCAGTTAGCGATTCAGGACGAGGGTACACTCCTCAAACCAGCAATTAATGCTTCCGCAATCAACAGTGTTCTCACAATTATACGCGACGGCATTCTTGCCGATACGGAAGTTGCTGACTCAGAACTACAGGTCTCTGCGGAACTGCTGAAACATTCTCTGCATCGCTTCAGTTTCATGGAAGATTACAAACCGTATCTCTATGGCTGTAATGCAGAAGAATTTCGGGAACTGCTGATCCAGTGGGAAGCAGACAACAGCTGGCTCGGGGGTGCGATTCTGGACGGTGCCGTGATTGAACCCTTTCGATTGCTGGTCATGATTGCCTGTGATATCAAAAAAACTCCGGCTTTATTTCAGTCTTACAGTAAAATCCTGTTGCTGACGGCGAAAATCATCCTGAATGCCAACGGAATTCAAAAGGAAGATCAGACATATTTTGCTCAGTTGAGTAAGGGCCTGGCTGAAATTGAGACAGCGATCTGTCAAGACCTGGAAACATCTGCTGAGAATCAGAGAATAACCCAGGCACCTGGTTCCAATGCCCCGGACAAGACCACCAGTCAGATCACTCCCGAAGAATCCTTAAAACAGGGACTGCAGGAACTCAACGCGTTGATCGGTCTGGACGTCGTCAAAGCGGAAGTCACACGTATGGCCAATTTTCTGAATATCCGCCAGCAGAGACAGGAAATGGGGATGCCCGTCGCTTCGCAGACGCTGCACTTCGTCTTCACGGGAAATCCGGGGACCGGAAAAACGACGGTCGCCCGGATCATCGCCAAGATCCTGTATGGCTATCAGATTTTAAAGACCCCCAATTTTATCGAAGCCGACCGGGCGACAATGGTTGGCGGCTTTATCGGTCAGACGGCGATCAAAACCAACGAAGTCATCGCAAAAGCCACCGATGGCGTGCTGTTCATCGACGAAGCCTACACGCTGGCAAAATCGGGTGGCCAGGATTACGGACAGGAAGCCATCGACACGATCCTCAAGAAAATGGAAGACCTGCGGGAGCGCCTGGTCGTCATCGTCGCCGGCTATCCAGTCGAAATGGCGGAGTTCATCGAATCCAATCCGGGACTGGAAAGCCGCTTCAGCCGCTATATTGTGTTCGAAGATTATCACGTATCAGATCTGTGTCTGATTTTTGAACTGATGTGCAACGCCAATGCGTACCAGTTGACGCCCGCCGCCCGCGGCAACCTGGCGATCCTGCTCAACCGGGTCTTCACCGACCGCGATCAGAATTTCGGTAACGCCCGCCTGGTCCGCAACGCTTACGAACGTACCCTGGGCAATCATGCCGACCGACTGGCGATGAGCAGTGAACCGATCACCCGCGAAGCACTGTCGACCATCGAAGCGGTCGACCTCCCATTTCGCATTATCAAAGGAATGACCGGCCCCATTGATTTGAGCAATTCCCGCTGGCGGGTCAACTGTCCCCAGTGCGAGAACGCAACAACCGCCAGCCTCCCTTTTCTGGGACAGATCGTCAAATGCAATGCCTGCGGCACTCGCTTCCGCTGCCCGTGGTGGAACCTGGACCGCGACACCGTCCCCGGCTTAAGCGGCTTTGAACTCTACGAACGCCCAGGCGATCTGGAGGGATACGATATTCAGCCTGAGGATGCGACCGCGCAAACTTAAGAAAGGTCGAACCATGTTGCCTGTATTGAAACGTCTATGGTTGTGCAGTCTGGCTTTGAAGCGGGCTTTCTGAAAGCTGAATATCAGATTGTGCAGTTAATTACCGACAGGAAAACAACCGGGGCTAACGCCCTGCGGCTAATGGCGAAAAAAATTAGCCGCAGGGCGTTAGCCCCGGTTCAGAAATATTAACGACGTTCAAACATCTTTCGATCAAGATTATAAGCCGACTGGCGTCTTACCCCTTTACTGTTTTCCACACTATAAACACCCGCTCAATTTATAACCGTTCTTACTAAACTAAAACGCATTTTTTCGGTCCGGACAATTAAACTGCAGTCAAATTCTCACCATGGATCGACTATACTGAAACCAGCGAAATACCAACCTGAGACTCAATTGACAGGAGAAATCATATGACTGCCCCACGTATTACCCGTCGTGAAGCCCTGCAGACAACCGCTGCCCTGGGAGCGGGGCTCTGGCTGGGAACCTCGACGCAGCAGACGCGTGCTGCTGCGAATGACAAGCTGAATGTTGCGGTGATCGGCATTGGGGGTCGCGGGGTGGCGAATCTGAATGGCGTGGGCAAGACCGAAAATATTGTCGCGCTGTGTGATGTCGACGACAAACGGGCGGGCAAAGCGTATGAGCGTTTTCCCAAAGCGAAAAAATACGCTGACTACCGCCGTATGCTGGATGATATGGAAAACAAGATTGACGCGGTCGTCGTGAGCACTCCCGATCATACGCACTTCCATCCGTCCATGATCGCGATGACGATGGGCAAGCATCTGTACTGCGAAAAGCCGATGGCCCATTCGGTCTGGGAAGTGCGCGAGATGACCAAGCTCGCTGCTAAGAACAACCTGGCGACCCAACTGGGCATGCAGCGACACGCGCTGGCCAACATGCATCGGGCCGTCGAACTGATCAAATCGGGCACGATCGGCGATGTGAGTGAAGTTTATAGCTGGATCAGTTCTACGCGAGGCATGCCAGCACAGCCGGTCAAAACGGTTCCCGTTCCCGAAACGCTGGACTGGGATTTGTGGATCGGCCCTGCGAAGTTTCGTCCTTACGCCGTGAACTCCAAAGGGGAAGGCACGCTGGCGCCCTACAACTGGCGTTTCTGGTGGGATTATGGTACCGGGGAGACCGGCAACTGGGGCTGTCATATTCTGGACATTCCCTATTGGGCCCTCGATCTGAAATACCCGACCCGCGTGGATGCTTCAGGACCGAAGATCGACGCCGAGCGTACGCCGACCGAAATGTTGACCAGCTTCGACTTCCCGGCCAACGACAAGCGGGGCCCGGTCAAACTACACTGGTCACAGGAGAAGAACGGCCCTGCGATTCTCAAAGAAAAGGGACTCAGCCTGAAAGGCGCCAACACGCTGTTTGTCGGCTCGAAGGGCATGCTGCTGACCGGGTTCGGCTCATTAAAACTGTTCCCCGGAGACTCCTTCGAAGGGTTCAAATCGCCCAAAGCAACCATTCCCGATTCGCCCGGTTTCTACAAAGAATGGACGGACGCCTGCAAAGGAGAAGGTCCCGCGACCTGCAACTTCGACTATTCGGGCCCGCTCTCAGAAACCGTGCTGCTGGGGAATACCGCCTACCGCGCAGGGGGCGGCTTCGACTGGAATGCCGACACACTCACGGCCACCGGCATTGAGAGTGTGAAACCATTTTTGCAATCTGAATTCCGCAAGGGATGGGAAGAGTTTACGAGTTAGAATGATTTCGATCATGTATAGAATTGATTTGTAATAAACTCAAAAAACTCTAAGGAATATTTTGTGACAGAAGATAGTCTAGACTCTGGCGATCCACCAGCAAATTCAATGCAAGGTATTTGGTCAGGTTTGGATTGGAACTCTGAATTAAAAGAAATAATCTTTTGTGTTGAATTACCTTTTTGGCTGCTTATGCCATCTTGCCAACTGCCAGTCGAATATAAGGGTTTTTCAACTACAGTTATCATTGAGCATGAAGGGATTGAAATACAGAGAGGGAATCAACTCTCGCGAGGTCACAGTAATACCATCTTTATTGGTGGTAAAACTGCCACGAGAGATGCCTCTTTTTCATTACGTGATATTTGGGGCGGAACATTAGTCAGAACTACACGAGCATTACTTTATATCAATACATATGCCATATCTGATGCAATTGATGCACTTTTTAATTGTGAAGGACCTCGGAGATTAGTTGGCCATAGATACTTTGCTTCATTAGCACAAGGACACTTACCTATAGTAAACGAAGTAATCAATGCATACAGAAGGGCATCCATCGATCCTTACGCTAATGAGGTAACTGCATGGGATGTGCCACGCTGGATCGTTTGCCACCATCCAGTATTCGAATCAGTGAGTCTATTCCCACACCTAATTAATGATGAGTATCCAAAAATTGGGGAAGGAGAAAAAGAAAATGATTATTTTGCAACAGATGAAGCGGCTTTAAAAAAACATTTATCTCAATCTATAAATCCAGGTGAAATAGAAATGCTTGATGGATGGAGTCTCTTTCATCGAGGTCGATACGGAGACTCAATCCGCTCATTTGTAACAGCAATCGAAGTGCTACTAGAATCAGAAATTCGTAGAATTTTATCTGAAAGAGGAACCCCAGAAGAAGAAATTGAAAATCGATTAGAAAATACACGAAGCAATTTTGATAAAAGATTAGAAGACTATCGCAGCTTGAGTAAAAGGAGAGTCCCGGGACCAATATTACATTGCCTCCCTTATATTAATGGGGTTCGTTTAGATATAGAATTAGATTATACAAGAAAACTACGTCATCGAATTGTACATCATGGACATCGTTTAGACCATGAGTTTGTTAAGCCAATGCAACGAGCTGCAGAAACGACGAGTTGGTTATTTGACTGGTTACTAAACAACGGCGATTTTGAAAGCAGAAGAAATAAAAATCATGTATTTTTCTTCGGCCTTCACACCAGCTCAACACTACTCCCCTGTGTGGTTGAAAACGGCATCCTTATTGTTAAACCTCCCCCTTGGCATGACCCAATCAAATCAGAGCAGATACAAATCAGCTTTAATCATGTCGTTCATACCGATGAAATACTCCTTTGTACAATCAGTTCCAGCAAGAATGGCGGAAAAGATGTCGAACATTTCACAAAAATGGCATTTTTCGAACTTGGTTTAGGAGAAATTGAGGACTGCCCCTATGAGATAAGTGAAATAGAACAGCATCCTATTTCAGAGCGTTTCTTTACAGAGCACCTAAAACAACGGATTCTGTTCTTTGTTTTAGATTGTGCAGAGTTGCTCGATAAAAACCATATCAATCAAGTTATTAACTTTCTGACAGAAAAATATCAAGATGGCAATGGCTATGATCATGCAATACTTGTTTCAAATGACCAGATGGATGTGGACTGGTCACGACGAAGTGGAGAAATAGATGAAACTGAAATAAACAAGCTAGCATGTCCTCATCAACTCTCAATTATCAGAACAGCTGATCTGGCAAAAATAGTCCTTGCTGTAATAAATCATAATTGGAATTCTGAGCTAACAGTTTCAGGAATGCTTCAACCAGGACTTCAGGGCTCATCCCCTCCTCATAGCACTCAACTGGGTAGCATTTATCACTTTTGGGATAAACATCGAATTGTTGGTATCCAACTTGAAGATTCACAATCTCTCAGTAAAGGTGATCTTTTAGCACTTAAGCTGAGTGACCATTATTATCAACATGAATTAAATGATTTTAAAATCGATGAAGAAAACAAACTTACTTTTCAAATTGATTTGCAGAGAAGTCAGGTCCCCATAGGTTCAAAAGTTTTTCTTCTTGACCAAACGAAATCTATTCAAGTAGAACCAGAAAATGGAGAGATTAAAGAAGAGTCAAACCAAGAATCATGACATAATATCAGCTCCCCTAATACAAAAGGACCTAAGGTATCGCGATGCAGTTGCTGGACTGGATCTGCATTCGTGCTAAGAATCTTGGACAACCTGGTGTGTCATCGAAACGTACCCGGAACTTCATGATGTCATACTGGAACGCCTGGTTTAGCAGCGAACCAGAATCAGGGAATCGGCGTCATTAATCAACAGAGAACTCCGGCGGCTTATGGCGACCGCTGATCTGTCAAATGCTCCTTCATCACAAAAGGCATGGCGGCGATGAATATTCGGCGAGCGACATTATCGGATCTCGAAGCGATGACCGAGATTTACAATGAAGCGATATTAACGTCGACGGCGACTTTTGATATTGAACCGATGACGTGGGACGAACGCTTACCCTGGTTTGAATCGCACGACGAGCGGCATCCGATTCTTGTCGCTGAGGTGGAAAACCAGATCGCAGGCTGGGCCTGCCTTTCCCAGTGGCGACCCCGGCGGGCATATGCAGATACAGCAGAAACATCGTTTTATGTCAAAGCCTCACATCGCGGCCGGGGTATTGGGCGGCAGTTGAAGCAGGCGATCATTGAAGAGGCACGCCGCCTGGGTTATCACACGCTGATCGCCGGCGTCGCGGAAGGGAACGAGGTCAGCCTGCATCTCAATCAGAGTTTTGGATTCGAAGTCGTGGGTACATTTAAAGAGGTCGGAAAGAAATTCGGCAAAGTCCTGGACGTGACCTATCTGCAACTCATGCTGAACTGACGCGCGAATCGAAGCACCAGAATTGTCTGCGGAATTGCAGTTTCGGTCCGAAGCTGGTAAGAAAAACAGAGCGAGCTGCCTGATCTCGAACTGATTACTCCTGCTCAAGAAAGACTCTGCCCATGAAACGCGCGCACGTCCTGGCTGTCTGTCTCTGTCTGTTCGTCACTTCCTGGCTGGAAGCCGCGGAAACGTCTGCCGTCACTCAGGAAACCGTCATGGTCCCGATGCGGGATGGCGTGCTGCTGGCGACCGACGTCTATCGCGATCCCAGTCTCAAACAGGCGCCCGTGCTGTTGATGCGGACGCCTTACAACAAAGACCGCGTCAAAAAAGTCGCCGAGCGGTTTGCTGACGCGGGTTATGTTGCCGTCGTGCAGGACTGTCGCGGCAAGTTTCAGTCGGAAGGGGTGTTCTACCCCTACGATCATGAAGGCCGCGACGGCTACGATGCGATTGAATGGCTGGGGAAACAGCCGTGGTGCAACGGTCGCATCGGCATGTGGGGCGCATCCTATGTCGGTGCCACTCAATGGCTGGCAGCCAACGAACAACCGCCGGGACTGGTGACGATTGCACCCACGGCGACCTTCAGCAGTTTTTATCGCAACCTGTACCTGGGCGGCGCGATGCGTCTGTCGCTGATCACGCGCTGGGCAGCGGGTAATTCTCAGAAGCCGGAAGGGGTGGAAGTCACAGATGACTGGCGACGCACATTACTGCATCTACCGATGAGTGAAATTGATGACGAGATTGGCTGGTCGATTCCCTGGCTGGAAGGCATGCTGACGCATCCGGAACATGACGGTTACTGGAAGCCAACCGAGTTGACGGCTGAAATCGTCGATCTGAAACTGCCGATGCAGCATATCGTGGGCTACTACGATTTCTTCTCGCGTGAAACCGTGGGCAACTTCAGTCGAATGCAGGGATGGGCCCCCGATATGGCAACGCGCGAACGCCAGCAGCTGATCCTCGGCCCCTGGGATCATGGTTCGATCGGTCGTGCGAAAGTGGGGGATGTCGATTTTGGTGAAAACGCGGTCATCGACAAGGACGGCGAGAACCTGAAATGGTTCGAACGTTATCTGAAAACAGACGCCGCCAATTCGCCTGCCGTTGTTGTGCCTGTGAGATATTTTTCGATGGGCGATAACGTCTGGCAGGAAGCACAGACCTGGCCGCCTCAAGGTTTTACGCCGACGGCCTTTTATCTGCATTCGGAGGGCAGCGCGAATACCGGTGCCGGGAATGGCAGGCTCGATTATTGTCCGCCTGTGACTGCGGAACCTGCTGACAGTTTCAAAGCAGATCCTGCTGATCCCGCGCCTGCCTGCCCGGTGACGGAGAAACGTCCGTTGATCGCAGCGACCTGGGCTCCCGTGGATCAACGGCCGATTGAAAAACGCAATGATGTGCTGGTTTATACGTCGGAACCATACACCGAGCCGCTGACGTTTGCGGGCAATGCGCAGGCAAAGCTGTATGTTTCCGCCGATACGCCTGATGCGGACTGGGTGGTGAAACTGATCGACGTGCACCCGGACGGGTTCGCGCAGAATCTGGCGGTGGGAATTTTGCGCGGTCGCTTCCGCGATTCAGAATCGCAGCCCACGCCGCTGGAACCGGGCAAGGAATACGAAATTACCGTCGACCTGGGACCGATCGCCGCCCAGATCGGAGCCGGCCATCGACTGCGCGTGGATATCTGCGGTGCCTACTTCCCGCTGTTCGACCGAAACCCCAATACAGGGGAAGGCCCATTCGGCAGGGGGACGAAAATCGCGACCGAAAAAGTGTATCACGATGCGGTCCGGCCGTCGCGGATTATTCTACCGTGCCGGTATTGATAGATGCGAAGACCGATTGTGTCGTTTAATTTGAACCGGTTTTGTTAATGGAAATCAATCAGGGGTGCAGGCCCATACAAATCGGGAAATAACCGGGGCTAAGGCCCTGCGGCTAATGACGATAACAAGATCAGCCGCATTGTATTCGCTGTTATCCGCTTACTGTGGCACTCAGTTCGAAGGAATCGGCACGACTTTCAGATTGACTTTGGAATCGTCAATGATGCTTAACACATCGCGACAGTATTCGTGGCAGTTGATACAGGTATTCAACGAATGCATGTAGGAATACGTGGCGCCGTCGAGATTTTTTTCTTCGGCCATCTTCGCGAGTTTCTGTGCCTGCTTGCGGAGTTCAGTGCGATGGTGGGCATATACCGGATCTTTGTGCGCTGCCCAGGCGGTGGCATTGCAGATGCTGCTGAGTTCGTTGGCGCCGCGGTGAATCCGGTCAAAGTTTTTGGTGACCAGTCCACTGGTGATCTTCTGACTGCAGGCCAGTTTCGCGAGCATCAACGCGGCCTGCTGATCGCCGGGATTGACAGCCGGTTGGTCGGACTGACTCGAAGCAGAGACTGCACCGGCGATGAAGAGAACGCCCGCTGTTACCAGTAACCATCGTTGCGTCATGCTCATTTCTGATCCTCGGAACGCGCGACAGGTAAGCCTGTGACGCAAAATAAAATGCCCTGTTGCAGGAGGCCGTCCCTGTTTTCTTAATCCATACAATCGGCCTGATACTTCATATCGGCTCTGGATATCCAATTTCTGAAATCAAGGAACAGGAAAGGCTCAAGAATCGTCTGAGAAAACGATTGAATACCTGGGAGATTGTAGATATTACATCGAATCCGTCCTGCAGAAATCCCTCCCCACCCATGCGCTTTCTTTTGCCACAGCCAGTGTGCAGGGCTGAGTCTATCTTCTTTTCTGACGAGAATCTGGTAAAATGATGTGCGAACGAATTTTAAAGCAGGCCGAGTCTGCATTCCTCAAAGGGGTCACCCAGATTAAAGAGTCCTGACCCCTTTATTTTCAGTGAGCCCTTAATGAGTCAGGAAGACCAGCCGCGCATGAAGTTCGGCACGTTTGGTGGCGTTTTTACACCATGTACGCTGACCATCCTGGGGGTGATCATGTTTCTGCGGTTCGGCCAGGTGGTCGGACAGGCGGGCGTGCTGTATGCGATTCTGATCGTGCTGGCTTCGAAAACGATTACCACACTGACGACACTGTCGCTCTCCGCCATTGCTTCCAACACGCGCGTCAAGGGGGGCGGTGCGTACTACCTGATCAGCCGCAGCCTGGGAGTTGAGTTCGGCGGGGCGATCGGCGTTGTATTCTATCTGGCGCAGGCTATTTCGGTGGCCATGTATGTCATCGGTTTTACCGAGGCGTTTGTGGGAACCTTCTCTGCCTGGGAAAACCACTTTGTTATCATCGCGACGCTGATCAATGTCGCGACATTCGTCTGCGTGTATATCGGAGCAGGCTGGACCATCAAAGTTCAGTATTTCATTCTCGCGATTCTGGGCGCGGCACTGGCGTCTTTCTACCTGGGTGCCTTCTCCAGCTTTGAGTTTGGTATCATGCGCGAGAATCTTATGCCCCATTACGACGCGGGCGAATCGCTGTTTACAATGTTTGCACTCTTCTTCCCGGCGGTGACCGGCATCATGGCGGGTGCCAATATGTCCGGGGATTTGAAAAACCCTTCGCGATCCATTCCGAAAGGGACATTGGGAGCCGTCATCGTAACCGCGGTGATTTACCTGTCACTGGCATTCGTGCTGGGGGGCACGCGGCCTCATGCGGATCTGATCGACAACAACCTGATCATGAAAAACATTTCTGTCTGGCCGGTGCTGATCACCGCCGGCGTGTTCGCCGCGACGCTCTCGTCGGCGCTGGGCTCCATGATGGGCGCCCCACGGATTCTGCAGGCGTTCGCGAGAGACGATATTTTCAAACGGCTCTCGTTTTTTGGTGCGGGCAGCGGCTCCAGTCGTGAGCCACGCAGAGCAACCGTACTGACGTTCGTGATCGCCCAGATCTGTATTCTGCTGGGCGACCTGAATGCCATCGCTCCCATCATCACGATGTTTTTCATGATCACGTACGGCTTGTTAAATCTGGCGACATTTTACGAAGCGATCACAAAGAATCCCAGCTATCGACCGACGTTCCGCTATTGCCACTGGTCGGTCTCTTTAGCCGGCACGGTGGGCTGCCTGGCGGTGATGTTTTTGATCAACTGGATCTGGGCGAGTGCCAGTATCGTAGTGATCAGCGGCTTATACTGGTTTATCCACTATCGCGAAGTCGAGTCCCGCTGGGGCGATCTGCACAGCGGTATGGTATTCGAGCGTGCCCGTCAAAGTCTGTTGAAGCTTGAACAGGAAGCCTATCATCCCAAGAACTGGCGGCCGATCATTCTGACATTAAGCGGCACAGCCTGGAATCGACCACATTTAGCGGTTTACGGTCACTGGCTCACGGCAGGGCACGGCATTCTTTCGATTGCGCATGTGGTCACGGGAGATATCGAGGAGCATGCGGAACGCCGCGAGAAATTCGAAAACACCCTGCGCGCGTTCATCGCGAAAGAAGAACTGCTCGCGTTTCCGGCAGTGGTTGTCTCGGAATACCTTTCAGATGGAGTCGAGGCGCTGGTGCAATGTCACGGCATCGGCGGCTTGCGACCAAACACCGTTTTGCTGGGCTGGCCGAACAATCCCCAGAAGTCAGAGTCATTCGGGTCGACTGTTCGTCTTGTTTCCCGACTGGGCCGCAGTATCATCGCGCTGCGTTTTCTCGGCTATCGGGAAGATGAAGGCGAACCCACAGGCCCGATGGTTGATCCCTGGGATGTCCCCATCGGTACGATCGACGTCTGGTGGCGTGGCCGGCGGAATGGATCACTGATGCTGCTGCTGGCGCACCTGTTACATCAGAACCCCGCCTGGCGCCGCAACCGGATTCGCGTGCTGCGTGCCGTTGTGAATGACGAAGCGGTCGAAGAAGTGACACGCCACATCGAAGAACTTTCCGCCTCCGCGCGTATTGCCGCCGAACCGGTGATTGTGGTCTCTTCCGATCCTGCCCAGGCGATTCAACAAACCTCGGCAGAAGCGGCGGTTGTGATCCTCGGATTTGAACCGCCTGAAGAAAGCGCTGAAGCTGCGTTCTTTGCCCGCATGGAATCATTCGTCGGAGATCTGCCGCGCGTGCTCTTCATCGAAAGTGCCGGCGGCATGGAACTGGAATCGTAACCTGGAACTGGCTTCTCGACTGGGTCCCGTTTTACATCACAAGCGAGTAATATTGCGACTTTTTTGATGGGGACTTAAAGAAAATGTGTCAAACGTCGGAAAACTTCTTCAGCGACGGGCAGTACCAGTAGCAGAACCAGACAACCCAGCGCGATGATTCTTTCATCCCAGGCGGAATGTTTTCTGATCACCTGATTCCAGGTGACATACCCCAGGATCAGTCCCAGCAGGGCACCGATAATTTGAGCGGAGAACTGTTGTAATTCCTCGACATAGGAATTTCTTGTCATCCAAACATCCGGGCGCATGAGAGTCGCGTTCAGCCAACGAAACAACAGTGATGTTGTAATAGTGACTACCAGGACATGCAGGATTTTCAGAAACAATGATTCGCGGTGCATGAGCAGACTCCAACACGAATCATATCATATCGAAGCGGTTTATCACAAATTTTTCGTCAAATAGAAATAGAGATAGGCCTACTGTTTTGTCAGTTTGCTTTAGCTTCCGTTCGTGAGAAAGTCTGATAGAATGGAGTCAGTTCTTTTGAGAATCAGAAAACCGATTCAAATCGTAATTAAGGAATATTACATGCGTCACTTACTGCTGAGAAATATTGTGTGTCCCCTGATCGCGGCGGCGGTTGCGTTTTCGTTGTGTCAGTCTGTGATGGCTGCCGAAAAGTACGAACTGAAAGTCGTGACGGATCGGCCCGATGCGATTTATCAAGCAGGGGAAGAGGCGACGTTTCTGATCTCCGTGACGAAAGACGGAAAACCTCTGGCTGATGAAAGTGGCGAGACGATAACATATCGAGTCGATGATTATATCAGCAGTGGCCCCAATTATCCGAACGGAAAACTAACCGTGGGCAGTGAGCCGGCGGTCGTAAAAGTGACGGCGGACAAACCCGGATTTCTCCGCTGTGTGGTGACTTTGGATGCGAATAAAAAACTGACAAAAACAGCCGGGGCCGCGTTTTCACCACAAGAGATTGAACCCAGTCTGCCTGTGCCTGCCGACTTTGATGAGTTCTGGACCGAACAGAAACGCAAGCTGGCGGAAGTTCCCGCCAAAGCGAAGCTGACGCCGGTCACCCAGCCGAACAATAAGATTGAATGCTTTGACCTGCAGGTGGACTGTCTCGGCGGAGCGCCGGTTTCCGGTTACCTGGGGAAACCGAAAGATGCAAAACCCAAGAGCCTGCCTGCGATTCTGTGGGTGCACGGCGCGGGAGTTCGCAGTTCCTCGCTGGGCAATGCCATCAAAGGGGCGAACGCAGGCATGCTGTCGCTGGATATCAACGCGCACGGCCTGCCTAACGGCAAAACAGCAGAATTTTATAAAGAACAGTATGCGGGCCCCCTCAAAGGATATCCGCACTTCGGTCGCGAGAACCGCGAGACGACTTATTTTGTCGGCATGTTTTTACGTTTGATCCGCGCAATGGACTATCTGACTTCGCAACCGGAATGGGACGGAAAAACACTGATCGTGATCGGCCACAGCCAGGGCGGCGGACAGGCGCTGGCAGCCGGTGGTCTGGATGAGCGGGTGACGTTCATTGCCAGCGGGGTGCCGGCAATCTGCGATCATTCCGGACGAGCAGCGGGACGCATCAACGGCTGGCCAAAACTGGTCACCACACTGCCCGACGGGACGCCTGCGGCTGCGGAACTGAAAGCAGCGCAGTATGTAGACGGCGTCAACTTCGCCAGTCGCAGCAAAGCCGATGCGATAATGAGCGTCGGTTTCATCGACGTCACCTGTCCCCCTTCGAGCTGCTACGCCGCCTATAACCAGTTGAAAGGCAAGAAGCAGGTCATCAACAAACCCCTGATGGGCCACGCGGCTCCCGGTGACATTCACAAAGCATTTTTTGCTGCGGTGAAAGCACATGTGAAGGAGCAGGCAGGGAAGTAGGGGGACTTACCGTCTATCAGTGAAAGGTCAGCAATATGGATGTCTCTTTTACCAACTCACGCGAGGAAGTTGCTGCGGCGAAGCGGGTTGAAACGGACTGGGCCGCGTTGAGCGCAGGACAGCAGATTCGTTCGCTGGAGGTGGATGGGTATGTTGTTATACCAGACCTGTTGTCGGCAGAGCAGATTGCGGAGATCCGTGCAGAGCTGATGCGGCTGCCGACGCAGGGAACCGATTACAGTGAGCATCAGCGGGGATTCAGTGACGTACAGTGGACCAATTCACCAACGACCATCGCTACGATTGCGCTGCCGGCGATGATCTCGTTTCTGGAGCGGCTGTTCGGGGATGAGCTGATCTGTACGTCCTGCACCTACGCGGTTTCTCAGCCAGGGCATCCGGGAATTGCCATTCATACGGACGCGCAACCCTACGGTTCGAAAATATTTGGACTGGGTGCCAGTTCGCCCTGTCTGGTGCGGGTACTATATTACCTGGATGACCTGACGCCTGAGCACAGCCCGTTCAAAGTGATTCCCGGTTCGCATCTTTCACTGCACGCGGACGGCAACCCGTATCGACGTTACCTGTCGCATGAAGATGAAATACTGGTGACCTGCCGGGCGGGCTCGGCGGTGATCATCAACCAGAAAGTGTTCCACGCCAATTATCCCAATTTCAGCGATACCGACCGGCACCTGCTGGCGATTGCCTATCGTCCGGCGTGGGCGGGGCCGATTGGAGAAGTGCCCGATTATGACCCGGAGCAGGTACAGACGTTACCCGAAAACGTGCGACCGCTGTTTCGCAGCCTGAACACGCAGAAGATTGACTATGATCTGCCGAACCGGCCCGATAATATGGCGAGTTCTGCGCCGGGGATCAGTCCGAAACGGTATGAGTGAGTCCGGTTGCAGGTTGGCCAGCGATTGAGTAGGGTGAGGGTTCTACAACCAAACCTGTTCAATCTGCAAGGAGTGTTTTGATGAGCGAACGAATTATTATGCGTACGGGCGAAAGCCTGGTTGCCGGCGGGCCGCCGTTTACGGCTGCGGAACCGGAAGTGGTGATTGGTGAACTGGATGGCCCCGTGGGGACGGCGATTGCCACGCTGACCGGCGGGCAGTCAGCGGGTCACTCGAAAGTCTTCGCGATTCTGAATACTGACATCCAGGTCAGACCCGTCACGCTGATGGTGAGCAAGGTGACCGTCAAGAGCAGTGCCTACACGAATATTCTGATGGGAACCGTGCAGGCGGCAATTGCCAATGGGGTACTGGATGCGGTTCGCGCAGGTGACCTGCCCAAAGAGAAAGCGAATGACCTGGGCATTATCTGTTCGGTCTGGCTGAATCCTGGCGCGGCCACCGACGAGAACCTGGACCACAAAGCGCTGTTCGAAATTCATCGTAAAGCGACCGCGCTGGCGATACATAAAGCAATGCACAACGTACCCTCCATCGACTGGCTGCTGGAACACCAGGACGAAATCACACACAAGTACTACCAGAAAGGTCTGGACGGAACTCTGTAAGCGGCTCGATGTGACAAGCTGTCGTCCCTGAACTGAGCTGCATCAGCGTACAGGGAGCCACGACAATTCTGCAGAGTAAACCTGTCAATTGTGACAATCAAAAGCGAGGCCTGTTTCTGACGGGGCTCGTTTTTTTTACGTCTCTGCGTGACTGCCGTGGTGAGAAAAACCAGTCGACTGTGCGCTGCGCGACCAGTCTGAAAGCTGAGCAGACACATCAGAAGCAAAAAACGGTTTTGTTGACGATCAATTCACCATCGCTAACGAATCGTTTTCGCGAAGAGAAACAGGAATCGAAAAAGACAACTGCAGTCTTCATCCCCACTTTGAAAAAACAGGAAGGCCATCCGGCGATACTTTCTGTGAGGTTTTTGATGGCTGGCATATCTGTTGCACATTTTTCAGTCATCGCAACGCCGGCAGGGAATGCTGAGAGGTTGCACCATGTGCGAGCACGTTTTCGGATGCAGCGAACCTGGCACCTCGATCAGGTTGATGACTCTCAACGGGTGTTCGGCATCTGAAAGAATGTCGCAGTAGAAGCGCGAACTACTGCAGCGGGTCGGCGGTCAAAGCCGAAATCAATGCCTTTTACATATTCAAGAGAAGGAGATCGTAATGGTAATACAGATGTCGAAGTATTTCTTCATCTTAACCTTATCTTTGTTTCTGAACCCCTGGAGTGGCGCAGTGTTAAATTCAGTGAATGCTCAGGAGCCGGCTATTTCCAGTCGCGATATCGACCCGGCTTTTGAGAGGGGAACAAGCAGATACGAAGAAGACCACTGGTTCGACAAAGAGTGGTGGTACGACAACGAAAATGAAGACGAGCAGTGGTTCAGCGACGACTGGTGGTACGACGACGAGGAAGAATATACCTATCGCTATGGAGAATCTGACCTCTATGACGACGAATTCTATGGCGATGACCATTACTACGAAGACGATGACTGGCCGGAAGAATGGTGGGAAGATGGTGAATCAGAAAACCGTTATGGAGATTACCGGGAACCCAATACAGATTACTTCTTTACCAACGAATTCTATGGAGAGGGAGTTCGTCCGGAAAATGAAGAATATCTGGATTCCGACTGGTGGGAAGAGGATCGCAGTGAGGAAGGATACGACTCCAGTTACTCCGACGACTACGATCGATATTACACCGCTGATGACTGGTGGGACTAAGCTCAGGGGGAGAGTAGAGTGTTGAGGGACGATCTGTGTACCCGCTGGATCAAAGTGATTTTCTCCCGGCGGGGCACGGTTTCCCTCTCCTGTTGAAAGTTCCGAAATCTAAAATAATTTGAGTCAACAACAATTAAAGGAGTTTGATTAATGAATTTCAGTAAGTCTGTACTGTATACGTCTGCCTTTGGTCTGGCTGTGGCACTGGTTGTGCCGGCACAGGCTGATGACAAAACCAGATCTCAACAAGATCAATCAAGTCAGAAATCAGCGCAGAAACAAAGTCGACATTCAAAAGACAAACCGCATTCGCAGCGCGGGGACCGCGCGCGACAGCAGTCATCAACAGATCGTAATCAGAACCGCTACCATCTGGATATGGAAGGCTGGGTCCATGTGGGCGTTGACTATGACCGTGATGGTATGTACGACGCCGTCGAGACGATTTTTCTGTACGACCTGGAAAAAGCCCAGAACCAGAGTCGGCAGCGATCTCAAGCACGTCGGGGTTCGGCGCGCCTGCAGCGCGGCCAGCGAGCCCAGCAGGTGCAGCTCACCGGTAAAATCAAAAATCTTCAGGAAAAGAAAATGACTTCTTCAGACCAGAAACAGATGGTCGCGAAGCTGAAGACCGATGAAGGCAAAACCCTGCGAGTCTGCCTGGGAACGAAAGAGAAAGTGAATCAGCTTGACCTGGAAAAAGGCGACGAAATCAATGTCAAAGGCGTTCGAGCCAGAATCAATGATGAAGCCGCTGTCATGGCGCAGTTCGTTTCCTTCGAAGGTGAGTCGATCCAGAATCAACTTCCCCAGCAACAGCGACTGAGAAAATTCCAGGGAACCATCCAGAATACGCGAAAGACCAGCTTCCGGGGACGCAATGGTCGGTTCCTCGTTGCTGATTTAGCACTGAATGGACAAGAGAAAACCCGACGTGTCAATCTGGGACCCGCCAGTGAATTTGAAGATGTGGAGATCTCGGAAGGGACATCCATTAAACTGCTGGCGCGGGAAGGCAGAATCAATAATCAGGAAGCACTGATCGCGCAACTGATCCGCGTGAACGGACAGAGCATTGATGTCCGCGAACCGACCCGACGTACGATTCGCGGTGAAATGAAATCTCGCAAGTCACTTGAAGCGCGCGAAACGCGTCAGGAGACAGCAGATTCCAATCGCGATGAGCAAAGTATTCGTTAATCTTAACGGTACGCTTGCCGACAGCTCATCAGCGTAACGAGGCGATGGCTTCCGCTTTCAGGCAGCCATCGCTTTTTTGCTGCGCCCTGTAATACTTCATTGGGTAAAAAACAGTTCTGGCAGAGGACGAAGCCGCGATTCAGACTTTGATATCACACAGGGGGATGATGGTGCTGGTGGATTCCAGCAGCTGTTTGATCGTGACGCGTGCGAAGGCGGCTTCGGTTTCGGCATAAACGCGGTCCAGTTCTGCATGCAGCGGGCACAGGCTGGTGTGCGACTTCAGCCCCAGCGGACAGGCTTTGATTCGCTCCAGGGGAGCGATGGCGTTGACGATATCCAGAATCGTCAGTTCGCCGCTCTCTGCAATCAGTTCGTAGCCCCCTTTGGGTCCGCTTTTGGAACTCACGATTCCCGATGCCGCCAGGTCCTGCAGGACGCGGGTCAGATAGCGACGGGGGACTTTGGTCCGCTCGGCCAGGAAGTCGGCTGATGCCGGTTTTCCGGGTTGTCCTGCCAGACAGGCGACCGCGCGCAGGGCATATTCGTGAGTTTTAGAGAGCATTTCGGAGTTCCAGGTCGTTTTTTAAAAATATCCTCAATTCTACACCTTGACATGCAGAATTATATTCTATACCTTTTGGTGTAGTATAGCTGTTTTAACCTGTATTTCAAGGTTTCTCTGGGGAGAACTCATTATGTTAAGCGCTAAAACGATCCAAATTGTCAAGGAAATCACGCCGACGGTCGCCGCCAATGCGGAAACGGTCACCCGGGTTTTCTACAAACGCATGTTCCAGGAGAACCCCGAAGTGCAGGCCTATTTCAATCAGGCCCACCAGCATTCGGGCGGACAGCAGAAAGCCCTGGCGGGTGCCATCTGTGCCTACTTCACGCACATCGATAATCTGGCAGCGTTGACCCCTGCAGTGGAGTTGATCGCGCAGAAACATTGTTCGCTGGGTATTCAACCCGAGCAGTATCCGATCGTCGGCAAACATCTGCTGGCAGCCATCAAAGAGGTGATGGGGGACGGTGCGACCGACGAAGTGCTGGCTGCGGTCGGGGAAGCTTATCAGCTGCTGGCGGATGTCTGTATTGGACGCGAACAACAGATCTATGCAGCCCAACAGGCGGCGGTCGGGGGCTGGAACGGTTACCGTTCGTTTGTCGTCGATCGCAAGGAGCCGGAAAGCGATGTAGTGACTTCGTTCTATCTCAAACCAGCCGATGGTCAGCCGATTCCCGACTATCAGCCAGGACAGTACATCACGGTGAAGATTGATCACCCCACCACGCCGACTTCTCCGCGGAACTACAGTCTTTCCGATCAGCCCGGCCAGGGATATTACCGGATCAGCGTGAAGAAGGAAGGCCCGTTGACGGCGGATGCGCCTGGTGGATTGATTTCAAATTATCTGCATGAGCAGGTTGAGCTCGGCGATACTCTGCAGATCGGGCCTCCCTGTGGCGAGTTCACACTGGCAGCAGATACGCCTTCAACACGACCGGTAGTACTGCTGGCGGGTGGAATTGGCATCACGCCGTTACTGGCGATGGCGAAAACACTGGTCGCGACTCAGCCGGAACGGCCCGTTTACCTGCTGCAGGCCGCCCGCAACAGCAGTACGCATGCCTTTGCGGAAGAAGTGCAGCAGCTGCAGACGAATGGTTCAAAGTTACAGACGCGCGTGATCTACGACCAGCCCCTGGAAGGGGATGTCGAACAGCAGCGGTGTGATGCGACGGGTGTTGTAAGCGAAAGCCTGCTGCGGGAATGGACGCCGTTTGAAGACGCCGAGTACTATTTCTGCGGGCCGAAAGCCTTCATGCAGAATGTGTATCGCAGCCTGCAGACCCTGGATGTGGGCGACGATCGAATTCACTTTGAATTCTTCGGTCCGCGACAGGATATCGAGAGCGCAGCTGCGGTTGGCTGATACATTTTTATAGAGACGATCGATACGAAACGGCTTCTGGATGGATGGTCATTCAGAAGCCGATTGATATTTAGAAGTTTAATAACCGTTGAGGCACAACCGGGGCTAAAGCTCTGCGGCTAATTTTGCGTTCGCTGCGAGTAATCTTACCTCTAATCGGGGGGTGCGTTTTCGTCACATTTTTTGCAGTTGAGCTGATGTCCCCGCATCGAGTCTCGACCCGCGGCGGTGGTGACCCAGGTGCGTTCTTCGAGCGGCGGGTTGTGGCGGACATGCTGATTGTGGCCGCAGGCGAGCTCTGCGACCCAGTGTCCTTGTTCGTCAGTGTGATAACCGGTAATGGGCTGCTGCATGGAGTGTCCTGATAAAATATCGTTGCTCAGTCGCTGGTACTTTTTTTGAACTGCCCGTTGATTGACTTGAGGGTTTCTTCGGTGAGAGCCTGTCCGCCGGCGGGGCCGACGTTGTTGCTTTCGATGATCGCACTGTAGCTGCCGCCGCGAACCGCGCGTTCACTGGGCACGTAGGAACCGGGTCCACAGAGCTGGATCACAAACGTCTGCAGAGCCGGGCTGCGGGATTTCATCTGGGTGCCGAAGTCGGTGAAGAGTTCGAAATCGTTCGTGGCAAGAGCGACATCGCCCAGTCGCAGGGTGTGCAGTTCCATCTGATACGGTTTTTCTGTGCCGGCATGCTGGGCGCCATAGCGATCAAGGACACGCTGTTTCCAGTTTTTGATCCAGACCTTCGAAGGATCATTAGCATAGGCAACGACCTCTTTTTTCACGCGTGCATAATCTTCGTCGGTGACGATCTGCCGGGGGAGTTCGATGGTTCTGACTTCGTGTTTCAGAACCGGATCGGCGTGCTTTTCCTGTTGCGCGCCGGCGTAGGCTTCTTCCCAGGCGTTGACGATGCGACGTGAAATCTCTTCCAGCAGTGTCAACTCACGCAGCTTCATCATGCGGGCTTCGGCCGATTTGCGATACATGGGGCGAGGCACCTGATCACCGCCGGCACCGGTCCAGCCGAGCACACAGAGCTGGTCGCCGTACTTCTTTTTTAATGTTTCGCGGACGGGATGCCAGTAGTCGGCGTTGACAGCGGAGCGGCCTTCGACGGCCTGTGCGGGGCAGGCGACATTGACGGCGGTGGCGATCAGTTTGTCTTCATTGTTCCAGAAAAAGAGAACTTCGACGCCGTGATCTTCGTAGCCTTCGATGCCGCGAAAATCTTTGACGCTGGTGCTGCCGTACATTTTCGCCCAGCCCCCTTCGTACAGGGCCCGCCGATTCTGTGCGACAACCGCATGCCCCAGTCCCCAGCCGACGCGTCCCGGCTGACGATTGTTCCAGGCTTCGATGATGGCGTCGGCGATTTTCTGCGATGCGAATTCCACGAACTCTGCCGGTTTGGTGACTCCGGTCTCCGGCAGTGAGTAGCGTCCTTCAATCATCGTAGGGGCAGTGTGGGTGTGCGTGGCGTTCATGATGACCTTCTTGAGATCGAGGCCGGGCACTTTGTTTTTGAGTTTCTCGCGCACCGCTTCATGGATGCCGCCACGAATGCAGACCAGGTCGCAGGAGACAAAGACGGCGTGTTCGAGTGATTTGTCTCCTTCGCGCGATTCCAAAACCAGCGCTGTGGCGGTGACCGGGCTTTCCACTGTTTTGGCGATGCGAGTTCGCATCTGGCCGGTCAGCGAGACGGGCAGTTTGGGAGTGATATCTGTCGTCGCAGCGCCCACGTATAATTCCGCAGCTTGCGACGGCGTTGCCATCAGCACTGCCAGCAGGAGCAGCAGCCCCAGTGATGTCAGCTTTAACAATCGTTTCAGATCTGAAAACAGGTGTGCGGGCATGGTGTACTCCTCCGGGTTGTAAAGTTTGGTTTCAGGCACTCTCAAGGGGTTCGAAGTCGGCTTCCTGGAAATCGTCGACGCTGGTGAGCCAGTGTTTCTGAATGAAGGCCTGATGAGCGGGATGGTTGCTGTAGAAATCGTATTGTTCCTGCGTGTCGAACCGCATGCTGATGCCGAACGTGTGCGGATTTTTGGGGCTGGTCTGGCGACGGATGACGAAGTCTTTGACATCCTGAATTTCCGCCAGGGCCGCGGCCGCGGTGAGGAACGTGGTTTCTTCGTCAGAACCGTGCGAATGTTTGAGGCGAAAGGTGACGGTGTGTTCAATCACGGGTGACTTTCCTGTTGTACAATATCGATTTCATTTAGCCGTTGATGCTGTCTTACATGGTAAATTAAGAACGTTAATTATGCTATCATATCGGGACCTGTTTTTTCTACCACGAAAAATACGAAATGACGCGAACGAGTTCTGGTGATGTTATCCTCAATAACGGGCTGTTTTTCTGATGCGTGGCTGTGATATTATTCTCGTATGACTTTGAAGATAAGCACAACCTGGAAACGCTGCCTGTTACTTGTAAGCAGTTTGATCCTGCTGGCATGCGGCGGACTCGTGACAAGAAACGTAGTCCGCGCCAGCCAGCAACAGCGGATGGTTCGCTGGCTGAACGAACATCAGGGTTATGTGAACTACAGCCATGAGATCGGTGCACAGAACACATCAAGTCTCATTCCCCGAAAATGGTTACGGAGGCAGCTGGGAATTGATTACTGTGAAAACATCGTCACAGTGACTCTGTGCCCGACTACGTCCATGAGCGATCTCAGTCCTCTGGCTGAACTGCCTCATCTGATACAGGTGGAACTGGCTTATACCTCTGTCAGCGATCTGAAACCGTTAGCAAGTTTGATACATCTGCGTACTGTGGCATTGAGAGAGCCCCGGATCACTGATTTATCACCACTGCTCTCTGTGCCAAATCTCGAATCCTTAATCCTTGAATCCACGCCAGTGAACGATGTGAAACCCCTGATGAATATGAAGTCTCTAAAATATCTGCAACTCAACAAAACAGAAATCAGCGAAGCGGATTATCAGGCGTTGCAAAAAGCATTACCTCAATGCATCATTTACTGGAGTCCGCTCGCAGGCAGCCCTACAGATCCGGACGACGAATACTACTTCCGCTAACAGTCTGATCACTCAAGTCACGATCCAATATTTCCACTTAAAGAAACTGATTTCATGAAGAAGAGATTCACCAGAGGACTCTCCCTGTCGGTCTATTTCGCTCTGTTCTGTCTCTGCAGTCTCACGGTCCAGGGAGCAGAGCCGGACCGGAATGCCTTGCTGAAACAGCAGATCGAGCAGGCATGGGAAGTGACCTGGACGCGGTTTTATCGACCAGAGACGCATCTGTTTTATGATTATCTCAGCAGCTATGAGCCGGGGAAAGAACTCGGTCATCTGCCGACGGCGGCAGAAGTCGAGCGGCAGTTTCCCAATCCGTGTGGATACAGCACCGGGATGGAAGACGGCATGATTCTGGGTGGAGCCATGCTGAGTACCATTGTCGACATGTACGACGTCACCGGGAAGGAATCACTGAAAACCGATATCGACAACGTGTTTCAAGGCATCAAGCTGTGCGCGACTGTGCATGGCGTACCCGGTTTCATTGCCCGCGCGGTCTGTGTCGAAGATGGGAAAAGCGTCTATATCAACTCGTCCCGTGATCAATACACACATTGTGTGCACGGCTTGTGGAGGTATTATCACAGCCCGCTCTGCAATGCGGAAACGAAACAGGAGATCCGCGCAATCCTGTCTGCGGTCGCCGACCGGATGATTGCCAATGTGACGGCAAAGACGAACTATGATTTCCTGCGGGTGGATGGCAAACGCTGTCCGCTGGGGATCTGCCGCATGTGGAATGTGCGACCCCACGAAGCAGCGCGGCTGCCGATGATTTATGCGGCGGCCTGGGATGTGACGGGGAAGGAAAAGTATCGGAAACAGTACCGCCACTACCTGACGCCGGCGATCCGACAGACCCAGTCGATGAAACCGGACGAACATCATGCAGCTTACGTGTATGTGCAGATGCAATGTTCGTTCGAGTTACTGCATCAGTTGGAACAGGATCCTGAACTCAAAGCCGACCTGCACGGGTTGATGAAACAGACGGCGGAAAAGGCACTCTCAAAAATCGGTCATGCCCGCAAAGCCCTGTATGACCTGGACCTGACGGTGCTGGGGCCCGACTGGCGAGAAGCAGAAAAATGGATCACACAAGGCGAGTATCGCAATCCGCAGTGGGGTGCCTACCGACGCGTGTGGCATGCGATTCGCGAAGCGGGAGAACTCTCACTCGTCCCGCTGATGGTAACCGACCTGTCGATTACCGAGGTACAAAAACAGGACCTGGAAAAAATCATCCTGCGAATGGACTACGAACAGACCTCCAGTTGCGGCGTGGTCTATCATCTAGCCGCGTACTGGAAAGCCCGTAAACGCGGGTTATTTTGAGTGGAAAGTGAAACTTTTTTTCTACCACGAAAAACACGAAATGACACGAAACCTGATAAGGGGTAAGCCTGAATGCAATTCGGGCCGAGCGGAGCGAGCAGGAGGTCGCAGCTGCTGGATTCGTTTCAGATCTGAGCATTCTATACTTTCTCGACACGGTCGGACGAGCCGGACCGTGGCAGCCGTGAGGTGAATCCAGTTAGCCACAGTTCTTTCCGAAATGTCCGTTAACCGCGGCTAACGCCGTACGGCTAATGGTGAAATAACGGATGGCCCCTGATGCAATCCGGGATTGTCGCAGACAACAGGAAACTGTCAGGAGAGACATTCAAACCAGATCAACAACTTCGAGCTAATCAACCAAAGTGTGCAGTCCCGTATGACACCTGTCTGGTGAGGATTGCATGAGATTCACATCCTGGAGTATTGTATTTATTATCGCAAATAATACGAAACGAGCTTGAGTGGAGAGGGGACATTATCAGATGACACAACTGGAAAAGATGAACCGGTTCTGGTTGTGGTTTGAGAGCCAGGCGGAACGGCTTTTCGAACAGCCTTCACTGGAAATCATAGACGAACTGGCAGAACAACTGGCGAATGTTGACTGGGGTATCAGTTGTGAAGTGTCTCAGGTAACAACCTGTTCTGATCGCGAACTGATAATTACTGCTCACGGGGATATCTTGCGTTTTGAACTGATCGGGACGCTGGTGCAACGGGCGCCGCAGATTTCGGGCTGGCGGGTTCTGGCTTTGAAACCGCCCCGTGGATTTTCGTTTTCCATTAATGGCAAAGAGCGTCTCTCGATCAGTGACTGGCGGTTTGTGCCCCTCAAGTCTTCGCCCGAATTCGATGAAATTGGCTTGCGCATTGAGATGCCGGAACGGGATGCCCAAAAACTCAATGAGGATGCGTTGTCTCTGGTGCTTGAAGAAGGGGTGGGTGAGGTGTTATTGTCACTGTGTTCTCATATCGAATTCGGGTTCAGCGAGACAGCCGGCGCGCTGTCGATTCATTCGCTGGTCGAAACGATCTCTGACTGGGCCCTCGCGCGGGGACCGAAATCCATGCGAGCCTGGTTACCACCCCTGGAGCAGCACTGATGTTTGCATGGCTTGTCGAAGAGATGGCATCGATCAACACCAACAAGTTTCACCTTGTCGATGGTCCGCTGCCGCCTGAAAAACGAAAACTGGTGGAAACGACGGAAATCCCCGTTCCCCCTTCGTACAAAAACTTCGTAATTCAGTTCGGCAACGCACAGCTGTATCGGAAAGGGAGTAATTACGTCGTGCAGATCTACGCCGTTCCGCAGGACGCAGAATCGGAAGAGGGAGAACCGCTGTTGAATATTGGTAGAGCGGGGATGGGCTGGGTTTACTTTAAGGAATCATTGCTGGTGGAGGGGAAAGAGTCTCCGATCTTTGAGTGGCGGTACCGACAGGGGCTGCGGCAGACGGCGGACGGCTTTGATGAATGGTTGAGAAAAAAGTGTACTGCCACTCGAAAGCAGTTCAAGAAAAAAGAATGGCGGCTGATCGAAGAGGGTCCCGCACCTTTCACAGAACAGGAACAGGCCATCGTGGATGCCCGCAGCCAATTTCGCTGGCGCGTAGTGGGCATTGCCGCCAGCGGCGATCTGCAATTTGAAGTCCATAACGGTTCGGAACTGGTGCTCCCCTATCTTTCGATTGGGATTCGAGGCAAAATCAACGGAGGCGTTTATCTGCCCATTGGTGAGATCCAGCCGGGAGAGACTCGGGTGATTGAATGCGATTGCTATAAAGACCATGTCTCCGCCGAGGATGTAGAAGCATACGAAAAGCCGGAACCAGGTCCTGAAGATCGTCAACAGTACTGGGAGTTCAAAGCGTTACAGGGGAAAAGCAGCACCACTTGAAGGCATGAACAATAAAGTTGAGTGAAACTGATCTCTGTTTTTTCTACCACGAAAAGCACGAAATGGCACGAAAGAAGACGAGGGGTAGGCCTGAATACAATTCGGGCCGAGCGCAGCGAGCAGGAGGTCGCAGTTGTCGTATTCGTTTCAGATCCGAGCATCCCATACTTTCCCGGCACGGCCGGACGAGCCGGATCGTGGCACACGGGAGCGTCTTTGTATGTGATAATATTTCCTGTTGTATCAGCCGTCCGTGTGCCACCGCTCGGCTTGACCGACGGTGCTGATACACCATTCGAGAAGCACTTCACGCGTCTTCCAGAACCCGTTGGAGCGTGGTCAGGCCGAGGGGGACGTGGCGGGGTTTGTTGCTGTCGAGCAGGGTCAGGCCGATGTGCAGAGCCCAGCCCTGGGCGCGTCTGATCTGCGCCGGTTCGGCGTTGTAGAGGGTAAAGAATTCCTGCCGTTTAACTGCTGTATCGAGGAGTAGCCAGACACAGGCCAGATCGGTGGCGGCGTCGCCTCCGTTCAGGTCTCCCCAGTCGATGATGCCGATCAGAGTGCCGTCCCGGATAATGATATTGCGGGGATGCAGGTCGCCATGCAGCCAGATGCGGTCGGTACTGGCAGGTGTAGAGCAGAGTTCTTCCCAGAGTGCTGCCAGCCGGGGGGCATCCACTTCGGGATGATTCCGCTGCCGCGCGAGTCGTTCGGTGACTCCCGGAGTGCGGGTGTGCAGCGGTATGCCACGAAAGGGATTTTCGGGGGCATCGGACGACGCGGGCTGATGCAGAGCCTGTAATGTTGCGGCCAGAAGACGAACATCGGCGGCACTGAAATCATGCGCGTCGGTGGTGGTACCGGGAATCCAGCGGACGATGCTCCACGGCCACGGGAAGTTGGAGTCCGGTTGGCCGAGATGAATCGGCAGGGGGACTTCGAGCGGAAGCCGGGCCGCTAGTTCCGGGAGCCATTGCTGTTCATGCAGCAGTAGTGGGACGGCCAGTTCGCGGCGGGGGAGACGGACCGCGTATTCGGTTCCCAGCAGAAAAGTGACGTTGTCCCAGCCTTCATCAACGAGCGTCAATGGCAGAGCGGCCAGTTCTGGAAATTGAGATGACAGCAGACGCTGGGCTGTTGAGAGGTCGATCTGAATTTCTGCGCGGGGCTGGTTCACGGGGAGGTACTTCTATGGTCTGAGTGAAACCTGATTAAAACTCTAAAATGATTCTCAGTCTCGCAAGGGCTGATGTTTTGAGGTTCGCGTTTTATAAATCGAAATCAAAACCAGCGTTACTACTCCCAGACTCAGCAGGACCAGCCAAAACAAGAAAGGGCTGTTTTGCAGTCGGGGGAACAGTGCTTCGCTTTTTTCATCCAGCGATTCCGGGCGTTTCAGAGTTTCGAGTTTCCCGTCCTTTTCGATGGCAACGGGATCGTTGAAGAGGAACAGAGAATCCAGTTGAAGGACGGAGTCATCTTTCCAGACCTGATAATCGCTGAAATCGATGACGTAATGCTCGGGGTCGCGGTCGGTCAGTTGCGTCCGGGTATCGAAAATATACTGGCGTACGACCGGGCCGATCTGGGGATGCTGCTCAGGTATCACCTGGATTTTCACGGATGTCTCAAGACCTGGAATCTCGTCGTTCCATTCTTCCACGAGCATTGTTTTCAGGTTGAGGCGCACTTTCACGCCCTGTTCGCCGGTCGCCGGGCTGCAGATTCTGGTCTGCAGAACCGGTTTACCGTCCTGCGAAATCACTTCCGTATCCGGCAAGACGCAGAAATTCGGGATGGAGTAGTGACCGATTTCATAGAGACTGTTGACGGGTGAAATGAATTTCTGATCGAGAGTCGTCATGATAGACAGATCATGGGCAGGATGTTCTGTCACCAGAATTGACCGGCTAGGGGAGCGGACGTACTGAATGATCTTATCCTTACGCACCAGATAACCCGAGGTCACGCCGGGATTGCCGGGAGCAAAGATCGGAGTGCCTGCCAGGGGAGTCTGCAGATAATCGATGCGCCAGGAGTCATTGATTTTATACAGTCGTGCGACGGTCTGTTTTGACTGCTCAGCCTGACCTTTTGTCATTGTAACCAGGCAGCAGAAACCGGTGTGCTTCCGCTGTGTCGCTTCAAAGCCGCGCATGATTTCAGAGAGATCAGGAACCGCCAGGGCAACGGCGAGCAGGAAACAGGACATCAAAACACTCCACAAAACAGTGTGAGTTTCAACGGTAGATGAAACCAACGGCAATCAGAGTCGATTGATTTCATCATAACGACTGAACATGGAGATACTACCCGATTCTGCTTCGGGGGGAGATTGATTCTCTGATTTATTATGGATGTGGACTGCTGTCTGAGTTGGATGTTTCGTGACATTTCGTGGTAGGAAATTTCAATTCGAGCGTTTCATTGGTTCCCGTTGTGGGGTGATACCGGTGCGATACTCGCCAGGCGGGCGGACACTTGGGTCACGCCCCTACGGAGGAGGTCGGTTTTGTTGATCTAGTTTGTTTGTCTGTTCTGACGGTTTCCTGTTGTCTGCGACAACCCCGGATTACATCCGGGGGCACCCTTTTTACTTTCGTGTCATTTCGTGTTTTTCGTGGTAGGAAATTTCAGTTCGAACGTTTCATCGGTTCCCGTTGTGGTGTGATACAGGTGCGATACTCGCCAGGCGGGCGGATACTTGGGTCACGCCCCTACGGAGGAGGTCGGTTTTGTTGATCTAGTT
>TARA_R110001592_G_scaffold125262_4_pt1 | contig 169918 bp, 114 predicted proteins | sample TARA_R110001592 | Tara Oceans TARA_R110001592 (sample SAMEA4398387) | marine metagenome | biome: Polar Biome; feature: [SRF] surface water layer (ENVO:00010504); material: water (ENVO:00002006), including particulate matter (ENVO:01000060) such as... | depth 5 m
TCGTAAGGGGCACCGAGCAGAATAGTGCCATCGGAAATTCCGATCGAGTGTGCAAATATGATATCCTTGTCTTCGTCTGTAGTGAGAATCTCTCCCTTTTTTTGAACGTCTGAACCCTGAAACTGAAAGATCTGGATTTTTGAATTATTGTCGGCATCACCTCGCAAATCATTCCCGCTGACCAGCAGCAGACCGTCCTGAAGTAATACCTGTTTGCCAAAACGGGTGTAGTTGGCAACATAGGAATCAGAGAGATATGAGGGACCAGTCCATTCACCATTTTCCAGTCTGTAAATCAGAACTCTACCCCGACTGGTATAGCCCCCTGAGCCAGTAGCATAATCGGGAGCGCCGACCACAATTGTATTGCCTTCAATATCAACACTGGAACCATAACCTAAACCGGAATGCTCCAGTTTTTGTGTAATACTCCAGACGTTGTTGACTTTCTCTACGATGGCTACCGTGCTGATGTGATTGAATCCACTCTCCGTATTAGAGCCGATGACAATCGTAGAATTATCCATGGCCAGACTGGAAACATAATTTACTGTACCCAGACTCGTATTGTCGGATAATCTTGCCTCTTCCGACCAGACGCCGTTATCGCGCGAAAAGATATAGACTCTCCCGATCTGCTCTGCACTACTCGCGACCAGAAGGTCACCTTCGATGGCGACGATTGAGCCGAAATTACCATTACCAAATTGAGAAGCGGTGATTTTCTGTTGAAGGTTCCAGTCGGAACCATTTCTGGTATAGATAAAAACTGCGCCTGTCAGATCTGTACTGCCTTCTGCATGCGCTTCGTTTGCGCCGATGACGATCGTATCACCACTGATGGCAATAGAAGAACCAAAGTTTGAGTCAGACGCTCCCTCGGGGGCCTGAATCAAGGCCTGAAAATCCCAGGTATCGTCGAATAAATAATTGGGAGTTCCCTGTCGGTTACGCACATAGACGGTAACCCCCTCAGACGAAGAGGAGATCAAAGTATCGGTATCAACAGCGAGCTGATCACCGAAATGAGAATCGACTTGTGGGTTTTCGGATGCATATAGTTTCGAATTAAATTCGTATTCCGATGCGGAATTATTGTTTTCTAAAACGACCGTTGCGTAGCTGTCGATGGCAGTAATCTGCAGTCCGCTGTTTTTTAAATTAAACAGATTTACGGCAAACGATTTATCGGGTTCCTGCCAGTCGGGGGAATTGTTGTAGGTGACAATGCTGATTGTTTTCGATAGTTCGCCTGGTCCGAAAGTAATAGTATTGGATGTCGGCTCATAATCAATGCCGGGAAGTGCGGTGCCTGCCACGGTTTCAAAATCAATTGAAACCAGTCCGGCCTCCTCTACCGGATTGGTGAGAGTCACTGTCAGCAGTGCTCTTCCGGCGGCTTGATCCACGGTGACGTCGTTAATGAGAAATTGAGATGAATCGTCGTTGTTGATGGTGCCTGTTCCAGCTTCCTCAAGGAGTGTTGACTGACTGGCTGTATTTGAGAGCAGGACCAGGAAAGTTTCAGCAAGCTCGGTATAAGTATCTCCGTAAATCTGGACTTCGACGGTGGCTGTCTGGATCAGCGCTGTGGCATCTGCTGCAAAGTTGATCGATCCCTGAGTCGCAATGTAATCCCGTCCGGCGATGGCAGTGTCGTCTTGAGTGGTGAAATCAATTTGCTCACTAAAATCCAGTCCCCCCGGATTTTTCCCGGATCGGGTAATTGTAAAGACAGCATTGTTTGTGCCGCTGTCTGTTTCCTGAATTGTGACATTGTCGATGGAAATCGTCGGTTTCTCGTCATCGACGATGGTAACCTCAGCCTGTGCATCTGCGAAAATCACATTGATTCCGCTTGATTGAATATTGAACAGGCTGACCAGGAAGGTTTCATCAAATTCAAGAGGACCGTCGTCCACGAGCGGTATGTTTATCGTTTGTGTGAGCTGACCCAGATTAAAGGTCAGCGTGCCTGCAGTACTGAGATAATCAGTGGTCTGTTTGGCAGTCTGATCAGAAGTCGCAAAGTCAACAGTAAAAGTGTTCGCCACAGCCTGATCGAGGGTGACAGTCAAAGTTGCGTTTCCGGCATTTTCATTAACGGTGATGTCATCGATCGAAATTTCTGGCGTTTCATCTTCAATAGTGACGGTGGCCTGGTCATCGGCGAAAATGACGTTATATCCATTCGACTGAATCTGGGTCAGGTTGACCAGGAACGTCTCATCTCCTTCAATAGCCAGCGAGTCAAAGATGGAAATGGTAAACGTTTTCGACTGTTCCTGTGGATCAAATGTAATCGTACCGGTCTGGCTCAGGTAATCGTCCGGACTGGTGGCGCTCTGGTCGCCGGTGGCATAGTTGACAGAGATGCTGGAATCAACGGGCGTGTCGAGTGAAACTGTCAGTGTAACGGTGCCTGCAGCTTCATCTGCAGTTACATCGTCGATTGAAATCCGAGCCTGGTCGTTGTCGGTGATGGTAACCTGAGCCTGATCGTCGGCAAAAGTGACTGGTAATGTGTCGGCTTGCAGGTTCAGCAGGTTCACCAGAAAAGTCTCGTCCGATTCAACCAGATCGCTATCATTGATCGGAATTGAGAAGGATTTAGTCTGTTCTCCGACATTAAAGATCAGACTGCCCGAGGTGGGCTGATAGTCTTCTGATGCCGTTGCTGTCTGACTGGCTGTCTGGTAATCCAGTTCGATCGTTGAGAGAACGGGGCGATCGAGCGAAACAGTCAGCGTGGCACTGCCTGCCGATTCATCTACAGAAACATCATCGATCGAAATCAGGGCCCGATCATCGGGCTGGATCGTGACGGTCGAATTGCTGGAGGAAGTGAACCGGACGTCGCCCACCCAGTACAACAGCTCGATATTGAACAGTTCTGCAGGTTCAATATCGGTATCGCCGTGAATGTCTATTGTAATTTCACGAGTTTGTAAAATGGCAGAGGGATCACCGGTAAAGTCAAGCATGCCACTCTGTGCGCTATAGTCACCATCAAGAACTGTCGCAGTTCCATCGCTGGTTGTGAATGCAACCGAAGCCGGGAGACTCAAATCACCGGGTTTTGTGCCCTGGCGCGCCACCAGAACGGTAACCTGTTGCGTGCCCTGATCGCCTTCCGTCACCTCCGCTTTGATGACCGAGACTTCAGGAGGTCGGCTGGGCCCGAAATAATGAATCGATCCGCTGTTCTCGACAGATTCATCATCAGTGGGGGAGGCGAAGAAAACTTCTCCCTCGGAAGAGATTGCAACTTGATTTGCATACCTGGCATTGGCAGGAGATGTCACGACTGCCTGTTTGACCCATTCGTTGTTGATCTTTTTATAAATTGTCTGGGGACTGAAACGCGTCGTAGGTGTTATCACTGCCTGAGGGCTGGGATAAGCACTGGAAAAAATCAGGGATGTTGAGCCGACAACGATTGTGTCACCCTTGATCGTGACATGATCTCCCAGGGGAATATTTTCTTCGCGGCCAGTGGCAACAAGTATATCTGTCAGGTTGAATCTATCATCTTCGGAAGTTCGATCGTATATAACAGCGGCATTGCCTGAGACCGTGGTGTGTTGACTTTGAGAATAGCTGTCATGCTTCTCGACTCCGATGACGAGTCGATTACCGTCCAGATCAACGCTTTTCCCAAAATGCCCTCCTGCAGTGGGGTTGCTGTCTACCAGCGTCTGGCTCAGAATCCAGTTTGAATTATACTTCCTGTAAATAAAGACGGCCCCTGCTTCATCGACAGTTCCCGAATAAGTAGGGGCTCCCACGACAAGCGTGTCATCTTCGTAAGCGAGAATGGAGCCAAAACCAGTAATATTCCGAGACTCAGGAGGTACGATTGTTGCTATTATATCCCATTCCCCATAAGTCCTGGCCTGGTATTCGTAAATATAGACGGCCCCTTCACCTTCGACTGAGCCATCTTTTCCCGGTACTCCGAAAACAACTCTTTCGCCGGAACGTGCATTATAAACGCCGATGTTTGTTCCCGAATAAAATTGATCACCGTACTCAGGATTAGAAAATGTATTCCAATGAGACCAGATGCCATTTAGTTGCCTGAAAACATAAATGGTTTGAGTATACGTACCGGAGCTCGTTCTACCTACCAAAGAGACGAGTGCAAGATTATCATGGATGTCCACACTCAAGTGACGGTTGCTAACGTTTGGTATACCAGTTCCTCCGACAGATAGTGCAGTCTGGTATTCCCAGGTGTCATCCGAGAAATTTTCAGGTGTGCCCTGGTCATTTCGTTCATAAATGAAGGCGAGAACATTACTGCCGTCCACATTTCGAATGCCTGATGGTGTGGTGATCAGTGTGTTTCCATCGATCGCGACCTGGTCTCCGAATCTAAAATCCTGCTCGGGCCCTGCGGGCGACAGGATTTTTGTTTTAAATTCAATCTGCGGCAAGAGGTCAGTATTGGTTATTTCGACCTGCCCCACCGAATCAGCAATGCTGACATTCAATCCCCCGGACTGTAATTGAGAAAGTGCCACTTCGAAGGCTTCCGTGAATTCGTAGACTTCATCGTCGACAATCTCAATGGTGATGGTTTGGGTTAATTCTCCCTGATTGAAATAGAGTTGACCTGACTGTTTCAGATAGTCTTCCGGATCAATGGCAGATTGATTTCGCGTGGTAAAGTCGAGGGCAATGCCGCCATCGACTGGCTGATCCAGGGAGACTGTCAGAGTTGCTGTGCCTGCATCCTCGTCGACCAGGACATCATCTATGGAAATGGTGGCCTGGTCATCATCGGTCACAATGACCTCGGCCTGAGAATCACTGAGGTAAACTTTCGTCCCGCCTGACTGGAGATTCGTCAGATCGACCAGGAATGTTTCGCTGTGTTCGACGAGATCTGAGTCAACCAGGGAGACGGTAATGGTTTTCGTCTGCTCCCCCGGATTGAAAGTCAGCGTGCCCGAAGCCTGCAGGTAATCTGCGGAAGCGGTGGCTGTCTGATCTCTGGTGGAGTAATCGACCGACACCGGCGTAGTCAGAGTCTGATTGAGAGAGACAGTAAGAGTGGCTGTGCCAGCAGCTTCCGAAACGGAAATATCATCAACAGTGATCTGGGGAGGATTATCAATAATGGATATCGGACTGATGGTTTGCGGTCGATAGTCGATTCCCGTCCGGGGAGAGAGGCCGATCACGAAGGTCGCATCCAGATTCAGAGAGGTATCACTGTCAACCTGTAAAATCACGGTTTCCGTTTGAGTTGTGGCGCTGGGATCCCCGGTGAACGAAATCGTCCCTGTAATAGACGGGTACTGTCCGCTGGAATCACCCATGTTAAACGTGCCGAAATCCATGATGGTTGGCGAGGACAACAGGCCTGCCTGTCCTGTGGAGCGGGTCACTTCCAGAACCAGCAGTTTCGAACCGTCCGGCTGTGTGAGCAGATCTGCTGAGTCGATAGACAGTTCCGGAAGTAATGTGGGACGATAGAGCTGAATGGTTCCTTCCCCGCTGTTTTCGTCTCTGGCGCCAATAAAAACAGTGCCATGTGCGATTCCCAGCGAACTGCCGAATTGAATTTGTCCCGAGGCCGCAGGGGCATTAATGGCGCCCTGCGAGACCCAGGCCCCCTCAACCAGATGAAACACGTGAATAATGTGATTCGCGTCTGGATTTCCCGGTTCCGAGCAGGATGTGATCAGGATCTGGTCATCCTGAATTTCGACATCTGCCCCAAAGGCTGTGTCTGTGACGGATTGATCTGCGTGCAGGGTCTGAGTTTGAATCCAGATGCCGTTATCGAGCGTGAAGACGTAAGCTGCTTCGCTGGTCAGGGAATCCTGCCTGTCATCAGCCGTGCCCACCACGAGTGTATTTCCCTGGAGTGCAACCGAATTGCCGAAATGTTCTTGAGAATGAGGGTGGGGAGACTGCAGTTTCTGAGTCACTGTCCATTCCCCGTTCACCAGAGTGGCGATGTAGACGGCACCACTCTGAAAACCGAACTCGGTATCGTTTTTCGAACCGATGACAATCGTCTCATTCTCAAATACCAGGGAGCTGCCGAAATTGCTTTCGGGAGCCGGGGTTGTCGCTGTGAGTTTTGCAGATTGGATCCAGGTTCCACCATGAATGTCAAATACCTTGGAATACACATAGACGGCGCCTCTTTCAGAATCTTCACCGGTCGCGCCTACTACAACTGTCTCACCTTCAATGGCGACTGTCGTTCCAAATGCTCCGTCGGTATCTGTATCAGACCCCGTGATCTCCTGTTTCAGAGACCAGTTGCTTCCGGTGCGTTCGTAGATATAAACAGATCCGGTGATGATATTTTCCGGACCGGTTTTTGCGCCGGGTGCACCAATCACGGCAAGATCGCCATTCACAGCGACCGAGGTACCGAAGAAATGATTTACGTTGGCAGCAGGCGGAATTAATTCGGCCTGAAATTCCCAGGTATCATCGTCAAAATCATCGGGCGTTCCCTGATCATTGCGGATAAAGATCTGAACCGCACCTCTGTTGTAATTCCGACTGGTTTCGCCTGTTATAAACGTATTGCCATCGGTTGCAAAATTACTTCCAAAGGAAGTGAATGCAGGGTCGCTCGACTGGGGTCTGAGTTTCGTCTCTAAATCGAAGGGCTGATAGGGATAGTTATGCTGAATTGAGACCTGTGCCTGGCTGTCGGCAATTCTGATATCGAGTCCATTTAACCCAAACTGGGAGAGAACGACATCAAAATTTCTTTCGAATTGATGTGGATCATAGTCAAGCAGGTCGACCGTAATCGTAGTGCTGGTTGAACCGGCGTTGATCGAACCGGTGCCGGTGAGTGGGAGATAATCAGTGCCTGCGACGGCAGTTCCATCCCGGGTTTCATAGTTGAAGCTAAGCGGCTCATCACCGGAAAAAGTACCGGAGAGAGAGACTGTCAGGGTCGCTGTGCCACTGGATTCATCAACGGTGACATCATCAATGGTCAACTCGAGCTGATCATCGTCCTCAATGATGGCTGTCCCGATTGCGTCCGTGATGAGCGAATTACCTGTATTTTCATAGATCAGTACACGAAACGTTTGATCGAGATTAGCGATCACATCCGTTTCGACCTGTACTTCGATCGTTGCCGTCTGGGACAGTGCAGAGGCGTCGGCCACGAAATCGACCGTTCCGTACGTATGAACGTAGTCAAAGTAGCTTTTGGCTGTGCCCTCGACTGTAAAGAATCTGACCGTTTCCGCAAAATCCAGATCGCCCGCAATTTTGCCGGTGCGGGTGACAGTAAATACAGCACTGGTGAGACCGTCGTCTCCTTCCTGAACGACGATATCATTGATCGTGATCGTGGGGGGCTCGTCGCCCAGAAGTGTGATTTTTGACTGAGAATCAGCAAAACGGACATCCTCCCCCGTGGACTGGAGATTGCTCAGATCGACTAGAAAGCTTCTGTCTCCCAGTAAAGTGCCAGTGTGTTCCAGTACAGTGACCTCAAAAGTTTTCGTGAGTTCTCCCGGATTGAAAGTCAGAGTACCCGAGGCACTGAGATAGTCGGAATCAGCCACTGCAGAGTAATTTCTGGTGACATAGTCTACAGTGACCGTGTCCGCAACTGCCTGATCAAGCGAGACTGTCACCTGGATGCTGCTCGAGTCATCCCTGACTGACATGTCATCAATCAGGATCGCAGGTATTTCATCTCTGATGGTGGCAACGGCCTGATCGTCTGCCAGGACAACATGACGCCCTCCTGCCTGGAGATTGGAGAGATTGACCAGAAAGGTTTCATCACCTTCCACGATCTGGGAATCGAAAATCGGGACTGTGATGGTTTTTGAAACTTCTCCCGCAGTAAAGTTTAGCGTGCCACTGACACCGGTGTAGTCGAGTGAAGCTTCGGCACTCTGGTCAGCGGTTGCATAGTCAACCGAGATGTCGGTATCGACGGGCCGGTCGAGAGTCACGGTCAGCGTTGCTGTGCCGGCAGCTTCGTCTACTGAAATATCATCAATGGTGACATTTGACTGACTGTCGTCGACAATGGTGACTTCGACGACCGTGTCGGCAAGAGTAACCGGATAGACGCCTGACTGGAGATTGGTCAGGTTGACCAGAAAGGTTTCATCAGCTTCCACTCTGTCTGAGTCGAATAGAGGAATCGTGATGGTCCTGGTCTGCTCTCCCGGGGAGAAAGTTACCGTACCGGAGCTATTCTGGTAGTCTTCAGACTGAAGAGCAGACTGATCCGCTGTCGCAAAGTCAACCGATACCGGGGTGTCTACCGGCTGGTTGAGCGAAACAGTCAGCATCGCATTACCTGCGTCTTCGTTTACTGAAATATCAGTCACTGAAACAAAGGCCGGGTCGTCGTCAATGATCGTAACCGTGCCCTGGGGCTTGTCGAAGATGACGTCGGCAGTACCTGCTTTCAGATTGCTCAGGTTGACCAGGAATGTTTCATCGATTTCCATCAGGGGAGAATCGATCAAGGCGATGTTGACCGTTTTGGTGAGCTCACCAGGTAGAAATGCCAGGGTACCGGATGTGCTGCGATAATCGTCTTCTGCGGAGGCAGACTGATCGTCGGTCGTTACGTCTACTGTAATAACCGAATCTACGACCTGATCGAGTGAAACGGTGAGTGTGGCGAGGCCCGTCGCTTCATTGACGGTGACATCATCGATGGAAAGGGTGGCCTGGTCATCGTCCAGAATGGTGACATAAGAATTATCTCTGGCTAGAGTTACAGTTAAGCCAGCAGACTGAATATTGGTCAGATTGACAAGGAATCTCTCATCCCCTTCCACCAGATCAGAATCGACGATCGACACCGTTATAGTGCTGGAATTATTCTGTGGAGTAAACGTCAATGTTCCTGCAGTGCTCAGATAATCTTCTGTTGCGACAGCAGTCAGGTCGGAAGTGTTATAGTCGACAGAGATATTACTCTCGATATTTCCTTCAAGGGTGACTGTCAGGGTGATCGTCCCCACCGATTCATCCACGGACATGTTACTGATTGTGAGGACTGCCTGTTCATCGTCGGCGATGGTGATAACCGCCTCCTGTTTAGCATAAACCACATCGCGTCCCGTTGCCTGAAGACCAGAGAGACTTACCAGGAAATCCTGATCCGCTTCGACCAGACTGGAATTGATCAGTGGGATATAAATCGTCTGAGTCTGGACCCCCGCATTGAAAATCAGCGTTCCCGATCGACTCAGGTAATCTTCAGACTGTGTGGCAGTCAGGTCCAGCGTGGTGTAGTTCACGCTGACGGTTGCGTTGACAGGTTTGTCGAGCGAGACGGTGACTGCAGCCACACCTGTGTTTTCATCCACAACAAGATCCTGTACCGAGATCCCGGCCTGGTCATTGTCATTGATGGTCACTTCACCCTGTGAATCAGCAAAGATGACATTTGCACCATTCGTCTGAATGTTAGACAGGTTTACCCGGAACTTTTCCTGCAACTCGACTTCGGGGGCATCGACGAGAGGAATGCTGATTGTCTGTGTCAGGTAACCGGGAGAGATCGTCAGGGAACCAGAAGAACTGATGAAATCGGTTACGGCAGATGCAGAACTGCTGAGTGTTGAGTAGTCGAATGTCACCGCAGTTTCGACAGGCTGATCGAGTGAAACTGTGAGAGTGGCCACGCCTGCATCTTCATCAACCGTCGTATCATTAATGGTGATCAGGGCGCGGTCGTTATCGCTGATCCGCACTTCCGCCTCCTGATTCTCAAAGATTACGTTTCGTCCGTTGGTCTGCAGATTGGACAGGCTCACCAGAAAATTCTCCAGACCTTCGACGAGATCAGAATCGATAATCGGAATAAGGACTGTCTGGCCTTGATCTTCATCCAGCGGTGAGAATACCAGGGTACCGGAGGTTGCCTGGTAATCATCAGGTTGTTTGGCGCTCCCGTCGCTGGTTGCATAATCAACCCTGATTTCGGCATCAACGGGCGCATTGAGATAGACGACCGCCCGGGCATACCCGACCGATTCGTCAAGAGAATAAAAGATGTTATATAAAGAGGCAATAGTTAACCTCAAAGTGGCCTGATCACTGTCATTGATGGTCACTTCCGCCTGATCATCTGCCAGGCTGATGTTCAATCCGTTTGCCTGCAGATTACTCAGGGTGACCAGAAATGATTCCTGGAGTTCCACCATATCCGTATCAATCAGAGGAATCGTGATGGTTTTACTTTCATCGCCAGCATGGAATTCAAGCGTACCAGAGGTGGATTCGAAATCGAGTCCAGGCAGGGCGGAATTTCCGGAGGTGGCGAAATCGATGGTCATGTCGGCACCGACCGGCTGCGTAAGCGAGACGGTCAGTACCGCGTTCCCCGCTTCTTCAGCAATCGTCACATCTTTGATCGTGATTTGTGCCTGATCATCGTCGAGGATCGTGATTTCCGCCTGATCATCGGCAAAAATGACATCGGCGCCGGAGGCCTGGATGTTGCTGAGTTTGACCAGAAAACTCTCATCGAGTTCTACATCATCCCGGTCTCTGATGTAGATGGAAATGGTCTGGGACTGTTCTCCCGGTGCAAAAGTCAACCTGCTCGATTTGTAGGTGTAATCGTTAAGCGATGTTGCGGTGTTTGCAACAGTCAGGTAATCCACTTTGACTTCGGTTGCGACAGGTTGGTCGAGTGAAACCGTGAGTGTAACATAGCCCGTGTCTTCGTTGACCGTGATGTCAGGTCCGATTGAGATGGTTGCCTGATCATCCTCGTTGATAGTCATCTTAGCGCTGGAAGGAATTGAGTCCGCAAGTCCCACGGAACCGGTGGGGTTGGAGAGATTAACCCAGAAATATTCATCGGCTTCGACACGGGTATCTCCTGTAATCTGCACTGTGAAAAACTGGGACTGGGTCAAAGCCGTCGGGTCACCGTAGAAACTGAGGGTTCCTGTAGCAGACTGGTAGTCACCATCGGCGATCTTGGCGGTACCATCACTGGTGGAGAAATCGATGGTTGCCGATTGCGACAGATCACCCGGGTTGTATCCTTTGCGGGTGACTTCGACGGTCAACCATTGCGAGCCATTGTCGCCTTCAGTAATCGACGTTTCGGTGATTTCGACTCTGGGTTTCTGGGGACCAAAGTAGAAGACGGAACCAGTCCAGGTACCCACTTCATTCGAAACCGGCGCACTGATAAAGAGGCCTCCATCGGCGAGAGCTATCTGGCTGGCAAAACCGATATTCGACTTTTGCAGGGTATCGTAATAGCCGTCGTAAGGAGTCCAGATTTCGTCATAATAAACCCATTCCGAATCAACTTTGGTGTATTGGACGACGGTGCCGTTATTGAATGGATCACCTCCATTCCCGTCTTCCCAGTACGGATTATTGGTGCTCGAAATGAACATCATCCCATCTTGCAGCAGCACCTGTGATCCAAAATGAGGATTCTGTGTGACTGTATCCGGGTAAGGACAATCCAGAGTCTGCTCCAGTTCCCAAAGGTCTGTGTCTGAATTGAAGTGAAACAGGTAAGCGCTACCCAGGTCAGATAATTGATCGTCCTGTCCCGGCTGCCCGATGAGCAGTTCATCATTTTCCAGACTGACCGAAAATCCGAATCGCGCACCGTTTGTCAGATCTGGTGAGGTCAGAGTCTGGACCGACGTCCAATGTTCGTCTACCAGTCGATAGATAGAAACTCTACCCGCATCATTATTATAGTTGGGGAAGCCGATGATGAGGGTCTTATTTTCAATAACAAAGCTACTGTCAAATGCTTGTCCCAACTTACCCGGTTGATTGGAATAAGGGATACCAATGGATTGAGAAAAAGACCATGTTCCGTTGGTACGATAAAATACAGAAACATATTCTGGTGAACTGTCATAGTAAGTTGCACCAACAAGAATGGTATCGCCTTCAATCGCGACTTTAGAACCAAAACCATAGTTTGTGTAAATATAAGACTCTGAATCCAGTTTCTGCTGAAGTGACCAGGTTGAGCCTGTCCGGGTAAAGATGTAGACGGCTCCGCGAGGAACTCCGTTAGCATCTTTAGCATTTGGTGCTCCAATCACAGCAGTGTCTCCACTGATCGCTACCGACACGCCGAAATGATCGTAACCCTGGGCGCCAGGCGGAAGTAAGGTCGCCTGATACTCCCAGGTATCATCGGAACGATCCAGTGGGGTTCCCTGATTATTTCGCACATAGACAAAAGCGAGCCCCTGGGTAACCACTCCCTCATAACTCTGATAAGGAGTGGTGGAAATCATGGTGTCGCCATCGGCGGCAAGTGTTAAACCAAAGCGTGAATTATCGTTCGTGGTTTCACTGGGGAGAATTTGTTGTTTATATTCGAAATCGTAGTGCAGGTTTCGGTATTCGCGGTCGTTATCTTCAATGGTCACAACCGCGGTGTCGTCAGCAATGACGGCATCAATATAACCGGACTGCAGATTGCTGAGTTCGACATAGAAGAGAGAATCAAATCCGACTACCTGGTTATCAATAATATTGACATACAGCTCCTTCGAGGTTTCACCAGGCAGAAAAATCAGTGTTCCCGAAGTTTGTTCGAAGTCCTCCGGACTAGAGGCTATCAGACCTCCGGTCGTTGTATAATCCACATTAAGAATATCATCAGCAGGGATATCGAGTGATACGGTAAGTGTGGCATATCCTGATCCCTCGTTGACCGTGACATCATCGATTGTGAGCTGTACCTGATCGTCATTCCTGATGTAGACTTTCAGGCGGTCATTTTCAAAAGTCACATCCGAGTTGTCAGCTTGTATATTATCGAGAATGACCCAGAAGTCTTCGTAGTCCTCTGACAGCTGATCTCCATTAATTTGAACGGTAATGGTCTGCGTCTGGGTGACTGCATCAGCATCGGCTGAAAAAGAGAGTGTGCCGCTGATTGCCAGATAATCGTTGTCTGATGTTGTAGCAGAATTGTCTTGAGTAAAGTAATCCACAGTCACTGAGCTATTCAGATCGCCTGGTGTCGTTCCCGTTCTGGTGACAGTCAGGACAGCATCAACCGTCCCGGAATTACCCTCAGTCACAGTACGGTTGATGTCGATATCGAAAGCAGACGTCAGCAGCGTCCGGTCTTCCAGAACCTCGATCTCTCTCCGAGCGCCTCGGCCGGCATATGTGCGGGTTGTCGATGCACGTCGTTGAGCCAGAGGGGACCGGAGACCTGATTTACGTGAACGGGGGGAACGACAACGGTTTGCAATCGACCTAAGCCAGTTCGTCAGGAGCATGATACAAAAGACCTTTAGCCAGACTGAGCAGGTTCAGTTGTGATTTTCGAATTCAGTAATTTAATTGATTAAGAATTACAGGAATGAATAGTGGGAAAACGAGAGAATCGGATTGGAAGCAGTGTTCGTGTATAGTGTCTATACAAAGATACCATTGAACACCACGGTACCAAAGAGATGGCTGCAATTCCAGTTAATTTCTTAAGAAATGACAGGAATTGGTGTTTTGCAAAAAGGGGGATGAATTCGGAGTTTAGGGTTGTTTTGGGAAGGATTTGTGTCTAGTGGAGATCACATATAACGATAGCATCTGTCAATCTGATATTCTCGGTCCCAATGGACCTGAAGTCGCTACCGTAAATCTGGACAGAGACTGGGGCAGTGGTCGCTATATTTGTAGAGAGTGCAGCAATGCACAATTGCGGGCTGGTGAATCAAAATGACGTGGTGAATGGCGAGTTGCTGAACAATGCCAGTCGCGCGGCATACAGGGTGATATCTGTATTTTGATGCGTGTCGATTCGCGGTCAAAGGGAGGTGATTCAGCAGTGACTTTTGGATCTCTCGAACTGACGAAGAAGGGCGTCAGCCCATTGATGGTCGCGCGTTAATCAGTTTCCAGTCAATGGTGTTCCACCACGGGCCTCTTTTACAATCATCTGAATAAAGTGCATTTTGCGGAGTACGGTGCGGGACATGACAAACGGATAGAAATCCTGATGACCCATGCTGCGCGCCAGTTCGTTCAGCACTGTGGTAAGCTGAACCCACGAGTTGACCAGCAGGATCACCCGTTCGGCATCAGGGGCTTTTGGATCATAGAGATCGTTCACAGTGAAGGGTTCGACTGCCTGTTCGACGTCCTCGCCGCGCAGTCCAAAACGGAGGGCGGTATCCAGACTGTCTACCACATGTAGATAATGAGCCCAGCACTCGGCCCAGTCTTCCCACGGGTGAACCGAGGCGTAAGAGGTGATATGCTTTTCAGCCCAGTTGGCAGGAGGCCCCTGATCATAATTTCGTTTGAGCGCGGCTGCATAGTCTTCCCGCTCATCTCCAAACAGGTCACGGTATTTCTCCAGCCAGGTTTTGTCTACTGCGACGAGTCGGTCCCAGTAATAATGGCCGATTTCGTGTCGTAAATGACCCAGGAGTGTGCGATAGGGCTCATGCATTTCTTTGCGCATTTTCTCTCGAATGGAGTCATCCGCTTCTTCGATATTCAAGATAATCAAACCATCGGAGTGCCCGGTAATCACACGCGACTTCTGCTCTGTTGATCGTAGAAAGTCGAACATGACTCCGTGTTTGGGGTCCTCATTCACTTTCGATTCAATCGGTAAGCCGAGATTTAATAATTGTGCGACGAGGCGCCGTTTGGCATTTTCAATTTTGCGCCACCACAGACGATTATCGGAGTCAGCCAGGTTGGGAATTGTGTGGTTCAACCGGCAGGATCGGCAGAGTGTCTGGTCTTCGTCAGCCTGCACCAGCCAGTTACACCCGGCCGGGGAGTCAAAGTTTTTACAGCGTTTCCAGATGGTCGCCTGTCCGGGATCTCCGTCAAGCACCCAGGTACCCGAATCCGGGCCTGCTGTCATTGAGCGAAGCTGTTGTAATGAAGGTGCATATCCCAGCGGCGCCTGACAGCCCAGGCAGACGCTGTTCTGGAAATAAACAGGACGCCCGCAGCGACAACTGGATGCGCTTCTCTGTCCCGACTGCTCGTCAGACTTCCAGACTTCAACCAGGCGTCTGGTGACCGATTCGAATATGTTAAGCATGTAATGACTTTCTGTGCCCCGTTGCCGTTTACGTCGACCTGGTCAGAGTTTACAGCCAGCGTCCGGACGAAGAAATCCACAGCCGGGGAGATGCGCGTCTACTTTATGCAGATCAGCTCCGGCTTGTAAAGGATGGTAAGGCCTTGTTCTCAGTGGAATACTTGTGAAACAGGTCCGTTTCGAGGCTTTGGGGTAACTACGCGACTCATTGCAGGTGTCGGTTTTCTGTATTTCTCTGTGAAATCCCTATGGTCCTGGATAAGATTTTATCCGTCAGTCCCGTATCAGTTTCGAGGGATGGAAAGTGAGTTGACTCATGTCAGAAATCGTAACAGGCGAAGAGGCCGCCGATAAACTGCGAACGCATTCGTTCATACACCCTGGAACCTTATTTTGAATCAGGCTTCCTGCAGAGGCCACATTATCTCCCGCCCTGGGCACGCGATACCCGTCGCCTGGCAGCATTGCTTGCTTACTCGTCTTTTATGATGAGTGTTGATCTGGGTGCAGTGACCTTGAATCGGTTTGTCGATTTTTCCAATCGAGTAGAATCAGAATGATTGCCGTTGTTCAGGCACGCACCTGTGTCGAATGAGTCGCTGATCAACGTCTTCGCAAGCATACGCTTGATGTTGTAGATGGTATCCATCATGTCCGTCGATTGTGTCGTGGTGCTGCGCAGTCCTGTCCAGCCGGTGCCTTTCGAGACCGGGCAAATCCGGACTCATTTATCTGGAGTGTTAATTGGCTCGGAATGTTCATCTCAGACTGAAGTAGTGCGATCGGTTAGAATGTGTTGGCCGGGCTGGTCGTTGATCATGAAATCAATGCTGCTTACGCGGACGCTGCTGGGCAAGCCAGCCAGGGGATTCTGCAGACTGATATTCCTGCCACGAGAATTACGAAATCACTCGAACGGAGATGGTGTATCAATCTGGTACCTGCTGCATGGAATTCATTCTACTGATTGATTTCTGAGGATTGTGTAACCGGGTTATCGGGAATCAGGTTTCATTTCATGTTCGGGGGAAATCTTATGGCGTGGCACAGGGAGGTCAAGGGGGGATGAAAAATAAAATGTGGCGATACAGGTTGATACGAGCACGATATTTGGCGTTGCCGGAGCGTTATCGGGACGAAGCTCTGCGAAGTGTGGCGACCCGCAGACTAACATGGGGAACAAGTGCTGATTCAGGCAGTGCAAATCTGGAAAAAACAGGCTTATTTTTAGTGAAGAGTCAAAACAGGTGTCGCGTGTTTCAGTGCACTGTAAACTGCTCACGCGCGCGACACGGTTAGACGCTTATCCTGGGTGAGAGCAGGGGTGAGTCAAGTCGAATATTTTCAGTGGATGATTTCAATGAATGAGTCGCTTTTCACGGAAGGGGGGCAACAGCGAGCGGGTCAGCGGGACTGAGCCCGTTTGGCTGATGTGTCTCCGGGGCCATTGGGGCCGTTTTCATAGATTGAGAGACGCTCTATGGATAACTGCGCTGCTGAAAACGGGCTGGCTCAGGACAAGTTTACAACTTTCACTATTGAGGCAAAATGCCCCACCGGGGCAGTCTGTCTCGGCAGGAGGGCAGGGAAATGGTGTCCTCACACTGAAAGTACCTGTCAAAACCAGCAAAATCCTCTGTTTTAAGGAACCCAAGCTATTGGCACGTCAAATGCTACCTCTCAGGTAGTCGCTGACAAGCTGATACGTTTTCACATTCTAAGACCTGAGGAGTTTGAATATGTCGAGTCCATCCACCACAAACAATCATCATGCCGAGACTAAGGATCGGATCAAACTCTTGACCGGGGAGATTGAAACTCACAGCGAGCCGTTTCGACGGATTGTGGGACAAGTCAATCAGGTACTTGTCGGCCAGGAGAAGCTGGTGCACCGCATGTTGATCGGATTATTGACGCGCGGGCATCTCCTGATCGAAGGTGTTCCGGGACTGGCCAAGACCACTGCTGTGGCAAGTCTGGCGCAAGCGATTAATACTGGCTTTCAACGCTTACAGTTTACCCCTGATCTATTGCCAGCCGACCTGATTGGCACGCAGGTCTACCGTCCGCAGGATCAAACGTTTGTTGTTCAGAAAGGTCCGATCTTTTCAAACCTGATTCTCGCTGATGAAATCAACCGCGCCCCGGCCAAAGTGCAGAGTGCGTTGCTGGAAGCAATGCAGGAGCGACAGGTCACCATCGGCGGAGAAACGTTTCCACTTGAAGAACCGTTTCTGATCATGGCGACTCAGAATCCAGTCGAACAGGAAGGGACTTACCCCCTGCCCGAAGCACAAAGTGATCGCTTCATGTTGAAGGTGGTCGTCGACTATCCAAATCGGGATGAGGAGTTGCAGATTCTGCGTCGCATGAGTAAAACAGCCGCGCATGTCGAGATCGTACCGGTCACCTCACCCGCTGAGATTATGCACGCCCGTAATTTGATAGACGAAATCTATGTCGATTCAAAAATCGAAAACTACATCGTCGATCTGGTCATGGCGACACGCAATCCGGAAGCCTACGGGTTGAACCTGGATGGCTTGATTCAGTTCGGCGGTTCACCCCGCGCTACGATCAATCTGACACTGGCAGCGAAGGCGAATGCTTTCCTGGCTGGGCGCGGATATGTGAAACCGGACGATGTCAAAGAGATCGCTTTGGATGTCCTGCATCATCGCGTGATGATCACCTATGAAGCAGAAGCGGAAGACCGTACCAGCGAATCGATCGTCAATGAGATCCTCGCACACGTTCCTACGCCGTAACATGAAAAGCAGAACAGTGTAAGTTGTCCGGTAGAGAACGAGGGGCAGTTCCGTCAAGGGAAGGCCCGCGTTCTGCCCTTATCCAAGAATGGATCGATACATGATTCCACGAGAAGTGATTCAGAAAATTCGTCGCGTGCAGATTCGTACTTCGCATAAAGTCGATGAGATGCTGGCTGGCACATGGCACTCTGCCTTTAAAGGTCGCGGCATCGAATTCGAGGAAGTTCGTCCGTACCAGGTAGGCGACGATGTTCGCACCATTGACTGGAATGTTACTGCCCGCAGCGGCGAACCCTACGTGAAGCTGTTCCGTGAAGAACGCGAGCTTTCGGTGATGTTGCTGATCGATCTGAGTGGGTCACAAAGTTTCGGGACCAATCAACAGACCAAGCGGGAAGTTGTGACAGAGGTAGGGGCAACACTTGCCATGTCTGCCATCAAAAATAATGACAAAGTCGGACTCACGCTCTTTACGGACCATATTGAAAAGAGTGTCCCGGCTCGCAAAGGTTCGCGGCATGTGCTGCGTCTGATTCGCGAGATGCTGTACTGTGAACCGATGGGGACAGGAACCGATATACGACAGGCATTGGAACACCTCAACCGGATTTCGAACCGTAAGTGCGTCCTTTTCCTGATCAGCGATTTCCAGGATGAGAATTATGAATCCACATTGAAGGTCGCCCGTCGACAACATGATATTGTCCCGGTGGTCATTTCTGATCAACGGGAATCCACAATGCCGAATGTCGGCCTGATACGACTGCAAGACGCCGAGAGCGGAGAAATTATCACCCTCGACACAGCCAGCCGCAGCAACCGCGAAGCATATGCCCGCCTGTATCGAGAGCGATCAGAAGCGCGGGATGCGATGTTTCGTCGACTGCGGTTAGAGCCACTTCATATCGAAACCGGTGTCGATATCGTGGAACCTCTACGTCGATATTTTCATAAACGGGAGAGCCGAACATGAGTTTTCATCGAATCATTCTTCGATGCTCGGGTAGCAACAGTTGCTGCTCATCGCACAGTTATTACCCCTGGGTACTCAAGATGATCGTGTCAGGAGTACTGGTCTTTCTGATCACAGGTTTTGCGCAGGCGGATCCTTACAAAACGTCATACAATCAGCAGGGAGTTAAAGTTTCGATCAGTATGTCGGCAACCAGCGTTCGCGTTGCGGAACCATTCACGGTGACCTACGAACTGATCACGCCAGCGGAGAAAAGCCTGGTCTGGCCGGCCGTTACGGATCAACTTGGCCCGTTTGATGTCATCGATTCGAAAGACCTGTTCGAAATTCCGGTTGATTCCGGACGAATGTGGAGACGCACACTGACATTGGAAAGTATTCATTCCGGTGATCTGGAAGTCCCGGAGTTGAGCGTAAATCTCTTGTCGACCGATTCAAAGAGTGTTCAGGCAGAACCTGTCGAAGTCATCAACCTGGCAGCACAACCTGTCACCATTACCAGTGTTCTGGAAGGACGCGCGGATCCAACACAGTTTCGCGATATCCAGTCTGTAGTTGATGTGGAAGTGCCTGTTCAGGAAACTTCTCAATGGACAACCTGGGGTATAACCGGTCTCGGCGGCTTGTCACTGGCTTGTCTGGCGCTTGTGATCATGGCTGTCCGAAATCGTTCGATCACACCCGCGAACTGGGTATTGCAACAACTGGATAATCTCTGGGAAAGAGTCAGGGAGAATCCCGCCGAGAACCAACAACACGTTACTGAACTGACAAATATAACGAAGCATTATCTGGCACTGCAGTTTGATATTCCCGCCAGTCAACTGACAACGCACGAACTGTTACAGCTGTTGGCAGAACAGAACATTGGCTCCTCAATGGTGCGAGACGATTTAAGCAATGTTTTGTCTCTCGCAGATGAAGTAAAGTTCGCTGGTCTTAATTTGAGCGTGGACGAACTGCAGGCCGCGATTCACACGGTCCGTCAAAGTGTGTCTGAATTATCAAAACCGTTAGTCCCTGCGACAGCAGATTCGGAGGTATCCTGATGTTTGACTCTCCCTGGTATTTTTTACTGCTGCTCGCATTGCCCTACCTGGCATGGCGTTTGTTTACGCCACAAAGAAAATCAGCGGTTCCATTCAGTTCTCTGGAAATGGCGAAAGATCTTTCGCCGACAGTGCGGCAACGCCTCAACTGGTTGCCTCGCCTGCTGACGCTGGGGGCTATCCTGTTCATGATTCTGGGACTGGCCAGACCACGTGAAGGACGCGAGCAACAGGTCACGACGAGTGAAGGAATTGCCATCGAAATGGTTGTTGACCGCAGCGGCAGCATGCAGGCCATGGATTTCAAAATCGATGGTGAGCACGTTGATCGTCTGACTGCCATTAAAAATGTGGCTGGGAAGTTTGTAGAGGGAAAAGAGGAACTGGAGGGGCGGTTCAACGATCTGGTGGGGCTGATGACATTCGCAGGTTATGCCGATGGTATCACGCCGCCAACTTTGGATCATCCCTATCTTGTCTCGCAATTGAACAATATCCAAATCGTTACCAATCGCAGTGAAGATGGTACAGCCATCGGCGATGCGATTTCGCTGGGAGTAGAGAAACTGAATGCACTCGATGCTCGACGTGATGAGAAAGTGAAAAGTAAGGTGATCATTTTACTCACGGACGGCGAAAACAACGCTGGTGAAGTCGAACCAATTCAGGCAGCCGAACTGGCAGAGACTCTGGGGATCAAAGTTTACACCATCGGCGTCGGAACCAAAGGTGAGGCGCCAGTGCCGGTGACCGACCCGTTCAGCGGCAAGCAAGTCGTCCAGTGGATGCCAGTCAACATCGATGAAGCCACACTTCAGAAAGTGGCAGATCTGACACACGGGAAATATTTTCGAGCGACTGATACTGACTCGCTGGAAAAAATTTACCATGAGATCGATGCCCTGGAAAAGACAAAAGTGGAAGCCCAACACTATACCGATTACCGCGAACTCGCAGTACAGCCGTACCGGGCGGGTCTCATCAATGTGCCTCCACTGTTATTGATTGCTTTCGGACTGTTATTGGTACGGTTTGTGCTTGAACAGACATGGTTACGAGAGTTGAACTGAACATCGCGGAACAGCCCAGGATCAAGAGGAAAAATATATCATGGACATTCAATTCGGCAATCCAACGAACATCTTTCTGCTGATTGTAGCAGCGTGCAGCCTGTTACTTGCTGGCTATGCGGCTGTGGCAAAATACCGCGCCGCGAGACAATTTGCCTCAGCGAATATGACTGACAAACTGTTTTTAGCACCGCGTTTTCAAAAACACTGGATCTCATCGATTCTGATTGTCAGCAGCTTGTCTTTACTGGCAGTTGCGCTGATCGACATTCGTTGGGGAAAGACTGAACGCGAAGTTCCTCAAAAAGGAATTGAAGTGATGTTTCTACTCGATGTATCGCGCAGTATGCTCGCAGAAGATGTTTCGCCCAGCCGACTCGATCGTGCCAAACAACAGATCAAAGACATGGTCGATGAAATGTCCGGCGACCGCGTCGGCCTGGTTGTTTTCGCGGGTGAGACACGGCAATCAGTTCCGCTGACCAGTCATTATGAAGACTTCAAACAGTCACTGGATGCGGTCGGTCCTCACAGTGTCCGACGTGGCGGTTCATTGCTCGGCGATGCGATCCGGTCGGCTACCGCCGGGTTTATTGATAAAACGAACGACCATAAAGCCATTGTCGTCTTTACAGATGGTGAAGACCAGGAGAGTAAACCTGTTGAAGCTGCGAAAGAGGCATTCACAAAGAATGGTATCCGCATCTTCACGGTCGGCCTGGGAGACATGGATCAGGGGGCACGTATCCCGGAAACCGAACAGGGGGGGCTGGCATTCGTTGAGTACCAGGGGCAGCCAGTCTGGTCAAAAATGAATGGAACCATTCTCAGCCAGATCGCCACTGATACCAATGGGGCTTACATCCCCGCCGGTACCAAGCGAGTCGACATGGCTGCTGTCTACCACAACTACGTGGCAAACATCGAGCAGGCAGAGTTTGAGACGGCAACGATCAATACTTACATACCACGCTTCCAGTGGTTCGCACTGCCAGCCTGTCTTCTCCTGATACTGGAAGTACTTATTTCGACAGCCCGGAATAAAAAGAAAACGTCAACCCCAATGGCAACTCAAGTAGCAAAGAAAAACTCGACAACGGAAAAGGCTTCCGTTCCCAGGAGTGCAGTCGCAGCCCTCCTCATACTGGTCACTTTGTCGATGTCAACAAAGTCTCTCAGCGCCGCTGAGACCGATGCGCCTGCTAAACAGGTCAGTGCGGAGCAGATTAACCTGGCAAATCAGTTCGTGAGAGAGGGGAAGTATGCTGAAGCGTTAGAGCGATATCAGCAGGTCGAACCAACTCCCGACGATCAGGGTGAGTTGAACTACAACGAGGCTGTCACAATGTACCGCCAGGGTGACAAGCAGCAGGCGGCAGAGATGTTTACCGCTGTCGCAGGTGACGGCGAAACCAGTATTGCGGCCCGCGCCCGGTATAACCTCGGGAACTGTCATTACTCCACTGGAATGGAACTCGCCGAACAGGATAAAGCCGCAGCGATTGAACAATTTCAAACCGCAATCGAACACTACCGCGGTGCCTTGCGGGGTGACCCGAACAACGCCGATGCTCGCGCCAATATCGAGCTCGCCGTTCAGTTCATCAAAGAATTGCAGGAACAACAGAAAGAAGAGCAACAGAAGGAACAACAGCAGAAAGAACAGCAACAGGATCAGCAGAAAGATCAGCAGCAGGATCAGCAGCAGGATCAGCAGCAGGATCAGCAGCAGTCAGACGACCAACAGAAATCTGATGAACAGCAGAAATCTGATGAGCAACAGAAGTCTGATGAGCAACAGAAGTCTGATGAGCAACAGAATCAGGACCAGCAATCAGATCAGGACCAGCAATCAGATCAGGATCAAAAAGACTCTGAACAGACTGCAGAACAGAATTCGGAATCCAAACAACAGCAAGGATCAAAGGGAGAGTCTCAAGAGGAGCCACAAGAGCCACAACCTGGTAAAGAAGAATCTCAATCAGAGCAATCCGGTTCTGAAAACAAACAGAGGCAGCCTCAGTCCCAGCCATCGAAACAGGACGAACAGTCGCAGCAACCCTCTGAACCAAAAGAGACTGAAGACAACATGGAGCCGGGCGACAAACAGATTCCCTCTGGAGAGCTTACAACTGATCAAGTTCAGCCACCAGATGAGAATACGAAAAATGAATACGGGATCGCTGACCCCAAAGCACAGCCCGGTTTAATGAATAAAGAAGAAGCCCTGAAATTGCTGCAATCGGTACGCGACCGCAACATGCTGCGTCGATTACGACAACAGCAACTCGAAAGCGCACGACAAGTCCACGTTGACCGTAACTGGTAATATTCGAACTGTAACTGGAAGAATCATGGATCATACAAAAAATTATATTCGCGCCATACTGACCATACTCACTGTTGGGATTGCAGGCAGTTCTGCGTTTGCCGGTGATGTATCAATGAGCCTCTCATCTCGCGAAGCCTATGTTGGCTCTCCGATTCAGATGCAGATCGCCATCAAGAATGCGAAGGATTATGAACAGCCCGCTTTACCACAAATCGACGGAATCGAAATACGTTCTGCCGGATCGCCATCGCAAAGTTCTCAGGTAACGATTATCAACGGCCGCCGCAGTGAAAGCCGTAGTGTGATTCTGAATTACCTGATCACGCCGCGTCGCGCAGGCACATTCGAGATCCCTCCGCTGAAATTTAAAGTGGATGGAAAAGACGTCGAAACCGAAGCGATCAGGATCATCGCTACAAAAAGTGAAACCGGTGACCTGTTATTTGTAGAGCTTGAAGGGAAAAAAGAGAAGGTGTTTGTGGGACAGCCACTGGAAATGGTTCTGAGGATTTACATCAAGCCATATCGCGACCAGGATCACGAGTTGACCCTCTCAGAAGGTGATATGTGGAATATGATCTCCGATCAGACGGCATGGGGCAGTTTCCAGAAACGCATTGAAGAAATGGCAAACAGCCGTCAGCGTCCTGGCGGAAAAGAAGTATTGCACGATAACGGTCAAGGCGAAGAACGTGCCTATTACATGTATGAGATTACTGCGAAGGTCTACCCGACCAAGGCTGGCAAAATATCTGGCGATGATCTGCAGATCGTGGTGAACTATCCCACAGCTTTGGGACGCTCACGTGATCCGTTCGATCGTTTCTTCGAAGACAGTCCCTTCGGGGGAGGTTTTATGTCTTCCCCGTTCAGTAAGCGGTTATCAGTTGCATCTTCAAGGCCAGTGGTAGCAGGGGCCACAGTTGATGCCACCGAAGTGATACCGGTACCAACCGAAGGTCGCCCTGCAGATTATCGCGGCGCGGTCGGACAGTACAATATCGTCACCCAGGCATCACCCGTTAATGTGCATGCAGGCGATTCGATTACCTTGAATCTGGGTATCGTCGGTACTGGTCCGATGGAACTGGTACAGGCTCCGCCTTTGTCTGAGTTACCCGAGTTGAAAGAATTCAAGGTTTCGAATCAGCCCTTGGCAGGCTATGTCAAAGATGACAGTAAAGTCTTCTCGACAACAATTCGTCCACGTCAGGCAGGTATCACGGAGATCCCTGCGATCCCATTCAGTTTCTTCAATCCGGAAACCGAACAGTTTGAAACCGTACGCTCATCCCCGATCAAGATTACCGTGGAAAAAGCAGATTCGCTCGCATTGGACTCTATTGTGGGCGCTAAAAGCACGAATTCGAAACAACAGAACGCAACACAAAATGCAATTTCGCTTACACCGAGTTTCATCAATTTCGATGCACCCAGTGTACTCATTTCTCAACAGCCACAGTCTGCCTGGAACTGGTGGTGGCTGGCAGTTGTTGTGCCACCGGTGATGTGGGTCATCACTTTGATCACCAGGTATCGTCACTGGATTGCAGAACATCTGCCGTCACTGCGATCACCACATGCTCGCTGCTCCACTCAAATCTCAAATGCGAAGGATCAGTCAGTGATTGCTCATGCATTACTGCGATACATGCAGAAAAAGTTTCCTGCGAGAAAGTCCGCGGCAGTCGCTGAGAATCTCGATGAGACTTCTTCAACCATCGGAGCGATACGTGCTGCGGGATTCTACGAACTGGCAGCGGAAGCAGAAGCGCTGCTTGAGCAACTCAGTCACAGTAATATCAGCTATGGAGCCCCGGTTGACCTGGAGGAACAAAGATCGACAGCGCTCGATTTTCTGAGCCGGTTAGCCGACCAGATCAATTCGCAGTCGAGTCGCCGTATTCGTCGCTCGCAGAAATCGAAGGACAAACTGAAGAAACACGCCAGATTCTCACAACCCGCCGCTATGCTGCTGGGTCTGGTGCTGGCATCTGCTGCATCGACAGCGATGGCAAACGATATCACTGCGACGGGACTGTCGCCTGAGCCGCACGTTCAGCTTGATCAGTCACAGCGGGAGGTTATTCTCAATGATGCGAGCGAGTCATATCGGAACGGGCTCTCTCTTGCAGAGACAAACGCGGCCGATGCAAAAGATCTGTTTCTGCGAGCAGCTAAAAAATATCAGTTGCTGGTTGACTCTGGGATTTCGAATGCCGACCTGTACTTCAACCTGGGTAATGCTTATCTGCAATCCAATCAGTTGGGTCGCGCAATTGCGAATTACGACCGGGCATTGAAGCTGGAGCCGGACAATCACCAGTTTCAGGTGAACCTCAACGCAGCACAAGGCATGGTGAAAACAGCAGATACGCCGCAAAAACTCTCTGGTCCTGACGAGAGTCTGCTGTTAAAATTGAAAAACGGGAATGCGGACTTAATCAAGCTGGTTGGTCAGCAGACCGTTATCGCTGTGCTGGTTATTTCATCTCTCGCGTTTTGGGGACTCCTGATTTTACGGACCATGGATCATAAACTGTCATTATGGAAATTCGGCACTCTGCCCGGCTTACTCTTATTCGGGGCCCTGGTTTCCATATACCTGCATTCTGGTAACACTGCTCCGCAGGGAAATGCGGTCATTGTTGAACAACATTTGAAATTACATGCGGGAGACGGAGAACAATTCGCAGAAGTCGCTGTTTTGGATTCTGCCGAAGGACGTAGAGTACAAACACTGGCGCACCGGGGAACCTGGACGCAAATTGAAACCGCACAAGGCCAGACAGGATGGGTTCCTGATCGTGTGCTCGAACTGCTATGATGTCTGCAGAAACCGCTGATCTTTCAGCCACTCCCGTCAACGCCTCCCTCCAGGAATAACATGAATGAAACTGGCAGCTAAACTGATTCTGATATTCATGGTGGGAGTCCTGGGGATTGTCGCCTTGTTCTCCTGGCAGACCGTCAGGCAGCAACGCGCATGGTCGCAACAATCGAATGAAGACAGTGCCGTCGATCTGGTGCATGCTCTCAAACCTACCATTGAACAGGCTTATCGCGATGGCGGTACGGTGCGGATTCAGCAGGCAATTGAAGTGACACGCCGCACGACTTCAGGACCTGCGATGCGTTGGATCGCTCCGGAGAAATCAGATGGTGCCCAAGAAGGCTCAGACAATCTCTCCACTGATACGGAAACGCTTTCTCGCAGCATTTCAAGCATATCGATTTCCGATAAAGACGGAAAAACGAAACAATTAACTTACGTACCACTCACCCTTTCCGGAGACGTTCCAGGCGCAGTCGAAGTCGCAACGCCGCTGTTGAATTCCGAAGCGAATGTTCGCCGTTCGTTTCAAGCCTCGATCTTGTCATTATTCGGCGTAACACTTCTTTCCGGTTTCGTGATCTACTGGGGGGGACTCAAGCTCGTCGCCAGTCCATTACGCAGGTTAATGAAACAGGTTGAACAGATTGGCAAGGGAGAATTCGGTCAACCTCCGGCGATTTCTTCAAATGACGAATTTGGTCAACTTGCATTCGCAATCAGTGAGATGAGTTATCGTTTGCAGGAACAGCGGGCGACAATTGAAGCCGAGACCGAAACCAGACTGCAGACACAGCAGCAGCTTCGCCACATTGATCGACTGGGAACGGTCGGTACACTGGCGGCCGGCGTTGCGCATGAACTGGGTACACCATTAAATGTGGTTTCGGGGCGGGCAGGTTTAATTTCCAGTGGACAGCTTTCTGAAGCGGATGTCCGTTCCAGCGCACAGACCATTCAGAAAGAAACCGAACGCATGACGGCCATTATCCGTCAGTTGCTCGATTTTGCCCGCCGCACAGGAACCGAGCAGGCGTCGATTGATCTCATTCGACTGGCTCAACAGACGTGCGAACTGATGCAGCCACTGGCAATGAAAGCACATGTAGAATTAATAGTCAGTGCGAATGAAAACTTACCAGTCAACACAGTCGGGGATCCCGGGCAGTTGCAACAGGTCATTACCAACCTGATCAGTAACGCGATCCAGGCAATTCCCGACGGCGGAAAAATCAGGATCACAGTGCATTCAGAAGACATTCAGCCACCGGCGATGATTGAATCAGAATTAAATCGCTTTGCCTGCCTGGAAGTGATCGATACCGGAACCGGTATGACCAATATCGAAACAGAGCATGTATTTGAGCCATTCTATACCACGAAAGATGTCGGCGAAGGAACGGGTTTGGGACTTTCCATTGCTTATGGAATTGTGCGTGAGCATGGCGGCTGGATTGATGTTGCAAGTGAGAAAGATCAGGGGACAACCTTTCGTGTGTGGTTGCCGTTAGACAATCAGAAAGATGAGCAATGAACGAAAACTCTGATCATCCGCGAATTCTGGTGATTGATGATGAGCAGTCAATGTGTGAACTCATCGAAATCGATTTGCGATTGCGGGGTCTGCAGGTCGACTGGTTCACAGATGCCACACAGGCTATTTCTGCGATCGACCATAATAACTATGATGTTGTATTAACCGATATCCGCATGCCGGGAACGACGGGCTTACAACTTTGTCAACAACTCACCGAATTTCGCCCTGACATACCAGTCGTCCTGATGACAGCCTTTGGAAGTCTGGAAACCGCAGTCTCTGCGATGCGGGCAGGAGCTTATGATTTTATCACCAAGCCAATTGAGATGGATCTGCTGGCAATCACGGTTCGCCGGGCGATTGATCACCATCGGCTCACCGAACAGGTACGGTTGTTAAAAGAATCCGGTCAAGCCGTCCGATCTTTCGGTGACATGATCGGCAGCAGCCCTGCTATGCAGAAATTATACGATCAACTCGAACGGGTTGCCGTTTCCGATGCTGGCGTGTTGATCACCGGCGAAAGTGGCACGGGCAAGGAACTGGTCTCGCGTTCCATACATGCACATTCGCGGCGCGCGGAAAAACCTTTTGTAGCGATCAACTGCGCTGCGCTCTCCGAATCCCTGTTAGAAAGTGAATTGTTCGGACACGTCAAAGGCGCATTCACGGATGCCCGAAGTGAACGCCGCGGTTTATTTCTCGAGGCAGACGGCGGTACGCTGTTGCTCGACGAAATGGGTGAGATGCCAATGTCAATGCAGGTCAAACTGCTGCGTACGTTAGAAGAACGCGTATTGCGACCAGTCGGATCTGATAAGGAATTACCGTTTGATGTCCGGGTCATCTGTGCTACCAATCGCGATCTCGAATCGGCGGTCTCTGACGGAAAGTTTCGGGAAGATCTGTTCTACCGCATTAACGTGATCGGATTGCATTTGCCACCCCTTCGCTCTCGCGGGACCGACGTGTTACGCTTAGCGGAACACTTTCTCAAACAGTTTTCCACTGCTGAAAACAAACATGTTACGGATCTGGCAGAGGGAGTGGCAGAAAAACTGCTCCAGTATCACTGGCCCGGAAACATTCGCGAACTACGAAACGTGATGGAACGTGCGGTCGCATTAACCCGGCACGATAAGATTACTGTCGCCGACCTGCCAGAGAAGATTACCAACTATCAGAGTAATCAAATCCTGATTGACGGACTGGACCCCGAGGAACTTGTCTCGCTGGAAGAACTTGAACGCCGCTACATCACCCATGTACTGGAAGCGACCGGCGGCAACCAAAGCCAGGCCGCACGCATCCTCGGCCTCGATAGAAAAACCATCTACCGCAAACTCAAACAGAATGAGTCCGAATAATGCAACACTATGGATCGAGTACAGCGACTCTTCATAAAGGTTCGTATGCGGGCTGATTCCGGGGGACGCGACACCGAGATCTAAGGTGAGCGACATAAACTCTGCGAAGCTGCGGAAAGAGAGACGAAGTCGGAAAAAAATCTCTCGGTCGTCCAGAAAAGAATGCCATACTGCGAGATCTGATTTTCAAGGTCATTTGTGAAATGGGGTCGGATTAGGGAGAAAGTCAGAACCATCAGTGATAGTTCCTGCCATGGTATCCTGGGGTGTCTCGTAAACGTCTTGAATGGCGGTCTTTCTCTCTGGTGAGTTGTCAGTTGCAACCGCAGGCCTGGATAAGTCTCCCAGGGCAGTAAATGCCTGCAATTGTACCGGTTTCACAACGCGGATCAGATGGTTTATTGAATATCTTGTGGCAAATATACATAGCGTTGCATCCCCGTTTCGGGTAAAATCATGTGGTCAGGTTCAGGCACTTGATCAGTCTCTCTGTATATTTTGAAAATACTTTCAGCTGTTTAGGGAAGCGAATTTCAAACGACGAGACTATCAAGAGGTTTGTAAGTTCCCTCAGTGATTCAACAGATTGCAAATATGAACAATAAAATCAATCGCCGTCGATTCGTTCTCCGTTCCATTGCCGGATCTCTTGCTCTGCCTGGGCTGCCCTCTCTGATGAGCAGCGCACTCGCGGGGAACTCAGCGATTACCCAGTCTCGGGGAGCCGGTGCGGGTGCACAACGGTTCGTCGCGGTTGGAAACTTGCTCGGTTTTCAACTGAAGCATTTTTTCCCTGAGAAAACCGGTAAAGAGTTTGAAGAAACCACGCTGCTCAAACCACTCGCAGCGAATCGCAATCAACTGACCGTTTATCGTGGACTAGATCATGGATTGCGCGGCGGTCACTTTGCCGTGCATACGTTCCTGTCAGGTTTGCTCCATCACGAGTCTAAAAACCGTACAGACGGCAATGTCACAATTGATCAATTCATCGCGGATGAAATCGGTAATCAGACCCGATTTCCGTCACTCACGGTCGGGTCGGAAGGGGGCATCCATGGTGGTTGTCAACTCTCATGGACCAAGTCAGGTGTGCGGGTCCCACCAATTACAGGCCCTGCTGAATTGTTTGACCGACTGTTCGTTGCCGATTCCAAACAGGTCCAGGCAAGGAAAGTAAAAGAGAACTCACTGCAGGAGTCGATTCTGGATTCCATTCACGACGAAGCCCATTCGCTTTCGAAACGGGTTAACAGCGAAGACAAGGCAAAACTCGATGAATATTTCAGTTCCATTCGCGATGTCGAAAAACGTCTGAAACTCCGCCAGATCTGGTCCGATCAGCCCAAGCCGAAGGCCCCCTTTGACAAGCCCACCGATAAGAACACCGTCGAAGACCTGCCGATGCTCTACGAGTTGATCGCGCTGGCTCTACAGACCGATTCCACACGGATTGCCACGCTGGAAATCGGCGGCAGCTTTTTGCCTCAGCACCTGGGTATCAATAAGTCCTACCATGGTCTTTCGCATCACGGTAACAACGATGAGTCGATCGGGTACCTGGTTACTCTTGAACAATATCAGATTGAGCAGTTTGGCAAATTCCTGACTCGTCTGGCGGGAATCCCTGACGGCGAGCAGACCCTGCTTGATTCGACCGCGGTCCTGTTCGGCAGCGGCATGGGAAATGCCAATTCACACACCAACTCAGATCTCCCCATTATTCTGGCAGGAGGCGGGTATGCAACAGGTGAGTTCAGGAAAGTCCCCTCCAAAGGACCGGGCAAGGTCCCGTTGTGCAACCTCTTCCTGGATATCGCCCAGAAAATGGGTGTTGAAAAAGATTCGTTCGGCACGAGTACCGGAAGGTTCTCCTGAAGATGATGACGCAGTTCGTTAAGACTCTCTGCAAACGAGCGTTTCGCGCTGCTTGTGGATTCGTGTTCTGTGTTTCTCTGCTGACGCCTTGCGCTGCAGCGGAACCGCAGCACAATCACGATCCGACCGTCACTCGGCTGTTGAAAAAATACTGTCTTGATTGCCATGACGTCGCGACTGCCGATGGCGAGCGCGAGTTCGAAACGTTTTCACTGCCGATCAAAACACAACAGCAATTGATCACCGCTGACGGGATCATCGACCAGGTCACGCTGCGGAAGATGCCGCCTGAAGAATCGGACCAACCGACCGACAAGGAACGGCTTGCCCTGATCGGTGCCTTACGCGATGGCATTCAGGAAGCACGGAGCCAGTTTGAAAGTACCGGCTCGCGCACGATCATGCGTCGCCTCTCCAATCGGGAATATGAAAATACGTTGGCGACCCTGTTTGATCGTCGTGTCGATACGCTGGGATTGACGGCAGACTTCCCCAGGGAAGAAACCAGCCAGCATATGGATAACATCGGGGAGTCGCTGGTAACATCCGGATTTCTGCTGGATCAGTATTTCCAGGCTGCCTCCCGACTGGTCGAGACTCGTCTGGGAAAACAGGAGATGAAACCCAAGTCGTGGCACTTTAAAGACAATTTCAAACAGTACGAAGAACTCTCGGGCCCCCATCGAAGTGTATTCAAATATAAGTATCTTTGCCTCTACGAACAGCCCAATACCGACACGCGCCAGGGGGGCTATGGTCATATCGAAGATTTCCTGGCAGGAGTGCCGGCCTCGGGACTGTATGATATTGAAGTCCAGGCCCAGGCGCTGCACCGCGACACACACTACGATCCCAAGATATTCCGCATCGACTTTTCAGAACCTTTTCAACTGGCGGTTGTTCCCGGCGATGTAACGAAAGGACATATCCATTATCCGCAGGCGATCGAACCGATCCTGGCCAGCACCGTGGTTCCGGATGACAAACCCGAGTGGTTGAAGTTTCGCGTCTGGCTGGATGCAGGACAGACGCCGCGTTTCATTTTTCCGAATGGCCCCTATGAGTCGCGGGCATCTGTCATCTCTCTCAACAAACGCTACAAAGATGAATTTAAGAAGCCGGTGGTAGGTGTCAGTCGAACCACTCTTCTTCGAGAAGGCAAGCTGCCTCATATCAGGATCAGCGAAATCAAAATCCGTGGTCCAATTTCAGAACCAGATGGCAGCAAAGAAGAAGTAGCCGTGTTCGGGAAAGCGGGGTTTCAGCAGGACCATGCTTTGGAACAACTCTTTGCCTTTGCAAAAAAAGCGTATCGACGTCCGCTGAGTGAAGCCGATCAACGGCGGATTAAAACTCTTTACGAACGACGATTGTCCGAGCAGGCGACGCCACGTCAGGCGGCCCTCGATACACTGAAAATGATTCTTTGCTCTCCCTCGTTTTTATATCTCAGTGAGATCACACCCGAGGATGAACGCGAATTGCACCCATATGATCTGGCATCGCGACTTTCCTATGCACTCTGGACAGCACCGCCTGATGCAGAGTTGCTCGCTACGGCCGCCTCTGGTCGCCTGAAGAAAAAAGAAGAATTTCAGAAGCAGATTCGACGTCTTTTGAAAGATTCCCGTTCGGATGAATTCGTCAACGGCTTTCTTGACAGCTGGCTCAATCTTCGGGCCATAGGCGACCAGCCTCCGCCACGCAGAGCTGCCTGGGAATATTACGCTCAAAACCTGCCGGAATCGATGAAACAGGAAGCCCGCCTGTTTTTCCGTTCTCTCTTGGAGGAGAACGCATCGGTAGAGAAATTTCTGGACGCTGACTATACCTTCGTTGATAAAAAACTGGCCCATCTCTATCAATTGCCTGAAAAAGATAAACTGCGACTGAAAGATGGCTTCCAACGCGTCAAACTCTCAGGCACAAAACGACGCGGCGGCTTACTCGGTATGGCTGGCGTACTGACAGTCAGCGCCAATGGCGTCGATACATCGCCAGTCACCCGCGGCGTCTATGTGCTCGAAAATCTGCTCGGCTCTCCGCCACCCCCTCCGCCTGACGAAGTGCCTGCCATTGATCCTGATGTCAGTGGAGCAAAGACAATTCGTGAGAGACTGGCAAAACACAGTCAAGACCAGACCTGTTTTGTCTGCCATCGAAACATCGATCCCCACGGTCACGCACTGGAATCTTTTGACCCGATCGGTCGCTGGCGCGAAAAGTACCCTCATCCAAAAGGAAAAGGAAGCGGCCCGAAGGTCGATCCCACGGGCAAACTGCCTTCTGGCGAAACATTCAAAGATTTCGAAAGCTTTAAGCATGTGCTGCTCGAAAACCGCCTTGATCAGTTCACCCACTGCCTGATTGAAAAACTGCTCACCTACTCAACTGGACGGCAGATGGAACGCGCCGACCAGTACGAGATCGAAGATATCCTAAAACGCGTCAAAACCGAAAACTACGGTCTGCAGTCAATCATGCTCGAAGTCATGACCTCTCGAATCTTTCGATCTCGTTGAACTGGTTCAAGACTTCGAAAACTGGTTGGGGCTTTCAATTCAGATCATCAGCATCTTCGTCTGCATGACGTTGTACGTCAGATAGTTTTAACCCTGACAGTGTGCTTTCTCGCCTTGAACATGCATTCGCCTAACCTGTCACAAAAAATGAAAACAGTATTCGTGTGTGCCTCCTGTTGAGAATTGAACGGGCGAGTCATCTGCCAGGCCTGTTCTTTGTCCGGGCCAATTTGGGGCAATCGCTTTCTATTTTCATGGCAGGTGAGGTACCAGACTTTACCGCGGAGATCGCCACGGACTTTGTCAATACGGAATGATGCCTTACGGCTTAGCTTTGATGTTTCTTTCATCATCAGAACTATTCCGAGAACCCCCGTGCTACAAGGCGTCACAAATGGAAAGCTCTGGAGGGCAGCCAGACGATAGGATTAACAGGTTACAGACGACTCCCTGAGTAAACGGTTACATCAACGCCTTCAACTGTGAAATATTCGATACGTTATGGGAAGCAAAGTGCTGATCGAACGTTGGAGAAGATATCACAGACCTGTCTCAGTAATTTTTTTGTTACTTGCAATCTGTTAGTCTTATAATTATTCTCATCAGTAGTAATTGAGACTCAGTATCAACTTTTCCCCGCCGTCGCCCGGAACAGGTTGTGTTTTGTGTTGCCTGAGATTTGTAAATCAACAGGACCACTGAGCCCCACCAAAAACCTTTCCAGGAGACAATCATGTTTTTCTCTGCGCGCGAACAGCGCACCCGGTCTGCTTTCACCCTGATCGAACTCCTTGTGGTGATTGCGATTATCGCAATTCTGATCGCTTTGCTGTTACCTGCTGTGCAACAGGCCCGCGAAGCCGCCCGTCGGACACAGTGTAAAAACAATATGAAACAAATCGGTCTGGCTATGCACAATTATATGAGTACCTGGGCTGAATCGATTCCGAACGCAGGGGGGACACTCTCCGGTTATCCCAATGACCATTCTCCACTGGCCAAACTGCTGCCTTATGCGGATCAGGCCAACCTGCAGAATCTGGTTGATTTCAACATCCAGATGGGGCATCCGGCACTGGGCGATCTGCCTGTTTCCATGCATGAAGTCGCTAAAACAGTTGTGCCGATGTTCCTGTGTCCCAGCGATCCGGCGCCTGCGGTCAACCACATTCCGACTTATCCTGCCGGAACCGTTTATGCGGGTACCAACTATGCCATGAATCAAAGCAGTGGCATTCAGATTCCAGATCCGGGGCAGGTACACCCCATGCGTACCGGCGATGGTCTCTGCTGGGTGGGGGCCAACCTGAAAATGCGAGATATCACCGATGGTACTACCAATACAATAGCCTTTGCTGAATCAACACGTGGGAATGGAACCCGGACTTCCAATAGTGATCCCATCACGAATCCTCTGCTGTATCGACGGATGGTTTCTTCCGATGTTTATACCGGGTCACAGACCGACTGGGACAGTGGTCGCCTTACGACCTGGTTACGAGGTACTGTGCCCGAAGGGCCTGTGATGAATGGCTATTATACACCTAACAGTGATACCGCAGACGCCATTAATGGCTCTTCCAAGCTGACTGCGGCCCGCAGCTATCACACTGGCGGAGCGAATGTTGTTCTCTGTGATGGCAGTGTTCGTTTTGTGGGTGACTCCATTGATGTGAACTTGTACCGCGGACTCTGGACTCGCGGTGGAGGAGAAGTTATCGGAGAGTTCTGATCTGAGACCTTTCCATCAAGTATAAATAAATTCATTGCGCCTGGATTCAATACTGTTTCATCTTGAGACTCACTATGTCAGATACAATCACCAACTCGTCAGCGGTAGATGAAAATCAAAAGGAAACCCAGGCTGATACATCAGCGGGGCGCCCGAATGCAAAACCGTCAAAAAGCGGCTTATATACGATCGTTTGGCGCTGGCATTTTTATGCAGGGATCTTGTCTGCTCCGATACTCTGGATGATTACGATCACGGGTGCGATATATGTTTTCAGTACGGAAATTTCTGAGTGGCGCGATCAGGCATTATTAAAAGTTTCGCCACAAGAGGTACGGGTCAGCTACGATCGTCTCCGCGAGATTGCAGCCAGCCATGCGGCATCAGAAGATCTGGAGGGAATGGTCGTTCGTTCCGATCCGGCGCATTCTGTTTTCTTTCTTGCACACATCGAAGGGGAGCCAGGCAATCGGGCCGACGATCAGCACCAGCGTATTTATCTCAATCCCTATGATGGCAGTTTACTGGGAACCCGCATTGCAGAACACGATTTCTTTGCAGTCGTACTTGAACTGCATCGCAGTCTGATGCTGGGGACAACGGGGCGTATTCTGTCTGAACTTGTTACCTGCTGGGGGCTGATCCTGCTGGCGAGTGGTTTCTATCTCTGGTGGCCGCGAGGCAAAAAGAATGCGGGAGTCTGGCTGCCGCGGATTAAAGGGAAGTTTTATGCCGTGCTCCGCGACTGGCATGCGGTCTCGGGCTTTTACCTGCTGCCTCTCATCGGCATTATTGCTTTTACCGGTCTGTTTTTCACACTGGTTCTGGGGACCGGTTTTAACACAACCGTAAAGAAAATGGGGCACTGGCCACCCGAATGGTTTCTGACAGCGGAAGCACCAGCGCCTTCACCAGAAGCACAACCGATGAAGCTGGACCAGGTCGTCCCATTATTTCTGGAACACAGTCGATCCGGTGAAGACGCTGTCGCCATTCGCTTTGCAGAAAAACCGGAACTGGCTCATAAAGCCTTTTATATGATTGATGACGACAAAAATTCACTGCGTACCGTTTCTGTGAATCAATATACGGGGGAAAAATTCAGTATTCTGGATCCACCCGATCTGCCTTTTTTGTATCGGGTGCGGCTCTGGGCTGTCTCGATTCACATGGGGAAAATATTCGGAATGCCCACTAAGATACTGGCGCTGATTGCCAGTCTGGGTTTATTGGGATTATCAGTAACGGGCATCTGGATGTGGTGGAAACGCCGTCCCACCGGACGCAGTGGCTTTCCCCGTGCGCCACTTCCCCAATCACTGCCAGCCTGGGGTTGGGCTCTGATGATTGTGGTAGGAATTCTTCTGCCGGTTGCGGGAGTGTCGATACTTTTGATCTGTTTACTGGACTGGATCTGTTTTTCTCAGCTGCGCAAGAAAAAGGCAGTGTGAAATCACAATAACACAGGTCCCGGAACAGCATGCAAGAACGCATTACCTTTCAGCATTGTGTCTGTCAATCTAAAGTAATCGTTCCCAATGTCTCTGGCGACGCTACAGAAAAACTGGACATCATCTAAATCGTTCCCCGACCCTGCTGCAGCAGTGTCAGGGGACGTTTTTTACCGACCGAGACAGCGGGCCAGACCGCAATCAGGACTGAGAATATCAGCATTCCAGCCAGTCCACTTAGAATGGCAAACCAGGGTACGGACAGATCGGGGTGCAGTCCGCCGAAAAAGCTGAAGTATTGTGCAATCCCGGCACCGCACCAGCCTGCCAGCATACCAAATCCAAAGCTGATCAAGCCTGCGACAATGCCGATCAGCAGTCCTTCTGCCAGAACGACCAGCACGAGTGACCAACTGGTGATGCCCAGCGAACGCAGTACACCCATTTCCCAGCGGCGAGATCTAACCGAGGCAAAGATGACATTCAGTACGCCAAATCCGGCGATCAGAATCGTGATCAGTGGAATCTGGCTCAACATCCAGATCCAGCGACTGGCGGCACCGCGGGTAATGGCACGAATATTCTCTACAGGCATCATGCGCAGTCCAGGAGCACCTTCAGATGATGCCAGCGGATCATCATTGGCTGCTATCGCAGGGACCTGCAGTTGTTTTTGGGCAGCCTGTAAGATCTGATCTGGATTGGACTGATTCGAAGCATAATCGAACCAGACATACGAGGCGACCGGTTTGTTGAAGTTCTGGGCGACCGATTCATAGCTGGCGAAGACCAGCGCGGCTGCCCGATGGGTTCGGGACCGGAAGCCGGTTAACTTTGTCTGCCAGTGCCAGCCTGGTAATCGCACTGCACCAGCAATGGTATATTTTACCGGTTGATCCGGATTCTCGGGTGGGACCAGTGTGAACTGATCTCCTGTCGCGAGTCCTGTCTCCTTCAAAAAGTGATCAGGAACCACGCAGGCATTTCCCTGTTGCAGCAGGGAAACAGCTGACTCCGGTGAACCGGCCACCCATTCCAGGTCGAACAGGGGATGCCCTCCCAGAAACGCACCTTCCGGCTCGATGCCGATGATGACGACATTGTCCTGCCTGGTAACCGAGGCCCGTTCAGCACTGTTTGTCAGATCGTTCAGCAGGCGCGGCTGTTCGACCACGATCGGCTCACACCGCTCTGGATCGATGCCGGGTACTGCACTAAGAGTGGCTGCTTCCTCAGGGGAAATCTCAAGCGCACGAAAGGCGATCAGTGCATCAGGCGCCCACGGGCCGGGGATGAAGGCATCCAGCATCGTAAAGCCCCAGACCAGAATTCCAATATACAGCCCCATGCCGATGGCGATAGAGATGGCGGCTCCTACCGTCCGCCACAGATGGTTGGCGATCTGGCTGCGCAGCAGTTTGGGATCGAGTCCGAACAGCCGCGCCAGCACAGGGCTGCCCCAGCGGTCAACCAGTATCACAATTCCCGGTGACAGCAAAACGAAACCGATTGCCATTGAACCAAAACCAATGACCAATGTGGCCGTGACGCCATGTGTGTCTCCTGGAGGAAACAGAAATATCAGCAGAGGGTTGATGCAGATCAGAATCAGCCCCAGTCCAACGGTTTTCCGGGGCGTTGCCTGCAGCCCGGCAAGTTGCGGACGCGGAGCCATGGCATCAATGGGTTTGACGCTTGTGACCTGCCAGATTGGAATTAGTGCTGCCAGAAATGCACCACCAAAAGTCGCGACTCCCGCAAGTAGAAGACTGAATGGTCCCACGGATGTACCGTGATGCAATAATCCTCCCGACGCCCGAACAGACATCCAGAGCAGCAACTGACCAAGCAGAATTCCCCCCACAAAGCCAATCGCTGCCAGCAATAAACCTTCACAGGCAATCAAGGTGCCGACTTCAAAACGTGTGAAGCCGATCGCACGCAGGATGGCATACTGGCGAATCCGTTCCGTGATTCCCATACTTAAGGTCGAGAAAATGACGAGCATTGCAATCAAAATGGCGATTCCTGTTGCCGCATATGACTGAATCAGGACATTCTGCGCACTGGCTGATTCATCGAGTGCTTCTTCAATATCAATCGATTCCTGAAATTGTACCGGGGTTGAATAGCGACTGAGCCGCGGACCCCAGCCAAAGCGAAAACGGGTCAGATCAGCGTCTGGCTGCAGCGCGACGCCGATCATGCTGATCTCTGCCTGTTTGGCGAAAAGTTTTTCCGCGGCAGCAGTGGAAACAAAAAATTCACCAGAGCCGGGAGTAATGATCTGGATTGCAGCTTCTCCACCCGGACCAATGATGGTGGGGGCATCGACAATTCCGATCACCTGAAACGGCTCTGTCTGATCACCGTCCCCGATGGAAACAGAGTCACCAGTTTCAAGCCCCCATGTGTGGGCAACATCGGCTCTGACAACGATTTCATGTGATCCCTGCCTGGAGGGATCCAACCAGCGACCAGCGTGCATGTCGAATGGAGGCTCCCGCGAATCGGTTGCCAGTATCATGGAAATCGGTCGTCGCCGTGAATCCTGATCTGAGGGGGAGTCCGCTTCCTCATTCTTTTGCGCGTGAAGGGGGTGAACTTTCAACATTTCTCCCCAGAAGGGGTCGGCGGCAGCGACCGAGGAATCGTTCCTCAAATCGGAAAGCACTTCCGCAGGTACGACCGTTTCGCCATTCAGATCGATGGGAGCGACTGCCAGTTCGTAGCGACCCAAAACCAGATCTGAATAGATGTCAAAGTTTTTCAAAAGCATATCATATCCACTGGCTACCCAGACCACGATGCAGGTGGCTGCAATGGTTGCCAGTGAAGTGAGCATCACTCGGTGGGGACGTTCTCGTACAAACGAGAGGGAAACTCGAATTACTTTTTTCACGCCATGACTCCCGCGGCCGCATTCAAAACTCCCTGATACTGGCTGGCGATTTTCTGCGGATCGAAATGACTGCTGGGAGCAAATTCCGCGAGGTGCTTTCCATCTTTAAGAACGACGACCCGGTCGGCCCACATGGCAACATGCGGCTCATGTGTCACAATCACGATCGTTCGTTTCTGCTCGGTGCAAAGTTCCCGCAACAGCCGACAGATTTCCTGACCGGATACGGAATCGAGGCTGCCCGTTGGTTCGTCTGCCAGCAGGATGGCGGGATTGGTGATCAGGGCACGTGCGATGGCAATCCGCTGCTGTTCGCCCCCCGAGAGGGCGTCCGGCTTGTGAGTTCGTCGGTCTGTCATGTCCAGTCGTTCCAGCAAAGCGTCCACACGTTCTTCAAGCCCCGGTTCCTCCGTGGCAGGCAGGCGAATGTTGTCTTCCGCGGACAGGCTGGGGATGAGGTTAAAAGCCTGAAACACCAGACCGATATTGAGTCCACGAAATTTGGTCAACTGATAGTCCGAGAGTGCAGCCAGATCCTGACCGTCTACACTGACTGTTCCCGCATCGATGTCCGTCAGACCGGTCATGGCATGTAACAGGGTGCTCTTGCCTGATCCGGAGGCTCCCATGATGGCAACCAGTTCTCCGGTTTCAACGGTGAGATTGATGCCATCCAGCGCAGCGATGACAGTTTTTCCCTGGTGAAAACGTTTGACAACGGATTCGACTTTGAGCGGAGGTACAGAGGAATGGTCGGGAGTGTTCATGTTGAATATATTTCAGTCAAGGGGAATCAGGGAGAGACTAGAGACGTTCCGCCTTACATCGCAGAGCGACCTGCCTGCAACAGTTTCAGCAGTTTCATACGACAGATCGAGAAAGCAGGCCACAAAGCAGCAATCAGGCAGAGGAACAGGGTGATTCCAAATCCCAGTCCGATCTGCTTCCAGGGGATAACCAGGGAAGGGTGCAGCCCGCCAAAAAAACTCACATATTGTGAGATCCCCGCCCCACACCAGCCCGCCATGATTCCAAATCCCAGGCTCAGACAACAGGCGACCAGACCGACCAGCAGACTTTCGGCCAGAATCAACCGTGCCAATGCAGAGCGGGAGAGTCCCACTGCCCGCATGACACCAATATTCCAGATGCGAGCCCGGATGGAAGCCATGATGGTGTTCAGAACCCCCAGACCTGCGATCAGCAGCGTCACCAGGGGCAGTTGGCTCATACCCCAGATCATTCCGTCAGCGCGGTTATGAATCAGATCCTGAACGCTCTGTCGGGTACTGATGCGGACAGCTGAACCAAAGTTGGTGGCACCGATCTTCCAGGTTCCCTGGTAATTAGTTGGCTGCGCTTTACCTGAATATGTGGCAGCAATCTTTTGCAGTGAATTCCCCATATCATCCAGCGAAGCGTGAGCTTCGGTTTGTGTCCAGAAGAAATTGATCTTCTTAAAATCTAAGTCCTGACGCACGGTGTCGATATCAGCAAAGACCATCGCAGCGGCTCTGTCGCCGCGACGACGCAGTCCTGAAAGTTTTGTCATCCAGTGCCAGCCGGGCAGATCGACGATTCCCGCGACTTCATACCGGAACGCTTTGTTCGGATCTTCCGGCAGGAGGACTTCAAAGGAATCTCCCAGCGTTAAATTTGCTTCTGTAGCAAAGTGATCGGGAATGATACAGGCTCGATTATGTTTCATCTGCTCTGCAGCGGTCTGGGGATCACCTTCCACAAAACGAAGTTTCAACAGCGGGTTGGCAGCACTGATGCCCCGTTCTGGCTCGACGCCAATCAGCACGATTGAATCCTGGCGTGAGACGGAAGTACGTTCCTTACTGCCTGTCAGATCTTCCTTGAGCTTTGTCTGTTCCACAGCCAGTGGCAGGCAGGTTTCTGCACGAAATCCGTCGACATGTGCTACTGTTTGAAATGCGTTATCAGGAATGCCTCCCTCTTTGAAATTAACCAGCAGGTCCGGTACCCATTCACCGGGGACAAAGGGTTTCAACATGGAATAGCCCCAGATCTGAGTCGAGACAAACAATCCCAGACCCAGTGTGAGCGCCACACATGTGCCCAGTGTTCGCCAGAGATTGGAGGAAAGCTCTGCTGACAGGAGCCGGGGATCGAGTAATAAAACTCGTGCCACCAGGGGCCCCAGAACACACTCAATGATTGTGATCGTAATGGGCGCCAGCAGCACGAATCCGATCGCCATCGTCGAGTAGCCCAGAGCCGCATAAATTGCATATTGCGACTGATGCTGCATCGGCCAGAAGAAAATGAGAATGGGGTTGATCGCTATCATAATCAACCCGACGACGGTCAGTGTCGTCAATAAACCTCGAGAAATACCGGTGGTTGTAGAACGGGCCGACATCGCTTCCAGCGGGCTGACACGCATTGCCTGCCAGGCCGGAAAAACAGAAGCCGCCAGCGCGCCGCCAAATGCGCAGATTCCGGAAAGTATAATGCACCACTGACCCAGACCAGTCTCCTGTGTGAAGAGAGTAGGTTGTGCTGACTGCATCAGTTTCAGAATACCCCAGCCCGCGGCGAGACCTCCCAGCCAGCCAATGGCTCCCAGCAGCAGACTTTCCAGTCCAATTAATAGTCCAATCTGTCCCGGTGTCATGGAGACCGCTCTGAGCACCGCAAACTGCCGGGTCCGCTCGTTGACGCCCATGCTTAATGCAGTAAAGATGATAAATAATGCAGCCAGCAACGCGATGCCGGTTGCTGACCAGGCCTGACTGCGTGCACCGGAAACGGCGCGACTGTTACTGATATCTTCGGTGATGTCGCTGGTCGACATGAGGGTCAAAGGGGGAGTCTGACTGGCCAGGCGTGATTCCCACCCGACTTTGAATTCAGCAGGCTGTGCAGTCTCCTTCAGGCGAATTTGCGAAATAGTGATCGGGGGAGGGGACTTTCCCAGGACAATTTCAGCAACAGAAACCGGAACATAGAGAGCTGACTGTGCTGGCCCACGCGACGGACTCGGTCCACGAAAGCCACCGATCGAACGTACCTGCTCCACAATTCCGACAATGGTCACGTCTAACTCGCGGTTGACCTGCTGGAGATGAACCTGATCGCCTACCGTGACATTGAACGCAGCAGCACTGCCGTTACTGATAACGGCTTCACGGACATCGGAGCCGGGCTCAATCCAGCGACCAGTTTTCATGGGGTAGGGGGGATTTACAGCATTGGTTCCTACCAGGGTTGGACTGAGGGGAGGAATGAAGCTCGGGCCGCGACGGCCAGGAGGCCCTTTTGTATCCGGTTTCCTGGTGGCGGCAGACTGTGATTTGCCATCAGGTGAACTGTCTGATTTCGCAGCTGCCCGTTTGCCGGGGGGTACTCTTTTTTTTAATGGTTTCATCTGGATTCGGCTTTGAGATTCAGAAACCAGTTCGGCTACTGATTCATCCTGGGACATTTCCTGTATGATTTCTGCAGGAAGCATGATTTCTGGTTCCGCGCCGACACCTGTCTGAATTTCCGCCTGTGCCAAGACAAACTGATAACGGCCCAGATAGTCATCTGAAAAATCATCAAACTGTGCGGTCAGCGCGTCATAACCACTGACTACCCAGATGACTACACCGGAAGCAGCGACGATGGATAACGCAGTTAGCAGGAAACGGGCGGGATGGCAGCGGATCTGTCCGAAGAGGAGTTTTAAAATCAGCTTCATAGTATCTCGGCTCCTGATCCGGATGAGAGAACAGTTTCCTGGTAAAAAGCAGCCAGTGCCTGGGCATCGGGAAACTGTTTTGTTTCGAACTCCGTCAGTTTCTGACCATCGCGGAGAACAATGACTCGGTCGGCCCACATGGCAACGTCTGGTTCATGGGTCACGACAATCACTGTGCGGCCCAGGTCATCACGGAGTTCTTTCATCAGGCGACAGATCGTCTGGCTGGTGACCGAATCCAGGCTGCCCGTCGGTTCGTCTGCCAGCAGCAGAGCAGGGTCCGAGATCAATGCCCGGGCAATGGCAATTCGCTGTTGTTCCCCTCCGCTGAGGGCGTCCGGACGGTGGGTTGCCCGATCCTGTAAACCGATTCGTTCCAGTAATTCGTTGACACTCAGTGGTCCCTGTTCTCCTCCTGCGAGAACAGGGAGAAGAATATTATCGCGCGCGGTAAGCGTGGGAATCAGGTTAAAGGACTGAAAGACCAGGCCGATTTTTCGGCGGCGGAAGCGGGTCAAAGCGGGATCGCGCAGCGATGTGATTTCAGTCCCATCAATAAGTACCCGTCCCTGATCGGGTTGAGTAATGCCCGCAATCAGATTCAACAGTGTGCTTTTTCCTGATCCACTGGCGCCCATGATGGCAACAAACTCAGACTGGTTAACCTCAGCAGAGACTCCGTTCAGAGCCAGAACTCGTTTATCTCCCTGTGCAAAACACTTTGTCAGATTTTCAATCAGCAGGGGTTGAGATCCAGCATCACTGGATACGATGGTAGATTGTGAACTGGCCACGGATTCGGTTGTCACGGATTCTTCTCTTCCTGTTATCTGCGCACATCAAGCACAATTAAATACTGAGAAATATACGAATCGTCATCTTCTGGGAGTTCAGATTTAGAACTCGCCGATGACTTCTCCCCCGGCGCGCGTCCAGAGCCCATGGTAGAGCGTCTGGTCGATAGAGTCCCCCACAAAGCGAACACTGCCATCGCAGAGCACGACATTAGCTCCGCCAGTGTGATAGCTGCGGGCGGCAGTCAGCTTGGAAGAACCAGTCACGGCATCGGGAACTTTACTGTTGGGTGTCAGATAACCATTCATGACCGGTCCAAACGGCACGCTGCCACGCAACCAGGAGAGCATGCGTGATCCTTCTGTATTCGGATAAGGAGGCGCAGCTGCAACCTCGACATATCCTCCTTCCATCCGATACATTCTCACATCGTTATTGGTCCCGGTGGTGCTGGTTCCCGGTCCGCGTGTTGATTCGGCAAAAGCGATCGTGTTGGTGGTACCGTCCACGATGTCACGCATTTTGTTCTTTGCTCCCACCCAGAAGAGTCCATTACCCGGAGCCAGCGGATGAATGGGATCATAGGTACTGCCATTGTCGAAATCCACGCCGTCACCCTGGTTGGCTGCATAGTTACAGCCGGCATATTCATACAGATTCTGGTAAGGCTCAGTTGCTACCTGGGGACCCGGGTCGCTGGGGCACAGGAACATGGGAATGACCGTCTTAGCCACAGGTTGCATCTCTGCAGGTAAGGGTTGAAATGCTGGGTGTCCCAGATGAAGGTTGAAGTCAATCAGATTATTGAGGTTTGTCTGATCGGAATACGGCAGCAGACGAGCCAGGGGTGAGAAGTCATCGGGGTAGCCACTGGTCAGCGGGTTACCCGCATTGGGAAGCGTCTCACCGTAGGTACTGACATAATTATGCAGGGCCAGTCCGATTTGCTTCATATTGTTTTTGCATTGCGTCCTGCGGGCAGCTTCACGTGCCTGTTGCACAGCAGGTAAAAGTAAAGCAATCAGAATTGCGATAATCGCAATTACTACCAGAAGTTCAATCAGTGTAAACCCACGTTTTATGCGCATGGAAGTACCTTCTTCAATATAAATAACTCATTTGCGAGATTGGCCGATGAGTGGATTGAGAAGGTGATCCGGAGGCTGGCTACAGCTGGCGAAGTTCATCGGCGTACAAACCGCATTCATACTGCAACAACTATACCAGCGAGTTTTATGAATGACCTCATCGCTTTGCTGCCTGATACCATGCATGATTCTGAGAGGCAGGTCGATCACCAAATAGTACTGCTGTCAGATAAACCGACAGCAGTGTCGAAGAACTGGCAGTCGAGAGTCGTGGGGATTGGGGAACTGATGTGTCTCGAGATTCTTGATTAACGTCTTCAATCAATTGAAACTCAGGTGTATCCAGTTAAGATTAATCTGAGATTGATTTCTGTATTGATGAATTTCATTTACACTGACGTACGAATTCAATCCAGCTTCGACGACCAGTCCATCTCAGCTCTCATCGAATCGATGCCCCATGTTAACAGTAATCCAATGGATTCACCTTTTCATTATTTTGTTGATTGCTTTTGCCGGGGGGTATTTTCCATTTACCAAAACAGGACATATCCGCACGAATGGAGGATTCCCGCGAGGTGAAGCGTTTTCTTCAGGTGTTTTTCTTGCTCTTTCATTGACCATGTTACTTCCTGCCTCCTTTCATATTTTTCAAGAAGAGCTTCCAGAACTCAATTATCCAATCGGTTCCGTCATTGCGATTCTTGCTTTTCTGGGCCTGCTTGCGATGGAACATATGACGATGCACTCAATCGAGAGAGAACGAATCAAGATCAAAAATGGACGGTTGCCCGCGCGTATCCCACTGGTCATGACAACGATGATCGCACTCCCCTCATTCTTTTTAGGAACTACCTTGGGAATGAGTGATAGTACCCAGGCTACTTTCATATTTATCGCTATTATTCTCCATAAGGGAACTGCGGCCTTTGCGTTAATGCTCACAATGGTTCGTAGCACGCTCTCTCGATCGCAAATAATATTTTTGTTTACTTCTTTTGCACTGAGCACTCCACTGGGAATTATTTTTGGTGGATTTATTCACAATGATCTTTCGCCTTCAGTTGCAATCGTCAAAGCCGTCGTTCTTTCACTGGGAGCCGGCACGTTCCTCTATATGGGTACGTTGCACGAAATGAAACATGCCTCGTTAATCGAACACTGTGGTAAAAGAAGTTGCTTTCTGGCGATGGTGACCGGCCTGTTTATCACTGCATTAGTTCGTTTCGTGATGGGCGACGCACATCATTTTTAAAAGTTTGCTCAAACAGCATTAGCAGTTATGTAAGTCACGAGAAACCATTTCACGGAATTGACCTTGCTCCTTAACCGGAGCCAGAACCTGATACACGAATCAGGATTCTGGACCAATTGAGGAGGAGGCAGCATGCCCACCAAACGTCATTCATCCGAATAGATCATTTCAAAAGCACTTGCCAAGGGGATTCCCCCAACCACGGTTCTCAGTTGGGTCGGACATGTGTCCAACGAGATGTTACGTCGGTACACGCACGTTCTGGAGCAGGACACTCGCGCCAGCATTGAACGGTTTGCTGCTAAGGAGACAGACAGTAGTAATGACCAGGCAGACGAAGCATCTGAGCAGGCTAAAAACGGTGGCTCAGTCGAGGAAGGCTGAGTCCAAAACAGATGCCTGCCAACTGTAACACAGCGGGCAGGCATCGATCACAATTTTAACATAATTCTAAAAAGGAGCAGAATTATGAAGTTTCAAATTTCTACCAGCACACTAGTTAAGAACAGTGCCAGTAAAATAAGCGGAGAGAGGGGGATTCTCTGACCGCTGATTTGTTGCCGTGCTTCCTTTGTGATTGAGACTGTAATAATAGGCTTATTCTATCGTTCGTCAAGAACTATTCTCAGGTATGAAGCCATTTAAGGCAAAAACGAATGCCACAAAACTGCCACAACTATTTTGAGCTACTCGATAGTTTAGTAGATCGAGTTTCCTCAGCTATGACCACTTGGCCGTGCACAGTTTGTGATCTCCAGAAGTGACTTCCTCTCGAACACGATATACCAGATTGGAAGAGTCATTTCTGACGGCGATGATCCCCTGTATTTCATTGTCAAAAGGACTGGACTTTTACCAAGTGCGAGAACTCACGCAAAATGTCGGTTATGTTGTGACAAACAGCATGGCTTCCAGCCGAAGATGTTGCAGAATCACTTTCTTAGTCTGCATGTCCCCGACGAAAGGGAAGTGCAGACGATAAATCATGAAGGCTTGAATAATTTCATCTCTGTCGTCATTCACTTCCCGTCAACGTAAATGCAGCCCAGAAGAAAGGATGTGCGGCACCGTTGCGTTCGCGGCGGGATTGGATTCTGGAAAGTTGCGCTTGTCGTAACGCTTTCGATTTATGCATACCTTGCGCGAGATTTGAAAAAAATTCTTCCATCAACAATGCCGTTTCCTGATCCGGAATGCTCCAGAGAGACGCGACTACTGATTGTGCGCCTGCTAACTGAAAAGCCTGCCGAAGTCCAGCGACTCCTTCGCCAGATCGAATTTCACCAATACCCGTTTCGCAGGCACTGAGAACGACGAGTCTTGTACCTCTGAGATCGGTACTGATGATTTCGAGACCAGTCAGAACCCCATCATTATTCGACTGCCGCAATGCTTCGGGCCGGTTATTACAGCCTGCCAGCATCAGACCACACCGTAATAACGGATTCACACTTGAATCGCGGGAAGTAGGATATGTCTGAACAAAACGAGTCATCTGCGATAATGCGGCATCGCGCATTGCCAGCAGGTCGGGGTCGATCTCGTCTTCCTGAACTGATTTTTGATTATCAGAACCCGACTTGGATTTCTTTTCCGCTACACTAGTTGTTGAACTCTTTTTCTTCGGCTTTCGAATGGCATCGGCCAGTTTTTGATATTTCTTTTGTTTTTCAGTGTCCATTAACTTTTCATAAATATTTGCCAGTCGAAAAAACGAAGAATACAGTAAACCCTGATTATCGGGAACGACTTTTTCCCGGATATCTGCTGCAAGCTGAAGTTGCAAAGCAGCTTCTTTCGTACGGCCTTGACGGTCGAGGAACTGGCCATACAAACTGTGAGCATGCGCTGTTCGCACCGTCTCTTTTCCATAGATACGTGTCCTGTCTTCAATATTTTTCAGAAACAGTTTATCTGCCTCCTCAATCATTTTCTTTGATTCGAGCAATTGTGCCAGTTTCAGTATCGCAACCATTGTTTTGGTGCTGTCTGGACCTTCGATTTGTGTGTAATACTTTATTTGAGCTTGTTTGGCTTCATATGCCAGTTCATAATCTTCTGAAGTTTCGGCCGCATTTGCCAGAAGCGACAGAATACCTATCGTGTCTTTATGATTGTCCCCCAGTACACCACATGCCATTCGCCAGGCTTGTTCGTAGTAGATCGTTTTGGAGGTGGTATCAGACATACTGCCACAAAGACTGGCAAGGTTTTTCAGAACCACGATAGTATTTTTACTGGGACCTTCTTTCCGGACTCTGTAGTCGACTTGAAATTCGTAATAAGGTCGTGCTTCTTCAAATCGCTTGAGCAGTCGTAAGCATCGGCCCGCTAATTTGGCCGCATTGTAGGTGTAGCCCCGATTGGGGCCATAAATATCATTGCGTATATCATAAGCCCACTGGGCCGGTAACACCGCCTGGCTGTATTTTTTCGCTTTATAATAGTTATTCGCAGTCGCATATAATTTTGATGCGTGTCGTAACGCCATCCGCTGTTCGTAACTCACTGCAGATTCATCAGGTAGAAAATATCCATGAGTGCTCAACACCAATACTTCTGGATTATGAATTGATTTAAATGCAGATTCAGTCGCCCCCGATTCCGTTAATACCGTTGGCGACGAAGCATACCGGGAAAGTGATGATTGAATGCGTCGCGCCTCCTCTGCAGTTCCCGGTAACAAACCAACGGGGGCAAGCTGCTGACTCGTTCCATTTTTACTTTTCGATTTCATCCCAAACAGGTTGTAATCAGGATTCGCAAAGATAACCGGCTTCTGCGCAACCACGCTCCTGGTCGGTTCTCCCGAACGCAAATCCCTTCCACAAACAACATAACGAAATTCAAATTGTTCGACGGCATAGCGCTCTTCTTTTAACGGCAGCGCAGCCCAGGGAACTAACCACAAGGAAGCATCTGGAGCCAGAATGACTTTATCAAAGCCTTTGAGATGCGGCAGTAATGGCTTCAATATCCGCTCACTCAGCTCCTGCAGTAAACGACGCGTTGTTTTCTCTGCAATCGCTTCACCTTCTTTTCCTGATTGCGTTGCTCCGCTTTGGATCGACTGAACTGCTGACCGCAGAGTAGATTCAATTTCTGTCGCTAATCCCAGATCCACTGCAATGATCTTCTGATTTTTTCCGGGTGGAATAATCCATGCACCATATCGCGGTGACTCGCGTTTAATCTGCTTGCCTTGACGCGAATAGGGATAAACGCGTAAAAATTCGATAAAAACAGCATCCCGGGGCACTTGGTCTTGTACAGACTTTAGTGTAACCCAGTCGCCTTGCTCATTGTCAGAACCCGACAATCCAAGACGTTGAATTAAATCCTGTTCCTGACGACTCAAAGCATCCAACCGTGCCTGCTTTTGTTCTTCAGAAAGTTCCGCTCCTATCGTAATAGAAGCCAGCTGTCGCCGAACTTCAAACAGGTTTTCTGCAAAAACACGTGCTGCTCCCTGAAATTGACGCAAAAGTCGTTCATGACTGGAGAGGGTTTCCTGAACCAATGCTTTACGGTTCAGAATCCATTCCAGATGTTTCTCAGCAACCTGAGGATTATTGCGTTGAGGCCACATGATTCCGGTGGCGCGACGATAATCGACTTGATCAATGCCCTTGAGAAAACGAAGTTGTTCTCTCTGATTGAGGCCCGTCAATACTTTATCAGAAAATCGTTTGGCCCCCCGGCGTTGCTCATCAAATGCGCGTGCAGCAGCGACCCAGTTCCCCTGAATGGCTTCAATTGTTCCCAAAAACCCAAGAGCACTCCCCAGTTGGCGGTTCTGATCGTGAAATAATCGCTTTCGAGTGGAAATGATTTCACCAAGCAACTGGACTGCGATTGCGTAATTTCCATCATTATATTCGTAATTGGCTAAGCGATATTTGATGCCCAAGGTTTGCGGATGCTCATCTCCCAATGTACGATGAGCAATGGCAAACGATTCCTTCACCAACTGTTTGGCTTGCTCTTCATCATCTGTTTGTTCGGCCATCGCAGCTGTAATCTGTACCATGATGGGATGTTCTGGAGGATACTTTTTTTTCAGCAGAGGCAAAATTTCTTTGCCAATCGCTTCTGCACGATCCCATTCGTCAATGTTCTGATAGTGCTGCATCAAAGACAATTTCACCAATAACGTTTGCTGGTCATTGGCACGCCCCATTTTATTGTTGATCTCAATAATCTCTTCAAACAGTTTCTGTGCACCAGACTCGTCTTGCAGCGCAGACAGAATACCAGCCAACTGGTACATACTCGAAACTGTTTCATGATGTGTTCGGCCCAGTTTCTTACGCCGGATCTCTAAAGACCGCTCAATTAAGGCCCGCGCTTCCGTCAGGTTTTCCTGTTGCTCATACATCACCCCCAGATTGCAGAGCAAATTGGCATACTCATTAACCTCGGATGCAAAATACTTCTCTCGCAGACGGATAGCACGTTTGAGTGTCGCCAACGCATCAGTGTATTTGGCAGCCCGGTACTGGTGCGATGAAAGTAATTCCAGGCTTTTAATCAGTTCCGTATTATCCTCGCCCTTCCAGCGTTCAAGCACTGATAAAGCCTCTTGAAGAATTTTAACAGCGCGTGCTGATTCTCCTTTCGCATTAATCTCTGAAGAGTAATTGACCTTGGCTGCCGCCGTGTCGGGATGATCTTCCCCGTAGACCTGGCGAAAGCTGTTCCAGATCGACTTCCAGGCGCGTTCACGCTCTGCAGAGTAGAATTCTGATTTGATCGCGATTGCTGCTTTACGTGTTTGACGTGCCTGAGTCAGCAACGCTTTCTGTTCTGCTGTTTGCGGAAGGTTTCTGAGATCTTTGAGTAGAACCCAGCCTTTTTCGGAAACCGTGGGATGCTTGACCCAGGTCCATTTGCCTTCGGTTCGAAATGCCCACAGTTTTTGTCCAAGTTTTACAGTGGCAATTGTGCGGTTCTCAACTTGCATATTCGTCGAGTCAACCTTGACTTCCAACATGCTCTCTGCATGAGCGCAGGTCACAGGGCTAATGAATATCAAACTGATGCACACAATATTCCGCAATATATTCATGAAATCACCTGTGTTAACTTTTGCCGTATAATCTAACAATTCTCATCAGTCTTTTGTTATTCCTGCCCCGTAAGAGTAAATGCAGCCCAGAAAAACGGGTGGGCGGCTCCGTTACGTTCTCTTCGTATTTTGATACGGGTTAATTGTGACTGACGCAGTGCTTCCGATTTGGTTTTACCATCGGCAAGGTTTTTGAAAAACAGGTCCATCAGCTTGGCTGTTTCATTATCTTCTACCTGCCAGAGACTGGACACGATGGATTCTGCGCCCGCCAATTGAAATGCCTGACGAAGACCAGCCACTCCTTCTCCATTACTGATATCTCCCAGGCCGGTTTCACATGCGCTCAACACGACTAATTCTGTGCCGCGCAGGTCAGTCCCGACGATTTCCAGCCCTGTCAGAATCCCGTCTTCCTTACCTGACTTAAGTGCATCTGCTCGATTATTGCAACCTGCCAGTGCCAGCCCACAGCGAAGAAATGGATTTTCAAATTGAACCGGTCCGTTTGCTGCCTGATTGAAAATCGGTTGTTGTTCAAAGTATCCATGCGTGCTCAACACTAAGACACGCGGACGATGCAACTCCTTAAACGTGGCCTCTTGTGCGGCAGCCTGAAGCAGGAGCCGCGCCGGATGTCCAACAAAGCTTTCCAGGCTCGGCTTAATACTCTCTGCTTCTGCAGCACTGGCAGCTAGAGGGGGAAAGTGAGCCGATGATGAAAAACGAAGTTTAAGTTGAGAACGTGTCGTTCTGACAGGTGCAAGATCGATACCCAGATTATAATCTGGATCAGCGAAGATGACAGAGGCACTGGTCTCACCACTTATTTTCTCCTGATCAACCAATTCGCGACCACTCACAACATAATGGATTTGATGTTTTTCGATAAGATATTTATCATCACTTGTCAGCAGTGCCCCCCAGGGAACAGTCCATAATTCAGCATCGGGACTTAATATAATGTTCTCCATGCCCTCAATAGCAGGTTCGAGCGGCCTCAGCACGCGTTGAGATAATTCTGTAATGCTTTTCTTAAACTCCGCTACCGCAGCAACCTCACCTGTCTCCGGAAGGGTCTTCAAAGTCGCCTGAATTTGTTTTCTCATACTGAATATTTCACGATCGATGGGCTCGGACTCCCCCAAATCAATCACTTGTATTTCGCCTGCTCCCGTAGCAGGAATGATCCAGGCAGCATACCGGGAAGGTTTCCAATACTGTTTCTGAGGGGATGTCTTGAAATTAAACTCGTGGAAGCGTGCGATGTTGATCAGCACAGTTCCTTTCGGGATTTGATTCCGAACAGATTCGACAGTAACCCAGGGGTCTCTTTTTTGTAGATTAAGACCAACGTTTCCCAGTTTTTTCTGTAGTTCCTCTTCTCTTTGCTTCAAGCGCGTTAACCATTCAGTATTCTGCTTTCCACCACTGTTGATTGTACGCTTTGAAATCTGGTCGCGCACCTGACGTAGTTCCTGGGCAAGCGGTGCAGACTGCCCTGTGGACATGACTGCTGATTCAGCCTGGGCTTCTTGCGCTGCAGATTTACCATTCAATAACCATGCGGCAGACAAACTCGCTGTTTTGGAATCTGTTTTCCGTATCCACCCCAATGTCAACGCAGATTCAAATCCCGTGCGATATCTTTCTCGTAAAAAAACCTGTTGTGTTGCCTCAGATAAACCGGGTAGTACTCGAACCATATGGCGTCGTATATTTTGGCGAGCTTTGTCCTGCAGTCTCACAGATTTTTCGAACTCACCTTTCAAAGCATAGATCATTGAAAGATCAGAAAACGAGCCGATCGTTGACGAATGCCCCTCACCAAATACTTTGAGATAGATCTCAAGACTTTGCTGATAATACGATTCTGCTTTTGCCAGATCTTCTTTTTGCTGATTAAGCCCACCGAGACTACCCAGAGCATGGGCAACTGCCACATGCTCATTACCATTCAGCTTACGATTGATTGACAAACTCTTTAACAAATGTGTTTCCGCTTTTGAGAACTCGTTCAACTGCAGATACAGAGTTCCCAGGCTGTTGAAAGAGCCCGCTGATTGTGGATGTTGCTCACCAAACGCTTCAAGATAAATCTCAAGACACTTTAAAAGTAGTGGTTCGGCCTTTGAATATTGACCCGTTGATTGATAAAAATTGCCAAGGCTATATAAGTCGTTTGCGACGATGGTATTATCGTTTCCGAATAATTTTCGACGAACCTTCAGACTTTGTAAATAATACTGTTCTGCTTTTGCATACTCTCCTACATTCGAGTAAAGCAATCCGAATGAGTTCAGTACATTGGCGGTGTCTGGATGGAAGTCACCATAGACCTGACGATAGATTTCAAGACTCTGCAGAAAATTGGACTCTGCTTTTGAAAATTCGCCGATACCATTGTAAAACATCGCGACGTTATACATTGAGGTTGCCACATGGGGATGTTTTTCACCCAGTGTCTTCTGGAAGATTGCGAGGCTCTGCAGGTAATATGATTCTGCCTTAGAATGTTCTCCCCTGGTCTGATAGAATGAGCCAAGCATATTAATAGCTCTCGCTGTATCAGGATTATTTTCACCAAAGAGCGATTGAAATATTCTAACACTGTCTAACAAGAGAGTTTCTGCTTTCGAGTAGTCAGCCATGTAATAATAGAGCCATCCAAGACTGGAGAGTGCTCTGGCAGTGTGCAGATTATTTTCCCCCAAAGTCTTACGGTATATCTTAATACTTTCCAGGTATGCTTCTTCTGCTTGGTCGTATTTACCCATATCACCATACAGTCGAGCAAGATTCGCTAGTGACTTGGCAACATCAGCATGCTCATCACCCACAAGGTTTCGAGTAATCTCTAAACATTTCAGATAAACTGGTTCTGCTTGAGAATAATTGGCTTTTGTAGAGTAAAGAACACCTATATTGTTTAGGGTCGTCGAAGTGCTGGAATGGATCTCGCCTTGTGTCTGAACATTAATTTGATAGCATTTGATTAAATACGGTTCCGCTTTCTTCAGGTCCCGCATCTTCAGATACATCATGCCCAGGTTGTTGTAAGCAGTTGCAGTATCCGGATGCACTTCTCCTAGAATACGAAGTTTCACTTGTAAACTTTTTAGATAAAACGGCTCTGCTTTTTTATATTCACTTTTGTTGAAATGAGTGGTTCCCCTGGTGTTTGACTCATGAGCCTCCGATAGCTGCTGCTGTTGTTCGCGGGTATATTGAACTGCTGATACATCACGATTCGAAATCCAACCGTGCTCTTGAGTTTTGGGATCCATTACCTCATACCAGTTCCCTTTGGTTTCGAATGGCCAGAGACGGGTCCCCTGTTTAACCGTAGCAATTGTCCTGCTGACGCCTCCTGCTTCAGTCACTTTAATGACTCCCTGAGCAGCCGTTACCGTTAACATCGGCCCTTCGTCAGCAAGGTCCGCGACGACAGTCGAATTCCATAATATCACCAGCAAAGACGTGACAAGGTTGATTCGGAATCGAGTCTGTTTGAAGTTAACTTCCATCGCCTCACACTTTCTTATTCCAGAATCAATATCCACTTCAATCTAAAATCCATTGTAGTTAGCTGGTGGATACGGGTGATAGAATGTCGTATTCGTCAGACTCGTTTCAGAAACAATCAAGGCTTAAAATACGTAATTGTGACAGACATCACAGGTGTTGGGTCCGCATTAAATATTACGGTTTGTACTTTGTTGGCAGACTTTTTGCCTTGAACGATCAAACCGCGAGTTTGTGCCTCTTTACGGCCAGCCAGTCGAATTTGATGCTTTAAAGCTCCCAGGTTTTTAGGCTGCCCCGATGGATGAACTCCGCGCAACATTGCAATCAGGTCCTGGTCTTCTTCATTCAGTATTGTCGGTACTGGCTTGGCACCTTTGAGTTCTTGAAATACTGTTAATTGGATCTGTCCGACCTCACGACCGTAGTCCATCGCTCGTTTTGCCGAGTCTGATTTTGACAAGACCGTAAACTTTTCGGCCTTGTTACCCTGCAGCTGATACCCTTTGACGACAGTCCGTTTATGGTCCGGCGACAAGATCCATTTTGCACAATCAATATCTCGAACGACCTGACGGTATAATGTATTCTCACCATTCACCTTCAACACAGCCCCCAGCCTCCCTTGTGTAGAGTGGTTCCGATTCAACGCCAGTTCAACCTTCTGACCCGTCTGTGGTTCTGCTACAAAGGCTTGACCATCTCTCAGCTCCACAGCTACCGGATGACCATCGTAAAGAATCTCCAGCTTGATCGGTGCAGCGGAATCATCCAATGGAAATTTTACCTGCTGTGTTTTCACACGTGCTGCCGCTTTCAAAATCTGCTGCTGCTTTTGCTTCTGATGGTCTTTGAAGGCAAGTTGAGTGGAACCACCGTCAAATGCACCTCGCAGCAAGAAACTTTCGCCAAGTTCTCCCAGCGTCTCGGCATCTAGATTCACATCAAAGACCTCGCAGGCTTTCTCCAGTCCTCCCCCATTCCTGTTGAAGCATAGAATGCCGATCGTTGCACGCTGATTGTCATCATGCATCTGCACGACTCCTGTCAGGAAAGCGTCGGCGACCTCTGATTTATTTCCCCAGGCCAGTTTAAATCTGGGCCCAAAGAATGCCTTGCGTCCTGCTTCACTCAAATGATTGGCCTTGTCAATTTTTGCCGCCGTCGCGCTGGCATCCTTGATAATATTGAGTTGGCGAGCTTCATCGAAAGGATTTGCCAGAATCAAACCGACTTCCAGGCGATCTGCCAGATGTGAATTGAGGGGGCCAGCACTGCTGGTGGTCTTCTGCCCTGGTTTCTTTACGCGAAACTTGAGTACACCGACTGTTTTGAACTCGTGTTCGTTGAGATAATCAATAATCTTGGGGATCTGTTTCTGCATCCCCTGATTAAGAGTGTCTGCCTGTGTCTGTTCTGAAAATAAAACTATCGCCGTTAGTACTAAAAGCAGTAATGATATTGTTCTGATAATATCGTTTTTGTAGATCATGGTTCTCTATTTCCTTATGAGGTCGCTAAGATATTGCGGTTTTTGCAATCACTATCGCGTTTCAATTTTCAATGTTTTTTTGACAAGTTGTGACGGGTCATTTTTCAAACGAGTATCGCTATGGTCATATACATAGAAGTTGTGCACAAACCGGTCTGCCACCCCATGTCCCCGCAATAAGGCCCCCGGTGAAAATTGGTGAGGACTTGCAAAGACAGTGATGAATTCCGTTCCAAGTTGCGGCTTAATTTTGATCGTCCCTGATTCAGGAAATTGATAGGCTTTCCCGTTCTTGAGCGAAAGAATGCCATTGGTCAGCGCGACCTTCTTCCCAAGCGCGCTGGTTCCAAGCAATTCGATGAATAGATCTACGCCCGTTTGGTTCTTGACCGTGATCACCATCTCCTCTCCAGGCGAGAAAATATTGCTGCGTTTGTTGGTGCTGACCTTCAAACCACTTGCTAAACCATCAGCCAGATGGTCGGGGCGAGTTAATCCATCAACGGGTGCAATCGGTACACCGACGCCAAGTTGACGAACGACCTGGTCAAAGTAATCTTCCCAGGTATCACGACGAATCACTCCGCCAGTTGAGAGCCCGGCCAGGCCAAGCTGCGTGAATTGCGGTAAACGAAAGACAGCTTTTAAGCTTGAGGAATACTTCAAACCAAGTTCTGCTGAAGCTTGTGAGATTGTCAACGGTGCATCGATAAATTTTCGAGATGTTGGAATCAATGGTTCAGCTTTAATGGTCTCGCCTAAAGCCTGATCCATTGCCGTCTGAAACCGCTGTTCGTCTTTATCCAGCAATGCATCCATCTCATCTTTAGCAACGTACAATCTGAGAATATCACTTTTATTCAAACCGCTGCGATCAGGAAGAGATTCAAATGCAGGACGGATGTTATCAGCAAACCGCTTCATTCCCCGGTCATGACATCGCATGCAGGCCAGGCCGTTTCGCACGACTTTATCTTCTGAAAACTTGTCTGTCACGATGGTCGTCGGTGCTTCGAGGATCCGGTTACCCGCATTATCGGTAATGAAATACGCCTGCAATCCGTTAGGCAAATTCCAGATCATCTCGCCACCCGCAAAGTGGAAGTTGAGTGGGTCTGTGAACATATTCTGCAGGCCTTTACTGGTCTGAAAATCAAAGCTCTTCCAATACGCGCCAAACCGGGAAGGATGTCGTTCTACAATACGATTATTACGCGAGACTCCCGAGAGAGTCATACCCGCTCGTTTCGCGACATGGTTTTGAAGATTCTGATTACTGTCAACACCGAGTTGATGTTCCAAGTCATCAAGTTGATGCGGCAACTGCAACAGATCTTCATAGAGGGGTGATTGAGTCGCCACACTGATAAACCAGTCGACGCGTACATAAGGAATCGGACGAATCAGCCGGGCAGGCTTCAGGTACACTTCCCATAGTCGATCAAAAATCTCCGAGTTTTCAAAAGCCAACCCATAGGGGTATTCCAACAATACCTGATCGTAAAGGTTCACATCTCTGGCAGGCGATTTGTCATTTCCCTTAATCTTCGAAAACGGCGTTTCCTGCCAACCCAGCTTTCGAATGTCGACGACAAAGATCGTTCCTGTATCTTGATCGACTACCGTCGGTTGCACGATATCAGGTTGCCACGACAGATGGTTAATGGCTTTCGCTAATGCTTGTCGGTTTTCTTTGAGTTCTTGAGAGGTGGCGCCAGCCGTTAATAAATGGTTACAACTGAAGAATCTCAAAAAACGACGATCATCGCGGGGTGTCGCCTCAATGTGTTCCAGAATCTTTGTGAGGACATATTCAGCACCAATCACGTTTATCAACGCGGAATCTGTTCCAGCCTCTTGCGGCTGTTTCACATCTTGGGGAAATTCAGGGGCTCCCGCTTCAATCCACTTTCGTACCATTGCGATTTCCCCTGCAGTCAAGGGAGGCAGTGGCGATTCCGGCATACGAGAGTCTTCGTCATCCGATATAATATAGTCGTATAATACAGATTCATCGACTTTACCTGGAACAACAGCTCCGTCTTTGCCCACGTAGGATGACCGTTCCAAAATATTAATGTCTGCTTCGCGTCTTGTATTACCGTGACATTCAAAACATCGTGTGCGGAATATTTGTTTCACTTCTGCTGCGTGATTGGATTCTTGAGCAGAAACAGCCATTTGCTGCAGAAGCGATATTCCTATGAAACAGACGATGGTTGTCCATCTCCCTGGAAAGAACAAATGCATGCTAGCCTCGGGAATTGAATAGATGAGAATTAAATTGTTCAGATACTACAATGTAAACAACTCTCAGACGTAAATCTTCCCGACTATCTGGATTTATTCAGAAATTCATCGCGCTGATATCAGGCAGTAGAAAACGTATCTTTGAAAGATCCTAACGTTTAGCCTGCGCTGATGAGAATCAGATTCGCAACGACTCAATTCGATATCAGACAAAATTCAGTAATTCCCAGCTATCGCGGAATTCCTTAAGTTAAGTCTTTCATTTTGCCACTGTTTTTGCAGCATTTTCAGTTTTTCAAATATTTCTTCCCAATCTGCGGAAGATTTTCAGACCTGCACCGTTTTCCTTTTGAAAGCCGGGAACAGTAAGTTTCTGGGAAACAAAAAAACATTTTGAAAGGCAGTACAATGAAAATTTTATTAGACATCGCAGTAAACGTCGCATTGATCACCTTCGGGGCTTCTGCAGACAGCAACGCAGGGGAAATGGTTCAGCTGGAAGATCAGGATCGAAGTCGTACTCCCATCTATGTGATGGAAAACAATGAACAGACAAACGAAGTGTTTCAGTTTGGAGTGGACGTTGATCAAAGCCAATTGGATAAATTCAGCCGGTATGTGTGAAATGCCAATAATGGGGACCCCGGAAAATGGCACCAAACGATTTTGTCTGATTCATTTATCGATGGAATAATATGTTAAAGCACATACCGCAGTTTGTGATGACTGAATATCATCTGAGATGGCCCTTCAAATTCATGTCAGTGACACACCATACTTTGCTTCGACCTAACCTTTTGGCAACACTTCCCTTTGTCATTTGGCGGCTGTCTGAATAGCTGCCTTTCATTACTTTGTAATGAAAGGCAGTTTTATCAGATGGATTAAAACTCTTTACTACATCGCATAACACAGCTCACATCATCTTCCCAGCTTGACAACATTATTTTGGATATCTGCACGCCAAAATCGACTTGCCTCGCCATCAAACCCAATTCTTTTCTAAAAAATAAGAATTCTCGGGAAGATCTGGAGCGCAGCTTCGTTTCCCTGATATCAACACAAACACGCTTACCATTTAACAAACACACAGGAGAGAGTGATGACAAACTTAAAGAAAACATTGGTTCTGACATTTTTGGCAGGTATCTTCGCTGTTTCGGGAAGTTCCACCGTATCCGCCGGCTATGGCTACCCCCCCCAGCGACATTGTAAATATAAGCAAATCACCTCGTATCAGTATCAGACAAGGTACCAGACTGTTTTCGTAACTCGCTACGACCACTGCGGCAAACCTTTTCGTGTCAAAACCGTTCGCAGCTTTACAGTCAAGGTTCCTGTCACACGTTGGGTCAAAGTCGGCTACTGAATTTCGGATTGAAATGCCCATATATTTTGTTTCTCGACTGAGTGACAGGCTTGTGAGCTATTTTGGCTCACGGTACATTAGAGTGATGAACACAAGCCCAACTCTTATTTCATCTACCGACGAAGAGCTGACAAACTTCATCCAAGTTCGCGATCCATCGTCTGTACAGAAACAAGAGGCAGAAATGGCATTCAATACGTTATATGATCGACATGCTCCTTTTCTGCTAGCCTTTCTCAAAGTTCGTGTCGCTTCACAAATTAGTGCCTCTGACATTGCTCAGGAAACCTGGATGCGTGCCTGGCGAAAAATCCCCACCCATTTTGACGGATCTCATTTTCGTGGTTGGTTATTTCAAATTGCCAAAAATTTACTGATGGATGAACTTCGCAAAAAAAGTACGACTTCCTTAAACGAGGATATCGATATCGCAGATAAACAGGATACAACACAAGTTTACATCCAACAGGAAGAAAAGACACAACTGCAAGATTGTATGAATCAGCTGGACGAAACCCGCCAATCCATCGTCAAACTCCGTTTGGCCGGTGAAAGTCATCGAGAGATCAGTAAGCATCTCAATCTAGAATACAACACAGTCCAAACCCGTTTCCACCGCGCGAAACAGTTTTTAGAAGACTGTGTTAACCAGCAACAGAAGGAGACAGCATGAACCTCGCTGCCTTCGACCTTCCTGAAGAAACGCAAGCGCTGAGCGAATGGCTTGTCAGCCAGCTAACGGGTGACAACTTGTCATCGGTCGTCACGCAGCTTTCTGCCGTTCATGCAGACCAGGACCAGGATCTGACATTAGGAACCGTGTGTGGCGACCAATGGGAGAACATTCTGCAAGATGGTTTTTCAGAATTGACACAGACTCAGCTGCAGCAGCTTCTCACTCATCCCTACTTATTGCTCGAACTGCAAGAACTTCTGCTGCTGGAAGGGAGTGACTTCTGGCAGAAGCATTTCCTGAGTCAAAACAACGATTCTGAAATCACGGATAATAAATTGGCGTTACAGGAACAACTGTTTTCTCCACCTCCTGAGCCGGAAACTGTTCAACAGCCTGTTGACTACAAGAAAAGTTCGTATCGAAAAATCGCGGTACTGGGGTTTGTCTCAGCTGCATTGATATGTGTTGCCGTTTTCCTCAACCAGCAACCATCAGCACCAGCAGGCTGGGGTTGGAATCGCCCCGGCGCTTTGACTGCAGATATACCGGCCAACCAGTACTTGAATCGACTGGCTGACTCAGCCAATGAGTGGTTCAAAAAACCGACCGAAACCAAAGCCTCTTTAATCACACGTTTGACACAGTTTCGTGCAGGTTGTGAAACCTTGATCAATGCCCCACATCCACAGCTCTCCCCTGAGGATCGGGTCTGGTTAATCGAACGCTGTCAGGCCTGGGCCGATAAATTGGACGAACAAATCGTGGCTTTACAAAAAGGAACGACCGATCTCAAAACGGCAGACGCCAGCGCAGATGCCCTGATTAATAAACTGGTCAAAGCCTTGCGCAATCGGGCTGGGCAAATTAGCTAAGAACGATTTTTCATGTTCTGATCATAAATATGATTTAGAAATTAAATTACCCAAACTGTCCCGTACAAAGCTCTCATCGTAATGACTGGTATGCGGACCGATTCCGGAAGTCATGAAATTAAAGGAGCTTAGAGAAGTTCCAGCTTTCTACGGTGAATCTGAGGTAACCCACCGGTTTCGAACTTTTCTGGAGTAGTTTAACAGTAGGCGCGACACCGATATCTAAGGTGAACTGCGTTAACTCTGCGGCCCTGCAGTCGGTGAAAGTTCCGCAGAGCACTGAAAGAGGCCATCCATCGAATATTAACTGTGTCACAGCGGGGTACAAATAAAGTGACATCTCCTTATTTTACAGCATGTTACTACTGAGACTGATTTTACCACGATGATCCAACTATTTCATCCCCTGCTGACACTGATTGCCACTGCTTCCGACAGCCTGTTGACCAAATACGTCCTCTACTTGAAAAATGAGAACTGGATTCTGCGGGACCGTATCCCAGGAGAGATTCATACAAAACCTCCCGAACGTGCGCAGCTCTTAAAATACGGTCAGCCGCTCGGGAAAGCGATCAATGAACTGATCACGATCGTCACACCCGGTACCTTTCATCGCTGGGTACGTGAAGAGAAACGAAGGCGGAAGAGAAAGCTCATTGGTCGACAAGGAAAGAGTGCCGTACTACGAGAACTGGTTCTCAAGATCGCCCGGGAAACGGGGTTCGGCTATGGGACTTAACGGGCGACAGTCTTTTTGTACCCGACGCTCCTGTGCACAATGTGTGCACCAACTGTGCACCAGGATGTTTATTAAGTTGCGCAAAAAAACAACGCTAAGTCATTGAAAACAACGACTTAGCGCGTTTGGGCAGATTGATAAGCGGAGAGGGGGGGATTCGAACCCCCGGTACCTTGCGGCACACCGGTTTTCGAGACCGGCACATTCGGCCACTCTGTCACCTCTCCGGTGGAATGATCTCGGTTTCAGATCATTCTTTACTATTGAACTGACAGCATAGTCAGATCACCAGGCAGCGTCAAATTCGAACAGGCAGAACTTCACAACACTCAAATTGTTAATCCCAGTCTTCGCTGCCAACCATCTTTGCTGTTTTGTCGTAAGAATTTCAGCGTGCCTGCATTTCGGAATCACGGTCGCTATTGTCAGAACCAGTTGAAGGTCTCGAAATGTAAACGATTCCCTGCATCTTTCTTGCAGACTCTCTGTAGTCGGGATATGCTGTTATTTATAGATATTTTTTGTAAAGGTTGGTTCACCATCATCTTTGGAAAATCAACTCACATAGAAAATGACTATCTGACAGCGAACATTTAGTAGATGAAGTAGGTATAATGAGAGCCGAGGTATGTCCATGTTCTGTGTGGCTGCCTTCAAACTCGTGATTTCACAGGTCTAGCGTCCTCTCTTTCACGGCCTCGGTTCATCCGTGCATTAGCGATGGAATTTATAATATGCGTCTATTCCATTTTGTATCGATCGTGAGTCTGTTTACGATTATGACAATGGTCTCTTCTGTTTCCGCAGAAGAGCAGTATCTCGAATTTCTCCAGGGATTACGGGATAAAAACTATCACGACACGGCATTGCAGTATCTTGATCAAATTGCCGCCGACAAAGCGACTCCCAAGGAAATTCAAGAACTGATTCCCTTTGAGCGGGCGATGACATTGATGATGTTTTCGCGGACTCAAACTCAGCCCGAGGAGCAGGAAGAAACACTGAATCTGGCTCTGGCACAGTTGGCATTGTTCACAAAGCAGTACCCCAATCATCCCATGGCAGGGACTGCGAATACAGAACGCGGGAAAATTATTCTGGAAAAAGCGGAAGTGGAAGGCCGCAAAGCACAGTCGCCTGCGGAACAGAATAACAAAAAAGCCCATCAGGAGGCGGCCCGAAAACTGGTGGCCCAGGCCAGGGATATCTTTCAGAAAGCCTATAATCTCCACGAAAAGACCTGGAAGTCATTTCCTGCGACTTTCATCGACAAACAGAAAGAACCGGAAAGATACGAGGCCCGGGCCAAAGCTGAAATCCAATTCATGAGTGCCCAACTGGATCTGGCGCAATGCACCTATGCAGAGGCACAGACCTACGATCCTGACAGTGCTGATTTCAATCGGCTTCTGAAAAAAGCTGCCGAAGAATATGCCAAAATTCACGAACGTTATCGCAGTCAGGTTGGTGGATTATACGCCCGTATGTGGCAAGGAAAGTGTTTTGAAGAACAGGGTGAACTGGGACAGGCGCTGGGGATCTACAATGAATTACTGGGGCACCCCGGTAAGTCCTCGGCGATCAAAGGTTTGAAAGATAACTGTCTGCAGTTCCGGTTGATCTGTCTGAATGATGAGAAGAAAAAAGACTATCAGCTGGTGATTAATGAAGCCGAGGAATGGTTGAAAGATAATCGTTCCCGTAGTCGTACTGCCATAGGGCAGGGGATTACCTGGGAACTGGCGCGAGCCCAGGAGGCACTGGCAAATCAGGAAAGTACGAAAAAGGGTGATCAGGATCGGATTCTCAGGCAAGCCCTGGCGAATGCCCGGTTTGTGAATGCGTTCCGGGGTAAATATCGCGATGTTTCCCGGCTGATGGTAGGTCGAATCAATGCGAAGATACAGGGGAATTCAGGCGGAGATCCTCAGGATTTTGCTACTGCGTACGGCCTGGGGCAGGATCGCAATAAACAGACGAAAACGTTGAAAGACAAACTGGCAGCAGCCAAGACACCAGCGGATAAAAAGAAGGCTCAGGTTGAACTGACTCAGTTCATGGAAGAAACTGCCCGTATCCTGAGAATCGCTTTGAAACTGGCAGATAATAAAACGGACCCCAAGGAACTGGATCACGCCCGATTTCTGTTGAGTTACACCTATTACAATCTCAGACGCAGTTATGAATGTGCGATTCTGGCAGAGTTTGTGGCGAAGAGCGATGACAAAGTCAATGGAGGCATGTCATTGGATGCGGCTTACCTGGCGCTGGCTGGTTACCTGCAGGCTTATAACGATTCACCCAAGGATCTGCGTTACGTAGACAATCAGCACATGGAGGCGATCTGTAACCTGATTACCAGCAGATGGCCTGAAAGTGGACGTGCGAATGATGCCCGAATTCAGCTGGGTAATATTTACAGCTCAACTGAAAGACCAGCCGAAGCAGCAAAATGGTTTTCACAGGTTCCACCCGCTGCGCCACAATACACGGATGCTCAAATCAGAGCCGGGCAGGCATATTGGAACAGCTATCTGACAGCGATGTCGCGTCGTTCTGAAACGAAACCAGAAAATGCAAAACAGTGGTCAGAGTTAGCTGAGAAACATCTCCGCACTGGAATCGCGGCGACTTTGAAGTCTCTGCCTCCGGAAGCAAAGACTCCCGAAAATTTGACTGCTGCAAAGACATCACTGGCTCAAATTGCCTTGAATAACGGGAAATATCAGGAAGCGATTGACATTCTGACAAAAGAGCCGCATTCGGTTCTGAAGGCCATTCATGTTGCAAAAGGGGCTAAACGGCCTGCGAAGGGAGTACAGAGCAGCGAATTTGCGAATCTGGTCTACCAACTGCAACTGCGGGGTTATATTGGTTTGCAGCAGATTGATCTGGCACGTAAAGCGATGAAAGAGCTGGAAGAATCCGCTTCAGGATCTGGTGGCGAATCGATTACCGAAATGTATCGTCAGCTGGGCGAGAAAATTACGGAAGAGATTGAACGTCTGAAAACTGCCGGGGACACCAAACGAATTAACGATGTACGAAAATCACTGGAAACATTTCTGACAGATATCTTCAAACGAAAAGATCAGACCTATGGTTCGCTGGTCTGGATTGGTGAAACTTATTATGGCATGGGACAGGGGGCCAGTGAAAACCCGACTGTGGCGCGTGGTTATTATGACAAAGCTGCTGCAGCGTTCGAAGAAATACTGAAACGTCAGGATGCGACTGGCGAATTTATTCCGGGTAATTTTCAAGTGGGGATTACACTGCGTCTGATAAACTGTAAGCGGGAGCAGGGTGAGTACGAAGCTGCAATGAAACTTCTCGCTCCCATTGTGAAGGAAAAAGATAATTCACCTGAAGTACAGTTTGAAGCTGCCAGTCTCCTGCAGGCCTGGGCTGCAAGCGGTCAAGGCGATAACAATAAAAAATATCTGGAAGCCATTAACGGGATGGAACTGGAGAACGGTGGGGTGATTCGTGGCTGGAATTATCTGGCGCGGCTTCTCCAGAATTCGCTGGATTCGCCAGGTCGTGAAGATCTGAAGAAAATGTATCAGAAAATGTATTTCGATGCCCAGTATAATAAGGTGGATTCACTGCGAAAATATGCAATCGCAGTCAATGATGCCAGCAGTCTGGAACGCACAAAATCTGAAATCAATGTATTTGGCCAGACCAATGTTGATCTACCGGATGATGTCTGGGAGCGGTTTAACCAGCTGTATCGTCAGGTCCAGATTGATATGGGAGAAGATCCACAGGATCTGGCGCGACGAATGAGTGCCAGTGAAACTGTAGCAGCGAATGATGCTACTGCTCTGAAGACAGAAACACCGGCGGATACCCGACAGAAAGTGGCACAGCAGCCGACAGAACAGACTGCTGGGGGTTCCAATACCATGATCATTGTGCTGCTTCTGCTGGTAGGAGTTGGTGGTGCAGTTGCGTTCTACTTCTTTGGATTAAAACCTGGTAAGAAAGCACCGCGTCCTTCTTATCAGTTAGCGACGAATGTCACAATACCTTCCGATATTCCTGCTCCGGCACCTCCGAGCCCAAAGCCGAGTCGATCAGAACCGTCAAAGTCATCTCTGCCTGATGTCGCTGTTGGGAAACCTCGCAGCAAATCAGAACCAGAGAAAACCAGAAACAGGCAGTCGACGGAGAAAACGGATTCTAATAAGAGTGATTCCGGTAACGAAAAACGTAAGCTGACACCGGAGCAAATTGCTGCCCGTAAAGCAAAATTAGCACAAATGTCGCCCGAAGAAATTGCAGCCCGGAAAGCGGCGATTGCCAAGAAAAAAGCAGCCCAGGCAAAACAACAGAAACAGTCACGACCTCGTCCCGAAAGTGAATCCCAGGACAGCTGATCTTTAAGCTGAAATAATTCTGAATACAGGCATCAACTCGAGATGAGATTTCAATTATCGTTGAGGAGCAATCTACTCATGAAACGTCCGATCTGGTCAAGTTTGATTTTACTGGCAGGAATTTCGATTCTGACAGCGTCAAATGCTACCGCTGCAGATACGATTTATCAATATGATGGCAGCAGTCCTCTGCTGGGAGATGTCAGCGGCTACACGAAGACCGAGCTGACATTAAAACGCGGGGCAACCGATGTTAAAATACCGGCGAATGAAATCGAACGTGTTCGCTGGGAAGGTGAGCCTCCGCAGTTGAATATTGCCCGCAATCAGGAACAGAATGGAAATTATGCAGCCGCTCTGGAAGAGTATAAGAAAGCTGAGGGCTCAGCGAGCCCGAATCTGAAAAAGAGTCTGCAGTACATGATTGCCCGTGCGACTGCCCGCAGTGCCAAATCAAATCCTGCCCAATTAGACAATGCCATTAAACTGCTGGATGATTTTGTCAAAGCCAACGCAGATCATTTCAGTTATTACCCGGCGATGAAACTGCTGGGAGAATCCCAGCTGGCGAAAAAAGATTATGTGGCTGCAAATTCAGCATTTGGCACAGTCGAGCGCTCCCCCTGGAAGGATTACCAGATGGACGCCAAGAATATGAAAGCACGGGTCTTGCTTGCCCAGGGAAACACAAAAGGGGCTCTGGCAGCCTTCGAAACTGTTGCCAAGATGGACGGCAAGACTCCTGGTGAGCTGGCAAATAAACATGCTGCCCAGCTGGGAAGCGCCATCTGTCTGGAGAAAGATGGCAAACCTCAGGATGCGATCAAAGTACTGGATGAAATTATCAAAAATGTCAGCTCCAGTCAGAGTAGTCTGCTGGCGGAGGCTTATCTGAAAAAAGGTGACTGTTACCAGGCTTTAGGTGAATCGAAAGAGGCGTTGATAGCTTATCTGCATGTTGATGTTCTGTTTCCTTCAGAACCGGCTGTACATGCCGAGGCTTTATATCACCTGTCGACGCTCTGGGGAAAAGTTCAGAAACCGGAGCGGGGAAATGAAGCCCGGGCGGTTCTGCAGCAGCAGTATCCGGACAGTGAATGGACGCAAAAAGCCACAAAAAGCTGATAAATCGACGTGAAAGTCAGATTGCTGGCAAGATTCATCAGGTCTTCCCTTTACAATGCAATTTTGGACTATAAATAATAGCACACTTGTATTTAAGACGCATTCAGTCCTAACAGCAAGATATCCATGATTAACACTCCTTTCAGTAGACCGGAGACCACAACGATGATGATGGGGAATTCCTTGGAACGGAATCAGACTTCACTGGCTTTTCGTAGCCTGAGCATATTATTACTTCTGGCCGTCGTACTGACGCCGTTCGGTCTGCCAGCGAACAGCTGGGCTTTTCAGGATGAGGCGGCGCCTGCTGCGGGTGAGGCACCAGCTGCAGGTGAAGCTGCCGCTCCGGCTGCTGAGCCAGCGGGTGAAGCACCTGCTGCCGGTGGTGGTGAAGCACCAGCTGCCGCTCCTGCTGGAAATGCGGCACCGGCTACACAAGAAAGTTTCCTGTCCTGGATGATCCGGGCATCAGGCTTTTTTGGTTTTATCCTGCTGTTGCTTTCTTTTCTGATGGTAGCCTTAATTATGGCGAATGTACTTTCCATCCGTCGTGATAACCTCATGCCACCCGATCTGATTGGTGCCTTTGAAGAAAAAATTAATAGCAAAGATTACCAGGGAGCCTACGAGCTGGCAAAAAGCGATGATTCGTTTGTCGCACGTGTGCTGGCAGCTGGTCTGAGTAAGCTGAACCAGGGTTATGCAGAAGCCGTAGAAGGCATGCAGGAGGTTGGTGAAGACGAAAACATGGCCATGGAACACAAACTGAGTTACCTGGCTCTGATCGGTGCGATCGCGCCGATGATCGGACTGATGGGTACTGTTTATGGTATGATTTTGAGTTTCCAGACAATTGCCAACTCGGCAACGTCACCGAAACCGTCTGAGCTGGCGGATGGAATTTCTACTGCGTTGTTTACAACTCTGGAAGGTTTGACCGTGGCGATTCCCGCGATGATTTTCTACAGCCTGCTGCGAAACCGGGTTGCCCGTTTTTCATTGGAAGTCGGCATGATCAGTGAAAGCCTGATGAACCGCTTCTCTTCCAGCAGCAAATAATGATGTCATTGATCAAACAGACAGGATGCATTTTGCATCCTGTCAAACCCTGATTGAGTAAAGAGTGGTTCAATGAAACTTAAAACCAAAAAACCGGCGGTGGCTGACGTCGATATGACGCCGATGATCGACATCGTGTTTCAGCTGATCGCGTTTTTCATGGTGATTACCAACTTCGAACAGATTCAGGCGGATGAACGGGTGAAGCTGCCTTCGGATTCTCTGGCGAAGCCACCAGAAGTGAAAGCCGCTGATGAGCTGGTGTTGAATATCGGTTTTGACCGGAACGCTGCAGGGGAGATTACGGATCCCGAGGCCTATATATTTTATAACGGCGAGCAGATTCCCGTGCTGAAATTCGGACCGAAATTCGAACAGGAAGCACGTATTTACAAGCAGAAAAATCAGGATCCGAAAGACGTGCCTGTCATTCTGAGAGCAGATGCACTGGTGCAGACAGGTCTGGTTCAGGACCTGATTAAACTGGCACAGGAAAACGGCTTCACCAAATTTGCCTTCAAGGCAACCCAAAAAATCGAATGACGACCCTAAATAGAATACTGTTGACGAAACAGTCTTTATTTTTTCAGGATCAATTCCTATGAAACTACGCAGCTCAGGTCGAGAAGCAGAAAAAATCGAGCCACAGATGGCGCCGATGATCGACGTGGTATTTCAGCTTCTGATCTTCTTTATGTTAACGCTGAATATCGTGGAGCCTGAAGGCGACTTTAATGTGAACATGCCTATTACGGACAGCAATGCTCCTGCTGAAGAACCTGTCCTCAAGACTGACATTAAAGTCAGACTGGTTGCAAATGAAGACGGTTCACTCAATACGATTCGGGTAGGTCAAAACAATCTGGGAAACGGTCCCAATGTATTCACTGGCTTGAATCATGAGATTCTGAAAATTATTGGTAGACCAGGAAGTCCGATTACTAAAGATATGGAAGTCGAGCTGGAATCCGATTACAACCTGCATTACGAATATACCCTGAAAGCAGTGAGTGCCTGTACCGGACGCCTGGATCCTTCCGGGAAACGCATTATCCGTTACATCGAAAAAATCAAGTTTGCACCTCCGGTGGGTGGTCCGAATGCGGGCAGTTAATCGTGAAACGACAATAATTCATTCGAACAGCTCTCAGGCAGGTCTGTCTGTGAGCTGTTTTCGTTTGTTCTAGTCAATGGAAATATAGACAGATCTCCAGTTCAGGCTTCTGCCGGATGTTTGCGAAATTCGTGTTAGAATCAATGGTTCTGGTTTCCTTTTCAGTAGCAACCGCATATTTGTTTGGCTATAGTGTACGATTATCCTTTACCCGAAACGGGTATTATGGTTTTTAATAACAGCTTTGTTTTTCACGGTTTAACAGACCGGGAATCAACAGCTGATGTCTGTTGTGTGTTTGGGAGATCACACAATGATTTTGTTTCCTCGCACTCTGTGAAGATCGGGAGGAGTGAAAGTCAGTCGTTAAAACGAATATTCAGTGAGGGAATAGACGAGGTCCCGAATTGAAATCTGGCTGGCTGTCATAATTCAAGCTATTTACGGAGTGAACGAAGTACTGTCTGGATATTCCGGATGAGGACTTTTCACAGGGTTGAATGCAGCGCGGGAATGACCCGGCTTGCAGAATGCCTGTTTGAGCTAAAATCAAAATCATTCCCAATCTCTCTGGATGTCTGAGACTTATTTCCGGAGAACAGGGATGCTACTGGATCAGATTCAAGCGATTGAAATCAGCCTGAATCACCTGTTTTTTACGATGAGTTTCAGCATACGAGAATTGATGGGGACAAGTAACTAGAATCTTGCCTTAGACTTAAAGTGACTCATTTGTAATGTTGTTAATCAGTATCCGTGTGCTCTACGCATTTGTTTGCGCTGGCGCTATCGCCACCTTTGTCAGTTCTAACCCGCCCAGTCCCGTCGATCAGTCTCCGCTGATTGCGTTTGTTCTGCTGATGATTCTCACACAGGCAGTAACCTGCCTGGACCTGCTCGTTGGCCGCAAACGGATCGAAGTTATCTCAGCCATTTATTTCGGTCTGCTGGTTGGAGTGCTGCTGAGCTTTTTGCTGAAACTGGCCTTAGATCCGGTAATTTCCAAGACAAATTGGGGTGAGGGAGTGGTCATGATTACGACCCTGACCTTGCCTTATCTGTGTATATCCTTTCTGTTACAGACCAAAGATGACTTTCGGTTTATTGTTCCCTATGTTGAGTTCTCACGAGAACTGAAGGGGGGGCGTCCGCTGGTGCTGGACAGCAGTGCTTTGATTGATGGAAGGATCGCAGATGTCGTAGAAACGAAAATTCTGGATTCCGAAATGGTAGTTCCCGATTTCATTCTGAAAGAAGTACAGGATATCGCTGACAGCAGCGATAAAGTTCGTCGCGTGCGAGGTCGTCGTGGACTGGACATTCTCTCCACGTTGCAGAATAACCCAACCGTCGATATCTCGATGTACGAAGCCAAGGAAACCGACAAGGAAAAGGGGCTCACCGTCGATCAGAGGCTGGTGGTTGCCGCTAAAAAACTGGGTGGAAAAGTTGTCACCAACGATTTCAATCTGAATAAGGTTGCGAGCGTACAGGGAGTCGATGTGATCAACCTGAATGATGTCGCTAACTCATTGAAACCACGCTATCTGCCTGGTGAACACATTCAGTTAAAAATCATCAAAGAAGGAGAATCGCAGGCACAGGGTGTGGGATATCTGGATGATGGTACAATGGTGGTTTGTGAACAGGCCAATCATCTTGTCGGGCGAGATGTGGATGCTGTTGTTACCAGTGTTCTACAGAGTAGCGCGGGTCGCATGATCTTCGGTCGTGTGACTGAGAATCGTTGAGATTGCCCTATCTTTTCCGGCGGAAACGGAGCGCGATCATGAGTAACCGGAAAGTCAGTCATATTGGAATTGCCGTTGTGGAATATCAGCGGCGATTTCTCGTTGGTATTCGAGATGGGGATTCGCCTCTGGCAGGCTATCATGAGTTTCCTGGTGGGAAATGCCATACCGGGGAGCCATCCTCGGCCTGCGCTGTCAGGGAGTGCAGGGAAGAGACCGGTCTGGAAGTGATACCAGTCCATGAACTGCTTTCGGTTCAACATAGTTATGATCATGCTGAGCTCGATCTGGATTTCTGGCTCTGTCGGCCCGCGGATGCCTCTGATGAATTATTCAAACAGACCCTGCACGGGTTTCACTGGATACCGGCTGAAGAACTGCCTGATCTGAGTTTCCCAGCGGCGAACTCTGCGATCGTGGACCTGCTGGTTCAACAGTTTACTTAGTAATAAACCAGCATATGATGCAATGCCATCTGTGAAAAAGTGTTGATGGGGAAACTGATATCAGTCGTTCTGATCCGATTTGACTTTCACCCCGTGTGACCTAGACTTCACCAACATATCGCGCGACTGTTTTCACATTTCAACAGAATGCATTGACAGGTTTCCAGGGCATGGGCTATTCAATCACTCAGGCGACCCCGAGTGACGATCAGGAAGAACTGAATTCTCTGATTAATCGGAACTTTAAGAAAACCGACTCTCAGTGGTTTAACTGGTCTCACCATCAGAATCCATTCGGTGAGAACTATTGCTGGCTTGCGCATGAAGAATCTGCGGGAAAGCTGATTGGTTCGACGGGTTTATTAACACGTCGCATGTGTTATGACGGCAAATCTTTGGCGGTAGGCCAGGCAGAATCAATCAATATCGATGAAGAGCACCGGTCTGCTCAGGCTGCATTAAAATTACAACGTGCTCTCATTGCGCACCTGCCCGATACCGATTTCAATTTTGTATATGGTATGACTGATACTGCGACGGCTGTATTTAAGCGGTGTCGCTATCGACAGGTGGGAACATTCCAGCACTGGGTCAAACCCATTCGTACGGAATACAAATTCAAAGACAGAATCTCGTCACCCCTGGTCAGAAAAGGAGTTGCCTGGCTGGCCGATCTGGGTTTACGGCTCTATTCACAGGAGACACGGACATTTTTACCCCATCAGAACAAAATCAATTTTGATGCCCCGATTGATGAACGCTTTGAAACTCTGTTCCGTGAGCATTCTGCAGGCCTGGTGATGGTTGAGCGGACACGCGAGTTTCTGGAATGGCGTTTTCGTCAGGAACCCAGTACCCGGTTTCAGATCATGACTCTGGAAGACCGCAATCAGAGTCTGTTGGGGTACATGGTGTTTGTACTGGGAGAGACGGGGCGCGGTGGTGATTTTGCTGCTGGCATTCAGGATTTTTTCTATCGAGATCTGAAATCATTTCGGCTGATGCTGACGGCTTTCAGCGGTTATTGTCGTCAGATTGGTATGGAGACCATCGTGATGAATTACTTTGGTCGTGAAGAAGTTTCAAAACTGCTGACCAGCTTCGGTTTTTTCCAGAGGCATTCACAGACAAACGTGTTTGTGTATGCCAATCCGGAATTCCAGGATTTTTTGCTTGAACCCCTTCTTGATGAAAACCACTGGCATCTCACCAATGCAGAACTGCTGTCCTGAACCGGTTATGTTTCTGAAGTTTCCTACTTCAGTTACTGTGCACCACGTTGTTGCCGATTCTGCTCTCGGGCTATTAACTCCGCCGCCGCTGCAGATCCAGTATTGAAATTTGCAGTTGCAAGACTGGGAATTCCATATCCGTAACCCTTAAGGGGATTAAACCAGATTTCACGTCCGGTGAAGGGATCCAGGCAGTAGGTATAGCCATCGATTGAGACGAAGAGCTGTTCTTCATCCACAAGAATCGCGAGATAATTGGAACGACCTTTGGGCGATTTCCAGGACCAGAGCAGCGCTCCCGTATCACGGTTTAACGCGACCACCCGAGAATTGAAACTGACGAATAACAGGTCAGTGATATCCAGTTCGTTCGCCGGCTGAGAAGAATGCTCTGCGTATCCATTTTCATCCAGAAAACCACCGCTCATGAGGACCTGCCTGGTTTGCACTAATATGTAAAATGGAATAGATCTGTGGCGACACTACGAGACAGCAGCCTGCATCAAAGCCTTATTGAATAGGCCGAATCACGGGTTTACCTGCTGTTTTCTCTTTGTCCAGTTTTCCAGGTCCGAGAGAAGGGTCGATGGCAACAGCACGTTCATAGTCTTGGGCTGCTTTTTTATGCTCGCCTTGTTCCTTATAAGATTTAGAACGCATCAAATAGGCTTTGGCGACAATTTCATCGATCCGCTTGGCGCGTTCGAAGTCGCGCAGTGCATGTTCCACATCTCCCTGTTTCATGAATGCATCACCACGCACAGAATATGCTTCCGGTTGAGGCTGAATTTTGATGGCCCGGGAACATTCCTGAATGCAGCGATCCAGCTTGTTTTCCTCTAAGTACAACGCACCGCGGATATAATACCCACGACCCGTGTCCTGTGTGAGTTCGACGATTTTCGCATAATCCTTCATTGCTTTTTCGCGCATTTCCGATGCCAGATAAAACTGGGCACGTTCCAGAATTAGCTCGGTATCATCCGGGGTCTTGGCAAGTCGTTCATTCAGTCCAGCCAGTTTCTGCAGCCAGATGATTTTTTCTTCATCCGCTTTCTGTTTCTCAGGCTGCTCTGCCAGTTGATACACGGTCATTCGTTGCCGGTAAAATTTCAGGCTGTTGGGACTGAGGTCAATGGCTTTCGTAAAATCAGCGATGGCTTTGTCATACTCTTTGCGTCTCTGCCAGACCAGTCCCCGGTTGTCGTAGGCGTTCAGATATTTGGGGTTCAGCTGCAGTACTCTGTTAAGAACTTCTAATGCTTTATCCGTTTCATTCAGATTCATTAATGCGAACCCGAGATTATTCATCGCATCAATACTGTCTGGTTTGATTTCCAGGACCCGTTCGAAATCTGCACGGGCTTCCTTAAGTTTGCCTGTCGTCGCAAACAGGAGTCCCCGATTGTTCAATGCCTGATGACTGTCTGGCTTGCACTCAATGGCTTTGGTGAAATCTTTCACAGCGAGTTCCGCACCGCCGCATGTCATGAAAAATAGTGCGCGCGTGTAGTAGTACTGTGCGTTTTTCGGGTCCATCTCGATCGCTTTCGTCAGGTCGACGATGGCACTGGCGTCCTGTTTTAAATCGGCCCAGGCACTGCCTCGATGAAAGTAGTACCGGGAAACCTGGGGATTCAATTTGATCGCCATGGTCAGTTCCTGTGTCGATTCAGCCAGCTTGCCTTGCTTCTGAAACTCCAGGCCTCGCAGGAAGAATTCTTCGGCTTTCTGCAGGGAAGTATCATCGACCTTTGCCTGCGCAGTGGCGGAAGCTGTTAAATTCGGCTTCTGATGCGGAAGCGATTCCTCTGAACTGGTTTCCCGTTTTTTTTCAGTCGTAGTCTGCGCTATTGATTTAGCAGTGTTCTCTGGTTTAACTGCTTGCTGTGAAGCTGGTTGCGACTCAGAACCACATCCGCTGAACAGTGATAAACCGACTAGCATCCCTGCAATCTGACGATTCATTTTTTATTTCACCTACTTTGTGTATCCGCACTTTTTGCATAAAATGCAATTAATTGACCGAAGGCTTGTAAATCGACATCCAAAATCTGTCAATCCCAATTGATTTTTCGCGTTTTTCATCAATGGACGTTGAGCCCGTGATCTTTTACAATCCGGAAGCCCGTTAAAGGGCCAATCAGCGGTTTTATCTTATAAGGAATAAACAACTTGCAATTACCACGTAATCCAACCAGAGAAGTGAGAATTGGTACAGTGACGATTGGAAACGCTCATCCCATCGCCGTCCAAAGCATGACTGCTACCAAGACCAGCAACATCGACGCGACCGTTGCCCAGATTCACTCGCTCGAACAGGCGGGGGCGGATATCGTGAGAATTGCAGTCGATAATAAGCGGGAAGCGGCAGCGTTAATTGAAATCCGTAAGCAGACCACCGTTCCACTGACCGTCGATCTGCAGGAAAATTATCGCCTGGCGGAAGTGATTGCCCCATACGTCAACAAACTGCGGTATAACCCGGGGCATCTCTATCACCATGAGCCGGAAAAAGCCTGGCAGGAAAAAGTTCGTTTTATCGCCGAAGTTGCGAAAGACAATGACTGTGCGATGCGGGTGGGAGTGAACTGCGGATCCGTCGATCCGGCCAAGCTGGAAAAGTATGATCCACATGATTCCATTTCGCCGATGCTGGAAAGCGCACTGGATCATTGTGAATTTCTGGAATCCATTGACTTTACGCGGTTCTGTGTTTCATTGAAAGATTCTGATCCAGCGAAAGTGATTGAAGTCAACACCCGGTTTGCCGCGAAACGACCGGATATTCCACTGCACCTGGGCGTCACGGAAGCGGGCCTGCCTCCGGACGGAGTGATTAAAACCCGGATCGCATTCGAACAACTGGTCAGTAAGGGTATCGGGGATACGATTCGTGTATCTCTGACCGTTCCCAATGACCGCAAGGGAGAAGAGATTGAAGCCGGGCATTCCATTCTGAATGATATTGCTGCCGGCCGGGTTCGATCGGTTGTCGATTTTGATCAGAAAGGATTGAATATCATCAGCTGTCCCAGCTGTTCCCGTGTCGAGAATGAAGTCTTCGTGGATCTGGCGGCAGACGTGAAACAGATGACCGCGTATGCCAAAGACCATAAAATTACGATTGCCGTGATGGGTTGCCGGGTCAATGGTCCTGGTGAGACAGACGACGCCGACCTGGGGCTCTGGTGCGGGCCGAATTATGTAAATCTGAAAAAGGGGAGCGAATCACTGGGACGCTATTCTTATGATGATATACTGCCTCGACTCAAAGGCGAACTGGACGCGTTGATTGAACAGCAGTCGGCAAAGATTTAATCACCTGTTCCTGGCGCGCTCAATATTTCCGAAATTCATTTCTCGAAAAAAGCATGGATGTAACTCATGGCCAATTCAAGTTCCGCTAGCGACCTGACCACAGCAACCATCCTGATTTTTGGTGCTTCCGGCGATTTGACTGCGCGTAAGCTGATTCCCGCGTTATATGACCTGTGGAGCGAAGGCTTTCTCTCAGAGGAACTGCCGATTATCGGTCTGGCTCGTCGTTCCAAAACGGACGAACAGTTTCGCAATGAACAGCGTGAATCGGTGGCGCAATTTACCCGTACTGGAACGGTGTCTGATGAGAAGTGGGCTACGTTTTCCAAACGGCTCTACTACCGTGAAGTTGATATTACGGACAAGAGCGACCATGTTTCACTGAAATCCACGATTGAAACTGTGGAACGTGAGACGGTGGGAGATGTGATTTCCAAACGCGTTGCCTACCTGGCGACGGCCCCTTCGTTGTTTTATCCCGCAGTACAGGCACTCTCGCGAGCAGAGATGATCCCCCGCAACACAGACGATCAATGGTTAAGGGTCGTTATTGAAAAGCCGTTTGGCCACGACCTTACTTCGGCACAGAAACTGAGCCAGGAGTTGAGCGAACTTTTATCCGAGGACCAGATCTACCGCATCGATCATTATCTTGGTAAAGAGACTGTCCAGAATATTCTGTTATTCCGTTTGAGTAACTCCATCTTTGAGCCTCTGCTGAATCGTAATCATGTTGATCATGTACAGATCACCGTGGCGGAATCACAGGGAATTGAGCATGGTCGTGGCGGTTATTATGACCGATCTGGCGCCTTGCGGGATGTGCTGCAGAATCACGTGCTGCAGTTGCTGTGTCTGATTGCCATGGAACCACCGGCACTCTTCAGCGGTGAAGAAATCCGTGATGAAAAACTTAAAGTACTCAAAACCCTGACGCCGGGGACAAAAGGTCCCATTTCGGAATGGGCTGTTGCCGGTCAGTATACCGCGGGGCAGTCGCAGAATCAGGCGGTTCCCGGTTATCGGGAAGAAGAACGCGTGCCCGCCGACTCACAACGAGAAACGTTTGTTGCGATGGAAGTTCTGGTGGAAAACTGGCGCTGGGAAGGAGTCCCATTTTATCTGCGTACGGGGAAACGCCTGCCCGAACGTGTGAGTGAGATAGCGATTCAGTTCAAACATCCTCCTATGAATCTGTTTACAACCGTGGAATGTGATGGCGATATCTGTTCGATGGTAGAGCGCAAGCCGAATGAGTTGATCTTCCGCATCCAGCCTAAAGAGTCGATTTCAATGAAATTTTCGACGAAGCGACCTGGAATGCAGTATCAGATTCAACCGGTCACGATGGACTTCGCGTTTGAAGATGCGTACCACACGAGTCTGCCTGAAGCCTATGAGCGATTGCTGATGGATGTTCTACGTGGCGATTCAACTTTGTTTACCCGTAGCGATGAGTTAGAAGCCGCCTGGAAGTTTGTGACTCCCGTACTGGAACAATGGGAGAAGCCCGAGCATACACCAGAACCATATTACGCCGGAACCTGGGGGCCCGCAGGTGCAATTAATCTGCTGGAGAAATCGAAGCGGCGCTGGCGCACTCCTTCCACGAGTAAGAAGTTGTAATTGGAGATGTTGGCCAGTAACTGCACGATTCAATTCGGTTGATCGGATTCCTGCTGGAGACGGTTTCTGATTAACAGCAGCGGTTTGCTTACTAGCAGAAATAGCACAATTCCCAGAAGCGCGCCGGTTGTATCGGCAATCCAGTCTTTGATGCTCGGTTCGCGTTGTAAGACGGGAATGCCTTGCAGCAGTTCGTCAATCACACCAAACAGGCTGACTCCAGCAAAAATCAGTAACAGTCGTTTTATCGTCAGCCTGTCCCATTTCAGTGACAGCCACCATGTCAGTAGAAACGCCAACCCTGCATAAGCGATAAAGTGCAGGGGCACATCGGTCCCCTGCGGGATAGTTCCCTTCTTGAGTGGAACATGAGTCGCCGTGAACAGGAGAATCCAGTAAAGAATCAATCCGCTGCGTATCAGTAGTTGATAACGGTTCATAACGTCCCTGTAAACTGGTCTGACTTTCGGTAGCCGGGCAATATGGTCTCGATTTATTCCGGTGCGGGGTAGGGTGCTTTCAGCCGGGCAGCCGGATGCGATTCCAGATAACTGGCAATGCGGTCTGTTCGCGAGATCGCTTCAGGAATGAAATCAATCGCCTGTTCCAGACGATCATTCGGCTCGGCACAGCTGAACCGTAAAAAACCATGTCCGGCTTCACCGAAACATTCCCCGCCCAGACAGGCAATGCCAAAGTCATCGTCGGCACCTTCCAGCAGGTACAACGCCAGGCCGTGGCTGGTGATCCCGAGTTGATTGCAGACCGGAGCAACATTAACGAAAACATAAAACGTGGCATGTGGATCGAGCGCATGGAAGTGTTCGATTGCGTTGAGCTTGTTCGTCAGTAATACCACTTTCTCGCGGAATTTCAGCATGACTTCGTCACGCTCGACGGAATCGCAGTTAAGCGCAGCAGCACCAGCCAGCTGAACAATCGGTGGTGTGCAGGAAAGTGTGGTGTTCACCATTTTTCCGATGGATGTAGCGACCGCTTCTGATGCCACACAGAAACCCAGACGCCAGCCACTCATGCTGTAGGATTTACTGAAGGTGTATGCGGAGACGCATTGATCCATCATGCCCGGTTGTGCGAGGATCGAGTGATGTTTGCCCTGCCAGACCATGTGGCAGTAAGGCTCGTCGCTGAAGACAGCAATGTTTTTACCACGAATCAAATCGGCGATCGCTTTCAGATCCTCTTCCTGAATGACGCCACCAGTGGGATTGTGGGGAGAGTTCAGGAAGATGGCTTTGGGGGAAGGATCTTCTTCCAGAAACTTTTTAATGTCGGCGATATCAGGTCGGAATTCGTTTGACTGTTTGAGGTCAGACAACACCATGCGGGCACCGCGACGTTCAATATTTGGCAGATATGTGGGGAAATAGGGGCTGAAAACCAGCACTCCATCACCGGGGTTTAAAAATGCTTCGCAGAAGAACTGCTCAAATACTTTGGCACCAGGACCAACCACGATGTTTTCCGGTTTTGCGTCGACATTGAATTCCCGGGAAACAAATTCCGCAGCCGCCTTGCGAAACTCGGGAATACCAGGTGAAGCACAATAGTGGGACTGATTGTTCTGGATCGCTTCAATACCAGTGGATTTGGCAGAAGCGGTACTGTCAAACGGACTGTCGCCTACTTCGAGTTCGACGACATCTTTACCCTCTGCTTTAAGCTGTTTGGCGACGGCCAGTACGCTGAATGCGGTTTCCACGGTAAGAGACTGAGCGAAATCACTTAATGTTAGCGCCACGAAGGTATCCCCTTTAAGTTTGATATTATTCCAGAAGCATTCTCAATCTGAACTATTGTCTCTTCAGACCTGGATAGATAGACGACTATTACTCTATAGCGGGAAAGCCGTTTTTGAAACTGGACCAGCCCCGATTCTGCAAAACTCAGTTTATTTCGTTGATATGGCCTGGGCCAGAGGACGCAGCACCTGATCAATCACATACTCGTTCAGCAGGTGGTCCGACCTGGCTTTCAGATCCAGCATCGTGTCTTCGAGCCTGGTGTCCGCAGTCTGGCTCCCGTACTGCCGGAGAGTAAAGAAAACCGAAATCTGTTCGTCAGGGTATTCCTCGCGTTTGACCTGGTATGCGTTTGTACGAGTTTCGATCAGCAGTCGTGCCTGACAGCGACAGGAATCATCCAGACTCAAAGTGATGGAAGGTTCGTAGTTCAATGCCTGAGAACCGGGAATCTGCAGCAGGCTGTCAACCGCATGATTCGCACCAAGCACTTCAGCGACGAGTGCATCATGATTGCCTCGATAAGAAAAATCGAAACCGACAATATAATCCAGGGCTTCACAATCCAGCGGGCTGACTGACAGCATGTAGGGAACCAGTTCCAGCATCAGCCGGTTCTGTTCCAGACAGTCTTCCGGATCTTTTGGATTTAAACAGCCACTGCAGATGCGCTGCGTCTCAAGTGACATCCAGCGTTGTTGACCGACTTCTTCCTTGTCTTCCTCCAGAATGAATCCGCTTTCGCCGCGATTATAGAAATTCCGCATGCTGGGAAAGGATTTCTGGACCCGTTCAAAAAAATTTAAAACTGTATCCCGGGAGGAAGGCAGTGTCATTTCCGTGCACAGGTTTAAGTTGATGAAATAATCATCAGACAGCATGCTGTATGGGTGCATATTCTCTCGATCATCATATAATTGAGACTGACGACTCTGGCCAGAAGATGTCAGTCGAGGTTCGTTCGTGAAACTTATTCTATCGGAGAAATTAAGATGGGTCAAAGAACTGTTTCGCGAAGGAGAGTCGTTCCTGAAATAGAACATTTAACCACTTCTTGTTCCGAAAAAGTCTCATGCTGGTCTCTGTTTCAGACGGAAATCGGCTGGTGTGGTCTGCAGGGGAGGGGTGACACTGTAGAACGATTCCTGATGGGAGTGCCTCACCGCAATGATCTGCTGCAGATGATCGAGTCAGAGTCTGCTGTGAAAGGCCCGTCTTCTGCGAAGAAAGCCATTGAATCGAACTGGTATCCGGAACTGCAGGAACGGCTGCAGGATTATTTTCAGGGTGCTCAAGTGGAATTTCGGGATGTAAAACTGAAATTAACCCAGATGACTCCATTTCAATCTCGTGTGATTCACGCCTTGCAGCAGATTCGGTATGGTGAGCAGATTTCTTACGGCAAGCTCGCGGAGAAGGCAGGTTCGCCGCGGGCGGCGCGTGCGGTGGGTACCGTGATGTCTTCGAATCAAATTCCGATTCTGATTCCCTGTCATCGCGTGATTGCATCGGGGGGGAAACTGGGCGGCTTTTCAGCACCACAGGGTACTTCACTTAAAGAGCATCTGTTGATGCTGGAATCCCGGGCACTGCTCTGATCTGATGGCAGTCTGCCTGGCGACAGGCGGTTTAAGCCGATTTACGTGACGTCGGTTCTGCTGTCGCAGGGGTACCAGTCGATGTCGTTCGTCGTCTGCGCTGTTGAGACTGTTGTTGTTCCAGCATCGCCTGTTCAAACAGAAAAATTCGTTTCCCCAGACGATCAATCCGGCGACTGACGGAACTGGTTGTCTGTTCCATGCCTGCAGAAACGAGAGTGATGACTCCCAGGAACAGCAGCATCTGCCCCGCCGTACTGATAAGCCAGCCCGTTGATGCATAGTTTGCGGGGCCGCCATAATAGCCCCACAAGACAAGCGTCGTGCCAATTGTCAAAACAGCAACGCCGCCATAAGCCATCAACTGTCCCACCAGACCCAGCCAGTTGGGTTTCTGATCGTCTTCTTCGATCAGATCCTGAATGTCGCGATATTCAGAATGCAATCGAGGGACAGTCGTTTCTTCAAAATCATCCTCATGGTCGAGTTCGTGAGTTTCGAATGCGTATGACCGTTCAACAGTAGTATCGGCTTCCTCATTCAAATCGGTAGGCTGATGGGAAGGTACAGGTTCTGGCTCTGATTTTCTTACCGGTTGTGAAATGGGTTCCGCGCGCGGCAGTTCGGGTTGTTCAAACAGTGAAGCGGAACTTTGCGCGCGAGATTCGGATCGGGTCAAAGGACCATAAGGGTCCATGATTTCACGATTCGACCATCGAGCCAGAAGTTCGCGGGCTTCTTTTGTTTTGTCACTGATGCGCGCAGCAGCCGTTGTTCCCAGATCACTTCCACACGTTGCACATTGCACGCGTTTAGAATCTGACGAAACTTCTGCAGCCACATCGGACTGGCAACTTGTGCACCACATAAGGCACCTGGTTTGTTGTAACTAAAGAATTGGAGAGGACTTGAGAAATGTCTGTGAGTATCTATGAATGGGAGAGAGACCCTGATTATCAATACTTGGCCATTTGATGCAATACCGCTTTCTCTGATGTCTTTTTGCGATCAGCCCGCTGACATCAATTCAAAAAAAATTTGAGACTGTGAGATACACCACAGATAACACCAATGTCAGCAGCAATACTGTTGCTGTACTGATTCATGAGTCAAGAATCAGTGTGTGTCAGGGAATCTGTTCGATGTTGTCAAACTGGTTGTTCATAACGCAGATTCCCATTGTAGAAAACAGAGTGAATGTTTCAGGAGATGCAGATGAATTTGTTTCGAAACGTAATGACAGCCGCGGTACTGTTATCCATGGTCTATGTCAGTGGTGCTGTGAATGCTGCAGAAAGCAGTCAGAAAAAGGAGGCTCCCGTAGCCCTTGATGGAAACTGTGCGGTCTGCTTGGTAAGCGGCAAAAAAGTAGTTTCCGGGAAGCCGGAGTTTTCTGTTGTCTATGATGGCCAGACCTATCTGTTCCCTTCAGAGGAAGTCAAACAGAAATTTCAAGCGGCACCTGAAAAATATGTTCCCGCATTAAAGGGAGACTGCACTGTCTGTTATGCTCATCATGACGGTTTGCGGAACCCGGGCAAGATTGATCATATCAGTTTTTATGAGGGACGTGTCTTTCTGTTTCCGAATCAAAGTATCAAAGCGGTCTTTGATAAATCACCTGCAGAATACGCAGACGTAGATCTGGCCTGCGATGGGAAATGCATCGTCTGTAAAGTAGATGGTGGTAAAGACGTGCCTGGAAAACCGGAATTTACAGCGATCTACCAGGGACTCCGATATCAGTTCCCCAGTCAGGCCGTGATGCAGAAATTCCAGAAAGACTCAGCGAAGTATGTCGCCAGCTTAACTGCAAAAAAGGTATCTACCACTGGAGCGCCAGCTGCATCTGAACTGGTTTCTATCAGCGGCACCACTGGCTGTGCTGCCTGTGAGTATGGAGTACATCCCAAGCAGGATCCAGATGAATTAGGTTTGGCTGTTAAAAGCAACGACGGCAAAATTTATGTGATTGAAGGCGCGCATGCCTCACACCCGGATCTATATAAATCACGATTTCAGAGTTTGAAAGTCAGTGTAAAAGGAAAGCAGATCGCTAACAAAGGAAAATTTGTCTGGCTGAAACCCCAGTCCATTGACACTGCACAGTAACCCATCAGGTGTATTAAAAAGAAAAACAGCCTGTCACCGCAGTCGGTAACAGGCTGTTGATTGAATTTGAAACGACACCTGGCAGCAATTCAGTTCCTCTCCCTTCCAACCAGAGTTGAGGATGGCTGTCAGGTGTTTTGCATTACTTCCTGATCAGGTAGTAACCCGGGTTCGCAGTAAACTTGTCACGTTCAGATGCTGATGTGAAGAATACCAGTCGCTCGCGATACACGCCCCCTGCGTAAGGATCTCCTTCTACAGACTGGTTGCGTTCCAGTTGAGAGACGCGACACTTGCCTTCGAAGGCGGGCCAGTAGCTTTCTGGTTCTGCATCAAATTTCTGCTTGTGCTCTTTTGATGAGAAGCAGACCGTCTGGCCTCGATAATTCGATGTAAATTCTGGTTTTCCTTCAGTCAGTTCCTGATCGTCCAGCATACTTACCAGGCAGATGTTCTTAAAGGCGAATTCAGGTGCGACCTGTTTCTGGCTCATTTTCTGGATGGGTTGCTGTTTACGGGCAGGCGCTGCCTGTTCGTGATTCACCAGACAGATTTTGCTGAGATGCCCCTGCATTTCGGGTGCTGCCACATAGCCGGAAATCTTTTTTACAATTTTCAGTTCTGGAGTGATGATAACTGTGGTCGGCAATCCGGCAACGCCAATCGCTTCGACCAGCTCTGAGTTTTCATCCGCATCCACACGAATGGGGACAAAACAGGAGTTAACGTGTTTAATGACTTTGGGGTCTTTGTAAGTTTCCCTGTCCATTTTGTGACAGAAGCCACACCATGAAGCTCCGATCTGAATCAACATGGCCTTGTCATCCGCACGGGCCTGTTGTGCGGCCTGTTTCAGATTGGTTTGCCACTTGATCTCTTCTGCAGATACGGAATCAGAGAATAAGGGAAGGGTAATTAAACTCAGTGAAAATATAATAAAGTGCCCGGCACGCATAATGCTTCCTTATGATAAAAAAACAGAGGTCCTACACGCATTACATATCGGTAATATTTGATTGTCTGTTCAGTTTGCAGGATTATTCTGGTTCAGATTTTTGTAATTGATTTGAGGTTTATGACGATTTCAGATCGCCATCCCGGTGCGGATACATTGCAGCCTGTCTAACTTCTCTGCGTTGACAGAGAAGGGGAGGCAAATGCTGCATTTCTCTGGCAGTAACTACTGCCAGATTGTTAATGGAAGTTCTTCAGATACACCTAAAATTGATCGTGAAACGAAGCCTTCTCTGGAACAAGAGCGGATCACATTGAACCGTAGCGGCTCTCAATCTACTATCCCCGGTCTAAATGACCCTCAGCTAAGGATCCTGGATTTCATGGCAATAAATCAGGCTAATCCGAAATCTATTTAAGGTAAGTGGCGTTTTTGAAAGGGTTTATGCAGAAGTTGGATTGTCCGGTGATCGAGTTTTCTAAAAGCTCATACTTTATACGTCAATTATTTTAGTTTGATGGGATTTTCTCCTCGATTTTTCTATTCGTCATTCTGGATGGGACCATACGAAATGACTGTCATTGCTTCGCATCCTTGTCTGCTTTTCTTATGGAGTCTTATGGAGATTGTACTATTCATTTTGAAATGAGTGTTTCAGTCAACGTAACTGTTTCATCAGAAGCTTTAACTTCAGCTCTCCATATTTCTCGATGAGAATGAGAGGCTCCAGGTATCTGTAAAGAATATCGAACGTTTCAGGAATTCAATTTGTGAGTTGGATTACATGAGAATGAATCAGACTGGTATTTGAGACTCATCATTGTGGAAATGCAGCGGAAAGGAAGTCGAAAATTTATCATTCCGAGGTGTAAAAGAAGTTCAAAAAATGATTGAAATCCAACTCCCTCAGTTTAATTCTGAGTTGAAATGTGAGATAACTCACAGAACGGACGTCGCACGCTGTTTAGTCTGTAATCTCTGTCTGATATCACATCTTTTCGCCGTATAGAAACTTCGAGGAAATCCATGAAACGTCCAGAAATGAATCGACGCGATTTTAATCGACTGACTTTTGCCGCTTTTGGAGGAGTAGTAGCAGGTTCCATGACGGGCTGTCAGCCTGCTACCCCACCTGCACCTGCAACGCCGCCTGCGGATACAGAAGCCGGTAGTACTACCCAGGGACACGATGATCATGATCATGCTGCTGAAGGGGAAGCCGGAACGAGTGACAAAGATGTCAGCCTGCTGATGAAAGAACCGCATGTCTGCCGAGGTTTGAACACCTGCAAAGGCAAACATGCCGGGGTAGAAAATGAGTGTGCCGGTCTGGGGGCCTGTGCTTCCGTTGCAGAACACAGTTGCTCGGGGGAAAACGAATGTAAAGGGCAAGGCGGCTGTGGCAGCAATCCTGGTATGAATTCGTGTAAAGGTAAAGGAGGCTGCCATATACCTCTGATGCCGGATGCCTGGAAGCTGGCACGTGCTGAATTTGAAAAAGCCATGGAAAAAGCCGGTAAGAAAGTCGGTCCTGCACCAGAACCCAAGAAAAAATAATGAGTCATGTTTGTGACAGGGAAGTCGGGCTCCTTTTCAAAATGATTGATCAGGAGCCCGCTTTTTGTGATGTCCTTCATTCAGGTTCTAATTCATCTCAAGGCACGAAAGTAGAGAAGTATGCGGGCACCACGACTGGGACATGAGAATCTGGGGCTGGGGGTTGGTCTGCGGACGGTTCACTTCTCTCATATTCTGGAACATCAGCCGGAAGTAGACTGGTTCGAAATCATTTCCGAAAACTTTATGGATTCAAACGGCCGTCCTCGAGCCGTGCTGGAACAGATTGCAGAACACTATCCGATCGTCATGCATGGCGTGTCACTGTCGATAGGCAGTACGGATCCGCTGAACCGCGAGTACCTGGAAAAACTGAAACGGCTGGCAGAAGGGATGAACGCACGCTGGATTTCCGACCATGTCTGCTGGACTGGTGTTGCCGGACGCAATTCACATGATCTGCTTCCGATCCCTTATAATGAAGCAACACTTTCGCATCTGGTCGAACGGATTGGTATTGTACAGGACATCCTCGAAAGACCGCTGGTTCTGGAGAACCCCAGCAGCTATCTCGAATTTCAGGATTCCACAATGAGTGAATCCGAGTTCGTCTGTCGCATGGCGGAAGAAGCAGACTGTGGCTTACTGCTGGATGTCAATAACGTCTATGTTTCCAGTGTGAACCATGATTTTGATCCGGTCGCCTATGTGGAAGCAATACCTGCTGAGCGGGTTGTGCAGTGTCATCTTGCCGGGCACACCAATTGTGGAACACATCTGATTGATACCCACGACGGGCATGTGATTGATCCGGTCTGGAATCTGTTTCGATTACTGCATCAGCGTACCGGGGGAGTGGCGACGCTGCTGGAATGGGACGCAGAGATCCCCCCGTTCCCAGTCGTACATCAGGAGGTATTAAAAGCCAGGCAGTACATGGATGAAAATCTCCCAATGCAGAAAGAAGTGAAAACGGAGATAGAGTCTGTCCACGTTGATTCTCGGGCCATTCCTCATCCAGCATCGTTTATTGTGGCAGAAGTCGAATGAACCGGCAGGAACGTCAACTGGATCAGATACAACGCTGGATGCAGACTGTAATCAGCGCGCCTGGTGGAGTCGAATCAGGGATTGCCTCGGAAGCTGCACAACGTGAGATCCCGCTGACAGACGATCAGCTGGAATCGGTGATTACCCGATCCAGTCAGCAGACGAGTTATGAACGCATCGGCATTTATGCCAATGCCTACTATGCACGGCTGCTGGAATGTCTCAGTGAAGAATATGCAGCTCTGGTGACAGCGATGGGAACAGCAGCCTTTGGTGCGTTCAGTATGGAATATCTGCAAAAATATCCTCCTGCCAGTTATACACTCGGAGAACTGGGGGCCCGGTTTCCTCAGTTTTTACAGGAGAGTCGACCAGAACCGGAATCGAATGCAGACATACCCGAGTGGACTGATTTTCTGATCGAACTGGCGACACTGGAACGCGTTTATAGTGAAGTATTTGATGGGCCCGGAATCGAAAAGCAGGAACTGCTGACAGCGGAGACTCTGAATACGATCCCTCCAGAATTGTGGCCCGAGCTGTCCTTGCAGATGGCCCCCTGTTTTCGGCTGATGAAGTTTCAGTTCCCTGTGCAGGAATATATTTCCAGTACAAAACGCGGAGAAAGTCCTGCTATTCCGGATCCCACTAACACATACCTGGCGATCACACGCCGGAATTATATTGTGCGTCGTGCTGCGATTTCAGAGGCAGAGTTTTTCCTGCTTTCCCGTCTGCAGCAGGGACTGAAAATCGGTGAGGCGATCTACGAATTCGCAGACGCAGGGCTCATGGATTCAGAGAAACTGGCTGGGCAGCTGCATGTCTGGTTTAAGCACTGGACCGAGTCAGCCTATTTCATTGATGTCATTCCCGGCAGCCATGGAATGACACGGTAACGCCTGTCATCCCTGATGGTTACAGTGGCAATGTCGCGCTCCTTTGCATGGTCTCTCGGCTGCATGAGAGGCCCGATTAAGTGATAAGCTCCTGAACTTGATTTTTTGCTCAAAATCGTGTCTGTTGCGCAAAATAGATAAAATGGTTTAAACGGGTTGAGGTTACGTCCCGTGTTTAGGGGAAATAAGGAGTATTTTCTAATTTCTGAGTGATCGGATTCAAGTTTTTGACATTCTGTTTGCTTACCGCTCAAAGCACCAGTACTCCCCGCATTGACAGAAAATGGGCTCGGAATTACAGTCCCGACTTAAAGTCGCTATCATCCAGATTTAAATTATTACGTTTCCATTTTTTCAAATGAGTTGATCTGCAGGTTCGCTGTCAGGGAGGGTAGCAATATGAAGGGCATCATAATGTGTTGCGTCGCGTTGTTGCCGGCCATTGAAATCTCAGGATGCACTCAGCGGAACTCCTTACCTCCCGTGGCGATTAATTCTCCTACGCCGGCCCCCCAGTACTCGCCCCAGGTCGCGAAACCTGTGCCCGGTGCACCGTTATTTACCACACCTCCTACCATTGCTGTTGAGCCATTGGCGATTGATCCACCAAACCCCTGGAAGCCAGAAGCGGAAGTTCGCGACTGGGAATACATTGTGATTCATCATACCGCCTCCTCGACGGGAAGTGTGGAAAGTATCCATGAGTTGCACAGCAAGAAAAAAGACAAATCGGGTAACTCCTGGCTGGGCATTGGTTATCACTTTGTGATCGGGAACGGGAATGGCATGCCTGACGGTGCGATCGAATCCACGTTCCGCTGGCGCGAGCAAATGCATGGTGCCCATGCTGGAAATAACAAATATAACCAGCACGGTATTGGTATCTGCCTGGTTGGTAACTTCGAAAATGAACCCCCTTCCGACGCGCAGCTGGCTGCTGTAAAAAAACTGGTGGGTGTTCTCAAAGCGGAATACAACATTAACAGTGATCACGTACAGGGGCACCGCGATGTCAAAGCGACTGCCTGCCCGGGTAAATACTTCCCGATGAGCGAAGTGGCTTCAGCCATTGACCTTCCCGTTTATGGTGCAACCAGCCCGAACGGTAAAAGTCCTGCCTCAAAAATGGAACTGGCCGCCCAGAAATAAAACCGTAACGTCCCCCACATTTAAGACTACCCCCTGATTGACTCTTCGAAAGCAGACTGACAATGGATTTTACGCAGCGTCTTAAATGGATTGAACAGGTAATGAATGCAGAGAAAACCGATCATCTGCAGTCACCGTCTGAAAATCGGATCCTGGGAATGCAGGACAGTACTGAATCACAGGTACAACTGCCTCTCAAACATATTTCACTGTTTCGCCCCGAGCATTATGAGCCGGGTTATGCCTATCCCCTGGTGATCTGGCTGCATACTGAAGGGGGTTCCGAGCATGATCTGCATCAAATCATGCCTCAAATCAGCATGCGGAACTACCTGGGGCTCTCCTTTCGTGCTCCTGCGATCGATCCTGCAGCACCGGAAAACGGATATCACTGGCCCGACAGTCATCTGTTTGCCGCCCGGTTCATGGAAAGTATTCAGAAAACAGTCCTGGAACTGAGTAAGGTACTGAATATTCATGAAGATCGAATCTATCTGGCGGGGACGGGAAATGGCTGTTCCATCGCCACGAAACTGTTATTGAAAGCACCTCATTTTTTCGCCGGCGCCGCACTGTTGAACGGTAGTTTCAGTGATAAAGATTTCCAGAAAGCATCCGGCGCCAGTCTGAAGGGAATTCGGGTATTGCTTGACCGTCGCTCTTCCAGCCATTCAGACAGCAAACATTCTGCACAATGGTTGAGCCGCATGTGGGAAACCACGGGGGCAGGCATTCAAACGGTCAATTCTCTGAAATCAGAAGCGACTCAGGATTCAGAACTGTTCAACATTCTGGACCGCTGGATCATGGAAGGTATCTCAACGGCCTGGCTCGTTTAGGACCGAATGAACGATAAATCGTAATCCTGATACGCGTGATCAGGTTGAATTACGACGATTAATCCGTTTATGCAGAAGTTTCCTGTTGTGACGCCGCTCTCCAGGCCGATGAATACAGTGGAGTCCTGTTACTTCAGGAATTCCCTCTGTTGATTTTCTAAGGACAGTCCAGTCTGGACTGATCGCTTTATTCTACTGACTGGCAAGGAGAGAACTATGATGGTGCGGCGTCTCATGCTCGCAGGGCTGTTCCTGTTTGTGGTTGGGTTGGCCACGTCTACTTTTTCGCCTTCCGACGCTTTGGCGGCTGGTCGTGGACAACCAACTGACTGGAATCGTTTTTACCACTACCCTTACGTGTATTATCCCCAGAACTTCCAGAGACCACAGGGTAGCTACGATAATCTCTACTACCGCTATCCGGAAAACAGGAGAATCCCTGTCTACAACAAAGACTGGCATAATTTCTATCCCAGTGATCGTCCTTATCATAAAGGCAATCACTTTTATCTGGATGTATTTTAAGAAATACCAGCAGGCTTATCCTGGCCTGCCTGAGATAAAGGATCTCGCATAGGATCCTTTCGGGCCTCCTGAATGTATACACGCTTTTAATCGAAACGTGTGTCTCCAATTGAGCGCTGGTTGCCTTCGTGCAACAATTCAGCCTGCGAATTCTTTCGCAGGCTATTTTTATTTCCCCTTTGCCTGCCTGAAATACTCCCGATTCTCCTTTTCAGAACGCCGGGTTACTTCCTAAAATTCATTCTTTCCCTGAATTCAACTCCAGGCAGGTTTCTGATTCCATTACCGGGACAGAACAAGCCCGTTGGACTCACATCGTGTAATCTGGTCCCATCCATGTCCAATGAAAAAACCGAAGGTGTTGTGATCCGACTGGCTGATTTCAGCGAATCCAGTAAAGTGATCACCTGGTTCACCCGAGATTTTGGGAAGACTGCAGCGTTGGCAAAAGGTGCGAAAAGGCTGAAAAGCTCATTCGAGGCTGCTATTGACTTGTTAGCCACATGTCGGATAGTCTTCATCCGAAAATCTTCCGGCGGGCTCGATATTTTGACCGAAGCTCAGCTGGTAAATCGTTTTCGCCCTTACCCTGGAAGCCTATCCAACCTGTATGTGGGGTATTACATTGCTGAATTACTGGATGCTTTGACTGAGGAATATGATCCTCATCCAGAGCTCTATGATGCGGCTTGTGAAGTTTTACGGCACCTGCAGGAACATGATGATTTTCAGAAATCGTTGATAAAATTTGAGTTAACCATATTAGAAGAAATCGGTCAGTTACCTCAGTTCGAATACTGTGCAGGATGCAGTCGAGAACTGGGGCCATCAGAATCGTATCTGTATGATGCTGGTAATGGTGGGCTGTACTGTCAGGATTGTGAACAGCAACGTCACGGCAACGTACGCGTTTCCCGTGGCACGATAACGATCTTGCAGAAGCTGTCTGACGAGAATACATTACTTTCCCAGCGATTAAACCTGTCCCTTCAGCAGCAACGAGAAATTCGACAACTACTGTCAACTACCATGTCTCATATCCTGGGCCGCCGCCCTAAAATGGCGCCCTACCTTCAACTATAATCACATCATTTCCGCCAGGTGGAAGTCAGGGATGACCATGTCCACTTCAGACTTACAATATCAAAAATCCAAACGGCCTCGATTTATTCAGCTCAGCTCAGCACTGATGATCTGTGGTCTGGTTTCGGGTTGCGCCATGTTTGGTGATCGTGCTTCTGACTTCTCCGCAATGAAACCGCCCTGGTCCAAAAAGAGCGAAACCGATGATCCGTCGATCGAAGGAGTGCGGGGGCCTATGCAGCGGATCATGCAGACCGCGATGTGGGAAAAAAAGAAAGACGCCAACTTCATAGAACCCTCTATCGGTGCTGCCGAATATCAGAAGGCCAATGCAACTTTCAAAGCGCAGGATTACAAAAAGGCTGAGAAGGAATTCAAGGCGATCGTCAAGAAATTTAAAAACGATCCCATCAAAGAAGATGCCCAGTTCATGGTGGCAGAGTCTCAATTTGCACAAAAGAAATATTCCTGGGCACAAGACAGCTATGACCAGCTGCTGGTCGATTTCCCTTCGTCGCGGCATCTGGATCAGACAACCAAAAGACTGTTTATGATAGCCCGCTACTGGCTGCAGGAACCGTCCATCGTCAAAGGCGGTGATATTCAGCAGGTTAACCTGGAAGATCCTGGCTCCGAAACGCCTGAGATTCCCACTGACGGCAAAGATCGAAAATCACGCTGGGCTCTGGTACCGAATCTGTTTGACCGCAGCCGCCCCGTGTTTGACACCGAAAACAGAGCACTGGAAGCACTCAAATCGATCTGGCTGCACGATCCGACCGGCCCGCTGGCGGATGATGCTCTGATGCTGACCGCCAGTCACTATCTGAAAAAAGGTCGTTATATGGATGCCGACCGGACATTCAGCCTGCTGCGGGATGAGTACCCCAAAAGCCCGCATCTGAAAGATGCCTTCATGCTGGGAACACATGTGAAACTGATGTCCTATCAGGGACCCGCCTATGATGCCACCGTGCTGAAGGATGCGGGAGAATTGAAAGAGACGACACTCAGACTGTTCCCCGAAGCCCAGCAGGCACGGTTAAAGGAAGAACTGAAAAAAATCGAACAGGCCAAGGCAAAGCGTGAATGGGAAACGGTCCAATACTGGATGCGTCGCGGTAAACCCAAATCGGCAGCGATTTACTGTAACTTGCTGATCGAACATTATCCCACATCACCGTTTGCCAATCAGGCTCGAGAACTGCTGGCAGAACTGGGGAGAGAGAATACCAGCCACCTCTGGGCGAATTATGCGACTCCCAAAAAACAGGTTGCCGAACAGCCTGAACCATCGAGGTCAATTCTACCTGGTCTGCCTGGATTTGGTAAAACCGAACCTGCTCCTGTGAAAGCACCTGCCAATGCTGCCCCGGCACCTCGCGAACTGGAACCACCGGCGCGCCTGCAACTGGAAGGTTTAGGTGAGCCGATCAGAAAGATTCCTCTGGAGGAAGAGGCAGAGCCAGCTCGAATCAAACTATAACAGCTGTCTCTGCAGTTCAGATTCTCCGTGATCTGTTGAATAAATTTATGGAACGTTTTGTGGTTAAAATGTTGTTACTGGTTCTACTGTCTTTTGATATGACAGGCTGCGGGTACACCGTCGGCAATTCCTATCAGACAGACGTGCAGACCGTTTATGTACCCATCTTTGAAAACAATACGTTTCGACGTGGTTATGAATATCAGCTGACCGAAGCGGTCCAGCGAAAAATTCAGTCTCGTACTCCCTTTCGCCTCGCAAAAGGGGATGCAGCAGATACACGTTTAACTGGAACGATAAAACAAATCGATAAAAGCGTTTTAGGAACGACTCAAAATAACGACCCGCGAAACCTGGACCTGAAGTTTGTGGTTGAGGTGACCTGGGAAGATATGCGGACGGGGAGGATTCTGTCTCAGCAGGAAGTGCCCATCTCTGCGGATGTAGTGCAGCTTGTTTCACAGGCTTCATTTGCACCCGAAGTCGGGCAGTCTCTGGCGACAGCTACCCAATCCGCAACCGACAGTCTGGCGAATCAGATTGTGCAATTAATGGAATCACCCTGGTAAACACGATTACAAAATTTGGATAGTCAGGATTTTCAAAACCTGATAAAATCGGGCCACTTGTGACCGAAACCCCTGTCTCCTGTCAAAATAGCTGAAATTCACTCCCCACCTCACTCGATGAACCTGTCTTCTTCAATAGCACGGATTGCATTATCATATCGGGCCACCGCCAGTCTCACTGGCACAGAGAACTGCCAGACCTGCAATTCAGGGAAGGATTTGGATAAACAATGAAACTGAAACCTGTCTTACTTCAAAGCGCACTCGTTTTCACCTGTTGTACGGCTGCGGGTCTGCTGTTGTGCAATCAGCTTTCTCAGGCACAGGGACAACAACCCGCTGCCAATCAGGCACCCCAGGTTGAGCAGCAATTACCAGCCGCCCTGGAAGAGATTCTGAAAAAATGGGAGTTAGAGTCATCCAAAATCGAAAAGCTGGAAGGTAAGCATATCCGCATTGAGTACGAAGATGTGTTCAAGGTGGAGAAACAGTCCGAGGGGATCTTTTATTACGAAAAACCTGATAAAGGTCGTATCGATATTACTGGGATGGATATAAAGAAGGGGGCCAAAGGTAAAAAAATTGATCCTAAAACAGGCCAGCCTTATCAGCTGAGACCAGGCGCGAATGAATGCTGGATCTGTGACGGGAAACGAATCTTTTCCATCAACGAAGATGCAAAGTCCTACGAAGTATTTCCCATTCCCCTGGAGCGACGCGGCGTGAATATCATGGAAGGCCCTCTGCCGTTCCTGTTTGGGATGCCTGCAAAAACGGCAAAAGAACGCTACTTTTTAAAATTAGAAATTAATAACCCACAGCAGATTCTCATTGCTGCAAAACCAAAACGCCGGGCCGATGCAGCAAACTACAGTGAAGCAAAGATCATACTGAATCCAAAAACATATCTGCCCTCAGCTGTCTTACTGATTCACCCTGGCGGAAAACAGTCAACCGTCTACACATTTAAAGATGTGGTTGCCAATAAGAGCCGGGGAATCATCAGAAAGCTTTTTACTGATGATCCTTTCGTTCCTGATTTGGCTGATTATCGGCTGGAAGGAAAAGTGGTTGCAGTTGCAGGAGAAGAAAACGTACAGCGACCAGTTCAACAGGCCGCACCTGTCCAGCAAGCGACTTTTAAAGTTCCCAATATGCTGGGGAGAGACTACAAAACAGCACAGAAACTAATTAAAGATATGGGGTTTGAGTCAAAAGTATATCCTGGAAAGCCTGCTCAAAAGCCGGATCAACGTATCTATCACGTGTATGATCAAAGACCTGTTCCAGGAGAAGCAGTAAAGCCGGGAGCTGTAATCCATTTACAACTTTATACAGATCCCAGTAAACAACAGAACTAAGCGTAAGACATTTGACGCGGAACCGTTAAGGCCCTTTGAAAATTTCAGAGGGCTTTAATTATTTCGGGCCCGCATTGCCCGCTGGATATCCATGCGTGCGGAGTCTTTCTTAAGCTTTTCCCGTTTGTCGTGCAGCTTGCGGCCTTTGGCGATCCCCAGCTTGACCTTCACCAGTCCACGAGTGAAGTACATGGTGAGCGGAACCAATGTCAGGCTGGAATTTTCAGACCGCTCGGCGAATTTCCGGATCTCCGCTTTCTTCATCAGCAATTTGCGTGGTCGGCGGGTCTGGTGATTCATGGTATTGGCCTGCGGATACAGGGCAATATCGACATTGAACAGCCAGACTTCATCATTCTGCATCCGCGCAAAGCCTTCTTCGATCGAAACCTTATTCGCGCGAATACTTTTGACTTCGCTGCCGGCCAGTACGATCCCGCAGTCCAGCGTCTCCAGGATTTCGTAGTTGTGCCGGGCTTTGCGGTTCTGGCAGATGGTACGTGAATTCGGGTCTTCTTTCGAAGCTTTCTTTTTCCCTTTTTTACCCATTGCCAGAATCTCCGACTGCCGCAGACCAGCCTTGTTAAGCGGCAGAATACTACTTGATGTTAAATCTTAATTTGAATCGGGGTGAACCCATTCCTGATCGACACGCGTTTCTCAAAAGAGGTTCAGCGTGATGAGGATCAATTATTGTCCGTCCGCACCTGAACCTGCAGGGCACCCAGCATGCGGGTGATCTGTTTTTCTTTCTTGGAAATGAAAGGCACATTATCCAGTACGATGGCCCGGGGCTCGTTGCGTGGATGCAGTACCAGTCGTCCGGAACGCAGCAGGATATACTCAAAGATATCGCTGATTTCCTTATCGATCTTCAGGTTTGGTGCGGAAAATCGTTCCAGATCGCTCAAGAATCCGTGGTGGTGCAGGAGTTCGTTGCCTTTAACCTCCCAGTAATCAAAGCGAACATAAATGCCGACACAGACAAAAATCAGTCCCAGAATGCTGGAAAACAGCCAGTACATCTGCGAATTCGCCCAGGGGCGTAAACCTTTCAGCATGTTGTTCAGGGGAGGGATGATATCCGGATTAAATCGCAGGATCATCCAGACCCCCATAAATAAAGCTGCACCCAGAAAGAACAGCGTCAGTGATGTTGTACGTGGAAAATCAAAGGCCAGAACAGTCAGATTCAAACCGAAGACCCCGAGAAAGATCAACGCCATCACTTCTGCCATATGCTCATCTTCTCCACCAATATGGGCGGACTCTCCTGCGAAAGTCATATAAATCGCGGCAGCAATTGAAACCAGCAGTGTCGGATACAGAAACACGATTTTGGGATACGAAATCAAGTAGATACTATCCTGAGAAAACTCGTTGTGTGTCCCTGATTCCTTACTCAAATTAGCATCATCAGTCATTTTCAAATCCCTTATCTGTACTCGCTGGTTGAATGACGCGGATGTGAACGGATATTATGTCTTGTAGCAGTAAACGTTTCGATTCCCGGATTGGATCAGGAAACTATCGCTCAATTTCTGATTTACCAGGAATTGAGGGAGCTACTTATAGCGGCAGAAATACCGATCTGAATTCAGTTTACCGCATTTGAACTTCCTGTCTTCCGTGGAGCAATAGTAGACGCGAAATGTTCGGACTTCAAGGCTGATCAAATCAGAAGCAATAAGTGGCAGTACCTGATCCAGTAGCCAGAGGGGACCCACATCGCTTCAGCCAGGCTCGTTCCGATATCCGCTTTATACCGATTATGCGTGAAGGCAGCTCTACTTTGTATAAAATATACAAAGAAAAATATATATAATATATAAAAATCAAAAGTAAGCTCTTATCACGGTTTGGGTTCCTTGGTACATATTAATGTATGAGCATACGAGATCTTCAACGAATTCATTCTGTTTCTTTCATTATACTGCTGTTCCTGCTGACAGGATCTGCCAGAACAGTTCTGTCTGCTGAAAAAGTAGATTATCTGAAAGAGATCAAGCCGATCTTTGCAGAGAAGTGCTTTGCCTGTCACAGCGCTCTGAAAGAGGAAGCTGAGTTACGTCTTGAGACCCGGGATCTGATGCTGAAGGGGAGTTACTCGGGTGCCGTCATTCATCCGGGTAAGCCGGACGAGAGCATATTGCTCGAGCGGATTCTGGCAAAAGGAGATGAGCAGATGCCACCTCCTGAGGAAGGATCGCGGCTGTCTGAGCACGATATTGCTCTCATCAGAACCTGGATCGAACAGGGGGCCGTCACTCCCAAAGAAGAAATCCCAGGCAGCCCGAAAGATCACTGGGCCTTTCAGGCACCCGTGAAAGCGAAAGTTCCCGACGTCGGCTTGAATAATCCGATCGATGCCTTTCTGGAACTCAAACGTAAACAGCAGGGACTGGTGACGGTTCCACCGGCATCGCGGCGTGTTTTGATCCGCCGGCTTTACCTGGATCTGATCGGACTGCCCCCGACTCCGGAAGAGATCGAACAGTTTGTGAACGACTCCTCTGAGGATGCTTACGGGAAGGTTGTACAGAAATTACTGGCGAGCCCGCAATACGGCGAACGCTGGGGACGCCACTGGATGGATATCTGGCGATACACCGACTGGTACGGACTGGGTAAGCAACTGCGTTACAGTCAGAAACATATTTGGCACTGGCGCGACTGGATTATTGATTCATTGAATCGTGACAGCAGTTATGCGGAAATGGTTCAGGATATGCTCGCCGCGGATGAGCTGAAACCCACTGACCACGATGCACTGCGTGCGACCGGTTTTCTGGCGCGTCATTATTATTTGTTTAACCGCACGACCTGGCTGGACAGCACTCTGGAACATACTTCCAAAGCGTTTCTCGGGCTGACGATGAATTGTGCCAAGTGCCATGATCACAAATACGATCCACTGAGCCATGTCGACTATTATTCGATGCGGGCCATTTTCGAGCCGTATCAGGTGCGCCTGGACCCGCTGCCGGGAGAAACTGATCTGGAACAGGATGGGTTACCGCGGATTTTTGATGCCCACGCAGATACCAAAACTTATTTGCACATCCGTGGCGATGAAAAAAATCCGGATAAGAGCCAGGAGATGCAGCCAGCGACTCCGGAAATCTTTACATTTGATGAATTTAAGGTCACACCGGTCACTCTCCCTGCAAAAGCACATTATCCTGCCTTGCAGGAGTTTGTCCTGCAGGATCAGCTGAAGGCAGCGAACGAAAAAATAGCTGCAGCCAGGAAAAACGCTGAACAGGCAAAAACGCTACTGGCTCAGTTGGAGCAGGCTGCACAGAACAAAGTTGCCGCAAATGGTTCCGATCAGGCAGTGACGTTTCTGGAAGATGATTTTCAGAACGAGAAGCCTGAGATCTGGACACTGGGACCAGGTGAATGGTCGTATCTGGATGGTAAGCTGATCCAGACAAAAACAGGCTATGGTCGTGCTTATCTGAGATCGAAACAGAACCATCCGCATGATTTCAAAGCCCGTTTCAAATTCAAAACGACGGGTGGTGACAAATGGCGTTCTGTCGGTCTGGCATTTGATGTTACTGCAGACCGGGAAAAGATGATCTATCTGAGTGCGGTTCAGCCGGGCTCAAAGTTGCAGATCTCTTATAAAGAGAATGGCAAATCAGTCTATCCCGCAGGAGCACAGCATGCCTGCGAAGTCAAACTGAATCAACCATACGAACTGGAGTTGAAAGTTCGCGATCAACTGGTGAATATCGCCATCAATGGCACGCATACCCTTTCTTATCGTCTTCCTCTCCCACGTGAAAATGGTAAACTGGAACTGCTGGCATTTGACGCATCAGCGGAATTCGAACAGATCAGTGTTCAGACCCTGGCTTCCGATGAGACGCTGATTGAAGGGAAACAACCTGTGAAGTTGTCACTGGAACTGGCGCAGGCAAGAACAACAAGAGCCCAGGCAAGTTTAAATGCAGCGACGTTGTATCCGGAAACAATACGCACAGCTTACGCAGCTGAAAAAGCCCGCTTGGATGACGTTTCCAAAAATGAACTGACTGCCTTAACACAGGCCGCTGCACTGGCAGCTCGAAAATATGAACTCGCCCTGGCAGAGGAAAAGCTGGCTAAGATCAGAGAAAAGTCAGAATTAGCCAGCGGAGAGGCGAAACAGAAACTCGCAAAAGAAATCGCAGTCGCTGAAAAAGCAGTCGTGACAGCAAAAGAGTCTGTCAGTAAACCCGGTGAAAAATACACGCGGATTCGCGCTTCACTCAAGGCTCTGGAAAGTCCTGCTGAAAAAGATGACACTCGTCTGCAACCCTATCCCAAAAACAGTACTGGTCGTCGTTCGGCGCTGGCCCACTGGATCACACATCGAAAAAATCCACTGACAGCGCGTGTCGCCGTGAACCATATCTGGTTGCGCCATTTTGGTGAACCTCTTGTAGAAGATGTGACGGATTTCGGATTACGAGCGAAACGGCCCGTACATCAGGACCTGCTTGACTGGTTGGCGGTCGACTTTATGGAACACAACTGGAGTATGAAGCATCTCCATTCGCTGTTGGTGAATTCACAGGCTTACCAGCTTAGTAGTTCAACCCGGTCTGCAGAGCCTCAGAATCTGGCAAAAGATGAAACAAACCGCTACTACTGGAAACGCAATACCGTACGGATGGAATCTGAAGTCATTCGTGACAGTCTGCTGCATCTGGCGGGAGAACTGGATCTCAAGATGGGTGGCCCGACGATTGATCCTGACAAAAATAAGGACAGTAGACGTCGCAGCCTGTATTTCACCTACTCCCGTGATTCGCAGGACAAGTTCATCGGCATGTTTGATGCTGCTGATATCTTTGCCTGTTATCGTCGCAACGAAAGTGTCGTTCCCCAGCAGGCCCTCACACTCGCGAACAGCAAAGTTTCTTTGCAGATGGCACGAAAAATAGTAGAAAAAATTCGTGTGCAGCAGTCTGCACTGAGTGATCAGGAATTTATCAGACTGGCTTATGAACGGATTCTATGTGCGGAACCAACGCCTCGTGAATTTGAGATCTGTTCTCAGGCATTATCTGAAATGCAAACTACTTTAACGGCAGCAAAGCATCAGAATCCGATCTGGCGATCACGCGAAAATCTGGTACACGCCTTACTCAACCATAACGATTTCATTACGATCCGCTGAAGGTGAGTCATGACGAATCATAATCAACAGACTTCATTACCCCGTCGCAATTTTCTGACGAACCTCAGTTCCGGACTGGCAGGGATTTCACTGGCTTCTCTGCTGCAGGATGAAGCCCGCGCTGCCGGTGTGCATCAGACCCCGGACGGGCAACCCCATTTCACACCTAAAGCCAAAAGTGTGATCTGGTTGTTTATGCGGGGTGGGGTGAGCCACATGGAAAGCTTCGACCCCAAGCCAATGCTTAACAAGTACGCGGGGAAGTCGATCAGCGAAACGCCCTGGAAATCGGTCCAGCAATCAGAAAAGCTGAAGCGTGTGCGCGTGGTTGTGGTCAATGATGCCAACGGACAACAACGGAATAAAGTCTATCCTCTGCAGGTCGGTTATAAAAAATACGGCGAGAGCGGGATTGAAGTCAGTGACTGGTTTCCTCACCTGGGGGGATGTGTCGATGATCTGTCGATCGTGCGTTCCATGTGGACAACCGATGACAATCATGGCGCACAGGTCCAGTTTCACTCCGGCCGGCATATGTTGGATGGTCGAGTGCCAACAATCGGTGCCTGGGTGAACTATGGACTTGGTTCACTCAATCAGAATCTGCCTCAGTTCATTAATATGGGGCCTCGCTTTTTTGATGTACGAGACGGTCATTATCTGGGACCCGCTTATGATTCCGTTCCCCTCAAAGTCGATCCCAAAAATCCGCTGCCTTATGCCAAACCAGAACTGGATCTCTCAAGTGCCGAGCAGAAAATTGAATTTTCTTTAATCAATCAACTCAATCAGCAGAGTGCTGAAAAGTTTCCCAATGACAGTACCCTGCAGGCCCGGATCAAATCTTACGAGCTGGCGTTCCGGATGCAGACGGCGGTGCCGGAAGTGATTCGCTTCGATCAGGAAACCAAAGAGACTCAGGAACTGTATGGGCTGAACCAGCCGGAAACCAAGGCGTTTGGCATGCAGTTGCTGGCGGCTCGACGTTTTGTGGAGAAGGGCGTACGCTTCATCCAGATCATGCACGGCGATGGTGCCGCGGGTGCCTGGGATTCCCATTCGAATCTGAAGTCAGGTCACTCCAAACTGGCCAAACAGGTCGACCAGCCAGCCGCAGGACTGCTGAAAGATTTGAAACGTCGCGGGTTGCTGAAAGATACGATCGTTGTGTTCGCAACGGAGTTCGGGCGGACACCCGGTTCGCAGGGGAGTAATGGCCGCGATCATCACCCGTACGGATTTTCCATCTGGATGGCCGGCGGTGGTATCAAGGGGGGCATCGCTCATGGTACCACTGATGAACTCGGTTTCCATGCGGAAGAGAATCCGCATTATGTCACCGATGTGCACGCCACGCTGTTGAAGCAGCTGGGATTGAAAGCACAGCGTCTGGAAGTACCTGGCCATAAACGTCTTGAAATGGATTTTGGCCATCCGATTGACGAGATCATTGCCTGATCCGTCCCGCTACGATTTTCTGGAACCCGCTGCGTCGGTATAATGCAGACCTGCGATATTACATCGCCGCTGATGTCTTCTCTGATGGCTATAGTGAAAGGGTTACCGATGATTCGTTCTCTGTGTCAGGTTTTACTGCTGGCTTTATTTTCTCTGCTTGCAGGATCCGATTCTGCATTTGCCAAAACCTATCAGGTTTACTTCCTGGGGGGGCAGTCCAATATGGATGGATATGGCTATGCCAAGGACCTGCCCGATGATCTCAAGCAGTCAGTTCCCGGCGTAATGATCTTTCATGCGAATTCAGCGCCGGATGCGGTTCCCGTTGACGGGCGAGGGCTCTGGTCCGAATTGAAGCCCGGGCACGGTGTCGGTTTCAAATCGGATGGCAAAGAGAACACATATTCAAACCGTTTTGGCGTGGAGCTTTCGTTTGCGAAAACATTGCAGCAACTGGCTCCGGAAGCGAACATTGCGTTGATTAAAATCTCCAGAGGAGGGACATCCATCGCCGTCGAAGCTGCCGGCAATTTCGGGTGCTGGGACCCTGATTTTGAAAAAGGGACCGGAAAAGGGCAGGGGATCAACCAATACGATCATTTTCTGGCAGGCATGAAACGAGCATTGCAGACGACCGATATCGATCAGGATGGTGAAGCAGATACTCTGATTCCAGCAGGAATTGTCTGGATGCAGGGGGAAAGTGATGCTGCTTATACGGAGGAAATTGCCAAGGACTATGAAGCCAACCTCAAGCGTCTTATGGACTTAATTCGCGCGACGCTCTACGCCGATGACCTGCCTGTGGTAATTGGCCGGATCTCAGATTCGGGCGATAATCCGGAGGGAAAGGTCTGGAAACATGGTGAGATTGTACGAGCTGCCCAGGCGGCATTTGTGGAGAAAGACAAGCGTGCAGCGCTGGTGACCAGTACGGATGAGTATGGTTATTCTGATCGTTGGCACTATAATTCAGAAGGTTATCTGGATTTAGGCAGGAATTTTGCCCAGGCCCTATGGAAAGTTCCCCGGAACTAATACTATCCTGCCTTGAGCGATGTGCTTTAAACTCTACGTTTTTGAATATGAAAAGTAATACAGGTATCAGAATGAAACCGGAACTTCTTTCACCCGCGGGTACCCGAAAATCCATGCAGTACGCGTATGCTTTTGGAGCAGACGCTGTTTATGCAGGTCAGCCCCGCTACAGTCTGCGTGTCCGGGAAAACGAATTCAACAAACTCGAAGTGATGGCCGAAGCGGTCGAAGAAGCACATCGGCTCGGCAAGAAATTCTATATCGCCAGCAATATTGCCCCTCATAATCTGAAGGTACGAAGTTACCTGAAGAACATGGAGCCGGTGATTGACATGAAACCAGATGCACTGATCATGTCAGATCCAGGTCTGATTATGATGGTGCGGGAACGCTGGCCGGAGGTTCCGATTCATCTTTCGGTCCAGGCGAATGCCGTCAATTATGCAACCGTCAAATTCTGGCAGAAGTTTGGTCTGTCCCGCATTATTCTTTCGCGCGAACTGTCGATTAAAGAAGTCGCAGAGATCCAGGAAGAGTGTCCGGATATGGAACTGGAAGTCTTCGTGCATGGCGCACTCTGTATTGCGTATTCCGGGCGATGTCTGCTCTCGGGATACATGAATCACCGCGATTCGAATCAGGGGAACTGTACCAACGCCTGCCGCTGGGATTATAAAGTCAGTGATGCAGTGCAGACACTGGAAGGGGATATCGTGTTGAAAAATCCTCCTCCGCCACAAAAGCCGCAGCTGCCGATAATCGACCAGGTATTCCTGCTGGAAGAACCGCAGCGTCCGGGCGAATACATGCCTGCTTACGAAGATGAGCATGGCACTTACATTATGAACTCGAAAGACCTCCGTGCCGTCCAGCATGTGAAAACATTCACTGACATGGGAATCAGTTCGCTGAAGATTGAAGGGCGGACCAAGTCCTTCTTTTATGCAGCCCGGACGGCGCAGGTTTATCGTAAAGCCATTGATGATGCCGCTGCGGGTGTGGAGTTTAATGAAAATCTGCTGGAAATGCTCGACAGCCTTTCCAATCGTGGTTATACCGAAGGCTTCTTCCAGCGACATGCTTCAGAAAGCATGCAGAATTACGAGCATGGTCGTTCGATGGCGAATAAACAGCAGTTTGTCGGAGATATTATCGACCGCGATGAAGATGGCATCATCGTGGATGTCAAAAACAAGTTTGGTCTGAATGATGAACTGGAACTGATGACACCGACGGGCAATACCGTCTTCAATCTCAATGCGTTGCTGAATCAGAAATCAGATTCCATTGAAGTCGCTCCCGGCAGCGGACATGTTGTGAAAATTCCCTATGCCGAAAATCATCTGGGTGACCGTGCGGGGCAACTGACAGACCATGATCACCAGTTTGCACTGCTGATGAAGTCCGTCAAAACACCGGCGGAACCTTCACTGGCTTGAAGCGACTATTTGGGCTGGTTAATCTGAGTTGCGGGTGACGGGATTTCCGGTTGAGCAGCGACAGTCAGTTCATTCTTGACCGTTCTGACTCCCGGTTCCAGCATGGCCATAAACTCAACCAGCTTCCTGGCTCCCGCTGATTCGACTTCGCCTCGCAGCGTAACACTGTGATCGGGATTCAAATGGAACTCAACATTTCGTAAGCGTTCGTGGCGTTCCTTGATGCGTGTGAAGGATTCTCCCATCGATGCCTGGACGTTATTCAGGGGAAGAGGTGCTGCGGAGAACGCGACGCGTAACTGAGGTCGGAATTCGGGAACCCTGGGACCAGTCTGTCCTGTGTTATTCAGATTCTGCCTGTTTCCCAATCCACCAGTTGTGGCTCTGCTGAAATTACGGTTCTGACCGGCATTTGCGCCTGTTGTTCCCTGAGCATTCGAACGACCGATAAAATTATTCTGTGTATTGTCAGTGCGTCCGATAAAACCACTTTGGGGATTAAGATTCTGGAAATTCCCCATCGTTGAAAGGCCTGACTGACCATTGCCACTGCCGCCAGCCTGATTCCCGGAATTCAGATTTCCGATTGTTGTTCCTGTGCTGCCGCTATTCTGAGAAGAATTACTGGAGGACAAAGTCTGAACCTGTGCTTCGCCAGTCGTATTCAGAACAAATGGCAGGCATGCATAAAGCACGGTATATAAAGCACATTGGAAGGTGAAACGTCTCATTGGTTTTTCCGATATCAGGGCGAAAAACGGGAGAAACTCGATCCCCCTCTATTATAACATCGTCTACCTGCCCGCAAAGAAAATAATTTGTTTTCCAGTTATTGTTCTGTGCTGTTCAATCGGAATTGCTGGTAGCGGATCGGTTGCTCAGAGGAAGGCTGCGGGCTGATTGTCTGGTAACTTGCCTGTGTGGACCGATTCTGCTGGTTGAGCAGTTCACCCAACTGTTGTTCCAGGCGATGGATACGCTCATCTCGTTCGTCTACAACCGGTGTAGCAGTCTGGGCACCGACCTGTTGAATCTGACTGCTATCTTCCAGGTCGCGTTTCAGCTTTCTGAGTTTATGCTCTGGTGAAAGTTCCAGTGATTTGCCACTCTCTCGACGGGCGAGTGTGTCAACTTCCACTTTGATTTTCTCTGGTTGTTTTGCGGGTGTTTGTGCGACCGACTCTTGAGTAGCCTGAGGCGTTTTTCCATCCAGTTTAACAGAAATCATCCGCGAGAAAATTTCTGGTGCATCCTTTTGGGTCAGTTGAACACGGAGTGCACATTCCGCCTGATCTCTGCCTTTGCGCACATAGGGGATAAAGACCTGATAAGCAGGACCGAGGGTGGATTCGACTGCGTGGACCTGCCAGGCCCCCGAATCGAATTTGTACTGATGAATTGGATTTTTCTGTTCGGTCGCGTTTCCTTGATCATCATATAGATTTACATACACCTCTCCCTTCACATAGACGGGGGAGGTGTTGTTATGCTGGAAGAACAGCAACTGGCCGGCAAAGCCACGCGTCGGCATACCATCTACGCCTTTACCTTCCGCAGGCTCCCAGAGGGCCACGATTTCAATAGCAGGTTTTTTTGCCGTCGCATATTGATGATCTTTTTTCAAACCCCAGTGTGAGAGTGCCAGACTGGTACACCCGGTGAATGAGGTCGTAGCACATAGCATCAAAAACAGGAAAGGTTGAACAGGCATAATCAGGTGTTTCATCACTTAATCTCGCCCCCAATAGGGAAATTTCTTTTGTATCAATGGTTTCTTCTTTGGTTTTTTCGGTTGCTCTGCCTGATGGCTCATCTGTTGAATCACGCCACCCGGCTGCTGATTGTTGATAACATCCGGATTCAAATTATCCTGAGGCATGACTGTGGTGGGGATTGGTTCCAGCAGACCATCTCCTTCAGGAATGAATTCCGGTTCTCCTGGTGGTACTGCGAAGATCGGGCCATGCATCTGTTCTGCTTTTTCGACCTGCAGATGAATGCGTTCTGATTCCACCTGTTTGATAAACTCCGAGTCAGCATCGTTACGAATGATGCGTGGCGTCAGGAACACGAGTAGTTCCTTGCGACGTGTCGAACTGTAGTCATAGCGGAAGGGGATTCCTATCAGCGGTATATCCCCCAGCCAGGGGACCTTGCGTTCGATGGTCGTATCCGATTCGGTAATCATCCCACCCAGTACTACTGTCTGTCCGTTGGGAACACTGACTGTCGTTTGTACCTGGGTAATATTTTTGATTGGAGATTCCACGACATTTCCCGTTGTGGCATCGGTGAAGATAGGAACGCTTGAACCATTAAAGTCACTTTTCTCAGCCTGGGTTTCCATCACAATATTTCCATCCGGGCTGATGCGGGGAGTTACGGTCAGGATAATCCCGGCTTCCGACTGTTGAATCACCGGGTTGGCAGAACCGACGGCGGTCACCGAAACACCATTCACCACGGGAACAATCTGGCCGACCTGTATCTGGGCAGTCACATTATCCACAGTACGAATCTGCGGTCGACTTAATACGTGCACATTTCGCTTGGCGGCTAAGGCGCGAATCAGAATGCTGACTGATTCCGAACTGGCGGATAAAACCAGACCGCCAAACCCCAGATCACTATTTCCGCGTTGTAATGAAAAATTACTTAGCGCCTGGCCTGCCGTATTACTGACATTATTAGTGTTGTTAGTTCCCAGCGGATTAATACTGTTAAACAGGAATCCCGGTGTCGCTTCTTGAGATACAATCGTCTGATTGGTTTGCGTGACATTGTTTTGACCGGTGATGGTTTGTTGCACTGTCAACACGTTATCAATAATACTGCGATTAAAGAGTAATGAATCCTGAAGGCCGAGCTCGACACCAAACTCATCATCGTTATCCAGTTCGACTTCGACAATCAATGCCTGGATAATCACCTGAGGTGCTTCCTTATCCAGCTGTTTTACAAGATTGGAAATCTGTTCAAAATACCGGGGAGTGGCGCTGATGATCAGATTATTGTTGATCGCTTCGGGAACCACGATGACTTCTCGTTCCAGGAGTTCAAAGCTGCTGATCAGGTCAGGGTCCTGGGCGATGAGTGCACGCTGCGTATCCAGAAATTCATTGATCGCTACGGATACGTCAGCGACCGGTGTGTTTTTCAGTTGAATTACGGTCGTTTCGCGTTTGCGGCTATCGGCACCATCCAGTTTCAGTAGAATCGCTTCCACGATCTGCAGAGCATCGGCACCACCCTGTGCGACCACTGAATTTGTGCGGCGATCGACAGAAAATTTCAGCGGGATCAGGTTACTGTTAGCGTCGTTCACGCCGGCAATCTGAATCCCGAGATCGGTCTGCTGATTGTCTGCTGAAAAAGTCGACTGAAGTAAGGTGACCATTGATTCGGCGTCCGCATTCTTGAGAGTGAAAACTTTCAGTTCCGCGACGGATGATACGCGTGCATCAAACTGATTGATCAATGCACCAATCAGTTCCAGACTGTCTTTGGGAGCAGTGACCACCAGTGTATTCGCACGAGGGTCTGCGATCACACGTATGTCCGCGAGTAAGCCAGATCGTAGAACCCGGCTTTGGGTTCCCTCTTGCGAGAGAAACTCGAGTACGACAGAACGGGCTTCCTGTAACTGCTGTGCGGCTTCGCCCCCGGCACCGCCGATGTTGGTTCCCAGGCCGGCTGTCTGAGCGGCAGCAGGGTTCAGAACACTTTGCAATGTAGAATTCAGGGTTTCCGCCAGGTCGGCTGCGATGGCATTTTTTAACGGGAATATTTTCACGCGACTGATTGCCTGTGACTGATCCAGATCGATTTTCTGAATCAGGGCAGCGACTTCCTGCATATCACGGGGTTGTGCCTGCACGATAATTGAGTTGGTGCGAATGTTGGGAGAAACGAGAATACGTGTTCCCAGTCCGCCACGCTCATTATAGAATTCCCGAATCGTCGTAGCCACCTGACTGGCGCTGGCACTCTTAAGCTGGAAGACACCAAACTCGGTCAATGGATTAACAGGTTGATCCAGTTCCTCTGCCAGTTTGAGGATCGATGGCATATCTGTATCCGGTGCCAGAATCAGTAATGCATTCGGTTTGACCAGAGGAATGATTTTGATTTTCTGGATCTGTCCCTGAATGGCCCGCAGTGTAACGAGATCTTCGTAAACTCCATTCAACAGTTCGGCAAGTGCGGTCGAATTCACATGTCGTAAATTCAATAAATGAATATCGGGACGAGTGCCTTCGCTGAGTTTTTCCAGTTCTTTGATGATTTTCATCAACGCATTGACATCTTCATCTTTACCTCGCAGGATCAGGACTCCCAGATCCGGTACCGATTCGATATTGACGTTGCCACTCAGGTCCTGCAGTAATTCAGGCAGAGAACGCTGTTTTTCGACTTCGGCAGGTTTGTCAGCCGGTTGGGGTTGTTGTGGATTCTGTGCAGCCCCCGGTTGCTGTTCCTGAAATGAGATCTGATCCACGCGCTGTCTGAGCTGGTTGATCTGCTGATCGCGGGGAGAGACAATATTGTCTGAATAAGTTTTAACAGGCAATCGGTGCGGTGCTGTTGAGGAAGCTGTAGATGCATTAGTCTGCTGATGTAATTTCTGCGCTACCTGACCAATTTGTGGTGATCCGATTACCAGCTGAATGGACTGTGAAAATCCTTTTGCAGCCTGATCCAGTTTTAATGCAGTGGCTTTCAACGCCTGCGCTTTGGAAGGAGAAGCTTCAAAAACCAGCTCATTATTCTGTTTATCAATACCGATGCGAAAATCGATTTGTGTATTGATGATTTTCAATGGTTCCTGTGTCTGTTCGTCGACCAGGCTCTCTTCCTGGCTGTTGAAGACGACCAGTCCGGGTAATCCATTGGGACCTTCACCCTGTAATTCAGCTCGAACTTCGAAAGCATGGTAGAACTGTCGGAGGATTTCCGTACTGTTTAGAGTGCGCGGTTGAACGGTAAAAGTTGCAACCTGAGGAGTCGCTTCCTTCTGCTGAATTTTGCGCGCACTTTTTTCAAAGCGAGCAGGCACATCTGCCTGAGTGACTGGGTTCTGAGGATTTTCTGTCTGCTCCAGATGTTCAATCTGGCGAATGTCATTCTTACCAGGTCGAGTCCCTTCCGGTGTCCGATCAGCGGACTGCACGGTTGGTCGAATATATTTCGCTTTCGCTTCCCGAAGATCAAGCACAATCAGGAAACTGTCTTTTTGCAGCAGTCGAAATCCCTTGGGTTCAAGCTCCCGGTTTAAAATCTGAAACGTTTCACTCAGGGTATGAGGCCGCTTATCGATTCTTGAAAAGAATCCTTTGGGAACGACGTCCATGACCAGGGTTAACTCACTCTGTTCTGCCACCTGTTTTAATACCTTCGCCCAGGTAGCCTGAACGTGGTTCAGAGAAATCTCAGCGACATCGCTGGCTTTGCGAACCTGTTTTTGAACAGCTTCGACATGCTGCTTTGAACCAACGACTGCTGCGCCGGCTTCGCTGGTTTGCGTTTCGGCCGGTTTACGCAGACGGTTCCAGAAACCAAATTTGCCTTCGGCGTGTGCAGAAAGTGACGGACTACTCAGGACGAGTACCGCCAGCAGACACCGGAGATGTCTGGAATATTTTCTGGCTTTGAGTTTGTAAGACAACACCGTTTCACCCCGTGCTTATCAGGATTTGATTTCAGGAATTAGAGTCAGGAAGTGTGGACGCATCTCAAGTGAGATCGACTCCGATGGAATCCCTACAATCGTTATTATCGGTAAAGTTTGACATTACGGTTGAGTAAAGGTTGGTGGAAAACCAAAGAAATCAATGGTTTTCTAAGAAAGTGGTGTGGTTGTAAGTGGTTGATATTAAAATGGATGCGCATAGTGGCATCCGCTCGCATCAAGAAGCGAGTGGATTGGAAAGTGGGAATAGGATGTTTTAGGGGGATTGGTTGAGGGAAAGGTTTGGGAAACAGGCGTTTGAGGAGTATTGACTATTCACCTGTTCGAACAGGGAACGAGAGACGCTAATTTAACACAGGAAGCGAGGTCAGGTTTCGCAGAGATCTGAAATTTTCTCCCAATGAAAGCATCCAGGGTTTTCCATCGATCTCCAGGATCAGGTGCTGATCTGTAATTGATTTCACCACGCCATGAATGTCCGCGACATCGAGTGTGTCTCCTTCTTGAATTTCCCGTTTCTGGTTGGTTGCCCGGTTTCGGATCCAGGCGATTTTTTTACCATCGATTTCGATGCTGCCTGTTAAAAAAGTAAAAAATGCATCATCCAGTGAGACTTTCACATTAATCTGCTGAGACGAAGTGACGGGGGGTGTTCCTGAGTCGGACACGGTTACTGTAATCGGATACTCTTTTAATTCTGTTGATGCAGAGGGGGTCCAGGTTAATTCTCCCGTATCAGGATTAATCTGTGCTCCCTCAGGAGTACCTGCAGCTAAACCAAAACGAAGTTTCTGTGTCGGAAGATCGGCGTCGGTTGCTTTGATAAACAGCGAGAGTGGTTGTGTCTGGTATGCGACGGCGGAAGTTACCGTTTCAATCTTAGGAGGTGTATTCTGTTCCAGAAAGTCGAGCTGGAATGTGCGTTCGACTTTCTGCCCTTCCTGAATAACAGTGATAGTGACCGGGTAATTCCCTGGCTTTTGCTCTTTATCAGGTGACCATTTTAATTTGTCAGTCTCTGCGGTCAGGCCGGGAAGAGCTGATTTGACGGTGATCTGAGGATTCGCCAGGGCCGGATTGACACCTTCCAGCGGAATCGTAAGGTTCAGCGAATTACCCCGAACGACGGTCTGTTTTCCGATTTCTTTTAAATCCAGTTTATAGACTTTGTCGGGAACAGGTTTGGCAAACGGACTGGACTGAGCGATCAAGCGGTAATCGTATAATGCCTGCAGATACTGGGGGGCCTGAGAAACAATAGCGCCTTTCGCGTGTGCTACCGGTTTCGTATTCAGCATGCCCCGCTGGACTCTCCATTCCGTCGGACCACTCTGAATTACATTCAGCAGTTCGTTATCAATTTGAATCAGAAATGTCTGGTCGATGGGAAAATGCGCTGTGCTGAGTACTTTGAGCAGTTCGGCATCCTGAGTCAAAGGCTGCTGCAGGCGTGTGCTGCCTTCAGTGAATTGATTTAACGGCGCCAGCTCCACCGGTATGCCCGGTTCATAGCGTGCGGGAACTGTCAGGTTTGCCCCGCGCACGACGGTCCAGGTATCACCTTCAACTTTTTCAACGGTCAGGAATTCCTGATCCAGGCGGATTCGAAATGGAGTCTGACTGGGAAAGTCGAGTACGTCGTGAACTTTCATTTTTGTCGCGTCAAAATTCAATGTTGAGGCCAGTTTCCCGCGGGGGAACAGCAGTTCTCGCGGCCGGGCTTTGGCTAAAGCGAGTCCCTCCGCAGTCAGTTTGATTTCGAGTCGGTCAGACAGGCGGGTGCCGGTACTGTCCAGTTCCAGGCTGATTATATTCTGTTGCAGATCGGTCTGGTAGAAGTGTAACAGAAACTGACATAACTGAGCATAAGTAGCAGATCCTTCCAATGAAGCCTGAATCGCGATATAGGTTTTTCCTTCCCGCATACGTCGACCGGGAGAGAGTTTGAGGTTGGAAAAACCGGAGAGTTCTGCCAGATCATTCAACCATTCCAGATAGAGTCGTTGCGCATCGTGTTCGTCAGGGGGCAAGCTGTTATCCACCCAGGCGCCCAGTTGTTTGGCAGAGCGTAACAGTTCCAGTTCTTTTTGTTCCCGTTGATCAATCTGCTGATTCAAAGCTTTTAACTGATTCCGGCGTGTTTCCACAGGTTCAATGAACGTACTGTTGATCAGAGGCATTCCCAGCCAGATCAAAATGACGGCACCAAAAGCTGCGGCTAATATTTTTTCACGTTTTTGCATTGTCTCGACATTCAACTCAAAAAAGTGGATGAAACAGGTTGATTCCCGACCTGATCAATTCCCATTTTGCTTTACTGGTTTAGCGGGCTGTTGGACTGCAGCGCGGGGGGGAAGTTTTTCTGCATCGATTTCAAAGGGAACCGGATATTCAGAATCAAAAGTTTTGTTTGTACTGCGTTTGGGATGGACTCGAAAGTTGCTTTTAGATAACTGCTGATTGAGGTCCCGGGAATCCAGGTCGTCTTTTGCATTACCAATCGCCCGCAGGCGACTGAGTGAGGTCTGACTTGTTGAACGGTTGACATCGAGTTCACTGAGGTAAATGCGATCTGTACCCGGCAGAATGGTATCCAGTTCCTGTAGTACTTTCAGGGTTTTGGAATTGGAGTTATCCCATTTTTGAATGAGGGCCACAGATTCTAATGTCGGCTGCCCCCGTTTGAGCAGCTCATCGAGATCGCGCTGGATTTTTTGTCGATCGGCAATTTGCTCATCAAGACTCGAAATACTCTGGTGGGTCATATAGAGAGCCGTCAGCAGAATCAGCACTGTTCCGGCCAGACCCAGTCCAATCTGGAGTTTGCGACGATCCGGCTTTTGATCCGCTTTGTGGGGATGCAGAAAATCTACGACTTCCAGATGCTTCTGCTGTAGAGAATACAGGATACCCAATGGGCCGGCCAGAACGCCGGGGGAAGTCAGATCTTCAGGGGGCTCTTGTGAAAACGGTTCCATCTGCAAGGGATTAATGATTTCGACGTCACACAACTGTCGTTCCTGTAACAGTGCAGCGCATTCCGGTCGACCACCAACCAGTAAAATCTGACTTATTTTTTCACCGCTCAGCTGTGAACTGCGCGAGAGGAGAAATCGGTTGATTTCTGACTGGATGGTCTGATCTACAACTGTGGGGTCTGAAGAACCCATTGCTGAGGAACTGGTAAATAATATTTGTCGCTGGTGGACCAGTGTTATCTCGAGGTTTGTCTCAACCAGATTCACGATCAGTGCGGGTGCTTCCATCACAGCAGGTTTGATGTGGCTGATCCAGACGGCTGTGTTGATGGAGCTGATTCCCGTGGCTGTAATTTCCAGACCCATCGATTGAAACGTTTTAATAGCCTGATCATGCGACTGTTTAGCGATACTGGCCACCAGTACTTCTCGCGTTTTTTTTCCTTCGCGGGGGGGCAGTAGCAGGTAATCCAGCAATAGCTGATTCAGGGGAACCGAAGATCGGGTGGCTGTCTGCAGGTGGACGATTTCCGGAACTTCTTCAAGTGGAACTTCGGGGATTTCCAGCAGGCGGATTGTTGTGTCGTGCCGGGGAAACGAAATCAGAATCTGTTTCGCGGACAGTTTCAGCCGTCTAAATTCATTTTTTAACCAGCTGCCGGCAGAGACAGGATCTGTTTCCGGATGTAACTGTTCAGGCCAGGTGATCTGAAACGCACGTTTCACGGAGACACCGGATACACCAATGTGTCCTTCCACGCCGGTGAGTCCTGTTTTTTCCCAGTTGATTGCCAGGTAGTCTGCCATAATCTGTTCTCAAAAAACGTCAGTGAAGGATATAACAATTATAGGTTCTGATTCGGGTTGCTGCAGAGGTTATTCTTCCTGCGACATTCCCTGCAGGGTAGAAACGGGATAACCGCTACCCAGGTTACTGATGTCACGAATCGCTATGATGCGTGGCGGAATAAAGGTGCCATCAATCACAGCTTCCATGCGTGTCAGTGGGCCTCCCTGTCCGTAATATCCCAGAGACTGCACACGAAAGACATCTCCGCCGCTACAGATGTAAGGGGCCAGTAATCGCATTTGTTCAATTGTGGCAAGACCTTCAATCACAAGCCATCCTGTTGTCTGGCGCGCCTGACTGATTTCCGTTGAAGGGGCTCCGTTTGTAGCAGTCATCTGGGAATTAACGATCGCATTCGCCAGGTCAGTTTCCATCCCGGGGATGCCCAGCAAGGTTTCCAGACGTGCTTCATCAATCTGGATTCGGCCTTCGATATATTGATTTTTGGACGTGGTCAGCAGGTCATGCAGCACCGGTAATTCCGCGGTCATTGCTCCCGGGTCGGCCAGCCAGGGACTGGAGAGTGTTGTTTTTTTTCCATCAATTTCTGTTTCGACTTCAGACCCAATCAGGTCAAAGAGTGAATTAATGGTAAACGCGCCACCGGGTGAGAGGTCCATGCCACCTCGTGTCACGGTGACTCCTTCTTCTGAAAACATCGCTTTGGCAATACCATTAGCGAGCTCATTCAGAGCCTGTTTTTCACTCATGCTGCCTCCTACGGTAGTCGTCTGCAAACCAGATGACAGATCGCTTTCCGTGACAACCGGACCACTTAAACGATAGGCAACAATGAACCGGGCCTCATCGGGTCCGAGTTCGGTTTCGAGTGCATCGTAAAGTTCCGTCAGCATGGTCTGATTGACGTTGATTTTTTGGGAACCATCGGGGCGGATATTAATTTCACGACTGTGAACGGTAAAGTACTCGCACCAGCCTGCATTGAGAACGCCATCGGCATTGTCATTGGGCAGAGTGGCATCGCCGTCATTTTCATTGAAATCCAGGATCCCGTTGCGGTTGGTGTCTTCGCCGTAGAGCAGTTCCGGGGTAATGTCGCGCACCAGTAACAGTTCATCCAGTGATTCCAGTGGACCATTTTTAGGGAAATAAGGCGTCTCCAATGTCTCGTAGAAATCGCTCTCCGCTCCATAGGTCCGCGTTTCGTCATCATCGTCGATCCAATCCAGAATTGCAGCGGCGATGTCTTCGGTCATGTTGGGAATATTCATCAGGCGTTCGACGGCAGCCCCCTCTTCCTCCTCTTCTTCACTGGCCAGAATATTCAAATTCAACTTACCTGATTCATTGATCAGGCCAAAGCGAATTGTTTTCGAAGCGGCATCTTTAGTGACCGGTGCAACGATGCTGAAATAACCGCTGGCACGCGGTACATCCGAGGGGAGTAAATTGATATTCTGAAACTGATCTGGATTATGATATGAGTTCCAGCCATCAATGTCCGAACGGTCGCCTACATAGGCGGCGGCGAGTTCAATTCCAGACAGAGCCAGCTCGCGTGACTGGATTGAACGGCCATAAATGTTTGTTGCTTCCACCTCGACGATCATTAATTCCGAGAATGTGTAAGCGCCCAGGGTGAGCATGACGACTACCACAAGTACCACGAGCAACGTACTGCCGGCCCGTAACTTCAGCCGGTTTTTCTGATTGGGAAAACCAGCGGATTGTACGAGTTGTGATGTGTGTGTTTTCATACGTTATTCTGTAGTTGTTAATTAAAACGTGTTGGTGTCCTGAGTGGTGGTTTGCAACGTTGACGGCAAAGCCAGCGGGAGCGCAATTACCATGCTGAAGCTGTTTTCATTACCATTGATTTTATTATTGGCAATTTTTTCGAGACCTTCAATATTTTCATTTTGAAAGCCGATTGTCACTTTGATTGCCTGCGGGACCGTTCCGTATTCGATGCTGTCCCAGACTTCCAGCCAGTCTGTACCATCAAAATACTGAAACTGCAGACTGCTGATTTCCGCTGCCAGCAGTTGTGACTGTTGTGCCAGAACCTGAACATCAGCTGATCCGTCCGCCATGCTCATCGCGAGCCGATCTCCTTCGAGCCGGGCAAGTCCCTGTGTGCTCTGGCCGGTGGTTGTGGTATTGCGATATTGATCTCCGACGGCCCCCTGCAGGCCTTCTGCACCAGCGACCGCCAGAAAGTAAGAGACCGAGAGCAGATCGCTCTGCATCGCTGATGAACTGCCAGTATTCGAGATGAGTAGTGGCTGTCTGCCGGGACGGCTGGTGTGCAGAACCAGTGATTGTGCATCACCAAACACACCGATATTTCCTGAAGTATAGGCATCATCCGGATTCGTGACTTCGATGACCGTTTCTTCGGTTTCCGTTTCGGAAGAGCCGGTGGTGGACTCCTCTTCTTCTACCGCTGTTTCCTGCATGTAGGTAACAGAATGTAAATCCTGCGAGATCTTCTGGAAGACGGCCCGCGCGATCTGTGCCCGTTCTACCTGTTGCTGTCCAAGTGTGGTATATTTCCAATACAGATCAAGAGCGGAATAGATCGCAGCCAGCAGCAGACCTGTCAGTCCAATCGCCAGGATGACTTCCAGCATTGTAAAACCAGAAGTACGAGCAGAGTTTCTTTTGTGAAGGGCAGTCTGAATTTTCATAACTGATCCTCCAGCGTGGTGTCGGTCGTGGTTTCGACCGTATTGGCGGCATCAAGGAGCATGGCGGGATCGCGTACCTGTCGGATTAACTGATAACTGGTGGAAACAGTTTCCGAGTCTCCGATATATTGTACGAGCACTGTCAGCTTCAGCATGTTTTCATAGTCGCCTGGTTCGACGTTGAGGTTCCATTTCCAGTTTTCACCTTCGTCTTCAAAGGCAGACATCGCAACTGATTCCATTGGCTGGGCGCCTGCCAGTACCTCTGCCAGTACTGACTGGCATCGGAAAATTGCCTGGGTTCTTAACTGGGTCTGTACTGCGGCCCGGGAGCCGATTCCAATTAACTGACTGAGAGCCGTTAATGCGGCCAGAAAGATTGAGAGAGAGATCAACACTTCGAGCAGCGTCAGCCCCGCGCGGCGTGATCTGTGATTTGCAAAAATCGGCAGCTGAACCTTCATGGCGATTTCTCCTGTTGGTAAGAAATCGTCGTATTACCGGTCAGGCCGCGCAGTTCGATACGCGCTACTTTTTGCTCTTTTTTCAGGATGTCATGCTGCAGGTCGAGGGCTGCGGTTCCATCGGGATAGAAGGTGATGGGGAACGAGCTTTCAACCCAGCGTAAATCTTTTGCATTGGGAAGGCCGGACAGCCACTCAAACGGAATCATCGATTCGGTGACGGTAGCCGATACCGTTTTGCTGAACTGAAATTCTTCAGGTAACTCGCCGACAATAAAAGCATCGCTGGTACCTGCCGTGGTTGATCCACTCTCATCGGTATTGAGTCCCAGAAGTGACTGGTCAACTGGGACTATCAGATACTGATTTCCTCCCAGTTCCAGATACACGTGATAATTCACGCCATGCTCAATGGCACGAATACGGGCAGCAGCGAAGACCGAATTCACATCCTGCATACTTTGGCGCAGGCGGTTACTGGAACTGATGCGCATGACAGCAGGCCAGACCACGGAAACGAGCACCAGCAGTAATGCCAGTACCAGCAGCATTTCGAACAGCGTAAAGGCTGATCGACGCTGATGCGCGTTTCTGAATATGTGTGGCTGTTTTGTCACGTGCTACATCCTCTGAATTCATCTGCTGCAGGCCTCTGGCTAAGACAGATTATTCATTCAGATCCCAGTTATTGACATCATCGCCTGAGCCATTTTCATCCTGCTGATTTGGTCCGGAAGACCAGATCGCCGGTTTGGTCGATTTGGCTTTGTTGTTGGGATATTCATAGTGAAAGACCTGTCCCCAGGCATCGAGGGGAATCGATTCGATAAAAGGTTCGGCTGCCTGGCCATCAGTGCTGACGGGTTCCATCAGCAGTTCTAACTGTTCAGCGCCCCCCTGCGGGTACTCACCATTGTTCTCAGCAGCATACAGTTTGAAAGCCTGTTCCAGATTATGAATACTGGCACGGGTGGCTTTAATATTGGCTTTTTTCTGGCTGCCGAGCAGGTTGGGGACGACCATGGCTGCGATCACCAGGATGATTCCCAGTACGATCAGCATTTCCAGCAGGGTAAAGCCGCGACGTTTTTGTTTGGTTTGTGATTTGTTTCGATACATGTCTCCATCCTTTTCTCTATATACAATTCCAGCCTGATTGATTCTGTGTTCTACCCGTGTGAAGATAAAACCTCTCAATGATTTCTACTTTTATTATAGTAAACCCGAGCTTTGAAAAACCGGTAAAAGCAACGCTAACATCACAAAAACCACAACTGCCGCCATCAACAGGAGCATTAAGGGCTCCAGCATGCGGACAAACATATCAAGCTTCCGGTTTGTCTGCCGTTCCATGTTGTCGGCAATATCAATTAACACCTGTTCGAGGTTATTGGCTTCTTCCCCGACGGCAATCATTTCGACGACTTCTTCAGGAAACTGACCGCTCGAAGCAAATGGCTGGGCGATAGATTTTCCCGCAGAAATACTTTCAGCCGCTTCACCTATTGATTTGCTGATGACTTTGTTACCGGCGGCATCTTTGGCGATTCGAAGTGACTGCAGAATGGGGACACCGTTGGCAAGCAGAGTTCCCAGAATGCGGCAGAAGCGGGCGATCGCCAGACTGCGGACCACGTCACCCAGCCCATACGCAGTCAGACGGAACTGATCGAATTTGTATCGACCTTCTTTCGTTTCGATATATTTATAAACCGCAACAACCGCCATTCCGATCGAGAAAAATATGATAAACCAGTAAGATTGCATAAATGCACTGAACCCCAGCAGGGTCGTCGTGGCCCAGGGGAGTTCCCCCCGTTCTGACATTCTCGCAAAAATCGGCTCAAATTTAGGTACGAAATAAACCAGCAGAAAGCTGACGATGACAGTGCCGAAAGTCGTGAGAAAAGCCGGGTAAATCATCGCACCCACAACGCGGTTTTTCAATTCTTCTTGGTGATCAGTGAAACTGGCGATGCGTTTGAGAACGTCTTCCAGAAAGCCGCCTTCTTCTCCTGCGCGGACCATACTGACTGCGAGTTCAGAAAAGACTTTCGGATGCTGCCCCATCGCAACAGCGAGCCTGGTACCGTCGGCGACTTCGGCACGGACTTCTTCCAGCACCTGTTTGAGGGAAGGGTTCGTCGACTGTTTATTTAAGAGTTCCAGAGACCGCAACAGGGGGACACCTGATTTGAGCAGGTCTGCCAGTTGGGTATAAAAGATGGACAGGTAACGTGCCCGTACCCGACGTCCGGAGTGTTTCAACTGGGCTTTTGCTTCATCTGCCAGGTCTACTTTCACCGGAAACAGGCTGCGCGCAGCCAGTGAATTCAGGGCATCCTGCTGATTGGATGCCGACAGAATCCCCGTGACCTGGCGGCCCGTTGCTTCGCGTGCGATGTATTGAAAATCCGGCATGGTTCTGACTTTGACAGCGTGTGCTTAAATTAAAAAATGATTCCTGGTTAAATTAGCATTCGATTAAATATCACCCTTGGTCACGCGGAGGATTTCATCGATGGATGTCACCCCCTCCAGCACTTTCAGCCAGCCGGCATCACGCAGCGTCTGCCAGCCATTTTTACGGGCATAGTCACGGATCTGACCGGAACTGGCATGTTCCGTACATAATCTTCGGATGACGGCATCATTGACCAGCAGTTCGAGAATCCCGATTCGTCCGGAGTAACCCATTTCACGGCAGTGGCGACAGCCAACCGGTTCCCAGAGTTCTTTGATATCCTGCACAGGAAAGTCGGGTGGTATCTTATCCGGATGCGGTTCGTAAGGTCGTTTACAATGCTTGCAGAGCACGCGTACCAGACGTTGTGCCAATACCGCTTCCACCGTACTGGCGACCAGATAGGATTCGACACCCATGTCAATCAGTCGTGTGAAGGCACCGGGAGAATCGTTGGTGTGCAGCGTGCTGAAGACCAGGTGACCGGTTAAAGATGCCTGGATTGCACTGTTGGCAGTTTCACCGTCTCGGATTTCCCCGATCAGAACAATATCGGGGTCATGACGTAAAATGCTGCGGAGCCCGGCGGCGAAGGTCAGTCCGATTTTGGAATTCACCTGGATCTGGCTGATACCTTCACTGTGATATTCGACCGGGTCTTCCACGGTAATGATTTTTGTTTCAGGGTTTTTGATTTCGTTCAAGGCACTGTAAAGTGTCGAAGTTTTACCACTCCCCGTGGGACCTGTGACCAGAATGATTCCATGAGGCAGTTCGATCATCTCGCGAAATGTTTTCAGCATTTCAGGATTCAGTCCGACATTGTCCAGGCGAAATACCATGCGTTCTTTATCGAGCAGACGCATGACGATGCCTTCACCGTAGATCATGGGGATGATCGAAACACGAACATCAATTTCCCGACCGGTGATGCGGAGCTTGATGCGTCCATCCTGAGGCAGTCGCTTTTCCGCGATATTCAGGTGCGACATGATTTTGAGACGCGTAATAATTGCCGAATAAAAATGATTGATTTCCGGAGGGACTGACTGCACCCGCAGCAGACCGTCAACCCGGTAACGGATCACGAGTCCGGTTTCATGCGGTTCAATGTGGACGTCACTGGCCTGTTGCTGTAACGCTTCGATCAATAATTCATTGACCAGTCGAATCACGGAAGCGGTCTGTGCCATGTCGGCCAGTTCGCCATGTTCCTCAGAAACTTCTTCCAGCAGTTCGACGCCATCTTCTGCCGCCCGTTGTGAGACGAGTTCGTTAATCGTATCGCCGCCGACCCCCAGGTTTTCCTTGATCAGTTCCATCACATCATCATGTAATGCCAGGACCGGTTCGAGATCCAAACCGCTTAGTGAACTGAGTTCGTCAATGGCTTCAAAATCGAAGGGATCTGCTGAAGCAACCAGAACGCGACCATTGTTGCGCTGCAAAGGGAGCAGGGCATTGCGAAAAATCGGCGTTGCGGGGAACTGGGCCAGCAGCACTTTGTCGACCTGATAATCTTTGAGCTCAAAGTATTTCATGCCCAGTTCGTCGGCAAACGCTTTAAGCAGATCTTCTTCAGAAGCGAGTCCCATTTCCATGACAACGCGGTCCAGACGATTTCCGTTCGCCGACTGCTGCGCCATGAGCAGTTGGCGGTCGTCCAGGATGCCACGTCTTTGGAGAATTTCACCGATTTCCATGGAGTTGACTCAATGGTTTGATATCAGAAGATTGGATTGGAAGTTGAATTATATATCAGCGACCACGGCCACGGCTGGATCGACTGCTGCCTCCACCACGTGAGCTGCCACCATCGCTGCCCGGGAAACGAAAACCGCGTGAACCACGACCACTGAAGGGAGAACTGCCACGACTGGAATCGCCACCCGGCGCACCACCGGCACCCATGCGTTCGCGCATGCGCTGTTCGAAAAAGTTTCGAATTTCTTCGCCACGGTCACCAGAGCTTGAGGGGGAGGTAGACTGAGAGGGAGAATCAGGTGTCTGGTTGGTTGTTTTTTTGCGTGTGTCACCAGTTGTGCTCACGGTGACATTCGGCAGCAGTGAAGTCAGGGCATTCTGGATTAAAGCTGAGTTTCCATTATTCAAAGTGACAACCTGCACCGATTTTCGTGACATCTTTGCTGAGTAGTCCAGTTCACGGACCAGTGATTCAATTTCCTGGAACAGGGAATCGCTGGCGGAGACGAGCAGTTGATTTGCATTTTCATCTACGCTGACCGCAAGACGGGCTTCTGCCGGTTGTGCATTTGTGCCACCCTGGGAGCCTCCTCCCATCATGGCGGCAAACGGATTGCCGCCTCTGCGTGAGTTGTTCTGCTGTTGTGGTGGTTGCAGATAATCTTTGTAAAGTTCTTTGACGATGTTGCTCACTTCTGTTGCCGAGGCGAACTCAACAGGAATGATTCCCGGTGAACGATCTCGCAGAGAAGCCGGTAATTCAGAAGTATCCAGTACTTTCAGCATCTGTTCCACAGAGCGGACTTTATCCGAAGGACCCGTCACGTAAAGTGCATTGGAACGGACTTCAGGGATGATACGCAGTGTCTGAGGTCCCATGCCCAGAGTGGACAGTCCGGTGGCATCCATCAGGCTGCCACCAATATTAGTGATCCCACTCAGCATCCCGGAGCCCGAGTCCATGTCAGAGACAGAACTGCTGGGAAACAGGCTTTCCAGCATTTTGGCTGTCGCAGTGGCATCTGCAGATCGCAGGTAAAAAACGGTCCACTGATTTTTGGGCGGAATGGCCTGCGTCAGCGCTTCAATCATTTTTTCCAGTCGATTGAGGGCTTCCAGATCTGTTGAAGAAATAATCAGATTATCTCCGTTAGAGGAAACCGCTACCGGGTTCTTTTTTTTACCCTGGGGAACGTCAGCAGGTTCATTGCCCGATTCTGGTTGCTTCGGTTTTTCTGAACTGTTTCTGGTATCCGTATTCTTATTCTGTTCTGCAGTGGCTTCGGTTTTCTCATCGCTGGCCGTAAAGAAAAATCGCTGCTGTTCCGTCTCACGAACAGGTTGCTGCCTTCGAATAGGGCGATTCAAGGGAGCACTGGTGTTTTGTGGTTGATTACGAAATCCGCGGTTATGATTCGGGGCTTCTTCTTCGCCTCCGATAATGCGTTCGCGGATCAGATTGTTTTCTGAAGGTACGACAATGCGGATCGGATTCTCTTCGCCTGAGGAAGCAGACCAGAGTTTATTAATCAGTTCCATGATTTCACGGGAATCACGGCCGCCCAGCGGAATGGTTCGGACTGGACCACGATCGCGGATGTCGTTGGAGCGGCCCGACCCATCTTCGCCCAGTTGTGCCAGAAGCGCTTTTACCTGAATCACCTGGCCGGGAGTGCCACGAATCAGAAGGCGACGGCCCAGCAGATCGGCTTCGATGGTTGGAGCATCGTCACCATCGCGCAGGAAAAGCGACCGCAGCGTCGTTGTTGCTGAAATGGGATCCATTGAGCTGAGGTTAATCACGGAAACAGACTGACTGCCTCCTTCGCCATCCAGTTGTCGAATCATCTCTTCGATTTTTTCGTGCTCTCTATGAGTGGCAAGAATGTGGATTTTATCATTGCGGGCATCTTCGTTGACGACAACACCCGGTATCATCGCATCCAGAGTTTTGGTCACTTCGCGTGAGTCGGCAGAACTGACGGTATAAACGCGCAGAAATGGTTTGTTGCCACCGGGGCCCAGTGGGTTATCTTCATCGACGTCGATCGATTTGATGATTTCATCCGCGATCTTAATCTGGTCAGGTGTGGCAGTGACCAGCAGACGATTCGTACGAGGATCGGCGGTCACCTGGGTATTGGACTCTTTGCTGGGCTGTGGTTGTGGAGGGCTTCCGCCACGATCTCTGCTGCTTCTGGAGCGATAGTCAAAGTAACGGGATGAGGTGGCACTGGCACTCACATTCTGAGTGGCAGCAGGCAGGCCAAACTGGCTGCGGACGATTTTTTCCGCTTCGGTTGCATCAATGTATTTCAGTTCAAAGGAGCGAAAGAGCAGATCGGTAGGACCAGCGTTAGCCATGGCACCTTCCAGCAGCTTTTTCACTCGCGACAGGTTGCTACCGATATCCGTCACAATGATGGAGTTGGCTGTGTTCAGAGCCACTGATTTGCCCTGTGGCCCCAGAATCGCCTGGACTTCCTTGGCGACCTGGCTGACATCAACACCTTCCAACTGGAAGGTTACGCTCATCAGTTCATTTTTACCGTGTTCGGTAATCTTTTCGGAATCGACAATCGGAACGAGGTTGGGCGGAATACCGTTGTCGATATTCAGAACGACCAGAAACTGATCGCGGCGAACAATGATATAACCTTTCTGCAGGAGGTAGCCATTGATGATGTCGAGTGCTTCCGTGGGGGTGTAGCTACCCTGGTCGAAGTAATTAAAGGTTCCTGGTGGAACATCATTCAGATCGAGAGTGTAACCGGCTGATTCTGCAAACAGCTTAAGAACATCGCCCCAGGGGGCAAACCGGAAGTTAAAGGACATTTTGTTGACAGCTCCGGGTTTCTTCGCTGCCTGCGGATCATCGGGGGCGGCAGGTTTACCGGGGGCATTATTCATAGCAACTGCACTACCGCCACCGAACGAAATACTTCGGTCTTCCGGCTTCAAGCCTTCAGGTTCCATGGGGATCTGCGGACGTGGTCGTGGAGTCGGGCTGGCATTACTGCTGACGGCAGGTACACCGGGCTCAGCCGGTTTTGCATCTGAAACCAATGCCGGTCCCAGCATCTGGCTCCATTGAGTCTGCTGATCTTTGGTCAATACGGCTTCGATTTTCTGATCGAATTCCTGCTGAACTTTTTCGCGCTCTTCTGTAGTCGCACGTCGCCCCAGTTCACGACGGGCATTGGATCGCTGTTCTTCCAGTTCGGTAATCTGCTTCAACTGGTCTTCAGTCAGCTTGAGTTGTTTGGCGGTATCATCATTGGTCAACTGGCGATAGCCGGCTTCCTGTAACTGCAGTTGTTTCAGGCGGGCAGCCTGCTTTTCGTTCAGCAGACTCATCACTTTGGCTTCGCCTTCGGAACGCTGTTTTTCGAAAGATGCGCTCATTTCTTCTCGAACTTTCGTTCGTTCTTCATCCGTTTGAGCATCCCGCATGCGTGTCATGAAGGGTTCCATAGATTCGCGTGTGGGTCGCATACTTGCCGCTGCTTCTTCAAGCTGCTTGATCTGGTCCGAGGTCAGCTGGAGTTCCTTCTGAACTTCTTCGCGATTAATCAGGGAGACGAGACCACCCCGGGGGCCACCAAATCCACCTCGGCTGCCGAATCCACCCCTGTCTCCGCCGAAACCACCTCCACCACCGCGACCTCCTCCAAAACCTCCGCGATCGCCGCCAAAGCCCCCGCGGTCTCGTCTGCCACCCCGATCGCCTCGGTTTTCAGATTCCTGTGCCTGTACTGAACTCATGAGAATGTCAGAGCAGGGAATCAGACCCATCAGGGCGATGGTAAAAAAGAATTGAAATTTGATATTTTTCATCATTTGCATGGCGATTCTGATATCAGGCGGAAAAAGAACCAGGAAAGGTGTTCTTGTGATCATCGTTATGAGGTTTGTCATAATTTAGTTTCAAGTAATGCCACAGCCAATCTGTCGCTATGAATGTGGTCTTAAAATTGCGGAATCTACTGATTACAGACTAAGTTGCCTCATAAGCAAATACAAGATTATTTAGATTGTTAGTGTTCTATCATGTTATACTTCAATAGTTTACAGCTCGTTTCAAAGATCACAGGGATTCTTTCAGAATTCATCGATCTATTCCCTGCTGGCCGGTGTTTCTATAGTCAGATACTGAAATTCTACTTGCATCTCTGGCAGACAGATGCGCAAAATCACGGTATCTGTTTATTAAACACGGTATTACCTGTGAAAGACCGCTTTAAATATTGCGGAGTAAGAAAATGTTCCGTTTTACCTCTCTCCTGATTCCTTCTGTACTGCTGGTAGGGTTTTGCACTGATCTGGCGTATGCGCAACCAGGTGGTGATAGTCGCTCACGCGGTTTCATGTCGTTTCTGGATCGTAACAAAAACGGGGTGATTGAAGCCTCAGAATTTGACCAGATGCCCGGTCGTTTCAAGGAAACTCTGGAGGCAGCCGGCGTAAATACATCGCGCGACATGAGCCAGCAGGAATTTGAGCGAATCATGCCTCAGGTGATGGAGCGAATGCGCAGCCAGCGCAGCTCATTTGGTGGTGGTGATCGAAGTGACCGCGGCAGTCGTGGCCGTGATGACCGTAGTCGTTTCGGTTCTTCGCGTGGTTTTGGTGGCCCTCCGGGAGGGGGCCGATCTGGCAGTGATCGGGATGATGACGATGACAGAGATCGGAGCGGTGGCTTTGGGAGAGGTGGTTTTGACCGCGATGCCATGCGCGGCCGCTACGGATCGTTTGAGCCAGATCGGAGAGAGGCGTCTGACTCTGCTTCAGGTGGTCGTTCCAGCAGCAGTTCTTCGAGCAGTTCCTCCAAAAATGAACCAGCGAAGCCGGTTCGCACGACAGTCGATCTGAACCAGGAGTTTGTGCCACACGACATCGATCAGGATGGGCAGATTGGTCTCTACGAATGGCGCAAAAATAATCCGACAAAACTCGGCGAATTTTTCACGATGGATCTGAACGGAGATGGTTTTCTCACGCCGAAAGAAATCAAGCTTGCCAAAGAGGGAAAAACACAGCGGAGTGCAGCTTCTTTCATGTTCGCTTTGAATAGCGGGCAGACTTCTGCAAATCCCCTGGCTGCGAGCGGCAATACATCTGCTCCAGGATCAGCTGAGACACCGAAGACGTCTACACCTGAGAAGACATCCCAGCCAGTGTCGGTCCAGGTCTCGGCACCCAGTACCGATCCACTGGTTGCACAGGCAGGTTATTTCTTTAAACTGGTCGACCGGGATAAGGACGGTTCCGTTTCCCCCGCAGAATGGAAAAAGAGCCGCTCCATGCGGAAGCTGTTTGAACAGGCAAATATTGATCTGACAGTTTCCATGCCTCAGGAACAGTTTGTAAAACATTACCTGGAGATCAAGAAGAAGTAATCAAGTAGTGTTATTTAATTTGTTCTTCCTCTTCGGGCATTTTAAGTTTACGTTCCATTTCGCGTTTTGCACGCCGTTCCTGATTCCTGTCAAACTGTTTTGAGATCGCAATTCCCAATAGTTTCAGATAGCCCTCGTCAAACTGCAGTCGAGTTCGGACGCCCGTTTCGGTAGGTTGAGTGGTTACCAGGATCAGGTCGTTTTCTTTCTGGAAGGCACCATCCAGAATTTTCATGACGCCGCTTTCCTGAATTTCCGCTTCGGAAAACAGGTTCAGCCAGGGACGGATATGAAATTCCATCTGTACCGGAGCGGTGCGTTGCTCTTTTCTGGCTTCCGGTGTCGCCGTGTTGATTGTCTCAATAGCTTCATTTAAAGCGGCGACCGCAATTTCAGTACCCATGGCAAACCAGATCACTTCATTGTCTGCTCCTATATAGAGCGACGGAACACCGCCGAGAAAACGTTGCTGTTTATCATCGGCGGTTTTGGATTCGGGTTGCACCTGATGCAGTGCGATTCCCTGAACGGTTTCAGCATTCGTGTAGATGTGTGCTTTGTTGTCAGGCAGTTGATCAATACGATTAATGATATCCAGTAAGGAAGCAGGCAGATTTGAGGAAGGTGCGACCTTGATACCGCCAATCAGAGCAAATTTTTTAGTTGGTGTTGAGACCAACTGCGTGAACACATCAATGTGCCCTTTATCGACCATGGTTTTTACCGGGCTGAAGAACTGTTGAATCGAGCTGGTATTCTGCAGGCGTTCTTCTTCGGTCAATAGTTTTTCACTCAATTGTTTTTCGAAGTAGTTTAGATACTTCTGATAGATCAATCGATCGCGGCGGGCAATATTCATGGAAGCCGAAACAGCCAGTGGCAGGTTTTCGCGTGAAGTAATCACACTGAAGTAACTCGCTTTTCCAGGAATGTTTTTGACGGCACGGGCCAGATCACTGTTGGGCCTGGCTTTGATCAGAATGTCGACAACACCCCGTTTTTCTTCTTTTTCGATACGACCGCCGAACACCATTTCCTGGCCTTCGGTCAGAAAATATTCGATGTTCTCCAGATTCTGTTTTCCGGACATACGTCGAAATTCGTAGACGGCCTTGGACTCGCCATCCCGCTGTTGCAGTTGTGTTTCGATGGCGGTACGGAAAAAACCCAGGAATGTTGTGCGCATCAACTCGGGAATGGCGTTCAGATCAATTTTGAAAGCCAGGTCGTAGGCCGTGGTCAGGTTCTGCAGTTTTTGAGACGGGTCACCAAAGTCACGGGAACTGATCATGTCCAGACTGGTTTCATTTTCAACGCCCTGAAACAGCATATGGGCATAATCATCCTGGAACCGAATGATGGATTCGCCGCGTCGCCCATTAATTACATACAGGTCATTCCGGTCTGTATCTTTTTTGATGGTTTCTTCGTCACCTGGAATCAGCTTCTCCAGGGTATCGAGAAATGTACGAACTTTCGTCACAGGCAGATACATGGTCGGGACCGGCTGGGGGATTAATCCCGTTTTCAGATAGAGTTCCACACCCAGGTTCTTATTTTTATCGATGCCTTCCAGATCGTTGACATTCGCCAGCGAGGCTGAAGCGATCTCGGCGATTTCAGGACGCTCTGCCAGTTCGAAAATGAAATCGATATCAGAAAGGATCCGCTCCACACTGGCGACATTGATTACGATCAATGGTTTGGGGAGGATCGATTCCACCCCGGCAGCCTTCTTCTCCGGTTGCTCGTCTTTCTTTTCAGACTCTGGCTTAGCAGGCTCTGGTTCCTGTGCAGAAAGTGTGCTGCTGCAGAAGCAGATCAGAACGAGAAGAAGCAATTGTCGTCCCATGTGTAATAGCGTTTTTGTGAACATAACCTGTGGCCCCAAAGTGCAGGAAGTTCTCATACGATGCCTTTTCCGTAGAGTTGAGATTCGTATTGAAACGGTGGCGCGTCCTCTTACTGTTGAAAACGCGGAATTCGACCGGGGTAAAGACATAATCGGCGTGTGATTTTGTGTACTTATTTCCCGATCAGAGTTGGTAGCGAATCATTTTGAAACGAAATGTGGCTCGATACCAGCCAACCAGTATACCCGCTACGAAAACAAAAAGATTCAGCGTTTCCGATTTTAGTCCTGCCGGGCGTAGACCTGAGCGGCAAAGTCTAATGGATAAACGAATTACAGTGAGGGTACTTTGGGCAGGTTGAGCCCATCCAGCAGCTTTTTGCGCTCTTCACGGGATTTCTTATAATGATGAGGCAGAACCCGTTCGTGATAGGTTTCCAGCGGTCTTACCAGGGTGCGTTCCAGAACCCGTTTTCGCAGTTGCCAGTCTTCCTCACTGACATTGGCCTGTGCTTGAATCTCGTTCATCGTTTCAAATGCGCGTTCGATTCCGGAGATACTGAGTTCGATATCATGTAAGGCCTGCTTCGAGGTGACGGGCCGTGCCTGAGAACGATTGTCCCAGCGATATTTTAAAGCCTGCAGTAAACCATTCAGGTGATCCCATTGCTGCCCCGGTTCCTGAAACAGACTGGCATCGGAAGCGGCCATTTCCAGAGCCCGTACCACAGATACAATCGACCGATCATTGGCGGCACCATAATTGATGGCATGCAGGCGATGTGAAAATTCGAGAATGTCCGGTGCATCATCAGATTTCTTGTAGAGCTCCGCGACTTCATCATGCATGAAGTAGCTGATCATCGGATCGTAAGTGGAAGTAAAAGTCGTCACGCGACCAATCTGGTCGACCGTGGGGCTGGCTTTCTCCATTGCATCCGATAACGCTTTGAAATAATACATGCGGCGTCTGTCTTCATCGTGGATGTAATCTTCTTTATGCAGATTTTCGGCAGCAACCTGCCTGATGAGGGAACGCGGATTTTCGGTAATCTGATCTTTAGCAGGTTTGCGGTACTTCCAGTATTGATCAGGATAGCGGGCCATCAGTTTGTTTTGCGCCGTCACTTCAGAAAGTCGTCTGAGTACGATGGGGTCGTTCTTCTCGCCATCCATCCAGTTCAGCAGACGGCTGCTGCGGTATTCTTTGACAGGATCGTCGTTATGGATTTCTGCAGAAACCATTTTTCTGATTTCTTCCTGCTTCATCCCCCAGCGCATCATTTCGTAAGGCAGTGTAAAAGCGAAGTTCCCGTTGGCTGAGTTATTGACGCTGGTTTTGACATCGGCGGTCATATCTGCCAGCGCCTCATCTGAGTATGCTGCCAGATTCAATAAAACCGACCAGTCCCAGCCGACCTGTGCCAGCGTACGTCTGACCTGCGGCGCCTGGATTCGATCTATCAGTTTATTTCTGACAAACCCCTGTTCGGAATTTGTACCCATAAATAGAGTTTCACCGTTAGCAATTTCAATCGCCAGCACCTGCTGGAATGCGGACCGAAAAGTCTGTGCCATTACCCGCAGTGGCTGCGCACCAAAATCAATGTGCTGAAATCGCTGACAGAAAATGCCATCCTGATTCAGATGTCGCGAAACATTGCGATAAAATTCTGTTGTGAATTCTGCCTGTGATTGTGTGACAACCGATTGAACCGGATTGCTGATGATCAGGTCATACATCTTTTCTGCATTTGTATCAGCTGCCATGGCTAATGCGATCGGGGTCTGAATCAACTCGACGCGATCTGAATCGAAGGCAGAGATTGCATTCCGAGGAGCAATTTCTTCGTGATATAATTTCACGAGGCTGCGATCCGGTTCCAGGCAGGTCACATGTTGTACGGGGAAGTCGAGGCTGGAGTTCACACCCACGCCGGCACCAAGCCCGAGGAACAGCACATCTGCGGGACGTTCGTGCAATATCACTGGAATCACAAACGGCATCAGTTCGCCTGTGGTATGCGGGCATAAGCCGGCATCCATGCTGGTGACGCCAAAAGGCAGACCGCTTCTGCGAATCTGAATCTGATTTTCCCGATAAGACCAGATCGTAAACGTACCGTACTGACCTTCGACTTCTGACAGGCAGCGGCCTTCATCCAGGTGGGGCAGCAGTTCTGGTTTTAAGCCATAACGTAACCCCGTAAACGTGTTTGTCGAGAACAACAGTTTGGCTGAATGCCGAACATCATAATTGTTGTGATAGAACAGACCGGTAGTGAGCAGGACCAGGCTGCAGGCCATTCCAGCGGCCCGCCAGCGTGTCAGCGGGATCCGGAAGTGTGTCAGTCGAACAAAAATCGCCAGACAAAGCAGTGCCAGACTGGTAAATACGATAATGGTTTTGAGCTCAATGCCTGCCGAACCGACGAGCCATACACAGCTAAGTATACCAGCCAGCAGACAGGATGGCTGCCAGACAGGCAGAGTGGTTAAGCTTCGTTTCTCTGGCGCGGAGAAACGGACGGAACTGGAGAGTTTGAGCCAGCCACCCCAGCAGGATCCCAGCAGGCAGAAGATGGTCGCTGTTAAACCACCCCGGATGACAGACAGCAGCAAAGCATATTCAATATAGGCGTTGGCATACAGCATCCAGGAAACCAGTAACGGGAACAATGCCAGACAGCCGACGCCCGTCAGTGCCATTGCCAGAGACAGGCTGGAAGTCGTCTGGACGATTTTGCCTGGTTTTCGCGCCTGTATGAATGCAAAGGCAACTGCAGTTCCGAGTAGAAATCCAGCCCAGATCGTGACTTTCAGATAGAGTGAATCCGGGTAAAGCTGAAACAGAACACGACTGACGCCAACCAGCAGGATGCCGGTTGAAAAGCTCATTACATATGAGCCGACTTGTATCACCACTGGAATACGTGGTGGTGCGACCGTTTGCCTGTTAGCATTGGAACCCGAAAGGGATTGTGTATCAGCCTGGAACAAATCCAGTTTGAGCCAGTGTGAATATTCAGGGAGATAACTTTCGCAGAGTGATCTAACCCAGGGAATACAGCAGAAAATCAGAGTTGCAATGAGGGGAATCAGTAAAGTCTTGCTCCAGCCGAATACAGGAACGAGCCAGTAAACTGATAGAATCAATGAAACGCTGAATCCGGTCAGAAAGCGGGCAAGTTGTAAATGTAAACTGGTGCGGGGATTTTTGTAATCGACAGCAGTCAAGGTGGCCAACCAGAACAAACGGGTAGACCAGAATACAGCCGGCAGAATGAGTGCCATGGCAGAGAGTGTCATCAGACCCGTCAGAAAGACCACGTTTGTCATCTGTGAGAGGGTGAACCAATGCAGGATCTGATTGAGTTGAGTGAGCAACACCGGAAAACAGAGTGACCAGAATGAAAGGATCAATAAAGTAAAGCGGATGCGCTTCTGATGAGATGCCTTTTTTGCAGGTGAGTCTTCGGGGGAAAATGTGGCTAACTGTGGTAAGCCAAGCCAGATGCCCATCACCATGGACAGGCCAATGCCTGTCATGACTTCAGGACAGTCGCTGACCAGATTCTGAAAGCGTTGAGTACAGGAAAGAACGAACAGCCCGCTAATCGATCCCAGCAGAAACGCGATTCCCATTCTCTGCTGCAAAAAGGAAAGAGAATTGTGGAGTAGATTTTGAGCGAACGAACGTATCATGGCTTCCTTGCCTGTCGTTATTAAAAAATCAGAATTGCATCTCAACTTAAAGTAGCTTACTCTAAGTCATTTCTTCAACATTCCTTAGCAGCAAAAATTGCCGGTTAACGCTGAGGGACATTCAGTCTGTGTTTTATCGAAAATACGTAAATATATGCAATACCAGTCGTTCTATCGCTACTGGTATGGCATTTGACCGCGGACTAATGTACACTTCGCTTGTGGAGAATACGTAGTGGAGTAAAAATAGGTTGTTCTCCGGTCTGTTTGAGCCCTTTGTCATAGAAATAACTCCGAGTGAAATCCCCATTGAGTATTCCCCCAGTTGCGAATCCAGTTCCCTGCCAGCGTAATCAAAGACTGTTTCCTTTGATCCGATTAATGCTGGTCTGTTTCGTAATCAGCATCGTTAATACAGATGAACGGCTGCACGCTGAGACAAATTCGGCGGCTGTTTATAAAGCAGCAGCGAATTCAATCACGGTCGACGAGCTGAAATCACATATTGAATTTCTGGCCAGCGATTCACTGGAAGGTCGTGAGGCCGGTTCACAGGGAGGTCAGGCTGCGGGAACATATATCCGGACCTTTCTTCAGAAGCATGGGATTCAACCAGGCATGGCTGAAGAAGGTTATTTTCAGGAATTTGATGGTGGTTTCCGTAATATCATCGGTCTGATTCCCGGAAATGATCCCGAGTTAAAGAAAGAATATGTTGTCATCGGCGCCCATTACGATCATGTGGGGTATGGGAAACCATCCAACAGTCGAGGCGGCGTCGGACAGATTCATAACGGTGCTGATGATAATGCCAGTGGAACTGCGGCATTACTGGAAGTCATTGAAGCGATCTCGTTACACAAAGAACTTCCCCGTCGATCGATTCTGTTTGTGTTCTGGGATGCAGAAGAAATGGGGCTCCTGGGTTCACGCCACTGGATGAACCATCCCACCGTCCCTCTGGATAAGGTCGCCATTTATCTTAATCTCGATATGGTGGGGCGGCTAAAGGAAAAGCCTCTCACTTTGTTTGGCTCCCGGTCCGCTTATGGGCTGCGGTCCAGTACCGTGCGATCTAATGAGCGAGAGACCGATCTCAAAATTGATTTTGATTCTGCCATCCGACCGGACAGTGACCACTGGCCTTTTTATCAGAAAGGGATTCCCTTCCTGATGTTTCACACCGGCAAGCATGAAGACTATCATCGACCGGAAGACGATTCCCATAAAATTGATTATCGGGGAGCCCGTAAAAGTGCCCAACTGCTGACACAGCTCACACTCGATTTCGCATTGCAGTCGGAAAAACCGCAATTTCGAAATGCCAATCAGGATATCCTGTCTGGTATTGATCAGCAGGCACGCATTGATACCAGCGATCCTCCGCGGCTGGGAGTAGCCTGGAATGCTGATATTTATTCACAGGGAAAACTGGTTCTGACTCAGGTAATGGCCAATACACCAGCTAAAAAAGCAGGTCTGAAAGTGGGCGATGAGATTGTCGAAATCGATGGCAAGTCTCCCATCGCGGAGCAGGGTTTTGGTGCCTTGATCCAAAATTCAGACAACCAAATTGTCTTACAGGTCCGTCGCAAAGAACAGGATGAACTGTTGGAGCTACCGGTCACACTTTCAGGAAAACCGGTCAAACTGGGAATTCAGTGGCAGACAGACGAAGCCGATCCAAGTGTTATCGTGGTTTCTGATATTATCGAGTCTTCACCCGCTGCTCTGGCGAAACTTAAAATCAATGACCGGATTTATGAGATTGCCGGCAAACAAGTCAGGAACAGTGATGAGTTTCGCAAACTGGCCAGTACACAGAAACTTCCCTTCAGCCTGCTGGTAGAGCGGGAAGGCCGACTGCAGAAAATCGAAGTTCAATCAATAAGATGAATTTTCCAGTCGATCATTTGTGTCTGCAGACCGGATTTGCCGAGTTCCTCTTTTAATTTGTCCTCAGGGACAACACGTGCAGAGCCCGTTCGATATACTCGCACGTGAATGCCATCTTCATCGCCTGATGCCTGTTTCGCGAGAGTGATAATCTCGCTTATTTCTGCAGGTCGATATTTGTCTTTGGGCTGGGAAGCGGCTTTTACCAGGTAACTGCGATCATCAATCAGGATATCCAGAACTTTCAGTGGTAGTTCGGCGAGCGTCTTATCCTGTTTCGGTTCGGGCTGAATCAGAACCGGAATGATTTCAGATTCACTGGACGCCATAATCGCCCGTGATTCTTCTTCTACCGGCTCTGCTGTTTTTTCAGCCTCTCCCGATCCGGAATTGATGCCGGGAGTCAGACCGAAATACTGCCCCAGGATAATACCCAGTGCTAAAATACCTCCTCCCGCATACATCATCTTTTTGGGGCGTTTACCCATAACTGATTCCCGTTACAAAATGTGCCTGACTGTTTCCGCATTGTAACGAATCTGCTTTGTAATGTAACAGGTCAATCTGGAGACCATTTCAACGGGTCTTGAGTAAGGGCCTGTTCGGTAAACCACAAAAAAAATCAGGTGTGTCTATTTTCCTGAATTGAGATCTGCCATCAGATTAAAAAGAACTGCCAGAATTTTGTCAGAGGCATCCAACTGAACGCGATTGGTTCCCATCCAGGTTTCGTATCCCCCCAGCTTATGCTGGGCTGGTGTGGGCAGATAACCGAAATATCCGTTAGCAAGTTCAATTGTGAACGCATCTTTAAAAGGCGATTTGTCCTTGATTTCCAGACCAATTTCACAGAAGGTTTCAAAGGGAATCGCAGCGACTGTCAGATCACCGATTCTGAGAGCCTGCAGCTTCACAGTAACTTCATCCGGGCCTTCGAGCAGCCTTTGTACGCGTCCAGCGTAATTCCGTTCGTAGCGATGGTGTTGTGGTGCATCCTCCGGTTGTGCAAGTACTTTTTTGAAGTAGGCCTGCATGGCGTCATCCGGCTTACGGACTTTCAACGTCAGCTCTGCATTTGCGGATCCCAGAGGGACCCAGGTCTGGTAATCCACGTTTTTATATGCTTCCGCAACGCGTTTTGCGACGAGATCTGCAACCTGAGTCATTTTTTCATAAGCCTGCATCCGTTTGCCTGGCTGACTGAAATTGATGTTATTAATGTCGCCGCTGGTTCCATTCGAAAGCATGCCCACGAAAGAACCTTCTTCCGGGCTGGCACCAATGAGGGAGCCAATTTTTTCTGAAAAGATGCCGAAGTAGTCAGCCGAGATTTCTCCCTTTTTCACACCGCCGACATAATGCAGTGAGTAATTGGCCAACAGCGCCAGCGGACGACCATCCAGCGACTGCACGCTGATAAAGGAAATTTCCGGATCAATAGGGCCAGCCGGTTTGACGAGAGCTGCGTTTCCGCGGGGGGGATTCATGCGAACCTGATCGACGCCACCAAACGGGTTCTTGCAGAAGTCAGGGTTGGTGGTGTGCCAGCGACGGTTAAACACTTCGGAGGGTTCATCCACGCCTCCCCAGCCGATCCGGGCTGGTTCTGTTTTTTCCAAGGCACGTCGGACACAATCGGCAATCCGGCGGGAAAGGAAGTCACGGTATTTCGGACTGCTGGCCCGAGTCGCCGAATGCGTGTGAGTCGCCGCCATCAGAATATTTTCGGGAGGCAGGTCTGTTTCCGCTTTGATAAAGTCACGCGCTGCCTGGTAGATATCGTCGGTGATGCCCAGGTTATCGCAGATGACAAACGCGATTTTTGTTTCACCATTATCGAGAACAAGGCAACGGGCATGCAGTTCGTCGTGCACATTTTCTGATGGGAAGGGGGCGAACCCGCCTATGATCGCCTCGCCAAGCGGTGGGGTAATATTACTCGTGGCGGCACCCGCTTTGAGGACTTTCCCCTGAGGAGAATCAGCTGCCTGTAGGCTGCCGATCAACAGCAGAGACCAACAGACGCTTACAATACCAGCCAAAAATTGACGTCTATTTCGTATTCCTGCCATTGGTGCTACTCCTGCTCTGGTTCATCTGGAAAGTCGATTTTGTAGTCTGTGATTATAAAGCTGCCGGATCTGAAACACAATAATGCCTGTTGATATGAGTGGTTGTGATACTCCCATAACTCATTCAAATGTAGGTGATTACGAGCGGAACGGAGTTGAATTACCGGAATGAAGAAGCTTTGGTTTTCACCAGGTATGTAAAAAATGTGTGAAAATATATTGACACCAATGTGTATTTAATTTGCTATTGCCGGCAATATAATATATTTTGGTGCCAATATGACGCATGTTTTCTAATCAATAATCCCAGCCAAATCCTTCAGTTTGGTTTTGCTTTTTTTCTATTCCGCTCTTATTTGAGGCCCATCATGCTGAACTCGAAAAGATGTCGTCGTGCTTTTACGTTAATCGAATTGCTGGTAGTGATTGCCATCATCGCGATTCTCATTGCGTTGCTTTTACCAGCGGTCCAACAGGCGCGAGAAGCGGCCCGTCGTTCTACGTGTAAGAACAATCTGAAGCAGATCGGGCTGGGTATGCACAATTACCATGGAACTCACAGTACTTATCCTTATGGGGTTAGACATGCTGGCGACAATAATGCATTGCACGAACGGGAATGCTGGGCACAACAGCTGTTGCCTTTTATTGATCAGGCGCCGCTATATAACAAATATACGGCTGATACGACCAAAAATATCTGGAATGTTCCGAAGGCAATCAGTGCGGTTGTTATACCCGTTTACATGTGCCCCTCCGATCCTTCTTCTCCTGGATTTAACTACGCTGATTTATTTGAAGGCAACTACACGGGTTGTGCGGGCAGTACTCCGATTAAGATGAACGATACCAATTCTAACAATGTAAAGATGGATGGTATTCTGTATCTGCAGTCTCGAACAAGGATCCGGGATATTGTAGACGGTTCTTCCAATACGATTATGCACAGTGAATCAATCATTCGCGGGACTAGTGGTGCAGACTGGGGTTCAGCCGGTCATTACTGGGGAGGTGGTCGCTGGGGAGGTGGTCTGTTTACTACGCTGGAGCCACCGAATACATCCATTCCAGATGAGCATAATACCTGTAAAAGCACTACCTGGCCTTTAGCGCCTTGTACAGCCGTTGGCTCTACCACAGAAATTCAGAATTATGCCCGCAGTAACCATATTGGAGGGGCACATTGTCTGCTGGCCGATGGTGCTGTTCGATTCATTTCTTCCAATGTTGATCGAGGGACATTTCATGCTCTGGGGACCCGTGCTTCCGGTGAAGTCTTAGGCGAGTTCTAAACGCTGCTCTAGACAGAAACAACACACAGCAACACGTCTAATTGTTGTCTACCAACATACGATTATCACATCTTCAGGTTCGTTCAGGAATTGAAAACAATGCGCGTTGAGAAACTGTTTATTCTGCTCCTGCTGCCGTTGACGGGCTGCCATAGTGGTGAAGCAGGGCCTGAAACTTTTACGGTTTCGGGTGTAGTGTCTTTCTCGGGAACGCCAGTCGAGACAGGGCAGATTGTCTTCATTCCTGCAACTGGTAATGCACAGCGGCACGCAGCAACTATAGAGAACGGACAATATTCATGTGAATGTACATCAGGCAAAAAGAATGTGGAAATCACTGCTTATCGGTTCGATGAGTCGAAGCGGGAACCCGATCCAGCCGAACCAGGAAAAACCATTCCTGCGCGCACGCAATATGTACCGGAACAATTCAATCGAAAGACAACACTCACTGCAGATGTGAATGAAGAAGGAAAGAACCACTTCGATTTCAAGCTTGAGTCACAATAAAAATTATTGAGAAGCGATTGCTGCGGGACCATTTATTATTCTAATTTCAATGGATTAATACAAAAGGGGACACGCTATGAATTCAGCTACTACACCTCGTCGTGCTTTTACGTTAATCGAATTGCTGGTAGTGATCGCGATCATCGCGATTCTCATCGCGTTGCTTTTACCAGCGGTCCAGCAGGCGCGGGAGGCTGCCCGTCGTTCCACTTGTAAGAACAATCTGAAGCAGATCGGGCTGGCGCTGCATAATTACCACGATGCTTTTAATGTCTTCCCGCCGAATTCCAATGGCGCTGATCCCAATCTGCCCAACGGGTTCAGCTGGCGGATGAAAGTGCTGCCTTATATTGATCAGGCCCCCCTGTTCAATCAGTTCAATTCGAGTTTAAGGATTACTGATCCCGCTCATCTGGCGCTGTGTCAGAATATTATCCCCGTTTATCTCTGTCCCAGTGACCCGACTCCTGCGGTGAAAAGAGATTTGCACGTCAACTGGTGTTTTCCTGGAAACGCAACCGGTGCCAGTGGCGCTCTGACTTCTACTAATGTCTGTGATATTGCTGGCAGTACTTATGATACTACCGCTGCAGTTGCAACTTATGGAGAAGTATGCGGACTGCATCCGGATAGTGGTCCGGGGGGAATGTTTCGTCGTCGTCAGACGTTTGTAATGCGGTTTCGTGATCTGACTGATGGGGCATCGAATGTGCTGGCGATTGGTGAAATGTCTCCCAGCTACAATCCCTTCAGTGCCTGGGTACCCAGTGACAGCCCGGTGCATACTTCCGCAGCGATTAACAGTTCGTCATTACTATGTGGGCCGAGTCCCTGTCAATATCCGACGATCGGCTGGCCACAGACGACCGCTTCGCAAAGTTTTCACACAGGTGGTACTCATTTTCTTTTGGCAGACGGCAGCGTTCATTTTCTGAGTGAGAACATGGACCTGTCCCTGTACCAGCAACTGGGACATGCCAGTGATGGCTTGCCAACAGGCGGATTCAACAAGTAACAGAAATGAGTATTTCGTTTTGTTTTAAGAAAGAATACAACATGAATATTCGATCTGGTCTGCTGCTTTCTCTGGTCGCTTTTCTCTGTTCAGGCTGTGGTCAACCAGATGACAGATTACCCACAGCCAGGGTCTCGGGAACCGTTGCGTTAGACGGGCAGCCTCTAACTGCCGGAAACATTATGTTTTTTCCTGACTCGGGAGGCAAACATGCTGTCGGTATGATTGGCGCTGACGGGGCATTTCATCTTTCCACTTACGAATCGGGAGATGGTGCCGTTGTGGGCAAGCATAAAGTGGTGATCCAGGTTTCACACGGAAGTCCGGATGGCACCGCAGTCCCCGAGAAGTCGTCCCCGATTCCGGTCAAATATACTCAGCGAGGAACGACGACATTGACTGCAGAAATCACAGCAGAGGGAGAGAACCAGCTTAACCTGAATGTACTGCCTTGAGACGACTGTTGATTTACGGCCGGTCAAATCGCTCTTGCAGCAGAATTCGAAAGCCTGCATACTTTGCAGAGACTGTTTTCCGACATATCTCTAAGAAGTTGATGCGATGCAACTGGAACTGACCGAAAAAACAAAACTGGAAGCGCCTCCTGATCAGATTCACAGCTGGTTGAGCGATCTGGAAAACTGGCCGAAAATTAATGATAAGATTCGATCGATTACGGTCGAAGGTGATAAATGCATTGGTGAGCTGGTTTTCAAAGGGAAAACAATTGATTTCGCCGGCATGGTTCCCGAAGATGATGACCCATTCAAAGTCACCTGTAACATCGTGGTGCAGACCAATCCCGAACAGAATCGCACGGAGCATATGACTGTCGTGTATGAAGTTGAGCCTTTGGGAAGATACACGCGGGTCATTGAACGGATTAAGTTCGAACGACAGATTCCTTTCTGGGGCTGGTTACTGGTCAAGTTCATCATGAAAGTAGGCAAGCCGACCGGACTGACTAATCTACAGCGGATTAAAGAACACATCGCCGCAGAGAGTGAGTAACGCTGATCGCCCGGTCAGTCAGGTTCGAACTGTTATTTTTTTTCTTTCAAGACGAACTCGCCAAAATAGCCGATGTTCGATTTGTATTTTCCATTGAGCATGTTGCCTTTCATGGAACCGATCCACTGATACTGATGACCGCGAATGACAGCGTCTCCCGACAGATTGAGCTTATTACCCATCGGCTTCGATTGAAACGTCGCTTCATACTTAAATGGATCACCTTTAAATAATCCGGTAAAGGTGGCTTTCCATTTTCCACTGTCATCAGATGTCGCAACACACTTTAATGGGCCGGTGGTGTTGTACTTGCGGTTATTCCATTTCCCTTCCCAGGTCCGGGTTTCACCCGCCTGCAGGTAAGATCCCCCCATTGTCGCGAGTATCGCAGCCAGGATGATGCCTCTCATGCCCGTTTCCCCTTTCGATCAGTCTGGTTTCTCAAAGGAACTTCGGAGAAGTTCACAGCGTTCAGACAGGAATTCGCTAAACGGACTGAAAATGCGACAATATTACGGATACATGTCCGAACCACCTGTTGATGGAATTCTCACCGGGATTGTATCGTCCTGTATTGCAACGGGTTAAGGCGTTCCCGCCAATTTCACTGAAAGATCCATCCGGAGATTAAATATAGTATTCAATCACATGTTCTTCTTCGACCGAGATGCGGTAATCGTGTCCGGGTGAGACGAGAGCCGCATCATCCAGCAGCAGTTGGGCAACGCGCATTGCCTGCCCGCGCAATTCGGGGACCGCCGTTGTTTCCCAGAGAGTTCCTTTCATCAATGGGCCGATGGCGAACAGAAATTCGGACGGATTGCCTTCTGCATCAATCGTGGCAAAGTCCGCTCCGACATCGATGCCCATATCCAGTTCATCCGGTCGAATCAACCCGCGCTGGAGCAGGTTCTGAAACAGGGGTATGCTGGTATTCGAAAAACCGGAGTTGGGACCCGTGCAGTTGATTACCAGGCCGCCTTTCACCTGTTGTGAGTCGCCCGCCCGATTCAGTACGTTCACGCAAACGCGATCACCGTCTGCTTCCAATCCGGTGATGCGACCCCGGACAACACTCAATCGACCTTCTGTAATCGCTTCGGTGACGCGCTGATGAATTGGTTGGGCGATACGGTGTCGAATTACATTCCAGCGGGCCGCATAACGTTTGAGGAATTCCTGCTTTTCCTTGAGTTCAAATTTCTGCCAGATCTTCTGTGTATGAGGTCGCAGGCGATCAACGACGATTCCCGGATTTTCTCCAATCCGCTGTAGTTGACGACAATGTTTCTCGAGCAACAGCACCAGATTATCCAGACCCAGGTTTTCAGGTTCTTCCGGAAGAAAGTCCGGATATTCTATGCCACGAAAATGCGATTGCGGAATCATGCCGTTATGTGAAATGGCAATCAGATGACCCTGCCAGTCCTGCTCGCTGAGCGTCAGAAAGACGTCAATCATGGAGAGTCCCGTCCCCATGACGATGATGTTTTCGGAGGGGGCGGGAAGTTTTTCCATCCAGTTTCCCCAAGGCTCAGCGCAATAACCCGGATGGGAGAATGCATCTTCTGCCAGGGGGCAGGGGGGCTGATTCCCGGTTGCCAGCAGAACACGGTCGGCATCAATGGTCGAACCATCTTTGAGCGTTATCTCTGCAGTGCCTTCAAAATTAAATTCAATATCGACGGCTTCCTGTTCGATGACCTGGATCTCTGCAGGATGATGTTGGTCGATGGGCTGCATGTAGGTTGCCAGGATACTGCGCAGATAATCGCCATAAATGCGACGCGGCACATAGGTTTCGCGAAGCTGGGGATCAGGCAGATCACTGTAGTCAACCCGGGTGCGGAGCCAGTCCAGAAAGTGATTCGTATGATCGGGGACGGCTGACATGTTTCGTGCGGCGACATTCAGCAGATGTTCTTCGCGGCGGGTCCCATAAGCGACACCACGACCGAGTGGATATTTATCGTTGATCAGTTGAATACAGAGCGGGCCGCTGCTTAAGCGGGCCAGATTGACCGCCGCCATAGTTCCACTGAAACCACCTCCAATAATCGCCACTTTCTTCATGGGCCTCTGGTCCTTTCACAGTCAATACGGGATACCGGAATGATTGCATAGCCAACGGAGCGTCCAGCTGTTTCGAATACAAGATTGAAATTTAAAACAGCTTCAGGAAACGCTTCAATTGTACCCCGGGCTGAACTGGAGTAACAGGTAGCAGGCGACATTCCCGGGGATTGCTGAAAAAGCGGTGAGTTCGTTCAGGACTTCTTCCTGACGATCGGAGTTTTTTTCCCCTGGTGATCAATGGCGACATAGGTGAAGGCGGCTTCGGTGACTTTGAAGCAGGGACACTGCGAATCTTCATGCCGCAGGACCGGTTCGACCCAGACTTCGAGTTGCAGTGTGACCGATGTGGTGCCAATCCGCTCAACAGTTCCATAACAGCAGACGACATCACCGACCTTGACCGGACGGATGAATTTCATCGACTCAACCGCAATCGTCACCGTGCGGGTGCCCGAGACCTCTTTGGAAAGGATGCCACCCGCGATGTCCATCTGCGACATGATCCAGCCGCCGAAAATGTCTCCATTGGCATTCGTGTCTGCCGGCATCGCCAGCGTTCTTAATATCAGTTTGCCGTCCGGCAGTTCACAGATCTCTTCCTTCATTCCACGATCCTGTATGACAGGGAAAATCAGATTGACTCGAGCGAAAATATTTTTTCGGCGGGTTACTGTTAGCGAACACGAGGTGGCCGTCCATTGTTTTTCGCAACGTGACCTCCCCAGACCAGCAGATCTTTACTGCAGTCATCACGGTGGATGAGTACTTCGATCAGAGCCGGTCCGTCGTGTGCTGTTGCCTGTTTGATGGCTTCTTCCAGTTCGCCTTCCGTACGTGCCTTGCAGCTGAAACCATTTCCGTCTTCTGCATTGAAGACATGTACCAGCTCGGCATAGTTCCAGTTTTTAATGGTATTATAAGGGCCGTCATGGATTTCTACTTCAATGGTATAGCCGCCGTTGTTGATCAGGAAAATGATCGGTTTCAGACCGTAGCGAATGATAGTAGAGACTTCCTGGGCGGTCAGCTGGAACGAGCCGTCACCGATCAAGGCAATGGGACGTCGATCTGGTGCACCGACGCTGTAACCCAGTGTAGCGCCCACGGACCAGCCGATCGAACCGTACTGCATCTGTACTTCAAAACGTGCTCCTTCCGGCAGATCCAGCTGCATGCCATTGAACCAGGAGTCTCCTGTTTCCGCGATGACTGCGGAATCGGGGCTCAGCATCTGTTGGATACGAGAAAACAACTGTCGCGTGGAAAGCTCTGTTTCCGGAGTCCCCGGTCGCAGAGGAGTGACTTCTTCTTTGATCCGATTATAGGCAATCATCGACCCGTCATTCGGTTTCAGTTTCTTTGCCAGCAGTTCCAGGAATTCGGTGAGTTTCACATTGCTGAAAGTCTGATTGGGAAAGACCACGCTGTTCGGGCGGGCCTGAATGACTTTGGCCGGATTGATCAGGGCGGCGTGTCCGGTGGTAGTGTAGTCGGTAAAAGTGCCTCCCGCGAACAGGCAGAGATCAGACGAATCAACGATCTCACCACAGCCAGGGGTTCCCACGGGGCCCCAGTAGATACCCATGTAATGAGGATGCTGTTCGTTGAAGAATCCCTTGGCATTGGGCATGCTGGCGATCGCATATCCACTGGCATCCGCCAGTTTTTGAAAGTTCGCTTCCGCCCCAAACGAACGTAGTTTCACACCTGCTACCAGAACCGGTTTTGTTGCTGCGTTCAACAGTTCGACGGCGCGATCAACGGCGGCGTTCAGAGACAGCGGATCACTGGCGGTCGGACCACCGAATGAACGGACATTGGGAGCGGAAGTGACCGCATCCGCAATGTTACAGGCAATTTCAATATAGACGGGTTTGCGAAAGCGAAGCGCCGTCTGAATGGCATGATCAATCTGCGTCGGTGCTTCGCGTGGATCATGGATCGTCACTGCTTCCGCGGTCACCTTGGAAAAGATGTCGCGCTGATAATCGTAATCCAGCAGACCCAGCGTATGATGCAGCATTTCGAACTCAGCTTCCGAGTTGGTATTCGGGCCACCCGAAACCGCAATCATCGGCAGGTCTTCTGCATACGCACCCGCAACCGCATTCAGCAGGCTCAAGCCGCCGACACTGTAGGTCACAAAAACCGCGCTGGCACCGCCGGTCGCACGACAATATCCGTCTGCTGCATACCCGGCGTTTAATTCATTGCAGCAGGAAATCATCTTCAGATTTTTATTTTCCAGCAGCTTGTCGAGCAGTACCAGGTTGTAATCTCCCGGGACGGCGAAATAGTGCTTCAAACCAATCTCTTCCAGACGGGACGCCAGATACGAACCGACGGTAGTGCTGTTATCAGACATCAGAGTTCCTTCTATAGATTAAGTGCAATTCATCCTGGTGTATGCAGTACTGTCAATTTAATATTCAGGATGCCACATGGTTTCTTCAATCCGCTGGTCGATTTCAGCTTCCGTGATCGAGTCGGCTACCCCGTCCGCGATGGCGGCCAGCGCGACCGCATGGGCAATTTTGCGACTGACATCACGGATGATCGTCAGCGAGGGGAGCAGAGACGCTGTACGGTCCTTGAGCGCGGGAGAAGTTTCCTTCAAGGCCTCCGCGGCGGCAATGAACATCGCATCGGTGACTCGACGTGACCGCGACGCGAGGATGCCCAGCCCCATTGCCGGGAAGATATAGCTGTTATTGCATTGTGCGATCGTATGCGTGACGCCGTTGTGATCAACGGGATCAAACGGGCTGCCCGTCGCGATCACGGCTTTGCCATTCGTCCATTCCAGCAGATCCGCAGGTGTGGCTTCCGCACGTGAAGTCGGGTTGGAGAGTGGAAAGATGACCGGGTGTTCGACATGCGCTGCCATTTCGCGAATGATGGGTTCTGAGAAGGCGCCCGCCTGTCCGGTAGCGCCAATTAAAACACCCGGTTTTGCGTTGCGGACCACATCGGCGAACGAGACGGCTCCAGAAGTATCACAATCCCAGCTTTTCAGAGATTCTGAAGGCTGTGACAGCTGCTGATGCAGTTCGTCGAGATCCGTACGCCCGGAATGCAGGAGCCCGTCCCGGTCGATCACATAAAAATGAGAACGAGCCTCGGGTTCGCTCATGCCTGAAGCCATCATCGTCTGTTTCAACTGCAGACAGATGCCAACTCCGGCAGAGCCTGCACCCAGCATCACAATGTTCTGGTCCTTTAATTCTCCTCCCCCGGCAGCGATTGCGGCGAGGATCGTCCCCGTGGTGACGGCGGCGGTGCCTTGAATATCGTCGTTAAAGGTACAGAGATCATCCCGGTATCGATCCAGAATCCGTTCGGCGTCGACGGACGCAAAGTCTTCCCATTGTAGCAGAACATTCGGGAAGCGTTTTTTGACTGCCGTCACGAACTGGTCAATGAATTTGTCGTACTCTTCCCCCTTGATGCGATTTTCCCGCCAGCCAATGTAGCGGGGGTCGTCGAGACGTTCCTGATTATTGGTGCCCAGGTCGAGTACGATGGGCAGTGTTTTCTCGGGGGCAACTCCGCCACACAGGGTGTACAGGGAGAGTTTGCCGATGGGAATACCCATGCCGCCCACTCCCTGGTCGCCCAGCCCCAGAATTCGTTCGCCGTCTGTGACGACAATCACATCAATGTCCCGTTCGACGTTTTCCAGGATCGCATCCATGGAATCCCGTTCCGGGTAGGAGATGAAAATTCCGCGGGGGCGTCGATAAATATGGCTGAAACGCTCACACGCCAGGCCCACAATGGGCGTATAAACAATGGGCATCATCTCTGTGATATGCCCCAGCATCAGGCGATAGAAGAGAGTTTCATTTTCGTCCTGGAGCTGCCTGAGATAAATATGTTTGTTAATCGGTTCCTTGAAGTCGCAGAAGGCTTCGTAAGCGCGTTCGACCTGTTCTTCGAGAGTATCCACATGCGGTGGCAGGAGCCCGAGTAATCCGTGCCGGATTCGCTCCTCGGTCGTAAAAGCAGTCCCTTTGTTCAACAGGGGGTCTTCCACCAGCAGGGTGCCGCGTTTCTCGATCGAAAATTCTTCTGTCGTACGTCCTGTATTCATGTCAAATTCAATCCCGATGTGAAGAGTCGTGGGTGAGGAAGTGATACGGGCAACCTGATCCAAAAGGTACTTCCTGTATCAGGCATAGAATAGTGGAAAAGTGGTGAGTCTGTCGATGTTACTCTTAAGAAACTGGACGGATTCCTGTAAGCTGGAGTTTGAGCAGCAGGGACAGTCCCATGATTTGCCGGGAAACGGCGGAAGTAGGCGATACACGACTTGCAACTCGGTTTCAGATTTCGTACATAACAGCACCACGGGAATGATCTGTCTGCACGCTGGTTGCTGAAACAGGTCTTCACAGTTTTTTCATGTTTCTGGAATGTTTCCTTTATGCCGCGTCAATTTAATATTGCTCTGGTGCAGGTCTCGTTAAACGGGACTCCCGATGAGAATCTGATCAAGTGCCTCGACTGGGTCCGCACGGCTGCAGGAGAAGGGGGACAGGTCATCTGTCTGCCCGAGCTCTACAGTTCGTTTTATTTCTGTCAGAAAGAGACGACTAAATATTTCGAGTTCGCTGAACCGCTATACGACAAATCGTTCACCGCGTTCAGCAAGCTGGCGGCAGAACTGGGCGTGGTGATCATCGTCCCGTTTTTCGAAAAACGGGCCGAAGGCCTGTATCATAACAGTGCTTATGTGATTGACGCAGATGGCAGCGAAGCGGGCCTGTATCGTAAGATGCATATTCCCGACGATCCCTGCTTCTACGAGAAGTTTTATTTCACGCCCGGCGACCTGGGCTTCAAAGCGATTCAGACCCGCTTCGGGAAAATTGGTACCCTGATCTGCTGGGACCAGTGGTTTCCGGAAGGTGCCCGGATTACTGCCTTGAGTGGCGCGAATGTGCTGGTCTACCCGACTGCCATCGGCTGGCATCCCCATGAAAAAGCCGAGTACGGTGTGAAACAGCACGATTCCTGGATGACGATTCAGCGGAGTCACGCGATTGCCAATGGCACGTTTGTCGCCGCCGTCAACCGGGTTGGATTTGAACAGCCCGAACCCGAGCAGCCGGGGCTGGAATTCTGGGGAGCTTCCTTTATCTGTGGACCCCAGGGAGAAATCATTGCCCAGGCATCGCACGATCAGGAAGAAATTCTGATCGCCGAGGTCAACCTGGATGAGATGGCAGAGGTCCGTCAGAACTGGCCATTCCTTCGCGACCGCCGCATCGACGCGTATGGCAATATCCTTAAACTCTATCATGATGATGCCTCTCAATGAGTGAGGTCACACGTAGACTGCCCGCAGAATGGGAACCGCAGCAGGCGACGCTGCTCTGTTTTCCGCATAACGGCAATGACTGGCCCGGCAAGTACGAAGTCATCAAATGGGCGTTCATCGAACTGATCCGCAAGGTAGCCGAGTTCGAACGCGTCCTGCTGGTTGTGAAAAATGAGGAACAGCAGCAGAGAATCACGAGGATGCTGAAACAGGCGCACGCCAATACAAAGCAGGTCCGGTTTATTCTGCAGAATACCAACCGCAGCTGGATGCGCGATTCCGGGCCGATTGTGGTACAGCGGAGCGATGGCAAACGGGAAGCACTGCAGTTCCGTTTTAATGGCTGGGCGAAATATCCTAACCATCGACTGGACTGGCAGGTGCCACCCGCGGTGGCGAAAAACCTTAAGCTTCCTATTACAGAGGTTTGCTACCAGGGACGCCCGGTGGTCCTGGAGGGGGGCGCGATCGAAGTCAATGGCAAAGGGACTTTGATTACCACGGAAGAGTGTCTGCTCGATCAGAAGACACAGGTCCGCAATCCTGGTTTCACGAAAGAAGATTACGCTGCGATCTTCAAAGAATACCTGGGTGTCACGAATGTGATCTGGCTGGGGGATGGTATTGAAGGGGATGACACACACGGCCATGTGGATGATATCTGCCGTTTCGTGAATCCGACGACTGTCGTTGCCTGTATGGAAGCGAACAAAAAAGACGTCAATCATCGCCGCCTGGAACAAAATCTCGAGCGACTGAAAAGTGCGCGACTGGAAGATGGCAGCAAACTGAAAGTGGTAGAAATACCGATGCCGGCGCGACTCGACTTCGAAGATCTCAGGTTGCCTGCCAGCTATGTTAACTTTCTGGTTACGAACGGCTGCGTGCTGGTGCCGACCTTTAATGATCCGAATGATGCAATCGCTTTGGACATACTCAGCGCCCTTTTTACTGAGCGCCGCGTTATAGGCATTCATGCGGTCGATCTGGTGTGGGGGCTGGGCACGCTACACTGTTTGAGTCATGAGATTACGGCTGGAGAATAGAAAACTGGCTCAATAAACGATCTTTGATTGAGTCCGGGCAAGCGAGCAGGTATGATAATTAAGAACATTTAATTATCTGGCCGCCAGATGATCCTGCCGCTGTTTAATCTCCTGCCCGCATTCCCGCTCATGAGGTCGCTGCTATGAATCGCCTGCTTTTGTTGTCTTTGTTTGGCTTTCTGTCTGTTGTTTCTCCGGTTGCTAATGCGGCGGAAGATTTAACTGTGCTTCCCGCTCTGGAAGGTGCAGCAGCCGAATCTGGTCTGGTGTACCAGGCTCTGCAAAAACGGGCGCATGAAGCCTTCGCGAAACGGAAAGCAGTCTATGAAAACATTAAAACGCCTGAAGACTGTGAAGCCTACCAGAAGCGGATGAAAGATTTCTTCCGGACGCAGATCGGCGGGTTTCCGGAGCGGACGCCCCTCAATCCCCGCGTGATCGGAAAGCTGAAGGGGGACGGATTTCGGGTTGAGAATGTGATTTACGAAAGCTGGCCCGGTCATCATGTGACGGCCAACCTCTATCTGCCTGACAGCAAACCCCCTTATCCGGGCGTGCTGGTTCCCTGTGGACACAGTCATAATGGCAAGGCCTCCGCCGCGTATCAGCGGGCCTGCATTCTGCTGGCAAAAAACGGAATGGCGGCGCTGTGTTACGATCCGATCGGGCAGGGGGAACGGTATCAGGTGCTGTCCGAACAGCCGAACGAATTTTTTAAAGGCGGGAGTCGCTACCGACCACCTCATCCGCGTGTGCAGTACTACTGCACTGCCGAGCATACGCTGTTTTCGGTCAGCTCGATTCCATTAGGCAGCAACGCGGCCCGGTATCGGATCTGGGATGGGATGCGGAGTATTGACTACCTGGTGAGCCGTCCGGAAATTGATGCGAAACGAATTGGCTGTACCGGAAATTCCGGGGGTGGAACACTGACGAGTTATATCATGGCGCTGGATGATCGCGTGCAGGCTGCAGCGCCGGTCTGTTATTCGACCATGTATCGTTATCTCATCGATTTTAATGGTCCGCAAGATGGCGAGCAGAATATCTTCGGTCAGCTCGCCTATGGAATGGACATCGCCGACTATACGCTGATGCGGGCTCCCAAACCGACGCTGATCTGTGCCGGCACACTCGATAGTACATTCAAAATTGACGGGACATGGGAACTGTTCCGCGAAGCCAAACGCTTTTATACACGACTGGGCTACGCGGAACGGGTCGGGATTATTGAAGCCGACGCCCCGCACGGATTTACGATTCAGCTGAGAGAAGGAGTGGCCCGCTGGATGAACCGCTGGCTGTTAAACAAAGAAAATCCGATCTTTGAAGTCGAAGATCAGCCTGTCTTTACGGACGAAGAACTGCAGTGTTCGCAGTCGGGGCAGATTCTGCTTGATGCAGGCGAACGATCGCTGTTTGCTGTCAATGATAACTTGAACCAGAAGCTGGCGGCAGAGCGGGCTGCGTTTTGGAGTTCAACAGATGTAAGTGCCGCAAGAGACAAAGTGCGCGAGATTTCCGGTATCCAGCCACTCGGTTCATTGCCGCGACCTGAGTTCAAAGAAGCGGGCAGCATTTCACGCGACGGTTATCAGATTCAGAAACTGATTGTCACCCCCGATCACGGAACTCCTCTGCCAGCACTGCTGTTTTTGCCGAACATGCGTCAGGGAGATCTCGTGTTATACCTGCATGGCGGTGGCAAACAGGTGGAAGCAGAAACAGGTGCGGCGATCGAGCAACTGGTGAAACAGGGTGACGTCGTCCTCGCGTTGGATGTGCGTTGTATTGGTGAAACTTCGCGAAAGAATAATCGTCGAATTGGCTGGTCGCATGGACTGCTGGGGCCGAACTATCATGAGTGTGCGCTCGCGTATCTTCTGGGCGAGTCGATGGTCAAGTTACGGGCGGAAGATATCCTCGTAGCGGCACGGTTCCTGTCGGAAATTCAGTCAAAGAAAAAAACAAACCCGGTTGTGGTGACCGCGATCGGCGAAACTGCAATTCCTGCACTACATGCAGCAGCCCTGGAACCGGGGCTGTTTTCAAAAGTAAATCTGAGCCAGATGATCACTTCCTGGGGTGAAGTTGTGAAAACACCTGAGACGCAGAATCAGTTGATCAATACGGTACACGGCGCACTCAAGGTATATGATCTGCCGAACCTGATTCAACTGGCGGGACATGAGAAAGTCCAGGTCACTCTGCCGGCAAGTGTGACCGCCGGGCTGGCGTCGCAGGAGTAAATTGGAACACTGTCTTAACAACCTTAAGTAGTGGTTCCCGCCGGGAGACTCGCTGGACAACGCCTGCTGCGCCCTTGATAATGGCTGTTCCGGTATTATTAATTATTTACTACAGAACCTGCGCTCAATGGGAGAATACTAGATGCAATCGCTGACTCGACGGATGGCTTTGAAACTGTTTGCAGCAGGAACGACATTTCTGGGCTTCAACAGACCGGGCGGTCTGCAGGCGGCTGATAAAACAGAGGGAGGTTCTGTCGTAGGTCGCTGGGCTAAAACGCACGATCGGGTCTGGCTGGGAGAAGAATTCTGGGCCAATCCGATGGAAGACTGGCGGATCAAAGAGGGTGCCGCAGAATGTCTGTCGACCGGAGGTAGCCGAAATATTCAGTTGGTCACACACCAGTTGACCAATACCGGTGCGCCGTTCAGGATGTCCGTCCATGTAAGTCAGCGGGAAGTCAAGCAGCAGGATGGCGGCGTTGGTTTTCGGGTGGGGGTGAAAAGCGATATTAACGAATACCGCAGCAACTGCTTCGCCAAAAATGGCATCAAGGCAGGCGTGATCGATGGCACGATGGTGCTGGGCAACAAGCAGCAGAAGTTATCTCGGCCGGCTGACATGAAAGACTGCGTTTTGACGGTGGTTGGTAAGCCCGAAGGTGAAAAGTATTCGCTGACGTTAATCGTTTCCAACCCCGAGTCAGATAAACCACTGGGAACTCTGACCCAGACGTTTCCCACACAGGCGCTGCTGGGCAATGTAGCGGTCGTCAGCAATTTCGATCCCCGCTTCAAACGGATGATCGGTGCCCGCTATCGCTTCAGTGATTGGTCGGTCAGCGGCGATGCCTTTACCGTTTCACCCGAACACAAATTTGGACCGATCTTATGGTCGCAGTATTCGCTCAGCGACTCACGCGGCGACGAGGGTTTCGTGATGAAAATCACTGCTCTGACGGGGCCACTGGGTGAGCAGGATACTAAAGACGTGGAACTTTTCATCAAACAGGAGAAGGAATGGAAGTCACTGGGGACTGCTGCTCTGGATACAGATGCGTGGACGGCGACCTTCCGTGTGCCCCACTGGAACGAGAAAGAGGCAACGCCGTTCAAACTGGTTTACCAGGAAAAGCTCACGGATGGCACTGAACTGGCTGCCGAGCGAACCGGTATCATCCGGGCGAATCCGGAGGGGCGTCCGCTGAAACTGGGAGCGCTGACCTGCCAGAAAGATTACGGGTTTCCGTATGAACCTGTGGCGAACAATCTGTTGAAAGTCGATCCAGATCTGCTCTACTTTTCAGGCGATCAGCTCTATGAGGATCATGGCGGTTTTGGCCTGATTCGTGACCCTGCGGAGCCGGCGATTCTGAATTACCTGCGCAAGTTTTATATGCATGGCTGGGCCTTTGGTGAGGCCATGCGGGACCGTCCTACGATTTGCCTTCCCGACGACCATGACGTGTTTCAGGGAAACATCTGGGGGGAAGGCGGGATGAAAATGAAGGAAGGCACTACGTCTTCCAATGGCGGATATCGGGAACCGGCGCGGATGGTGAATGTGGTTCATAAAACGTGTACCGCCCACCACCCTGATTATGCTGACCCGACTCCCTGCAAACAGAACATCAGCGTGTACTATGGCGATATGGTGTATGGCGGTGTGGGATTTGCCATCATTGCTGACCGACAGTTCAAGAGCGGTCCCGAGCGTGTGGAAACAGGAAGCGGCCGGGCAGACCATGTGATGGATGCGAACTTTGATACGTCAGTCCTCGATAAACCCGACCTCGTCCTCTTGGGCGAGCGCCAGGAAAAGTTTCTGGAACGCTGGTGCGAAGACTGGCGGGCACACAACATCAAAGTCCTGTTCAGTCAGACTGTATTTGCCGGCGTTGCCACACATCATGGCAGCTATGATGGTTATCTGAAAGCCGACCTGGACTCAGGCAGCTGGCCTCAGACCGCGCGGAACCGCACGGTCAAAATTATTCGCAAAGGAATGCCGCTGCATATCAACGGCGATCAGCATTTGACATCGCTTTCACAATACGGAGCCGACGCGCAGCGGGACAGTTGCTGGTCGTTCTGCACGCCCGCAATTTCCGCCGGTTACCCGCGCTGGTGGCGACCCGATGAGCTGGGGATGCCTCACAAAAACCGTCCTCAGCATGGACTGGCAGATACTGGTGAATTCATTGATGGCTTCGGCAATAAAGTGTATGTTTACGCTGTCGGCAATCCCGAACCTGCTTCTGAAAAGAACCGTTATGATCTGGCTCATCAGAAAGGGAGCGGCTTTGGCCTGGTGCTGATCGATCCGGAAAAGAAAACATATACGCTGAACAGCTATCGTTTTCTGGTGGATGCAACGGACGGAAAAGCCTCCAGTCAGTTTCCTGGCTGGCCCGTAACGATTCACCAGAAAGAAAATGGTGGCGATAATCTAATACAGTAAACTGCTTCTGCGTGATTGACTTCTCTTTATTAACCCGCCGGTGTCAGGAGATGGAGCGATGTGGAAATTCTTTCTGGTAACAGCTGCGCTGACGGTTCAGGTCACAACAGTATCCCTGGCACAGACACGCGAAGAAAAAGTGAAACAGGATCGTGCCCATGTGGAGTCAACCGGGTACTGGATCTACAACGACCTGGAACAGGGGTTCAAAACGGCGAAAGAATCGACTAAACCTCTGCTGGTCGTCCTGCGGTGCATTCCCTGTGAGGAATGCGTGAAACTGGATGAACAGCTGATGGAGCAGGACCAGAACCTGAAGCCTTTAATGGACAAGTTCGTCCGTGTGCGGCTGATTTCTACCAACGGGCTGGATCTGTCGCTGTTTCAATATGACTACGATCAGTCGTTTGCCGTTTTCATGCTGAATCCTGATAGGACCGTTTACGGGCGGTTTGGAACCCGTTCGCATCGGACGATGTGGACGGAAGACGTTTCGATTACCGGTCTGCGAAAGGCCATCGAAGGGGCGCTGGAACTGCATAAGAACTATGAGACCACAAAGGATTCGCTGGCCGGGAAGCAGGGGACAAAACCACTGGTGGCCTCTCCGGAAAAGTTTCCGTTGCTGGCTGGCAAATATAATTCGCGGATCAATGATAAGCAGAACATTGTGAAAAGCTGCATCCACTGCCACCAGATTGGCGATGCCCAGCGCGATTATTATCTGCGTGATCAGAAACCGCTGCCCGATCACATTCTGTTTTCGTATCCACATCCCAAAATCCTGGGGTTGATTCTCGACCCGCAGGAAAAAGCGACGGTGCAGGATGTCACTGCAGACTCCATCGCCGCGCAGGCTGGATTTAAAGCAGGGGATCAGATCCTCTCGCTGGAAGGCCAGCCTTTACTTTCAATTGCCGATGTGCAGTGGGTCCTGCAGCATGCGAAAGAGACAGATCAGCTGGTAGCCAGTGTCAACCGTGGTGGTCAGGAACTTGATCTGACCATGTCACTACCCAAAGACTGGAGACGCAAGGATGATCTTTCCTGGCGCGTGAGCAGCTGGCCTTTACGACGGATGGTACTGGGAGGGGCCGTACTGGAGGAAGCGACGCGCGAGGAACGCAAGCAGATCGGACTGACAATGGCGTCTCCCGATATGGCACTGCGTATCAAGCATCTGGGGCAGTACGGCGCCCATGCCGCAGCTAAGAAAGCGGGTTTCCAGAAAGGGGATCTGATTATTTCCTATAACGGCAGAAAAGATCTGAAACGAGAGACCGACCTGCTGGCGTATGGCGTGAATGAATTGAAGCCTGGCGAATCCGTTCCGGTCACGGTTCTTCGTGAAAGGAAACGGTTAGGCCTGTTTCTGCCCCGGCAGGAGTAACTTCAGAATATGATTCGCCTGGCGGTTCAGCGCCAGGTGAGTGTTTTTGTCTGTCGGTTCCAGGCATGGTCTTCGATATTGGTACGCGTTGTCAACGTGACGCCTGTGGGGGTGAGTTGCGCGATGGTCCAGCCTGTTGTGGAATGATCAGGGTTGGCCACATAGGAAGTAGCGGGTGTGTTGAGAATGTGGATCCCTTTATGCTGGGCGTTACCGCGATCATGAATGTGACCGTGGATATAGGCTTTGACCTGCGGCCGCGAAACCAGTAATTCCCAGAGCTCTTCCGAATCGGTCAGTCCGCCGGGAAAGTGGACGGGGTCTCCCCCCAGTCGCGGGTTGTGGTGGGTGACAATGATCGCCGGTTTGTCGGCGTGTGCATCAAGGGCATTGGCCAGCCAGGAACGCTGTTCTTTCCCAAGCGTCCCCTGAGTGACCATCGTTTGGTGAAGCGAATCGAGCAGGAAGAAGTTAGCAAACTTCGTCTGCACGACGGAGATATGTCGTGATTTGACAGGAGGGGCAGAGGGTCTCTGTTCCTGCATCACTTCATAAAAGACATCGCGTTCGTCGTGATTTCCCAGTGTGAGATGTGTATCAATTTTCGCTTGATGCAGTGGCTGAATCAGACTGGCAAAGTGTCGATAATCGCCGGGTTGCCCATCACGGAGTGCAAGATCGCCGTTGATCAGGACGCAGGCAGGTTTTTGCGGCAATTCCACCAGTTCAGTGACGATCTCCCGGAGATGCGTGGGGATGGGAGACTTTGGGGGATGCTTTTCGCCGATGTGCGTATCATTTAAGAGATAAACAATGTCGGACTGCTGTGTTTTCTGTTCTGCTGCCAGTAGACCGGTAGAACAGGTGACGAAGCCGGCACCCAGCGTGAAAAGGAACTGACGACGATTTTGTGCAGGCAGATGAACGGGCATGGCAGGAGTTCCCTGTGTTGGATCGTTTCGGGCAGGATTAATGCGGCAATGTCTCAGTATTATCGTAAACGACGCGACGACTGTGCGAAACCGAAACATGCTTTATTTTTGTTTAAGAACCGGTGAAGGTTCGAGCAGATACAGTGATTCACGCCCCATGCGTTCGCAGATTCCGAGCGCCTCGGAGAACGGGATATCCAGTCGTTCGACGCGATCAGGGGTCATAAAGACGACCCAGCCGGACCAGGGATCGGGGGAGCCGGGCATGTAGACGGAGACGAGTTTTTCGTCGGTGCGTTCGGCTTCGAAGGCGATGCGGGTCATGTCATCCAGGCGCACCAGGACTGGCAGCATTTCCGGCTTATTATGATCGCCACCGATACTGCCTTTCAGCTGTTCGCGGTAGATAGCGTAGCGGGGGAATAGCAGGATCAGATTCTTCTCGATCAATCGTGACAGACTTCGCCCGATGGACCAGCGTGCTACCAGGCCAGCGGCAAAGCACAGCAGGAGTACGATGCCCAGTGCGAGGCCAATCAGCATGGCGATGCCCGCAGGAGTTTTGACGGGAATGTAATCGGAGAGGAATGTGGCGATGGAAAGCACGATGGGCACGATTTGTCCGACGAGCGCTCCGATCACGATTAATGGTAATAGAAAAATCAGCCCCCCGATCGCGGTGGTTTTCAGGAATCCGAAACTTTTTTTAACGTGCTGTGACATGTAGGATCGTCTTTGCTGCAAAATTATAAAAGAGTTTATGGGGCGATTGATTTAACCTGAGGCGTCAGTGTTTTTACCAGTGTATCGCGGCGTTCCTGAAGTTCTGTCAGCTTCGCTGCCTGAGACTGAGTCAGATTCTGTTTCTCATAAGGGTCGGCTTTGAGGTCGAACAGAAACTCTTCGCCGCCAGCATCCTGAATGTACTTCCAGTCGCCTTGCCTTAATGCAGACCAGCGGCCTCGTTTCAGTTCGGCGTGGGGACCGAGTTGCCAGTAGAGTTCTCTGGTTCCCACTGGCTTCTGGCGGGTTAACAGACCGGAGATGTCTTTTCCATCCAGAGTCAATCCGTCTGGATCGACATTGGCGAAATGACAAATGGTCGGGAACAGATCGAGCGCCCAGGCGACCTCGTTCGTTTCCGTACCTGCTTTGATCTTACCCGGCCAGCGGATGATGCAGGGAACGCGGATGCCGCCTTCGAACAGGGTCGCTTTGGCGCCTCGAAAGGGTTGATTATTGCCGCCGTAAACATAGTCGCCGCCATGGTCTGTCATGAAAATGACCAGTGTATTCTGGTCCAGCCCGTTATTTTTCAGCGAAGACATGACGCGACCAATGCCATCATCGAGGGAGACCGTCATGGCGGCGAATTCGCGGCGGACTTTATCTTTGATGGTTCCGACCCGTTTTAAATCATCGCCGCGAGCCTGCATGATATTGACCGGACTCTGATCGCCGGGAGACCAGCCTTTACCGAAATGGGGCGCATTGTAGGACAGGAACAGAAAGAATGGTTTGTCTGTTGTCTGCTGATCTTTCAGGAAGTGTTCTGCTTCTTCGGTAATGAGATCGGTTGCGTAACCATTCTCTGAGACATGACGCTGGTTGTGATACCAGTCGGGTATGTTGCCATACGTCATGGTGAAGTAATCGATGCAGCCTCCGGTATGTCCGCGAAACAGATCAAAGCCATGCGCAGTGGGGAGGAATGATTCGGTACCATGGCCCAGATGCCATTTGCCGAGCAGGGCGGTCTGATAACCGTTCTGTTGCAGGACGTCAGCGATGGTCGTTTCGCCGGGTTGAATGCCGCGATTCTGATCGATATCACTCATAAACATTAACGCGCCCAGCAGCTGATCCTGCGAGCGTGTCGGGTTGCGACCCGTGAGGATGCCAAAGCGGGAGGGAGTGCAGATTGCCGATGCGGAATAGTACTGGCGAAACAGCAGGCCCTCTTTCGCCAGTTGATCAATGTGGGGAGTCGGGATTTCACTGCCATAACAGCCGACATCATTGATGCCCTGATCATCCGTGAAAATAATCAGAATGTTGGGCCGTTCCGCTGCCTGCAATTGAGAGCAGAATGCGAACAGAGATAAAAACATCAGAATTGAGCGACGGGGCGTATTTAACATCGGATTCCTGCCAGAGTGAGTGAAATCAACCAGGGGACGAAAGAGATTCGTTGCGGTCACTCACTATTGTGCATGAAAAGCGACTGTCAGGCAATGATGTCGTGCACGACGTTGCCGCCTTCAGTGCCGGTCAGGCGGAATTCACGGTTTCCCTGGTGGAAAGTCAATCGATCGTGCTGCAGTCCCAACTGATGCAGGATGGTAGCATGCAGATCGCGGAAATGGACTTTACCTTCAATGGCCCGGGCACCTGTGGGATCGGTTTTTCCATAGGCCAGTCCGCGTTTGATACCTCCGCCGGCCATCCAGAAGGTGAAGCCACGGGCATTGTGACCGGTCTCATTTTTTTTCGTTTCGGGAACAAGACCCGGGCGACCGAATTCGCCACCCCAGACAACCAGGGTTTCTTCCAGCAGGCCCCGTTGTTCGAGGTCTTCCAGCAGGGCGGCAATGGGAGCATCCGTTGATTCACAGTTCGCGGTCAGGTCGGCACGATGGTTTTTGTGCTGATCCCAGCTGCCATGATTGACTTCAATGAAACGTACGCCTGCTTCAGCAAAGCGACGCGCCAGCAGACACTGACGACCGAAGTCGGAGTCTCTACAGGTTCCTGCAGTTTTGCCCTGTCCGACGCGATAGCGTTCGAGCGTCGATTTCGTTTCCTGGCTCAGATCCAGCAGTTCGGGAGCCGCCATCTGCATACGGAAGCCGAGTTCCATCGACTGGATCACGGCGTCGAGGCGGGTATCATCGGGCCGCAGGGTCGCATGTTCGCGGTTCATGGCCTGCACGAAATCGAGCTGTCGGCGTTTGACAGGCGTGGGCAGGTGATTGCTCTGAATGTTGCCAATGGTGGCGGTGGACATGTTGGTTGTATTGAGTCCGATCGGTGTGCCTTCGTAAACGGGAGGCAGAAACGCACTGGAGTAGACGGATGGCTTTTTCGGGTACAGGCTGATGAAGCCGGGTACATTCTGGTTTTCGGTTCCCAGGCCATACAGAATCCAGGATCCCAGACTGGGACGCGGACGCAAGCGGTCGCCGGTGTGCAGTTGTAGAAACGATTGTGCGTGATTGGTGATGTCGGCGTGCATGCCGTTGAGGACACAGAGTTTGTCGGCGTGTTTCGCGGTTTCGGGGAGCAGTTCAGATATCCAGAGTCCGCTTTCGCCATGCTGTGCAAAATTGAAGACCGAGCCGGGATGTTTTTTCTTGCCGGTCTGCGGTTTATAATCGAATGTATCCAGTTGCGCGGGGCCGCCACTCATGCATAGGAAGATCACACGTTTCGCCCGCGCGCGGAGTTGCGGTGCGCGGGCTGTCAGGCTGGCCGGGACTGCGGAATCGCTGGCGCTCGTTTTCTGACCACAAAGGGCAGACAGTGCGAGATAGCCAAAGCCGCAGGAAGCCGATCGTAACATTTCGCGTCGTGATATTTCGAGCATGAGGTCGTTCCTCTGACTGTAATTGTGATTTTTATTGTGTTTTCATTGTCAGTCGACATAGCGAAATTCGCTGGTGGTCAATAATGCCTGGCAGAGTGTAGACCAGACGATAAGACGCCGTTGTTCTGTTTGTGATACTTCTGTATTCAGACTTCGATCGAGATCCTGCAGGAGGGTCAACGTTCGTTGCAGTTCAAAAGATTCGGGGAGGCGCTTGAACGTCCGCTGATAGACCAGATTGATACGTTCTGTTTCTTTCAATTTCGGATCGGTCAGGACGTCTCGGGCAAAGGCCTGCGACTGTTCAATCAGAAAATTGCTGTTGAGCAGAAACAGACTCTGGGTAGGCAGCGTGGTTTCATTACGCTTGCCGACGGGTTTTGTGGAATCGGGCAGATCAAAGGCGGCCAGTTGGGCTGGTTCGGAATGACGTAACATGCAGAGATAGATACTGCGATGGTTGGAAGGCAAATGCAGGTTGCCCGCCGTATTGACAAGTTCGTCGACATTCGCAATGGAAGAACCCAGGCCGGGATCCGGATTGAGCTGACCGCTGGTTGCGAGAATACTGTCCCGGAGGGATTCGGCATCGAGGCGGCGTCGATTATGGCGGCAGAGAAGCTTGTTTTCCGGGTCGGCATCCCGCACGTCGGCTTCACAGAAGCTGCTCTGTTGATAAGTGCGGCTGAGGACAATGCTGCGAATCAGTTGTTTGATCGACCAGCCTTCACTGCGGAAGCGTGTCGCCAGGTGATCGAGCAGTTCGGGATGTGTGGGGCGTTCGCCGTAGACGCCAAAATCATCGGGAGTGCGAACGAGCGCCTGACCGAACAGATGCAGCCAGATGCGGTTCACCATCACGCGGGAGGTCTGAGGATGATCGTCAGAGGTGAGCCATTCTGCCAGTTGCAGGCGACCACTTTGTGAGGCATCAATTTTAGGTGATGACGTCATGTTACAGGCAGTCAGAAAGCCTCGAGGTACACTGGGACCGAGCTTTTTGGATTCCCCTTTGATATTGATTTTACAATCCGTCGGTTTTTTCTTTTCACGCACACCCATTGCCAGCGGTGTTCCGGCGGGATAGACGTATTTGGGTTTCTTTTTTCTTGCTTGAACACGTTTGTTCAAGACTGGCCTGGCACCGCTGTCCGGTGGCGCGACATAGTGGTGTTTCGCTTTCAGAACATGCAAAGGGGTTTCCGGCGCGGTTAAAGGCTGATGGCCAGCAGCGCCCCACATGGTTTCGGTACTGAGGAAGATCCCCGCCATAGCATAATAGTCGCTGGTGGGAATGGGATCGTGTTTGTGATCGTGACAGCGGGCACAGGCGACACTGAGCGCCATCACGCCGGTGCTGACAACATCGATCTGATCGTTGACCACGTCCATGTCGAAGTTGACATTCATGGCTTTGGCGGGTTTGGAACCGAGGGCCAGAAAGCCAGTAGCGATCAGCAGACGGTCGCGTTCTGCGGGCGTCTCCGCTGGAAGCAGGTCACCCGATATCTGCTCGGCGAGGAAACGATCGTAGGGGAGATCATTGTTGAAGGCCTGAATGACATAGTCGCGGTACCGCCAGGCATGGGGGAAAGTCGGGTTGCGACTGAGGCCGTCATTTCCGTTCGATTCACCATAGCGGGCTACGTCGAGCCAGTGTCGCCCCCAGCGTTCCCCAAAATGAGGAGAGGCCAGCAACTTATCGACCAGTGTTTTTACAGCGGCCTGTTGACGACGCTGATAGTCGTCCAGAAAAGTCTCGACCTGTTCCAGCGTGGGGGGGAGACCGGTCAGGTCATAATATAATCGTCTTACCAGTTGCCTGGGAGCAGCATCATAAGTGGGCTTCAGGCCGGCGGCTTCGATGCGGGCGAGAACAAACTGATCGAGCGGGTCAACACCCCAGTGCTGATTCTGAACGGCAGGGAGTTCAGGGTTTGTGATCGGTTGAAATGACCAGAGTGCGGGGTCGGCAGAGGCGGAGACCGTATTCGGTTTTTTTGCGATGAGAGGGAGATCGCTGCGGGGATCGGGGACACCCATCTCTACCCATTTGACGAAGTCGGTGATCACTGCTTCGGGCAGTGGTTCATTGGGAGGCATCTCCAGCCCGTCGTAACGGAGTGCCTGGATCAACAGGCTTTCATCGGGACGACCTTCGACAAACGCCGGTCCTGATTCGCCACCCTCACGCATGCCATCGCGGGTATCCATTCGCAGTTTGCCACCCAGTTCTTCTGATTTGGCGGAATGACACGAGTAGCATTTCTCGACGAGTACGGGGCGGATCCTGTTTTCGAAAAAAGCCCGTTGTGCGGGATTCATCTTCGCGTGAACCGGCTTTTTAGATGATTTGCTGGCAGCGAAAGCAGGATGAACCGGATAGAACGAGATCGCGAGAAAACAGCAGACAGCAGAAATCAGGGTGGTGAGCTTACGCATGGCCGACGAATTCTATGCAGGCAGGAGTAGTCGTACGCGTTCAGGTAAGATGTAGTGAACAAGGATAGATCATACTTGGTTGATGTGTTTAAGTCAACAACCTTAAGTTTCTTTCGGCGTGTGGGAGAGACAAACGCCAGACTTTTGTGAGCAGGGCCTGACAAAACGATAATCGCTACGGTTTACCTGATTGATGTGACGTGCTGTACTGATACGATTGGAGAATGTTCCGAAATTAAAAATGTGAACTGACAGAGAGTGAACAGCATGTTAACAGAATATGATGTAATTATCGTTGGTGGTGGAGGTAGTGGTCTGGCGGCGGCCGTGCGGGCGCTGGAGCAGGGGGCGAGCGTGCTCGTGCTGGAGAAGCAGCCTCAACTGGGGGGCACCACGGGAATGGCCATCGGTTCTTTTACTGCGAATGGAACGAGTCTGCAGCGTGACGCGGGTGTGATTGATAACGCGGACGACCATGAGACAGATGCGGGACAGTTTGCGGCTGCGGAAGTCGAAGCGCAGAACAACAGTGAGCTGCGACGGTTTTTTCTGGGGGAGACTGCAGAGACGCTGGAATGGCTGCGAGGCATGGGCCTGTATTTTCATGGTCCTAATCCGGAACCGCCGAACCGGGTGCCTCGTATGCATAATATTGTGCCAAACGCGAAAGCATACATCGCTGCCTTTCAGGCGAGGATCATTCGATTGAAGGGAACGATAGTCTGCAGTGCGCCGGTGGTAGAACTGGTATCTGATGGAACACGGATTACGGGAGTCGTCGCGGAAATCGAGGGGACTCAAAAGACGATCACTGCGAAACGGGGGGTGGTACTGGCGGCCGGAGATTATTCCAGTGCACCGGAGATGATCGGGCGATTCAAAGGGGATCGGTTTAAAACGATTGAGGGGGTGAACCCAAAAGCGTGCGGCGACGGGCATCTGCTGGCAGAACAGGTGGGGGCGCAATTGCTTAATATGGAGATCACCTACGGTCCGGAACTGCGGTTTGTGCCGCCCCCGGGAGATCCCTTCGAACAGTTGCTGCCAACCAGTGGCCTGTTCGCAAAACTGTTGGGGAAACTGGTGCCTCTGCTGCCGCAGGCGGTGATCAACTGGCGGATCAAACGATTGCTGTTAACGTGGCAACATCCGGAGAATTCTCTGTTCGATGATGGCGCGATATTGATTAATGCAGATGGCTGCCGCTTCTGTAATGAAACCGATTCTCCTGCCCGCGAGATCGCGATTTCCGAGCAGTCGGGAAAAGCCGCTTTTATTTTACTGGACGAACGAATCGCCGCGCATTACAGCCAGTGGCCTTATTTTATTTCGACCGCGCCGAAAATTGCGTATGCTTACGTGGACGATTATCTCAGACTGCGTCCGGATGTGAGTGTGGCGGCAGATTCGCTGGAAGCCATCGCAGAACAGCGGGGATTCAATGCATCAAATTTGAAAGCAGCAGTGCAACAGTTTAATCATTACGTTAGCGGGGAGCATGTAGACTCGTTTGGCCGAACCGGTGATGCATGTCCTCTGACAGGAAAACGCTGGGTATTGCTGGGACCGGCGAAAGCGTATTTTACGACCACCGAAGGGGGTGTGGCGATTAATGCGGGATTGCAGACGCTGAATGAAAGTGGGCAACCCATTCCCGGTCTGTATGCGATCGGCAGTAACGGCATGGGAGGCCAGGTGCTGTGGGGGCATGGGCTGCACATCGCCTGGGCGATCACCAGCGGTCGGCTGGTGGGGGAAAAGCTGGGGAAAAAACTCAATTCAAGTGAGCAGTGAGCATGCTGGGAACATCAGGAGAAAGAGCAGAAAATGGATGAATTATCAGAGTGGCAGGAATGTCAGATTGATCCCTCCCGGGGAATGGAAGTTCCTGCGGTGCATGACAACTATGTGACGGCGCTATCGATTGATCTGGAGCAGGGGACACTTATTCTGAACACACTCTATCAGGAAATGAATCAGCGGGAAGAACAGACTGATTTGCGATTTTTCGGGGTGCTCGCGCATCATTTTAATGACATCATGGCTCCCAGTATTCTGTTTGATGTGGAATACAATACCTTCCAGACTCTGCTGAATGAGTGGGAGTGGCTGTTTCTTAAGCGAAAAAAACATGGATGGCCACTCCGTTCTTATGAAACAATTCCAGAACTGGAAAATGTTCTGAAAGAACGTGACCTCAAAGCGTACAGGGTGAGGGGAATCTGTGGGCTGGATGGGTTTGTGATCGCAGAAAAAGTGGAGTATCGGACGCAGGCCATCCATTGAGAATTCTGGTCCAGTTACTTTGTATTAAACAGGCTCAATCGCGAAACCGAATCAGGATGAGACTCCGTCCGTATTACTCGCCAGCCAGGGGAACTGCTTTTACATGACACTCCGAACGATTCTTGATTTCCCTTTTTCCGTCAACTGATTTGCTTAATTCCATGACGCGGGCTCTGATCTCCGGGTCTTTTTTCCAGCCGGTATTTCTTGCCAGTTCAAGTAACTCTCGCATTTCAGGAGACATTGGTTTAACTCTTGCGCTCATTGGCCTCAGGGGGACTCCTTCAGCGTCAATATAGGTCTCCTGATGTATCAGAGAGAGAATCACAATCAGAAATGCAAACAGACCAATGCAGAGACTGATCGGACGGGACAACAGCCAATTCAGCAGCAGGCAAACATGCGAGTACATCGTGCACCTTCATTACTAGAGAAAAGGGTTTCTGTGCCTGCAGAATTCTAAATTTTAGTTTTGTGTCATGTATTTCTACATGAGATTTAACGGGATGAGGATCAGAGAAAACTCATCGCTTAAGAGAAAGATATAAAGAGATAAACATGCTTCGTTTAGACTGTGTCCCGTTTTACTGTCGCGTCTTGAGGTCCATTGAGACTGAGTAGATTAGATTGAGAGACGCTACGGTTCAAAGTACTTCGCTTTAGTATAGAGAGTCTGGTTATATAAACAATTATTAGTATGTTTTTTTGTTAATATTTGCAAAAATTATCTAGATGTAAAATCAGAGGGATTTTTTGCTGTTTAGCCAATGATATCTCTGGTATGGATGCGATAGAGCCAGCTTTCAAATCCCGATTGATCGGTGCGGCTGCCGTCGCGGAGGGCTCCGATTTTTTCGATGGCTCGCTGTGAGCGAATATTTTCGGGCCCGATGAGAAAGATAACAGAATCGACAAAACGGAAAGCGTGATGCAGCATGAGCTGTTTCATTTCGCCGTTATAGTGTCCGCCCCAGTGTGAGCGGGCCAGGAAGCTCCAGCCGATTTCGACTTCAGAGGCAGCGGGAGTGTAGCCATTAAAACGAGAGGAACCAATGACTGTTCCCGTATTGTTGTCAATGGCGACTAAAGCACCGCCAGACGACAGGGATTCCTGGAACAGTTTGTGAAATACCGGTTCCTGATAACGCGTGCGGGCGGGGTGCTGTTCCCAGAGGAGCGGGTCCGAAGCGACAGCATACAGGGCGGCATAGTCGGCAGCCTGGAGGGGACGCAACTGAAGCAGTTCACCTCTGAGTGTGGGTTGCAGATCGAATGTCATGAGGCTGCCTTCCATTCACGATTACTGACAGGTGTGGACTTGGATGGATCCGATTTTAAATTCAGTTATCAGTAAGAGTAAATAGAGCAGAACAGGTTCAGTTTTTCTTAGCGGCTCTAAGACCATTTGGACTGAGCATATTAGATTGAAAGACGCTAAGGTCCCAATTGATTCGATCTAGTGCCGAATATTCATCTGAGTGACTGGGACCTGGATTGATTAAAATACCCGACTGCGCGAGATCATCTGGAATTCACTTACAGATCATCTAAACGATTGATTAAGGAGTTTGGAATGATTGTGTTTTTTCTGTCGAATTTTGTGATTTCATTGCTTTTGGAAGCATCATCTTCAAAGGCGTGGTGGCGTCAAGCAGGATTTCCGAAATTCGATTGTCGATAGAGTGGTGAAAGGTTCCGATCAGATGGTGATCGATTCGCGAAAGCAGCGTGATGGTGCAGCGAAGTGTGTCGATAACCGGGGATCGGTTGAGCAGGCTTTATGAAAAAGAGGACTGAAACAAGGGTTTTAACTGTGAATATGTGGCAGTAGTTCGTGCGCTTTCACTAACCTGAAAAATGACTCGCGCGCGACGCAGGTCAGGGAGTTTCACCAGCGGCGCGGGACTGTCAAGTTGAATCTGAACAGCGATAAAGCAGGGATAGTGTCTAGAATAACCCTGCAGTTTATTCAGGTGACTGCTGTTCTCTGATAAGTGAGTATGTAATGAACCAGATTGATGCTTTAACTGTCCGGGTTGTTCGAACCGGGGATGACTTTTGTGAGATCTTTACCAAGGATGGACGGGCACCAGTGGCGTTCGATGTGTTCGATGATCATTTCCGTACCTCGCGCGTGGCTGACGTAAGGGCGGTCACGGGGATCGTAGAGCGCATCGGTGAGGTCTCTGCAGAGCACGATATTTTTATTAAGGTATCTCATCTGGCGAATGCCAAATGGCCTGCCGAGGACACACATGTTGGTGTGCACGCCCATAATTACAATATTCTTTCGCTGTTCCTGTTCAAGGAAATTAAAGATCTCCTGACCATTGGCACTGATCACATCGTAACCTACGATTTTGATCGCCGGGTGTTCGTGACGGTCCGTATTCTTTTTGTAATCTGCTATCGGATCATCGCAGCCTCGCAAAGTGGATTCAGTAGAACGCTGTACCGTGTCGTCAACCGGCAGTGGTGGTTCTTTCTCGGGATTGAGATAACACCAGTTTTGAATGGGGACAGGTGGTTTTGACGGTTTGGCTTCCTTGATGCGCTGACGGAAGGGCGTATCCTCATAGAGTTGAATTCCACCGCTGGGTGCATGGATGATGGCGACGCCCTGATCGCGGGCTTTTGAGATTACCTGGTTCATACGAGGTGCCATGCGGTCCACACGTTGTGCCGCCAGTTTGCAGGGGTGGTCGGCCCACATGTCACAGATGATAATCGCGGTTTCTGAAGCATTCCACTCTGTCCGCTCAGTTGTTGCGGGAGCATCTTTTTCCTTGCCTCGTTTCCGGAGGGCCACGGAGAGTTTACCGGGAACAGGTGGAATAGACCGAGTTGATTGACCGGGTTCTTCAGCGAACAGGGTACTGAGTTGAGGGAGCAGCGCACCCGCGGTGCAACTCTGCAGGAGTGTCTGCAGGAAACGGCGTCGCGGTTGAGTGGAAAACATCGGCATGGTGGTTCCTTTTCTCTCAGAAACTTTGAGCAATTCAGACTGTATTTTGTAGGGGGCGTCGAATCAATTCAATATGAAACTGCTGTGAAATCGATTCCCTGACCAGAAAGTGTTTTTGAGCTGGACTTTTCTTTGCCCCGGCGTCGTCGCATAATAAGGGAACAGTGCCTGGACCGTTGGTGAATACACAGACCAGATATCGGGAATCGAGTTTATGCTTTTACGCTATTATTCTATACTGCTGATACTGATCAGTTGGATGATTCTTTTCCCTGCTGACGTACCCGCTGCAGCTCGACAGAGAGAAGGATTACCCGTTTCTCTGCAATTGCAAGAGGGTGATCGAGTGGTATTTATCGGGAATACGTTTGCCGATCAGCTGCGGATGAATAATTATCTGGAAACGCTATTCACATCACAGGCTGATGTGCCGGGGCTGACATTCCGGAATCTGGCCTGGTCGGGTGATACTCTGACATTAAGACCGCGTCCGTTGAATTTCGGTTCGTTGGATGATCATCTGAAAGCACAGCGGGCTGATGTGATTATCGCCTGTTTTGGAATGAATGAGTCTTTCGACGGTGAAGCGGGGCTGGCTGAGTATACCAAGGCATGGGAACAGTTTCTGCAGCATCTGGCATCTCAGAAATACAATGGCAAATCAGCACCGCGCGTGGTCATCATTTCTCCGATAGCCCATGAAAATATGGGGCCACCCTTGCCGGATCCAGTCAAGCATAATGAGAGTCTGGCGGCATATACTCAAGCGATGCAGAGTGTATCGCAGCGGTATCAGATTCCGTTCGTGGACCTGTTTTCCAAATCGAAAAAAATGATGCAGGAAAATGTCTCACAGAAACTGACGCGGAATGGTATCCATTTGAATGAATACGGTTACTGGGCAATGAGTCATTTCATGGCAGAACAGTTACTGGGGCGGAAACTGGAGAGTCCGTCAGTGATGATTGACGTTTCACAGAAACAGATTCAGGCAACCCATGCAAAGGTCAGCGATTCGAAGTTCCAGCCTGATCAGATCGAATTTACTCTACAGGCTGAATCGCTGCCACTGCCTGCGCCGCCACCAGCTTCGATTCCCGATAGTGGATTACTGGAAAAACAGCCTCGCCTGACGGTCAAAAATCTGCCAGAGGGGAAGTATCGACTGCTGGTGAATGGTACTCAAGTGACAGAGGCGCGGCATTCCGACTGGGCACGGGGACTGCTGTTGCTGAATCTTCCTTCTCAGGAGCGGGTTCGTGAATTGCGCTCTAATATTGATCGGAAAAACGAACTGTTCTTCTATGTCTATCGGGCACACAATGCGGAATATGTCTTTGGGCGTCGTACCAAGCCGTTCGGAGCAGTTTCATTTCCTCCAGAAATGGAGACGTTTGACAATCTGATTGAGGCTCGTGAAGGTGCTGTCAAAAAGCAGGCGCGGCCGCTGGACGAAACAAGATGGGGACTGTTTCGCGTGGATTAATCAAATATGTGTTTGACGAATATTCTTTATTTGGCTGTAAATTCTTTTCAGATATCAGAGTGAATTATGTATCGACGATCAATTCAGTCAAGTTTTGCTTTTCTCCTATCTATGGTGAGTCTGCTGCTGTGGAACGAAACGCGTTGCAGTGCCGCGAAGGAAAAGCCGGAACAGCCCCACGTGGTTTTTGTGGTGGGAACCACACATAATTTGCCGCGCGATACCATTCCCGCGTTCGCCAGACGACTCGAACAGCATGGCTTCAAAACGACGGTTCTGCTCCCTGAGAAAACTGGTAAGAAAGAAAACCAACGCGAAGAAGTCACCGGCTTAAAAGTATTGAAAGAAGCGGATGTCGCAGTGTTTTACCTGCGATTTCAGCGGCTGGCGCCGGGTGAGTTTGCTCATCTGCACGACTATATCGAATCCGGAAAACCGGTGATCGGCTTGCGTACGAGCACTCATGCCTTTGATTATCAGAAGGGGCATCCTCTCGAAGAATGGAATCAGGGTTTTGGAAAGCGGGTGCTGGGTTCTGAATTTCTGTTTGACCTGTCGGGTGAGACTGTTGTCGAGCATATCCTGGAGCATCGTGACCATGAAGTTCTGAATGGTGTGGCGGCGAAGTTTCTTGATTTGGGAACATTATATCAGGCGAATCCACCCGCGGATGCGACGCCTTTACTGCGGGGGACAGGCAATTCTAAACGAAAGGGGATCTTCAAGAATCAGTTTGGCACATATGAACTGACAGGCGAGATGAACTTTCCCGTCGCCTGGACATGGAAAAACGAATGGGGCAGCCGGGTGTTTACGACAACGCTGGGGCATGAAAAATCGTTTGGCCTGGATGCCTTTAATCGACTGTTGATTAACGCAGTCCACTGGTGTCTGGAAAAACCGGTGGGGACGACTCCCGAACGGATGGCGGTGGCGAATTCAGCTCCCAACCTGAAACGGCCCTTCGAACTGACGCAGGATCATTCTCCCGAAGCGGAACGAAAAACATTTGAGATGTTGCCCGGATACGAAGTGAATCTGTTTGCTGCCGAGCCGATGCTGGTGAATCCGATCCACATGACATGGGATCCACAGGGGCGACTGTGGGTGATCTGTTCAACCTCCTATCCGCAGGTCTCTCCGGGTGAGAAGCCGAACGATCAGATCGTAATTCTGGAAGATACCGATGGGGATGGGCGCGCGGACAAGTCAACGGTCTTCGCAGATGGCCTTTACGTCCCCACGGGACTGGAACTGGGAGATGGGGGCGTGTATGTCGCGAATGCTCCGGACCTGCTGTTTTTGAAAGATACAAATGGCGACGGGAAAGCCGACCATCGTGAAGTGATTCTAACCGGTTTTGCGACGGAAGATAATCACCACTCGATCAGCGCCTGGCGCTGGGGACCAGGTGGCTGGCTGTACTTTCAGGAAGGGACCTTCATGCATACGCAGGTGGAGACTCCTTATGGAACCGTCCGTCTGGAAAACGGGGGCGTGTTTCAGTTTCAACCACGTACACTTAAGCTGAATGTCTTCGCTGACTATCGTGCTTCGAATCCGTGGGGACATATGTTTGATGACTGGGGACAGTCTTTTGTAATTGATAACCCGCGGCTTTATTTCAGTGCGCCACTTACTGCCAACAGCCGTGCCAAGCTGGGTTATGATGCCAGCGGCCAAGGAACCAAGCAGTGTGGCGGGGAG